>Ga0209624_10001945_pt1 | contig 15671 bp, 16 predicted proteins | sample JacPinW_OM2H0_O1_FD_188565 | JGI IMG/M metagenome (GOLD analysis project Ga0209624, IMG submission 188565) | Forest soil microbial communities from Algoma, Ontario, Canada - Jack Pine, Ontario site 1_JW_OM2H0_O1 (SPAdes) (version 2) | ecosystem: Environmental > Terrestrial > Soil > Boreal...
TTGCGGCCTCTTGATCTATCGCGGCGTCGCTCGCTGGTACACCGACGACGGGACAGCCGGATTTGAGTTCGGCCAGAGCTTTCCGGCGCTCGAATGGATCACAACCGGACGCACCTACGGCATCCCGCACACCTTCGTGATCTTCCTTATCGTTGCGGCGATCATGGGGGTGCTGCTGCACCGCTCGGTGTTTGGGCGCTACCTGTTCGCCATCGGCAAGAACGAAGAGGCGGCGCGTTTCTCCGGCATCGCGACCAAGAAAATCATCGTCGCCGCTTACGTCATCTGCGGCGCGCTCGCTGGCGTTTCATCAATCTTCCTCACCATGTACACCCGCTCGATCTCTCCAGCATCGCATGGCAATTTCTACGAGCTTTACGGAATTGCGGCTGCGGTTCTCGGCGGCTGTTCGCTGCGCGGCGGCGAGGGCTCGATCCTCGGCATCGTGCTCGGCGCCATTCTGCTTCAGGTTCTCCAGAACCTCGTCAATCTGCTCGGCATCCCAAGCTCGCTCAATTTCGCCGTCATGGGGACGGTGATTCTGATCGGCGTGCTCGCTGACCAGCAATTGGTGCGGTTGAGGCAGACCCGCGCCGATCGTGCGAAGGACAATCTCCGTGCGACAGCCGCGCTCGCGCCTTAGCGGAAGCCGGGTCGGGCCGGAAGGCGCTGGGCGCTTGAATGCGGTCAAAGCCGCCCGTCCAGCCCCGGATAAGACAGAAGTCGCATGCCGGCGCTGAAGCGGGTAGGCTCGCGTCCGCGGGGCGTTCATCCGCAAGCTTGATCAGGTCAGAGGCGAGCGCGTGATGCTGGAGGGCGCAACCATATTCGCGCTTGTCGTCGCCGCCTTCGTGGTCATCACGGCTCTCATGGGCGTGCGCCAGGTGCCTCAGGGCTACAATTATACCGTCGAGCGCTTCGGCCGTTATCACAAGACTCTCTCGCCGGGGCTGGGACTTATCGTTCCCTATATCGATTCCGTTGGCCGCAAGCTCAACGTCATGGAGCAGGTCATGGACGTCCCGAAGCAGGAAATCATCACGAAGGACAATGCGACTGTGACGGTGGATGGCGTCGCCTTCTATCAGGTGCTCGACGCCCGGCGCGCAGCCTATGAAATCTCCGATCTTCACATGGCGCTGAGCAATCTCATCATGACCAACGTGCGCACGGTCATGGGCTCGATGGATTTGGACCAGCTCCTTTCGCATCGCGACGAAATCAACGCGCGGCTTTTGACGGTGATCGACGCCGCCTCGGAGCCCTGGGGCATCAAGGTCACGCGCGTCGAGATCAAGGACATCGTGCCGCCCAGAGACCTTGTGGACGCGATGGGACGGCAGATGAAGGCCGAGCGTGAGAAGCGCGCGGTGATCCTTGAAGCCGAAGGCATGCGGCAGTCCGACATCACGCGGGCGGAAGGCCGCAAGGCAGCGCTCGTGCTCGAAGCCGAAGGTCGGCGCGACGCGGCGTTCCGCGCCGCCGAGGCGGTCGAGCGCACGGCGCAAGCCGGGGCGATGGCGACGCGCGTCATCAGCGAGGCGACCGCCAACGGCGACGTGGTCGCGGTGAACTTCCTGATCGCGGAGAAATACATCGCCGCGCTCCACGCTTTTGCACAATCGCCCAATCAGAAGCTCGTGATCGTGCCCATGGAGCTGAGCGCGCTTGCCGGCACGCTTGGCGGATTGAGCCAAATCGCCGCGAGCGCCATGGGCGCGGAGGTCGTCGCCGCGCCACGGCCGGCTCCTCGGCCACGTCCCCCTGGGCCCGTGCCGAACGCGGGCTCGACGAACACGTCGCCGGTTTCCCCTTGGCAAGGGTCTGAGAATCCGCCGCGCGGCAGCGCTGCTCCTTAAAGGAGGATCGCTCGGAACCATGGACACCCTCTTGGAACCGGCCCATCTTGTTGCGCTCGCGTGGCTCGTCGCCGGGCTTGTTCTCAGCGCGATCGAGTCGCTTGCGCCTGGCGCGTTCTTCATTTGGTTCGGCGCCGCAGCGGCGATCGTCGGAGCCGTCGACTATTTCCTGCCCATGGCCTTCGTCGCACAGCTCATTCTGTTCGCCGTTTTGGTGGCGGCGCTGGTTCTTATCGGCCGGCGGGTCTACGGATCGCTCGACAAGGGCCCCGGGCCGCTGCCCCAGAGCCGTGCGCATGCGATGGTCGGGGCCGACTTCTTCCTGGATGAAGCGATCGCGCGGGGCTACGGGCGCATCCGCGTCGGCGACAGTTCCTGGCGCGTCGCAGGCCCGGATTGCCCAGCTGGCGCGATGGTGAAGGTGGTCGCCGTGGAGCAGGGGTCGCTCTTACGTGTCGAGCGGGTGGACTGACCCCCACGCGGTCCCAGGACCCGGGTTCAGCGATAGACCAGGACCGGAACGGTCGAGTGCGTGAGCACCTTGGCCGTTTCGCTGCCGAGCAGAAGCGCCGAGATGCCGCGCCGCCCGTGCGACGCCATGACGATCAGGTCGCAGCCGAGCGCCTGTGCTGCGTCGATGATGGCGCGATAAGGTTGGTCAAGAACCTCCCGGACCGTCTCGCAGGGCACACCGGCCGCTTGGGCCGCCATCTTCACCTGCTCCATCGCCTTCTCCGAGAGGAGGCGCGCCTGCTCTTCGTAATCCCCCAGGTCCATCGGAATGAACACGGTGTCCATGCCCGCTGGCTGATACGGTTCAGTGACCGTGAGCCCTGTCACCTTCGCTCCGGACTCCTTGGCAAGCTGCACGCCATAAAGGATCGCCTTGCGCGACAGGTCGGACCCGTCGGTCGGAATGAGAATGTGCTTGAACATAGATGCTCCTTGAACCTAGCGGCCGCCGCCCCATCCGCTGGCCCCGACCGAGCGCAGAATAACCAGAAGGACGATCGCGCCGATCGCCGATTCGATGATCATGCCGGTGAGGCCGCTCCAGATGTGGAAGTTGAAGCGTGGCAGAAGCCAGTCGCCGACCAGCGCGCCGACAATGCCGATCGCAGCGTCGCCGACAAGTCCAAAACCATTGCCGCGCAAGACTTTGCCGATCAGCCATCCGGCGAGCGCGCCGACAGCTAAGATGACGAGCATGCGCTCATTCGAAAGATGCAACGCGATTCCCTCCGCGGAACATGAGCTCATACACGTCAGTTAACAGATAGCTCAAGCCGCGGAGCGAGGGATTGTCATGCAGTTGCGGCGCCGGCGTCCGAGGGCTAAATGTGGCCCACGGGGCTGCCATAACCGGGTTTCCGATTTCGCCCCCAACCTCCCAAGGAGCCATCTCATGGCCTTCACGCTGCCCGATCTGCCCTATCCGCACGATGCGCTGAAACCCTACATGTCGGCGGAAACTCTCGAATTCCACCACGACAAGCATCATCTCGCCTACGTCAACAACGGCAACAATGCGCTGAAAGGCACCGAGTGGGAGGGCAAGCCGCTCGAGGACATCGTCAAAGGCTCGTTCGGCAAGAATCCTGCCGTGTTCAACAACGCCGGTCAGCACTATAACCACATCCATTTCTGGAAATGGATGAAGCCGAACGCGAGCAACAAGATTCCCGGCGAACTCGAGAAGGCGCTGAAGGATTCATTCGGCTCGATCGACAAGGCCAAGGAGGACTTCATCCAGGGCGGCGTCACCCAGTTCGGCTCGGGGTGGTCGTGGCTCGCAGTTAAGGACGGCAAGGTTCAGGTGATGAAGACGCCGAATGGCGAAAACCCGCTTGTCCACGGCGCGAAGCCCATCCTCGGCGTCGACGTGTGGGAGCACTCCTACTACATCGACTATCGCAATCGCCGTCCGGATTATCTGAAGGCGTGGGTCGATCATCTTATCGACTGGGAGCACGTCGCAGAGATGTACGGCCAGAAGTAGCCAGACCGCCATCGTCATTGCGAGCGAAGCGAAGCAAAGCAATCCAGGAGTCGACGAGCGCCATACGACTCCTGGATCGCGACGTCGCCATAGCCCGTTCGGAAGGACGGGCGTCTCTCGACGCCCCGTGGTTCCTCGCGATGACGGTCCCGTCCGGAACGCATCATGCGCTAGTCTGTGAGGTTGAGCGTCTTTTGCTCACAGACGTTGACGTCCGACGCATCCATCGACTGGCCGTCGCTAAAGGTTCCGTGCAGGTCGACGCGGCAATTGAACGGCCGCGGCAATTGAGCCGATGCGTGGCTGCCGGATTTCAGCGCGCCCAGCACTTTCTTCCAGCTTACCAAGCCGCTCTCGGCCGCCTGCAATTGAACGAGATCGGCCTTCCGCGAGTTCGTCACCACCAGCGTGACCGTGGACGCGCCTTCCGATGTCTTCGGCGGCCTGAGCTTGGTGGGCATGGCTGCGGCCTGCGCCGCGTTCTGCGCCAGCGCCGGCGCGACGATGACGCCACATAAAGCCCCGCCGAGCGCTCCCGCCACGGTCCATCTCGTCATGAATTTTCTCCCGCACCGCGCTTGAGCCGCGTAAGCTTGCGCTCGCGACGATGGCGCCACGATGGCGAAGGTAAACCCGCGCGCCCTGACACTACATGTTGCGCGGGGACACCGGGCTCTGAGGCTCGGGCTCGGCTGAGCGCCGCTCGGCCGCGGCATGCAGCATTGGCAGCACGTCCTCTATTCGCTCCGCGACCATGTAGCGCACGTCGAAGCCCTCGCGAATGAAACCTTGGAGACGCATGTGGGCGAATAGCGCGAGCAGCGGGCGCCAGAAGCCGCCGATATCGACGATGAGGATCGGCTTCGTGTGGCGATTGAGCTGGGCCCAGGTCAGCTGTTCGACCAGCTCTTCCACCGTGCCGATCCCGCCGGGCAGGGCGATGAAGGCGTCGGCGCGGTCGAACATCGCCTGCTTGCGTTCGTGCATGTTGTCGACGACCAGCATTTCCTGGACGGCGGTCAGCGGATGCTCCTTGCGGATGAGGAAGCTCGGAATGATCCCGGTGACATAACCGCCAGCCGCCAGCGTCGACCTGGCGAGGCGCCCCATCAGCCCTTCGCCGCCGCCGCCGTAAACCAGGCCGATTCCCTCGGTCGCGAGCGTGCGTCCGAGCTCTTCCGCCGCCTCGGCAAACCGCGCGTCGGCGCCGTCACTCGATCCGCAATAGACGCAGACGTTTCGAATCGCGCTCATACGCCGATTTGCCGCCCGCGCTTAAGCGCCGTCAAGCCGCGCTTAGTCTTCCTCAAGTCCGAGCTCGCGCAGGATCTCGCTTTGGTGTTCGCCGAGCGTTGGCGAACGGCGATCAAGCGCAAGCGGGTTGTCGCTCATCAGGATGGGACTGCGAAGGCCAGGGGTTCCCTGCAGCTCGATCCGCATGCCGCGCGCCTTGAACTGGGGGTCTTCGAACAGGTCGGCGATCGTATTAATCGGCCCGGCAGGCACGACCATCTTTTCCAGCGCGGCCAGAAGGTCGTCGCGCTTCCATGAAAAGGTCTTTGCCGTCAGTTCGCGATCCATCTCGATGCGGTTCGTCACCCGCCCAGGGTTGGTGGCAAAGCGGGGGTCGCGCGCCAGTTCCTCGACGCCAAGCACCCCGCAGAGTCGCGCGAACTGTCCGTCGTTGCCGACCGCCACGATCAACCAGCCGTCCGTGACCGGCAGGGTCTGGTAGGGCGCGAGATTGACATGGGCGTTGCCCATCCTTTTCGGCGATTGGCCGGACGCCAAATAGTTCATCGCCTGGTTGGCGAGCATCGTGGTCATCGAGTCGAACAGCGCCAGGTCGATGTGTTGCCCCTTGCCGCTGCGCTCGCGGGCGATCAGCGCCGCCTCGATGGCGATGACACCGTAAAGCCCGGTGAAGAGATCGCTGATCGCGATGCCCGCCTTCTGCGGCGATCCGTCGGGCTCGCCGGTTATGCTCATGACCCCTGACATGCCCTGAATGAGGAAGTCGTAGCCAGCGCGCTTCGCGTAAGGCCCCGTCTGGCCGAAGCCGGTCACTGAGCAATAGATCAGGCGCGAATTGATCGCCTTCAGGCTTTCGTAGTCGAGGCCAAATTTTTGCAGGCCTCCGACCTTGAAATTCTCGAGCAAGACGTCAGCGCGGGCCGCAAGGCGCCGCACAATCTCGCGCCCCCGCTCGGTCGTGAAGTCCGCCACGATCGAGCGCTTGCCGCGATTGCACGAATGGAAATAGGCGGCCGAACGCTTGCCCTCGGTTTCGATGAACGGCGGTCCCCAGGCGCGTGTCTCGTCGCCCTCCGGACTCTCGACCTTGATGACGTCGGCGCCGAGGTCGGCAAGCGTCTGGCCGGTCGTCGGGCCGGCCAACACGCGCGCGAGTTCGACCACGCGCACGCCAGAAAGAGCCGCCGTCATCGCCGAAGACCCCGCCTTCTGTCATGCCCGTGAGAAAGAACGTCCAGCCTGGCGGATAGCCGCTGGCCCCCTCCACCGTCCTTCGGACGGTCCCCCTCCCCCGCCGCTACGCGGCATGGGAGGACGGCGCACGCCGGCCGGCGTGATTTGAGTATCCTCCCTCGCGAAGCGGGGGAGGGGGACCGCGTGAAACGCGGTGGAGGGGGCGAACTCAGCGCCAATGCCACTAGAAGAATGCCTGCAGGCCGGTTTGAGCGCGCCCCAGGATCAGCGCGTGAACGTCGTGCGTCCCTTCATAGGTATTGACCGTCTCGAGGTTGGCGAGGTGGCGCATGACCTTGTACTCGATCTGGATGCCGTTGCCCCCGTGCATGTCGCGCGCGGCCCGCGCAATGTCGAGCGCATCGCCGCAATTCGAGCGCTTGACGAGCGAGATCATCTCCGGCGCCGCCTTGCCTTCATCCATCAGCCGCCCGACCCTGAGCGACGCCTGAAGGCCGAGCGCGATCCGGGTCTGCATGTCGGCGAGCTTTTTCTGGAAAAGCTGGGTCTGAGCGAGCGGCCGGCCGAACTGCTTGCGGTCAAGCCCGTATTGGCGGGCGCCGTGCCAGCAATCCTCCGCCGCCCCCATCGCGCCCCAGGATATGCCGTAGCGCGCGCGGTTCAGGCAGCCAAATGGCCCTTTCAAGCCGGCGACGTTCGGCAAGAGCGTGCTTTCCGGCGCTTCGACGTTGTCGAGCACGATCTCGCCGGTGACCGAGGCGCGCAATGACAGCTTCCCCTCGATTTTCGGCGCTGAGAGGCCCTTCATGCCCTTTTCAAGGATGAAACCGCGGATCTGATCGTTATGGGCGCGCGATTTCGCCCAGACCACGAAGACGTCGGCGATCGGGGCGTTGCTGATCCACATCTTCGAGCCAGTGAGCCGATAGCCGCCGTCGATCTTTTCAGCCCGCGTGATCATGCCGCCCGGATCGGAGCCAGCGTTCGGCTCGGTGAGCCCGAAGCAGCCGATGAGCTCGCCCCGCGCGAGGCCCGGCAGGTATTTACGATGCTGGTCGGAATCGCCATAGGCGTGGATCGGGTACATGACGAGCGAGCTCTGCACGCTGATCATCGAGCGGAAGCCGGAATCGATACGCTCGATCTCGCGCGCCGCCAGTCCGTAAGCGACATAGCCTGCGCCGGCGCAGCCGAACTCCTGCGGCAGCGTCACCCCGAGCAACCCCGCTTCGCCCATCAGCCGGAATAAGTTCGGGTCGGTCTTTTCCTCGAGATAGGCCTTCTGGATCCGGGGCGCGAGCTCGTGAGCGGCGAAGTCCCGCGCCGTGTCGCGGATCATCCGCTCGTCCTCAGTGAGTTGGGCCTCGAGCAGCAGCGGATCGTCCCACTGGAATGGGCCGAGATCGGGTCCGTGAAAGGAGCTCATTACAATTCGCCTTCTGGGCCGGTCTAGATAACCCGGCGCGGTCCGCCCGTTTGTATTCGGCGTTTGAAGAGACGTCGAGCCGCGCTCTGACGTTTGCCTGACCGAGCGCGGGAGGTCATTTTCTTTATCAGAATATGTAACAAAAAATTGCGTCAGGCTGAAATCTGTGCTACACCTTTTCCATCGCCGGATCGAGCCTGCCTTTCGGGCGAGGGGCGGAGAAAGGAGATCGGGGAATGACGTTGCTTGGGTTTCGCAGGCGACGCAGAGAGGAGAAAATTTTTTATTTGAATCGGCCGTAACCCATTGAAAAAGCTCGATTCGGAAAAATAAACGCTAGTAAACGTTAGCACTTTTACTAACGTTTACTAGCGTTTACTGACGTTTACGCGCGCTTATTGGCATGTATTCGCTCGCTCGGCGGGCGCACGAACGGCGTTGCGCCCATGCGTCAAACTTCCCCGTGCCTCGTCAAGAATAGCCCACTATCATTGGCGGCATGAAGAACGATCCGCTCTCACACGGCCTCTGGGAAATAACCGCTCTCCCGGCGCCCCAGACCCCGCCGCTCAAGGGCGAGGTTCGGGCCGATACAGCGGTCATCGGTTGCGGCTATACCGGGCTCTCGACGGCGCTCCGGCTGGCCGAGGCTGGAGCGAAGGTCGTCGCGCTCGAGGCGGTTGAAATCGGCTTCGGCGGGGCAGGGCGCAACGTCGGCCTGGTCAACGCCGGCATGTGGCTTGCGCCCGACGACGTCGCGACGAGGCTCGGCGCCGACTATGGCGAGCGGCTGCTCAAGCTGCTTGGCGATGGGCCGTCCGAGGTTGAGGCGCTCATCCATAAGCACGGCATCGCGTGCGAATTCGTACACAACGGCACGCTGCATTGCGCGACCGGCCAATCGGGTCTCGCCAAGATCCAGGAGCGGCACGCCCAATGGGGCGCGCGCGGCGCGCCGGTGAAGGTTCTCAGCCGCGAGGAAACGGCGCGGCGGATTGGCGTCGACATCTATGCGGGCTCGCTGCTCGACCTGCGCGCCGGCACCATCCAGCCGCTCGCCTATGCGCGCGGGCTGGCGAGCGCGGCGCTCGCAGCGGGCGCCGCGATCCACACGCAGAGCCCGGTGCGTTCGGCTGAGCGGGCGGGCGCGGGCTGGCGGCTCAAGACCGATAGCGGAAGTGTGACCGCGGACTGGATCGTGGTCGCCACTGACGCCTACGCCGAAGGCGCGCCGTGGCCGCAGGGAAAGCGGGAACAAATCCGCGTGCCCTATTTCAATTTCGCGACCCGGCCGCTCGCGCCTGATCTGGCGGCCTCGATCCTGCCCGGCCGCGAGGGCTGCTGGGACACTCGTCTCATCATGAACTCGTTCCGTTTCGATCAGGCCGGACGCCTTCTCTTCGGCAGCATCGGCGCGCTGCGCCTCGCTGGTCTCGAGGTCCACCGCGCCTGGGCGAAGCGCGCGCTCAAGAAGACATTTCCCCAAATCGGCGAGGTCGAGTTCGAGGCGCAGTGGTATGGAATGATGGGCATGACCTCGAACGCGCTACCGCGCTTCCATCGCCTCGCTCCGAACGTCGTCACCTTCTGCGGCTACAATGGCAGGGGCATTGGCACAGGAACGGTGTTCGGGCGTCTCCTCGCGGAACATGTTCTCGGAAAGCTAAGCGAGAAGGAACTGCCGCTCCCGGTCACAGACCCGGACGCGCCCGCTTTTCCCAGCTTTAGGGAAGCCTACTACGAGGCCGGAGCACAAATCGCGCATGCCGTCGGCGCACGGCTGTGAGAGTTCTTCGTCCAGTCGTCGACCGAAAATGCCAGGCGCTAAGCGCCCAAAAAGTCGTCGTAACGCGGACGGCGATTGTCTTGATTTTAACATCTTGTCTGGCTATCCGGGCTCGCATCGATGTCTGACTGACGACTCGACATCGCGTCATGCGGCGCGACGAGGAAGCCTTCCGCACCGATAGCGGACTGGCGACATCAGGCCGCTCACTTCAACTTGATGTAACAGGACTGCACCTATGACTACGGGAACCGTCAAATGGTTCAACGCAACGAAAGGCTTTGGTTTCATTCAGCCTGACGACGGCGGCAAGGACGTGTTTGTCCATATCAGCGCAGTTGAGCGCGCGGGGCTCCGCGAGCTCAACGAAGGGCAGAAGGTCGCCTATGAGATTGTCGCTGACAAGCGCACCGGACGCTCGTCGGCTGGCAACCTGAAGGTCGCCTGATTTCTGAATCAGACGTGCCAGATACTCAGCCCCGGCGACAAGGCCGGGGCTTTTTGTTTATGGTGACCGCCTACGGGAGGCGGCGATGGCTGAGTGGGTAAAAGAGACGTTTCTGGGGCTCGACATCGGCACCTCGTCAGTAAAGGCGCTGCTCGTCGACGTCGAACAGCGCACGATCGGCGAAGCCTCCATCCTGCTCAGCGTTTCGCGGCCACATCCATTGTGGAGCGAGCAGAACCCTTCCGATTGGGTCGAGGGAGTCGAGGCGGCGGTCGCGACGATCCGCCGCGACGCGCCATCCCAGTTCGCGGCGTTGTCCGGCATCGGCCTCTCGGGCCAGATGCATGGCGCAACGCTACTCGACGCGCAAGACCAACCGCTCAGACCCGCAATTTTGTGGAACGACGGGCGGTCTTTCGCCGAGTGCGCCGAGCTCAAGCGGCGCGTCCCCGATCTCGAAGAACGCACCGGCAATCTCGCCATGCCGGGCTTTACTGCGCCAAAAATGCTGTGGGTTGCCGCGCACGAGCCCGAGGTCGCCAAGGCCACGAAGCGAGTGCTGTTGCCCAAGGACTATGTGCGCCTGCGCCTCTCGGGCGAGTCGGTCTCGGAAATGTCCGACGCTTCGGGCACGCTTTGGCTCGATGTCGCGCGCCGACGGTGGGACGATACCCTGCTAGCGGCGACTGGTCTGAGTGAGAAAGCCATGCCGCGCCTGGTGGAGGGTTCCGAGGTTTCTGCCTATCTCGCGCCCGAAATCGCCGCCGGTTGGGGCTTGGCGGGGCGCAAAGTTCCGATGGCGGGCGGAGGCGGCGACAACGCCGCCTCCGCCATCGGCGTTGGCGCAACGGCGCCGGGCGCGGGCTTCGTTTCGCTCGGCACTTCGGGCGTCATCTTTTCAGTCACAGACCGCTGCATCAGCTTGCCCGAGCGCACACTGCATGCGTTCTGCCATTCGTTGCCGAATCGCTGGCACGGCATGGCGGTGATGCTCTCGGCAGCCTCCTCGCTCGCCTGGATCGCCGCCGTCCTCGGGCGCGAGGGCGATATCGGCGGATTGATCGGGGCGGCGGATGCGTTCGCGCGGTCGCCCCGCGCTGCCGCTTCCGCGCCGATTTTCCTCCCCTATCTCAGCGGCGAGCGCACGCCCCACAACGACGCTGAGGCGACCGGAATGTTCGCGGGACTTCGCTCCGAGCACGGCGCCGACGCGCTGGTCTTCGCGGTCATGGAAGGCGTCGCCTTCTCGTTCGCCGACGGGGTCGACGTTTTGGACGCGGCGGGCGCCAGGCCGAACCGGCCGTTGCTTGTCGGCGGCGGAGCGCGGTCGGAATTCTGGGCGCAGATGATCGCCGACGTCGCTGGCTTGACGATCGATCTCGCTTCTGGAGCGGAAGCGGGCGCGGCGCTCGGCGCGGCGCGGCTCGGAATGCTTGCCGCAGGCGGTGGAAGCGTCGAGGCGGTTTGCCCGCGCCCGCCCATCCAGCGCGAATTCAAGCCCGATCCGAACCGCGTCGCAGCTTACGCCCCGCGCCTTAAGCACTATCGAGCGCTCTACCAAGCCGAAAAAGCGGCGCGGCTCTAGGCGACGCGCCACTTGGTGACGAGGTCGCCGATCGCGGTCACCAGGATTTGCACGCCGATGCACATGAGCAGGAACGCCATCAGCCGCACGATGACCTGCCGCGCTGTGGGCCCCATCAGCCCGGTAAGGCGATCGGAGAAGCGATAGCCGATCCAGATGATTGCGGCGTTGGCGACCGCCGCGACGCTCGCGCCGAGGAAGAACGCAACGAGGCCAACGCCGCTCAACGGCCGCTCTGCGCCGATCGTGGTTGCGACGGCGATGGTGCCGGGCCCGGTGGTGAATGGCAACGTTAGCGGAAAAAACGCGAGCTGCATCGGATCGTCGTCGCTACTTGGCGCCGCTTCCCGCTCGTGACGCTTTTGGTCCGGATGCGAATCGCTCGTGGTCAGGAGCTGGAAACCACTCAGTGCGATGACCGTCCCACCGCCGATGCGCAAGGCGTCGATCGAGACGCCGAAGAAGGACAGGATATAGGTCCCGGTCCACAACGCCCCAAACATGATCAAGAGCGAGTAGAAGCCGACGCGCGCCGCGACTTTCACCCGATCCAAGGAGCTGAAGTCCTTGGTGAAGCCATAAAATATGAGCGCGCCGCCGATCGGATTGATGATGGAAAACAGGGAGGGGAAAGCGAGGAGAAATGCGGAATTCGCCGTGATGGCGAAGCTTCGCCAGTCCGCCACGCCGAGGATTTGTTCCATGCTCGCCCCCACTTGACGAGGATTGCGTGAATAGCGCGCTCTGTTTTCGTTGGTTACCTCTAACCTTTTAAGAAGCCTCCTGCGCTAGCCTTTTTGCGTCAACCGTGAACCGAGGAGACCTGTGTCCGATCCCGTCGCCATCTGGGCAACGCTGGAGAGCGCGTTCTTGGAGAATTTCAGGCCAGCGTCGGCCTATGGCGGGCCTGCGCTCTGCGGCGCGCTCGCGTTCTCCGCGCTCTACTATGCTGGCCGCCGTCAAGCTCGCGGCCGACGCGTCAGCGTGACCGGGTTTGTCCGCTCAACCTTCCCCAGGCGTATTCTCCTCCATCCCTCGTCGCTGATCGACATGCGCCTATGGGCGCTGAACGGTATCGTGTTTGCCTCCGCTTACGGCATGCTGGGCCTTGGGCTGTTCTTCTGGCGCGACGCAATCGTGGCCGGCCTGACTCACGAATTTGGATCGCACGTGCCCCTCGTTTGGCCAGCCTGGATTATCCTCACGGTCGCGACCGTACTTCAGCTCCTGGCCTACGAACTCGCCTACTGGTCCGCCCACTACGGCTTTCACAAGATCCCCGCGCTCTGGGAGTTCCATAAGGTCCACCATTCCGCCGAGGTGATGACGACCCTGACCGAGTTGCGCCAGCACCCGCTCGAGATCATCGTGTTCATGAATTGGATCGGGCTCGCGACCGGAATCGTGTTCGGCGTCATGACCTACGCCTTCGGTCCCGGCGTACGCCCCTTCACGCTTCTGAACGGCAACATCCTCACCATGGCGTTTCTCCTGACCTATGGTCATCTGCGGCACAGCAACATGTGGATCGCCTTCACCGGCGTCGCCGGCCGGATCCTGCAGAGTCCCGCCCATCACCAGCTCCATCACTCCACCAATCCCGCCCATTTCGATAAGAACCTCGGCTTTGCGCTCGCTTTTTGGGACTGGGCGTTCGGCACGCTCGTGGTCCCGGCGAAGACTCGTGAACCCATCGTTTTTGGCGTCGCCGGCGAGGCGCCGTTTCGGTCGGCGCTCGCAGCCTTCTTCCTCCCATGTGGGCGCTTTGCCGCCCATGCGCTGGGGTTCGTCCAAAGAATCGTTGGCGGCCGCGACGCCGCAAGCCGCGCTCAAGCGCCGCCCTGACTGCCGGTTCCCCTCGGCCGCGAATTTCCCTATTCTCCTCATCGACCCCTCGATAAGGAGACGTTTCCGTGCCGGACGAAAAGTCCGCCCGCCGGCGCGGCGTGCTGCTGGTGCTCATCGCCACGGTCCTATGGAGCCTGGCGGGCTTGTTCGCCCGCCTTCTCGCCCACCTCGACGTCTGGACGGTGATGGGCTGGCGGGCGCTCCTTGGCGCGGCCTCGATCTTGACCGTCGGCCTGATCGAATGGCGAAGCGGGCGCCTCGACAACCCGCTCGGCTTCGGCGCGTTATCGCCCGTGGTGGCGCTCCTGGCGATGATTGCAATCTCCGCCTACACCGCCTCGGTGATGACGACGACCATCGCCGACGTCATGGTGATCTACGCCACGCTGCCTTTCGTTGCGGCGGCAATCGGCTTCCTCATCAATCGCGAGCAGGTCTCGGCCCGCACCCTCGCGGCCTCGGGCGTGGCGCTCACCGGCATCATCATCATGGTGGCGAGCGGGCTCGGTTCCGGACGTCTCCTGGGGCAGGCGCTATCGATGCTGATGACGCTCGCCTTTGCCGGCATGATCGTCTTGCAGCGCCGCCAGCCGGGTGCCTCGATCATCGTCGTCAACTGCCTTGGCGCCATCGGATCTGGAATCTTCGGGCTCGCCAATTCGCCCCTTCAAACCATCAGCCTGCACGACTTCGCGGTCCTGTTCGCCTTCGGCCTGACTACGATCGGCCTCGCTTTCGTCCTCTTCATGGAGGGGGCCAAGTTCATTCCCTCCGCGGAAGCGGGCCTCATCAGCCTCTTGGATGTTGTGCTCGGGCCCGTGTGGGTGTTTATCGCCTTCGGCGAGAACCCGGGCTTGGCGACCATCATCGGCGGCGCGATCGTGCTCGCAGCCGCAATCTGGCGGATAGCGCCGGAGTTGAGGCAACAACGGGTTCCTTGAGCGTTGAGGGAGGAAGCATGGACGGCGAGCGTTTTGCGCTGGTGACGGGCGCGGGTTCGGGGGTCGGAAAGGCGTCGGCCTTGGCGCTGGCTCGGACTGGGTGGCATGTTGCGCTGGCCGGGCGGCGGCGCGAGCTCCTCGAGGAGGTCGCTGGCGAGATCAAGGCGTTTGGCCGACGCGCTCTTCCCGTCGCCACCGATGTCGGCGATCCCGAGGCGGTCAAGGCCTTGTTCGCTCAGATCGAACGCGAGTTCGGCCGCCTCGATCTTCTGTTCAACAACGCCGGCCAGAACGCGCCTCCGGTTCCAATCGACGAACTGACCTTCGCCCAATGGAGCGCGGTGGTCGGCGTCAATCTGAACGGCATGTTCCTCTGCGCCCAGGGCGCCTTTGGCCTGATGAAGCGCCAGGAGCCGCAGGGCGGGCGGATCATCAACAACGGCTCGATCTCGGCCCATACGCCGCGGCCGCTTTCGATCGCCTATAACGCGACCAAGCACGCGGTCAGCGGCATGACCAAGTCGATCGCCCTGGACGGGCGCCCCCACGACATCGCCTGCGGCCAGATCGACATCGGCAACGCGCTGACCGAGATGGCCCGCAAGCAGACCCTTGGCGTGCGCCAGGCCGACGGCCGCATCGCGCCCGAGCCGACCATGGACGTGACCGAGGTCGGCGAGGCGGTCGCGCATATGGCGAACCTCCCGCTCTCGACCAACGTCCTCACCATGACCATCATGGCGACCAAGATGCCGTTCGTCGGCCGGGGCTAGCACAACCTGAGGGCGAGCTTCCGCCCCAATAAACGTCAATAAAAGCCACTAAACGCTAGTAAACGTTAGTAAAATAGCTGGCGTTTACTAGCGTTTATTTTTTGGAATCGGGTCTTTTCAATGGGTTACGAGCGATTCAAATAAAAAAATCCGGCCGTGTCTCAACTCGCGTTCTCAGGTTGTGTTCCGGAGCGCCTTGAACGCATCCCAACTGTAAGTTTCCCTCATTCGCCGCCTTGCCGCGACCCATCGCTGGACGAGCGGCCATTTCCGACGATCTAGACAAGATAGCACCATTTTCGGTTTATGGAAAGGAATTGCATAAAAAAATGTCGGTAGCGGACGATATGTCCGGTTTAGGTAGCGCACGATCTGTCCGGTAAGTCCGGCCCCTTTTGGAGGGGTTGGATGCGCCGGACGGAAGCCCTTCGGGGGGTGCGCATGGCGGTGTTTTTGAATCTTCTGCGCCGCTGGGAATCGGCGGAGCTGAACCAGGCTGAGGCGGCCGAGTTGCTCGGGGTGAGCGAGCGGACATTCCGGCGCTGGACGCGGGCTTAC
>Ga0209624_10001946_pt1 | contig 15659 bp, 18 predicted proteins | sample JacPinW_OM2H0_O1_FD_188565 | JGI IMG/M metagenome (GOLD analysis project Ga0209624, IMG submission 188565) | Forest soil microbial communities from Algoma, Ontario, Canada - Jack Pine, Ontario site 1_JW_OM2H0_O1 (SPAdes) (version 2) | ecosystem: Environmental > Terrestrial > Soil > Boreal...
GCGCCCCCCGTTTGAATGATAGGACCTTCAGCGCCGAACGGGCCGCCCGTGCCAATCGCAATTGCGGCGGAAATCGGCTTTAAGATGGCAACTTTTGCTTCGATACGGCTGCGCGATGTGAGAACTGCTTCCATCGCTTCAGGAATTCCGTGGCCCTTAATTTTTGACGATCCGAATTTCGCCATGAATCCGACGATCAGTCCACCCACAACGGGCAGCAAAATTACCCAACCGCCAAGATGATTTGCTTCGGGACTTCGGAAATGAGTCGAGAACTGGTGATAGAAAGCGATGTTCGTAATCAGGCCAATTAAATTATAAAGAACGTAAGCGATGACTCCTGCGAACAGGCCGATTCCGGCGGCCAGCAGAGAAATAAATTCAAGTCTGAAACCCGCGGCGTCTCCGCTTCGCACGTCTGCGGCGCCGATGGATTTTGATCCTTCCTGCACAATTCCTCCTTCAATCCTCTAGCCGTCTCGTTTTTTTCTGCTGGAATTTGGACGAGTCGACGAAATTACTTTCGCGAGCGCGGCAATCAGTTCGTGTCCATTACGGCGCAATTCCTGCACGCGCTTGTGGGCAAGTTTTTCAACGATGCGTTTGCCGCGTGCGGAAAGTTCCACAAAAACAACCCTGTGATCCCTGCTGCTATGCGTGCGGCGCAGCAGCCCCATATGCGCGAGGCGGTCGATGCGTTCAACGGCTGTGTTGTGCCGAACGAGAAGACGTGAAGCAAGGCGTTGAATCGTGGCGCTGCTTCCCTGCGGCATACCGCGAACGGCGAGCAAAAGTTGAAATTGTTCGGGTTCCAGCCCGGCCGACCGCGCAGTTTCGTCGCTATCGGCCATGAAGAGGCGGATCTGGTAGCGGAATTCCGCCAGAGAACGATAATTGCTTTCTGTTGGTCGTGAGGCCATCTGAGAACATTATATCGTTAAACGATATGTTTTTCCAATGGCGAATGTGCGCCACGAGTTAACCGCTTCGGCTACGAGGGAAGTCTGCGGCATGCTTCTATCTGAGCGCTCAAAACAATTTGTCGGAATCCAGAAGGATCGTTACGGGCCCATCGTTCGTCAATTCAACTTCCATGTGCGTTTGGAACACGCCGGTCTCTACAATAATTTTCAGTTCGCGCAACACGCGCACAAATTCTTCGTAAAGCCGATTGGCTTCTTCCGGAGGAGCGGCACGCGTGAAACCGGGCCTGCGCCCGCCTCGCGCGTCGCCGTATAAAGTAAATTGTGAAACTACCAGCGCCGCGCCGCCGATATCAATCAGCGAGCGATTCATTTTCCCTTCGGCGTCATTGAAAATGCGCAAGTTCGCACTTTTTTCGGCAAGATAGGCGGCAGCTTCAGCGTTGTCTTCGCGCCCAACGCCGAGAAGGATCACAAGTCCCGCGCCGATTTCTCCGGTCACGCGGCCTTCGACGGTCACGCGCGCTCGGCTCACTCTCTGAATCACAGCTCGCATTTCCACAGCTCTCTTTCCGAAATGTATTCTACCTATTTCCAGTTCGTAAATTGTGTGTTAAAACTCCGGCGTGCATTTAGTGAGGACTCGTCCATTGAAGTTGGCGCTGGTTGGCACCCACGGAGTTGGAAAAACTACCCTTGCCTACGAAACTTGTTCTCTGCTGAAAAAAGCGGACTACAACGTTGAGCTGGTGACGGAAGTTGCGCGCCGATCTCCCTTTCCGGTGAACGAGGGCACCACGCTCGAAGGCCAGCTTTGGATTTTGCACGCGCAAATTGCCGCGGAACTGGAAGCTTCCGCGCGCGCGCCGCATATTATTTGCGATCGCTCCGTGCTGGATAATTACGGATACCTTGTAAATAAATTTGGACGCCAGCAGCAACTGGAAACGTGGCTTTCCTGGTGGATGGACACATATTCGCTGCTCGTGGCCGTGCCTCCGATGGCTGATGGAATTCCGCCGGACGGATTCCGCTCTGAAAATTTGGAATTTCAGGAACGCATCCACGAATTGTTCAGCGAGCTTCTGGAAGAAGCGCCGTTCCAAAAGCTGCGGGACCGCGTGCTGTGGCTCGACCGGCGTGACCGTCGAGTGTGGGGCGAACTGATCTTTGCCGCAGCTGCGCCGCGATTGCGGCCCAATGTTGAGCGCGCTCGCGGAACCGCCGCAGATTAATTTCCTGCTCCTGCCAAATATTTCTGAAAGCTAACTGCCATTTTCTTTTGAAATTCACTTTTTGCGAGAAGGCGATTTCTTGCGCGGAGCCAATTGGCACTTCGGACAGAAATGTGTTCCACGCCCAGCGACAACAATTCGTCGAATCACAGTCTTGCATCGCGGACACGGTTTCCCATCGCGTCCATAAACTCGATGCCGAGCTTGATACGCGCCGGGCAAACCTTCGGCGTCGAGATAATCCGAAATGCTGGAGCCACGCATGCGGATCGCTGTCGTAAGAACGTGTCGCATCGCCTTGTAAATTGCCTTCAGTTGCGGTTTTTGCAGATTTGATCCGAGACGCGCCGGATGAATTTTGGCGCGCCACAAAGCTTCATCCGTGTAAATGTTTCCCATACCTCGAAGCACACTTTGATTCAACAGCAAAGCTTTTACTTGGGAGTGCCTGCTGGAAAATTCCGTGACGAATTCTTTTTCACTGATTTCCAGCGGATCGCGCCCAAGTTGTCCGTGAAATTTTTCCTTCTCGGATTCCGCAACCAACAGCATGCGGCCGAAGCGGCGAATGTCCGTGTAACGCAATTCGCGGCCGTCATCCAATTCCACAAACGCGTGCGTGTGCGCGGCCACTGGCTCGTAAGGGCTACGAGACATCAACTGGCCAGTCATCCCCAGATGGATGAAAAAATAAAATTCACTTTGCGCGGATTCTAGCGGCTGCATGGCGAGCGTAATAAATTTACCATAGCGTTCTACGCGCGCGATTTTACTGCCCGGCAATCGTTCGCCGAGCGCGACGGGATCGTCAATGAAATCTGTTTTGCCGAAACGCACGCCCACGATGCGCCGGCCGACGAGCGGCTCGCGCAATCCGCGCACTACAGTTTCGACTTCAGGAAGTTCCGGCATGCGATGCAAATGCTTCTTCTACACTATACAGGACGCGCGGAATTGGCGGCGCTCAGCGCTTGCGCGGATGATTTGCGTGTGCGATAAACTGGGCATATGACTCATCGCGCAAGAATTCTCTACTGTTTTGTGCTGGCGTGCCTCGCACTGACAATTTCATCCGTTTGCCGGAGCCAGGGCCGCGCCGCGCAGCCTGCGAACGCCCTTGCGCGTACCGCAAATCAAGCCGACGTCGAAGCTGCCGTCGCCCTACTTTGCAAACCAGCCGAGGTTACTAGATCAAACACCGGAAACATCGCTGGATGCAAAACTTGCCCGAAGGGCACCGATTTCTTTGGCGAAGGTACGGGCGATTGGAACTTCTCAGGCTCGATGGTCGGCCATTTTAGGTCCGCCCATGAAAACAATCTATTCATCGACGGAGCCAATTGTGATTCGCACGCCAGTAATTGGGGCGGTAGCTTCCTTTTTTCGATAAATTCAGGAGGGTTTCAACTGCTCCGTTACGATCAAGGACTACACATCGATGACTGTCACAAATTTCCTTTCGCAGATGGACGCGAATTTCTTGTTTGCCGAGGAGGATGGTCTGGGCAAGGATACAATGACTCTTCGGTTTTCCTCGCTCGATTTGACTCCACCGGGAAGGATACCGAGGCGCTCGTATTTACAACGTCTGACGCGACCGCTACGTGCGGCGACGATCCGAGCGTGAAGGTGCCGTCATCGGGCATCAAAGAGATTAAGTTTTCTAGTAAGGATTCTGGCGAACTCACTGGGATGACGATCACGGCGGCGTTCGGCCAGGTGACCTGCGGTGAAGTGAACGCAAAGCGCTCACCGGGAAAAGAAATGCCCTCGGTGAAAATCTACGAGTTGCATTACTCTTTTGACGGAAAGCAATTTGCGATCGCGCTTGAAAGCAAAGCCGCGCTAAATAAATTTCCACAAAAATAAAATCCGTTATCGCGATCCGTTCGCCTGCCAGAAACCCGGATCGGAAATTGAACGCGTGTCCATTTGCGGCGCGTATTTCTTCATGGCAGCACCAATCTCGCTGGCTTTTCCGATGACGACGAACACCAGATTATCGAGCGGAAAATATGTTTTGATAATGCGCTGCGCATCGGCCATCGTCATCGCCTCAACCTTCGGAAGGTAGTCGTCAATGTCGTGAGCGTCCAGGCCATAGAAATCTAGATCGGCGATCTGGCTGGCAAGTTGATCTGACGTTTCGAGTCGCAACGGATACTGGCCTTTCAGAAGACTCTTGGCGGAAGCAAGTTGTTCGGCGCTGATTCCCTTCTCGTGCAATTGCTTCAGAACGTCCAGCGCCATATCCATCGCTTGTTCCGTGGTCGGATTTTTTGTGTACGTCGAAATATAAAATGATCCGGGCGCTTTACGCTGATCGAAAGCGGAATTTGCTCCGTACGTCAAACCCGACTTGATGCGCAGCGCGGAATTAATCATCGAAGTAAAACTGCCTCCGAAAATATTGTTCACCACACCCACATAAACCCGATCGGGATTTGTGCGCGAAATTCCATCGTTTCCGATTCGGAAATATGTTTGCGTTGAATCCGGCTTGTCAACAAGAAGCAATCGCTTGCCCGTAGCCGGCGTCGGTTCGAGCGCACGGACGGACGGCACATTTTCGCCCGTCCATCCGGCGAATTGTGAAGCCAGCATTTTTTCCATTTCCGCGGAATCAAAATCGCCGACGACAGCGAGCACCGCGTTTCCGGGCTTGTAATATGTTTGATAAAAAGTGGCGACGGTGTCGCGCGAAATCTGCGTGAGCGATTGCTCATCGCCGCCCGTTGGACGCGCGTATGGATTTCCGCCGAAAAGATATCCGTTGAAATATGTGGCCAGCACACCTTGCGCTTGATCTTTTGCACTCAAAATGCCGCTCTTACGCTGCGCGATAAGCTTTGTGACTTCCGTCGCCGGAAACGTCGGATGCAGCACTGGATCGGAGAACAGATCTAGTCCCTTCGTAATATCCTTTTTCATAAATTCAGCGGAAATCGTCGTGTATTCAATTGATGCGTTCGCGTTGAAATTTCCACCGATAAAATCCAGATCGGCGGCGTACTGTTCGCCCGAGCGCGATTGCGTTCCATGACGCAGCAACGCCGCTGTAGCGGATGCGGTGCCTTCTGCGCCGGCGGGATCTGCGGTCGAGCCGGTCTTCACCAGCATGTGAAAACTAATCAGCGGCACGTTATGCTTTTCCATCAGCAGCAAAGTGAGGCCGTTGGGCAATTTAACTTTTCGGAACGGGGGAAGTTTCATGGTGCCGCCTGACGAAGTGGTTTGCGCGGCCACGGGCAGCGCCAGCATTACCAGAAATAGCGCGGAGGCCAGCGCGGGAATCATCGCTCGCAAAATTTGCATTGTCGTCGGCATCCTTTTCACATTCGCATCAGAAAATTTCTGGCGGAAGTTCATGTCTATTGACCTCCGCCCTTCGGTGTGGCGGCCGGCGGAGTTTTATCTGGAATCAACGTGCCGACAGTGCGATTGTTTTCTCCGAAATATTTATTTGCGACGCGCTGCACATCTTCTTTCGTGACGTTTTGATATGCCGTGGCGGCGTCAAACAATTTGTGATAATCACCGAAGTAGACTTCGTAGCTTCCAATCGCGTTCGCGCGTCCATTGATTGTTTTCATTTCCCGATAAAATGTGGCCAGCTCAATATTCTTCGCCTTCTCGAGTTCATGATCCGTCACGCCGCTGGTTTTCACCTTCTCCAGTTCTTCGTAAATTTCTTTTTCAACGGTAAGCGGATCCACACCCGCTTTCGGCTGCGCATTAATTTGGAATAGCGTGGGATCAATCGCGAAATCCGAACCGCCGCTGACGGAAAGCGCGAGTTGATCCTTATCCACTAGACGCGAATACATGCGCGAACTTTGTCCGGCGAAAACAATCGTCTCGAATAAATTCAGCGCGTAGAAATCAGGATCGGTGCTCTGCGGCACGTGATAGCCGATCATCAGCAACGGCAACTGCGCAAATTTCTTGACGGTCACGCGATGCTCGCCAAGTTGTGGCGCTTCCTGCGTGGTCACCACCGGCGGAGGATCGTGCGACGGAATGGGCTCGATATATTTGTGCGCGAGCGCGAAAATTTGCTCGGCAGTTATGTCGCCGACCACAACCATCGTCGCATTTGATGGCGAATATCCCATTTCCCAGTGATGCCGCAAGTCTTCCATTTTCCAATTTTCGATATCAACCATCCATCCAACGACCGGCCAGTGATAGGGATGCGCCTGAAACGCCGTGGCCCAGAGTTGCTCGTCCAAGATTCCGCGATTGTTATTGTCTACAGAAGAGCGGCGCTCGGAAGCAACGACTCCACGCTCCGATTTAATAATCGCGGGATCAAATGCGAGATCGCGAATGCGGTCGGCTTCCAAATCGAAGACAGTTTCAATCGCCGCTGGCGGAAACCAATCCTGATAGACAGTCACGTCGTATGACGTGTAGGCGTTGTTTGACCCGCCGGCGCCTTCCAAAGTTTTGTCGAATTGGCCGGGACCATATTTTTTCGCGCCGTTGAACATCATGTGCTCAAAGAAATGGGAAATGCCGGTAGTTCCGGGGCGCTCGTTGCGCGAACCGATGCGATAGAAAATGTAGAACGCAACGCTGGGAACGGAGTGGTCTTCCTGCACCAAAACTTTCATTCCATTTTTCAGCGTAGTCGTTTTCACGTCGAACGATTGCGCGACGGTGGATGTGGCCGACATTAAAAGCCCTCCGGCAAGAATTGCGCACACGGCGCAAAGCACGGTGATTTTTCGCATAAGTTGCGTTTATCCCCCTGAGACATTTGGTACCTGTATTTCGTTCCTGAGAGTGTAAGTGCTGCGCGAACTGCCTGCAACTGTTCCACTGACGTATTTACGCATAGTGACCCTACTTTATTTCTTTGTTCTCTACTTCTGGAAGAATCGCGAAAACTCGGCACGGCCCGCCGGAACCGCCTTCAAGTTTTATTGGCGCGACAATAAGAAGCGCGCCTGATTCCGGCACACCGCTTAGATCCGACAAATTTTCTATCTGATACAAATCGGAACCGAGAGCAAGAGTGTGCACCGCATAATCATTTGAATCGCCGGCGTCGACGCTCATCGCATCTGCGCCAATTCCGCTGATGCGTTTCGAGATTAAATACTGCACGGCTTCCACGGAAAATCCCGGGAAGTGCATCGAGCCTGCGGCGTCGAGTCCGCGATAGCGATCGGCATCATTCCAGTGTGCGGAGCAGCCCGTGCGCAGCAGAACGATCGCGCCTGCGGGAATATCTCCGTGACGGCTTTCCCATTCTTTGACGCGCGAGACTGGCAAGCGGTAATCCGCTTCGTTGCTGTTGTCTCGACGATTTTCTCTGGAGACATCGAACACGACTGCGGGGCCGATTAATTTGTGCGCGGGAATTTCGTCGACGGTAGTTTTTCCCGGAGGAAAATGCGCTGGCGCGTCCAGATGCGTTCCGTAATGCTCCAGCATCCAGAAACTTCGCGTGAAATATCCGTCGCGTGCGATTGTGGCGTTGGGAAATGCTTCAAACGTTTTCTTATCGCCGGGCCAAGGAGGCAGGTGATCGTTGATCGCGTAGCTGAGATCGATTACGCGCACATTGCCTTGCGCGAATCGCGCTAGCGCCGTTGAAAGTGCAGCACTTTCCGAATGACTAGATTTATCCGCCATGAATGTGGAGGGTAGTATCGCGCAAGTCGGAACGAATCGGTAAGCGTTCTATCGAAAAGTTTAAGGCAGCGGCATTCCGGGCGAAGGAACAATTCCGGCCATGCGCAAAATTTCAGAATATTCTTCGTCGGCCAGCGGAGAAATAATCAGCCGCACATTTTTCAGAAATTTTACTTTGCGGATCACAGAATTTTCGCGCAGTTCGTCGAGCGTAACTTGACGCGGCAAACGTTCGAGCGCGCGCAAATCGGCGACAAGATTTTTTCCCTCAGGATCTCCGGGATCGGGATACGGAGTGCGAGTAACTTCCGCGAGCGCGTAGAGAGAACGTTCGGGAGCAGCATGATAGCAAAGCACGCGATCGCCGCGATGCATTTGCTTCAGTTGGCGCTGCGCATCGGGCTTCGCTTTCGCACCACGCCACATTTCCTTGCCCTTCACGAAAAGCGTGTCCCAATGGTAGTGATGTGGATCGACCGCAAAGAGCCAGTGCCGCCTTTTTGGAGGCGGTGCTGTTGGCTTTAAGTCTTTTGCGGCCTTAGAGTTCCGCCGGTCGAATTGGTGCGTGGGTTTCAGGCGCGTCAATATACCCAATTCTGTCCAACTTGTCGAAGGTTTTCGTGCAAACATACCAATTTGATGTCTGTAGGGGCTACGGGGCGTCAAAATTCGCGTCGGGGGGGGGCCCTCCCCCCTTTTTTTGTTATGAATATCAAAACAAAGGAGTTAAGTCGGCCGATTTTGCTAAGAATATCATTCTAAAGGACTTAACTTATGCGGGGGTCACTTATTTTCGCTAAGTGCAGCGTTACCCTATGTTTACGAAAATGTCGTCGCCGCGGACTTCCACCTGATAGCAATCCTCGCCAATGCTCGGATTCATGACGAGCTTGCCGTTGGTAACGTCGTACTGCCAGCCGTGCCACGGGCAGGTGACAATCTTGCCCTTCAGCTCGCCAGAGCCTAGCGGGCCGCCACGATGCAGGCAGGTATTGTTGATGGCGTAGAAGGTACCGTCAACGTTCGCCAGCGCGATGGATTTGCCTTCGACGGCAAATTCCCGGATGTGTCCGGAGGGAATCTCGTCTTTGCGTGCGGTGCGGAGAAATGGCATTCGTTCAGCTCCTGAAATTTGCGCGGATTTCGCGGACTAGCGCGGCGCGGGAGTTTGCGCGACCATTACGCCGCGCTTGAAATCGTCCACCATTCCCGGATGCAGCTTCACTTCCGTGGGCCGCTTCGCGAGCGACATCTGGTCAATGCGGTCCTGCAGCTTCAGCAGAGCGAAGAACAGGCCTTCAGGGCGCGGCGGACAGCCTATGACGTAAACGTCCACGGGAACGACCTTGTCCACGCCTTGCAGCACGGAATAGGCGTTAAATGGGCCGCCAACGCTGGAGCAGGCGCCCATAGAGATGCACCACTTCGGGTCGGGCATTTGATCCCACACGCGCTTTAGCACCGGCGCCATTTTCAATGTGACTGTGCCGGCGACGATCATCAGGTCGGCCTGACGTGGCGATGGACGAAAAACTTCGGCGCCGAACCGGGCCATATCGAATCGTGAAGTCGTTGAGGCAATCATTTCGATGGCGCAACATGCCAGGCCGAACGTGAGTGGCCAAATCGCGCTCTTGCGCGCCCAATTGAAAACGTAGTCCACCGACGTAATCATGAAATTTTTTTCAAAGCGCTGATCGAGTACGCCCATTGGTAGTGCGAGCCTCCGTACGGCTGACGAGTCTGAGAGCGGAAGTATATCTGTGCGCGGTGGGGCAGTCAAAGAAGTTCGCTGTGTCGAAGGACAATTTATTTGGCGGATTGGCGAATGTTGTTAGAATGCGCGGCATGAGAAAACTGGTGATGATTTTGGCCGTGTTTGCCTCCGCGCGTTGCGCTTCAGCCCAGAATGCTGTTTGGACGGTTCAAACCTCTGGCATCGCCACCAACTTGCGCGGCATTAGCGTCGTACATTCCGTTGACGCATCGAGTGGGCCTGTCATTTGGGCCTCCGGCTCGAATGGAGTGATTCTTCGATCCAGAGACGCCGGAAAGAATTGGACACGGCTGCATGTGAAAGATGGGGACGCGTTGGATTTCCGGGGCATCCGTGCGTTCAATGAATTGATCGCGTACGTGATGTCGAGCGGCGAAGGCGACAAATCGCGGATTTACAAAACGAACGACGGCGGCGAGACGTGGGTGTTGCAGTACACCGACAAACGGCTGGCATTTTTTCTGGACGACATTGTTTGCCTTTCGCAAACACACTGCCTTGCGCTCGGCGATCCGGTTGATGGCAAGTTTTTGATTCTTTCGACGGAGGACGGAACAAACTGGAAAGAATTGCCTCGCGATAACATGCCGACAATTATTGCGGGCGAGGGTGCGTTTGCCGCGAGCGGAAGTTCTCTTGCGATCTATGGCACGTCAGACATTTATTTCGGAACTGGTGGCGGCGCGACGGCGCGCGTGTTTCATTCTGCAGATCTCGGAAAGACCTGGACAGTTGCTGATACTCCGTTGGCGGCCGGAAATGCTTCATCGGGAGTCTTCTCCGTCGTGCGCGTTAAAAATACGGTCATAGCCGTTGGCGGGGATTACAGAGTTGCAGGCGGAACTTCTCGGGTCGCAGCGTATTCCGCGGATGCTGGTGCGACGTGGAAGCTTTCGTCGACGCAGCCGGGAGGATATCGTTCGGCCGTCGCGAACATGGGCGACTCAATGTTATTTAGTGTTGGGCCGAACGGCGAGGACGTGAGCAATGATTTGGGAGTCACGTGGACACACACGGACAGCGTCAACTTGAACTCTGTAGTTGCGCTGGACATGAACTACGCGTGGGCCGCCGGGGCTAGAGGAACGGTTGCGGTTTCCATCTACAATTACCACTAGCCCGGCGGAATAGCGTCAATTTGTGCGTGAAATAAAGATCACCGGCTGAAGCGAGATTACCGCGCGACGGGTTTGGTACCGCGAATTAGAAGCGCGCCTTCGCGGCGGAAATCGGCTAGTTGAGCGGTGTCGCGAAACCAGCGGCCTTTATATTCAGCGGGATTCGGTGTGGGGTCGGGGATGCGTTGGTGAATTATGTCGGTGAATCCTGCGTCGCGAAAAAGTGTGGACCATTCTTCGGCGGAAAGTAGCTTCGCGGGTATTTCCAGCAGGGCGCCCCACTGATGGCAATGCGGATTGTCTTTGAAATAGTTGATTAGAATCCACGCGGAGCCGCCTTCGGCGGTGACTCGAAAAATTTCGCGCAGACCCTTTGCCGGATCGGGCCAGTAATACGCGGATTCGACGCTGACTACGCGCGTGAAGAAATGCGGTTGCCAGGGAATTTCTTCCGCTGAGCCGACGGTGCAGAAAACATTTGGCAGATCGGCGGTGGCGCGGCGAGCGGCGCGAATCATTTCGTCGGAGATATCTATGCCGACGACGCGGCCTTCGTTCACATAGGAAGCGATGAGCCGAACGAGCCAGCCGGAGCCGCAGCCGATATCGAGAACATTTTCTTCGGGCTGGAGAGACATTTCATCCAGCATCGGCAGGACGATAGGAAGATGGTAGCGCTCCATGCCTTCGCCTTTGCCGGCTTCGGCCCATTTATTGAATTCAACGCGAAGATTTTCGGCGGCGCTTTGGTCGGACATTTAATTATTGTATCTGAAAAAATAATTCGGCGGGATAGTGAAGTAAAGAGTAAAAGGCCGTTCACAGTATGGTGAACGGCCTTTGCGTTTCGGAATCGCCGCTGAAAATTGAAAGTTAGAACTTTCCTTCGTCGGCGGAAGGGCCGTAGACCGAAGGCACGGGAATATCGTTGAGGCGCAGGTAAACGCCCAACTGCGCGCGATGATGCACAATGTGATTGAAAACAAATCCGCGCAAGACAGCGACTTTCGGCATGCTGAGTATGGTCGTCCCGCCATTCGATAGCGTCCAGGGCGCCATCCATTTTGCGTCGTCATTGGCGGCGAGAAGCGCGGCGCGGGCGGAGGCGACGTTCTTATCAAACAGTGCGAGCAATTCGGCTCTGTCTTTTGGCGGAGGAGGAGGCGTGAAATTTGCGGTGTCGATGCTATCTTTTTCTAACGTTTCTTTTGTCCAGCCGGGCATTTCACAAATGTGCTGCGCCAGGCGGCCCAACTTCATCGATTTCGCGTGCGGCGCCCAATCGAACTTATCTTCCGGAACGCGTTCGATAGTTTGGCGGGTGCTGATCATTTCGTGATCGAATTCACCGAGGAAAGCTTGGTTTATCGGCATAAAGAATCTCCTTTTCCCTAAGAAGGGGAGAACAGTTTCGCTTTTTATTCGCCTTGCGTCAAGGCGAAAGATTTGCCGGGTTAGATGCGCGAGTGAATGAGAGGGTACGTGAATTTAGGAGGCGCTATTCAACGCCGTCCAGGCGGCCAGGGAGTCCATGTAGTCTCGCCAGTGGACGATTTTTCTTTCTTCAATTGTGATGACCGAGATGAGCCGATTGTCGTATGCGCCGCCAGTGGAAAGGATTTTGCCGTGGACCTCATATTCGAGGATGACAACGCGGCTGTCATGAGATCGGTGCACAACGAGCGCGTCGGCGGCGTGAACCTTGATCGTCTTGCCGTATCCGGAAAGACTCGCCATCAGATTGGCACGCCCTAAAATCGTGACGGGCCAACCCGGAAAGTGATAGCGGGACTCGAAGATCGCGTCATCGGCGAACGTCTCGAAATAATGATCGCCGTCAACGAGTCCGCGCAAGCCTTTCATGACGACTTTGAAGAAAGGATTGAGAGCTTCAAAAACTTCGTACTGGGATTTTGTCATCAGCAAGACGCCCACATCACAGATATTTACGCGGCTAAACCTTCTGAACTTTGGCTAGCAGTTGGACGAATCGTTCCTGACGCTCGGCTTGATCCTGTCCGGCATGACCCTCGGCGACCTGCGTAATATTCATCGAGCAGAATTTGGGCCCGCACATGGAACAGAATTTCGCGTCCTTGTAAAAATCATCGGGCAAAGTTTCGTCGTGCATGCGGCGCGCGGTTTCCGGATCGAGCGAAAGTTCAAACTGTTTATTCCAGTCAAAAAGAAAACGCGCATAAGAAAGTGCGTCGTCGCGATCGCGAGCACCGGGACGATGGCGCGCAACGTCGGCAGCGTGCGCTGCAATTTTGTAGGCGATCACTCCCTGCTTCACGTCTTCGGCGTTCGGCAATCCCAGATGTTCCTTCGGCGTGACGTAGCAAAGCATCGCCGCGCCGTACATTCCGATCATCGCGGCGCCGATCGCGCTGGTGATGTGATCGTAGCCGGGAGCGATATCGGTTACCAGCGGGCCGAGTGTGTAAAACGGCGCTTCGTGGCACAGCTCAACTTCTTTTTTCACCTGCAATTCGATTTGATCCATCGGAATGTGGCCGGGCCCTTCGATCATTACTTGCACGTCGTGCTCCCAGGCTTTTTTCGTGAGATCACCAAGCACGGCCAATTCCGCGAATTGGGCTTCGTCGCTGGCGTCCGCCAAACTTCCTGGGCGCAGACCGTCGCCGAGTGAAAAACTCACGTCATGCTTCTTCATAACTTTCGCGATGTCGTCAAAACATTCGTAAAGGAAATTTTCTTTTTTATTAAAATTCATCCACTGCGCCATGATGGCGCCTCCGCGACTGACAATTCCGGTGATGCGTTTGCGTACGAGTGGAACAAATTCCGCGAGCACGCCGGCGTGAATCGTCATGTAGTCCACTCCCTGCTCGGCTTGTTCTTCGATCACTTCCAACATTAATGATGCGGTCAGATCTTCCGCGCGCTTCACACGGGAAATTGCTTCGTAAATTGGCACGGTGCCGACGGGCACGGGCGAAGCGTCAATAATTGCTTTGCGAATCTCCGGAATATTTCCACCGGTGGAAAGATCCATCACGGTATCCGCGCCAAAATGCACGGAGTGATGCAGCTTCTTCAGCTCCTCGTCAATTTCGCTGGTGACGGCGGAATTTCCGATGTTGGCGTTGATTTTGCAATTGAAGGCGACGCCGATGCCCATCGGCTCAAGCGATTTGTGATGAATGTTCGCGGGAATAATTGCGCGGCCGCGTGCGATTTCGTCACGCACCAATTCCGGAGTGAGCTTTTCCCGGAGAGCGACGTATTCCATTTCTTCCGTGATTGCGCCAAGCCGCGCGTAATGCATCTGCGTGACGTTGCGCGTGCCATTTGTGCCGGCCGAAGCCAAACGCTTTTCCAACCATCCATCTCGCATTGCCATCGAATCCCCCGAACTACTCCGCACCATTCAGGCGCTGATACGAGATGAGATTATGTCACCGCGATGCGTGGGCGGCAACCCGATGCGAAAAAGTTCCGCCGGATGAAAGTGATGATAGGATTTGCGGAATCGATCGCACGCCGACGTGGAGGAGGCCGTATGAAAAAACCACTCTTGGGGTTGGTGATACTGGCGTCAATTTTCCTAGTGGGATGTCCGGTTTCGGATTTACACCCTTTATATAACGATAGCGACAATAATGTGGTGGAACCCTTGCTAGTGGGAAAGTGGACCTCTGCTGATGCAGGCGACAAGGGGTCGATCTCGTTTGAGAAGGCGTCGGGCGGCGGTTACACACTGATTCTGGATGATCCCGACAAGGGAGTTGTGGACCAGTACGAAGTGCACCTGGTGCGGCTGGCCGGAAAACTTTTTGCGGATCTGCGTTTTACGAGCCGAACGCACGGCGACGCGACAGTGGACATGCCGTTCGGCCTGATTTCAGCGCACGTCGTGGCTCTGCTGACCGTTTCAAAGGATGATTTGGGCTGGGCAACAATGGAGGATAACCGGAAGAACAACGCATCCGGGAAAGACGACGCGGCGAAGAAACCCACCGTCGGAAGCTTGCCGTACGATGCCGATGACTTGCTGGTGCTGGCAGACACGGAAGCTCTAAGGAAATATGTAGCGGCGCATACGACAGATGGATTTTCGGATGCGGCGCATTTGAAGCGTGCAAAGTGACGAGCACGGTTCGACCGGAAACACAAATTCAACGTCGGAGGATTGAAGATGCGATTCGCGGCACGTTGTTCAATGGCATTCGCTGTGGCGACATTTCTTGTTGGGAGCCCTTTCGCGCAGGCTCAGGGCGCGAAGGCGGCCACGAAACCGGCAGAGAGCGCTTCAAATGAACTGCTTGCCCAGTGGAATGAAGTTCACAACAAGCTGATTGCGATGGCCAAGGATTTCCCCGAAGATAAATACGATTTCAAAGTTCAGAAAGACGAGCGATCATTTGCGGAAAATTTGCTGCACATCGCGGGCGTGGATTACGAATTTCTAAGTTCCATGTCCAGCGCTAAGCTGGGGCCGGATTTCGGCAAAGATCTGGAGAATCCTTCGCGCAGCATTTACAAGACGAAAGCCGATGTGGCGAAACTGATGGAACAAGTCTCCGCGGACGGCGCGGCGTTGATTAAACAGCTTGGCGATGCCGGGCTGAACAAAGTTTTCAAATATCCGTTTGGCAATAGGATGGTACACGGCTCATTTTTTCTTTGGGGCGATTTGGAACATTGCGGCGAACATTACGGGCAGCTCGTGGTTTATTATCGCGCGAATAATTTAGTACCGCCGGAGTCGCGGCCACAGCCAAAATAGTTTGCGAATCGGTTCCGCTAGAGCATCGGAGGAAATATGTCCGTAATTTTAATTACAGGCGCGAGCACGGGAATTGGATTGTCTACCGCGGTCACTCTTGCTCGCGCGAGTCATGATGTTGTGGCGACGATGCGAAATCCGGCAGCGTCACCGGAGCTTGCGGAAATTGCGGCGAAGGAAAAACTGCGCGTCACGATTCACGCGATGGAT
>Ga0209624_10001947_pt1 | contig 15658 bp, 16 predicted proteins | sample JacPinW_OM2H0_O1_FD_188565 | JGI IMG/M metagenome (GOLD analysis project Ga0209624, IMG submission 188565) | Forest soil microbial communities from Algoma, Ontario, Canada - Jack Pine, Ontario site 1_JW_OM2H0_O1 (SPAdes) (version 2) | ecosystem: Environmental > Terrestrial > Soil > Boreal...
AATTTTGTGAAGGAGGGCTTCATGAAAGCGGCTTGGTACGAAAAACAGGGACGCGCGAGCGAGGTTCTCACCGTCGGCGACATGCCGGACCCGGCTCCGGGCCCGGGTGAACTTCGCATTCGCATCGCCACCTCGGGAGTCAACCCCGGCGACATCAGGAAGCGTCAGGACGACTTTGGGTATGGTATGCCGTATCCTCGCGTCATCCCCCACAGCGATGGCGCAGGGCAAGTGGATCAGGTGGGCGACGGCGTTTCTTCAGAGTGGTTGGGAAAGTCAGTGTGGTGCTACGGCGCCCAATCCTATCGCCCGTTTGGCACTGCCGCTGAATTTACAGTCGTTCCGGCAGCGCAAGCCGTTCTTCTACCCGCAAACGTGATGATGGAGCAGGGCGCATGCCTCGGCATTCCCGGCATCACAGCTCATCGCGCCGTGCATGCGGCCGGGCCAGTCCGCGGACGCACGGTGCTTGTACAAGGAGCCGCGGGATCCGTGGGATTCTGCGCGGTCCAGCTGGCGCGTCACGCCGGAGCTCATGTCATTGGCACAATCCGGACACCGGCAGAGGAGCAAACAGCGAGGCAGGCAGGAGCGCACGAGGTCCTTCTCAACGATGCGGAACTGCCAGCGCACGTTAAGGCCCTCGCTCCTGAGAGGATCGACCATATTGTTGAAGTTGCATTTGGGGCAAATATCGAGCGGGATGTTGAACTCCTGAGAATGGGTGGATCCATCGCGACCTATGCCACGAATGCTGCGGCTCCTACGATTCCTTTCTGGCAAATGGTGTTCAAGAATATCCAGCTCTTTTTCCTGGGTAGCGATGACTTCACGCCGGAAGAAGGCAGCAGCGGCACGCGATATAAATGCCGCGCTTGAGGCCGGCTGGTCAGGCTTCGCTATAGGCGAGCGGATTCCCCTATCGGAGATCGCTCGGGCCCATGAACTTGCCGAGCACCCGCACCACCCAGGACGAGTTGTAGTTACCCTCTAATGGGACCTAGGTGCGCATGCGGAGTCGGTAGTTCGCTTGTGCGAACCGGCAGCAGCCGTTCAAATGAGCGATAAATCGCCGAGGCACTCATCGAGAACTGATCGTTGCCGAAAGCTCGGCTTGTAGCAAGGCTTCTCGGGTCCATTACATGGTGCCTGGCGGATCACGGATGTCCCTGGCGGATCACGGGAATCCCTCCCCAAGCGTAAGGTGCGGTTTGCCGACAATCCGGGAGCAACCTGGCGCTGGGGTTCTGCCAGCTCGCTATTGTCAAATAATCCGACTGCCCGCCTTAGGTCGTGTAAGAGCAACCGCCGTGGGACCTCTCGTTCAATTCATACGGGTTCGATTGGTATTAGGCTCTCTGCTTTTCCCTGCCGGCGCGAAGCAAAGACACCGAACCAAGCGATGTAAACGTAGCCAAGAGCAGGAAGCAGGAAGGCCAGTTGCAGGCCAATGTGGTCGGCGAGTTTTCCCGTTGCAAGTGGGATAACGGCGCCGCCAACGATCGCTGCGATCATCAGGCTCGAGCCTTTGCTGGTCAGCGGCCCGAGATCCTGAATCCCGAGGGTGAAGATGGACGGGAACATGATGGAGTTACAGAGTCCGACCGCTAGCAAGGCGAACATCGCCACATGTCCATGCAGCAGAACACTAGAAGTCACCAAGCAAAAGGCGATCAGTGCGACCCACCCTAGTATCGGTCCTGTGCGCGCGTGTTGCAGGATCGCTGAACCGATGAAACGACCCATCATCGCTCCGCCCCAGTAAACCATTAAGAAATCCGCCGCTCTGGCTTCGCGAAAGCCTGCGATCTCGGGAAGTCCCATGAAGCTGACGAGGAGGCTGCCGATAGCAACCTCCACACCGACGTAGGTGAAGATCCCGAGAGCACCGGCGAGCAGCCTTGGATGGTTCCAGATACTGTTCGTAGAAGTCGTGGCTGTATCCGTCAACTCCCCAGGACGAAAGTCTCGCGTAACTCTCGCGGTAGATTGCTCACGGTTGAGCTTAATCAGACTGAGTGCCAGTGCCAAGCAAAAAAGCACAAGCGCCATAGCGATGTAAGGTATTCGAACCGACGAGGCCTCGGCTGTGCGATATGTCTGTCGAGCCGCCTCGGCCATGTTATGCAAGCGTTCCGGCGCAATCGGCTTCGCCCCGCGCAGGATGAGGATGCTGCCGAAGAAGGGCGCGATGAAAGTTCCCACCGAATTGAATGCTTGACCAAGATTCAGTCGGCTCGAGGCGGTCGCGGCCGGACCAATGATTGTGACATAGGGGTTTGCCGCAACCTGGACTGTAGTCATGCCCGCTGCAAGAATCACCAGAGCCGCCAAAAATATAGGAAACGCTGCATAGTTCGCGGCTGGTAGAAATCCAAGAGCACCAGCTGACATGGTAAGCAAGCCGATGACCATGGCACGCTTGTATCCGAGCCACTCCACAACTTTGCCTCCCGGATAGCTGAAGACAAAGTAGGACGAAAAAAATGCAAATTGGATCAGCATCGCTTCTGCATAACTCAGCTCAAAGATGCTCTTTAGATGTGGAATGATTACGTCGTTGAGACAGGTAAGAAATCCAACCATGAAGAACAGCGCAGTGGTGACCGCCATGGCGCGAGTATCCGTTTTCTCCGGCGAGTCAATCGCGACGCTTGTATTGCGAATGGTGCCGATGGCAGATCCCATGGTGACTCTTTCAAGTTAGCTATGGAGTCCAAACACCAATGTCGTTCAGAACGCCATAAGTCATCGATCGGTAAATTGAAGACGGCTGAACTGATAGCCAAAACAGCCGTCTTCGACTGGATCGTAGCTGTTAGACCGATGCGGCCGTCACGCAAGGCTCCTCAGGCTTGGCTCCTTGCGGCGAAAGGCCGAGTTGTGACCTGCCCAGTGGTGTGAGGTCCGCCTCAGTGCCGCGCCCCTTGAAGTCGACCTCGAAGTCATCAGGTGCAAAGTCAGGCGGGGTTTTGCCGGAGAGGAAGGCGGGGGCCTGCTCTGCCAGATAGGCGGTGTTCTTGGCACAGCCGGGCGTCGAAGAGATGTACATTACATTGCTGTACCCGCTCCCCTTATGCTCATTCTCCACCGCGTGCACCACATCGCAGTGCCAGAAGACCGTGTCTCCCGGTTCCATCAGGGGAATCGAGGACAGCGCCTCGATCAACAAGCCGTGATACTGAGGGTTGATCGAGAGCGCACGTCCAGGCGCCGCTCCGCAGAGTTCATCTTCGGGCACATCGTCCTGCAGTGCGCGAAGCAACACGTACATCATTGCGTTGGCAATAGGGATGACTTGAAGCGTGCCGTCACCCTTCCCTTGCCGTGTCAAGGCGGTCCATCCCTGAAAGGTTCGAAACATGGAGCACACCGCCGGTGACGCAACCTCGCGCACGTCAGGCCTGTACGCCGCGTCGTACGGATCGTATGCCTGCCAGTCTCCTGAGAAGAGGTGGCGATAAACCTTTCGGAAGTTCTCATCCAGCCACCGTTCTACCGAGCCGCCATCCACGTGCGGAGACAGGCCCAGCGAAGCAGACCCCGGAGGACGGCGCCGGATACGGTCCGCGTAGGCAGGCGTCTCGTTCGGGTTGAAATGACGCACACCTTCGCTCTCTGCCTGCCACAACTTGTTGAGGAATACCCGGACCCGCGTCAACGACTCTGACTGCCGCGCCTGAACCTGAGGGCGCGACCAGTAGATGCCGTAGATCTGGGGCTTGGCGGAAGCGAGCGTACCAAAATACTTGTCCTCGGCAGCATTCGCCAGTTTCGCGTCGAGGTCATTCTCGTCGACGTACCGAGCTATCTCTTGGTCCCAGGCATTAGCCTGTGCGGGGGCAAAAGTCCTCCGAACCACGCAGGCACCTCGCTCCTTGATCTTCGCTATGAGTTCAGTCGGCACCTGCCCGGCTTCGACGTCCTCGTACTGCACGATGGGGATGACGGCTTCCCCGGCCTCGCGTTCCTGCACGATAACGTCCACACGCTGGCGCATCTCCGCCTCAACTTGACGGAAGATAGCAGCATGATTTGGAAGCGCTTCGCGTAGCGCCTTCTTTGTAGTGCGAATCGCTTCCGCCAAATTATCGATTTCTAATCTCATGGTTCACTCCTGACGCAGATCAAGAAGCGTAAAGCCCGCAGTCCATCAGCATCAGCCCCTGCGGCTTCGGCGAAGGACAATCGTTCCGAGGGCAGCCGCTACCGGAACACTGTTGCATCACGCCTTCCTGTTACGCGACTCCTGCCGAGAAGAGCCGCGCAGATCATTCTAGGAACTTCTCTCCACACCGAATGATGCGGATGGGACAAACTTTGATACTATTCCGACAGCAATACCTGCTTTCGTGTCTGAATAGGCGCCCCTATGAAGCCCCAGTTCGAGCGTGTCGCTTTTCCTGAAGGTTGCTCTCTTCGCGTTTATAACCGCCGAGTTCTGGAGATCCCGTTCGAGTGGCACCACCATCCCGAGTACGAACTGACTCTGACGCTGAACAGCCGCGGATGGCGCTTTATCGGCAATCACATCGGTCAATACCAAGCACCTGACCTCGTCCTGGTGCCTCCAGACATGCCTCACACGTGGGCTTCGACAGCGCCCCTCGAGCAAGGTCAACCGCACACTGCAATCGTGATCTGGTTTGCGCGGAACTGGGCTCTTCAACTTGCGGGGCTTTGTCCGGAATACTCAGCCCTGCGCAGGCTGTTGCAAAACGCTTCAACGGGGCTGGCATTCACGCCGGAGATAGCCGCACACGCGGAGAAGCAACTTCCGCACCTGCTTTCCGACGTTCCTCAGGTACGTCTCCATACGGCTCTGAATCTTCTTGTAAGCATCGCAGGAGAGCACGCAACCAATCTTTCCAAGAACGCCACGACTATCCCTGCTTCGAAAGACGGGGAACCGGCTCAACTCACGCGTGTGTTGAATCATCTTCATCAACGATTTCAGGACCCTGTTTCCATCGACGGACTGTGCAAGGTCGGGAAGATCTCTGAGCGATCCCTGCATCGTCTGTTTGTAAAACACACAGGTGGTAGCGTAAGCGAGTATCTGTGCAAGCTCCGCATCGGTCGCGCATGTATGCGCCTCGCGGAAACGGATCTTCCCGTTAGCTTGATCGCGTTTGAAGTTGGCCTTTCGAATCTGGCGAACTTCAATCGTCAGTTTCGCCGCGCACGCGGCATCACGCCCTCTGGCTACCGCAAATCGTTCCAGCAGCGAGGCGGCCCGCACGAGACTTTCGACCCACAAGAACTGCTCACTCGTCCATATTCACTCGATCGACAAAGGAAGTGTGCAAAGAAGCGCAGCTAATTCTTGATACAGTTCTAGGGATGTAGGCGAGCCAGAAGTTGCTCTGGTTCGGCCCTCATTGATGAACCATCGCCGAAGCGCTCAGGCAGTTATCGGATGACTCTCAATCTTCCGCGTTTGCGGGCGGATGACGGGCTATCCGCACCTTACCCCGTCGTTGGCGTTCGTGCCCGTAACGGAAGGTTTGCCGACCATCGTGATTATCTTTGGGGTGGAGTGTTGGGACTGTCCGTCACCAACACTGGGCGGACATCCTCCGCGCTGCCAGGGATCCTCAGGAAGACCACCACTCGGTGGCGCTCGCCCTACAGTCGCGTAGACCAGGAGCGGTTGAGCTGAATCTAACTCAGGAGCAATACAACAAGCTGAAACGAGACTGATGTGGCCATCAGATCGAATTCATAAAGCACCGCAAGGAGCTGGAAGGCTCAAAGACATCAAGGGAAGTTACCGACCTTGGAGTGAAAGAAAAGGCGCTGGTTAGTAGCGAATACGTGGTAGCCTTCGGCTGTCCCCTCTGGCGCCACCGTAATACCATCCAGTTTCTGAAGGAAATCCATGAAAATCAGGTTTACTGTGCTTGTTTTTGTCCTTGGAACTCTCATGTCTGCCAGTGGTATTGCACAGTCTATCGGACCGGACGGTAGCGTTCTTCCAGCATTCAGTGGTCATGCCCCAAATCCTCCTCGTCCTCCCGTAGCTCCGTCCGTCGTTACGCCACCAGCACCGTCGTCAGCGCCTCCACCCGCACCTGCGCCTCCGCTTGCCGAAGCTCCTGTAGCTCCTCCTCTTCCACCACCTCCTCCAACTCCCGTTGCAGCTCCACCAGTCACGAGAGCCCCGATCGTCTCTCCTGTAGCAGTTCCTTCTGCTGCAAATTATCCGACTCAACCCGGCATGGTTTCTGATGTCCAGATTCAACAGGCAATCTCGGATGGTCAAAGGCGCCACCCAGGTCAAATCGGCCTCACGCTACTCGATGTTCAGACGGCAGTTTTGTCCGGGATAGCATGTATCTCCTGCAAAGAGAGCGGTTACACAGTCAGGATCTTCACTCCTCTAAAGTGGATTGAGTTCCAGGCCGCTGAAGCTCAGAAGGAACTCAAGCCATTTTCTATGGCCGATGTCACTCCCGAGATGCGACAGCCTTTGCTGCGAGTTCTTGCAGAACCCAGCAAAGCTGCCTACATCAATGGCACTGGGCTCGCCGGAGCCTCGTCCGTTCACCGGGTTGTTCTCGCTGACAAAAACAAGGGGAATATCGTGCAGCCTCTCACTAATGAACGGGGTGCTGTCGAGGACAATAGTGCTCTCCGATCGATCACCTACTCCAATGCCTTCGCCACGTTCCCTCTATCCGCCGTCGATGGCATTCGTGGGGATGACAACGGTGAGTTCTTTGTTGTCGTGGTTGGTGACAAACAGAACAAGTATTTCAAGGTCAAGACACGCATGTTCAAGAGTCTGTTCTGAGCGGCTCCTACCTAAACCTGAGAGCTCGAAACTTATATCCCGGAGCCACTAAAATGAAGTAGAGCGGTGCATCATCACGGAACTCGAAGACCTGCTTCAATAACTTATGTGCGGACGCTACTATCGTCGATCTGACAAACAGCGGATCACAGAAGCCTTTAAGCTTGGCAGGCTGCCAGAGGGCTTCGAGCTGCCACCCGACTGGAATATAGCGCCTACCACCAATCAGCCCATCATTCGGTCGGACCCCGAGACCGGCGAGCGACAGATGGTTCTCATGCGATGGGGACTGATTCCAGCAAAGCTCGCGGATCCCGACGCATTCAAAATCTTCACCACCACCAACGCCCGCTCCGAGAGCATCCTCGACAAGCCGATCTGGAAGGGCCCGTTCACACACTCCCGGTGCCTGATTCCCCTCGACGGTTTCTACGAATGGTTGCAGCTGCCGAGCCTACCGCAGCCACCGCCGATCGAGCCGGGAGAACACGGACTCTTTGGCGACATTCCTGCGCCGGCGAAGCGTGCGCCTAAGCCAAAGGCCGGATCTCGTCCTGTCTACAAGTTCGAGATGCCCGACGGCGGACCCTTCGCCTTGGCCGGACTCTTTTCCGAGTGGCGGCCGCGGAGGGGCGACCCTCGTCCTCCGCTGGACACCTTCTCGGTTGTGACTACAGAGGCCAACGAACTGATGGAGCCAATCCACGACCGAATGCCGGTCATCCTGCATCCGTGTGATTACGATCGCTGGCTTACCGACTACGACGAGTTCCGGCCGCCAATCGATCTGCTGCGCCCCTTCGAATCGGACGGCATGCGCATGACGCCAGCTAATCGGCTCGTCGGAAACGTCCACAACAATGGGCCCGAAATGTTGAACAGTGCGTGAAGTGCGACGATGAGATACTCATTTTGGCTTGAATTGGGTTAAGTGAGAAGAGAATCGGAGTCACACCCCGGCAGACTGCTGCGGTAATGGTTGGAACAGCTTTGGCCCAAGCGATCCCGGATGCTTCGCTTCGATGAGCTCGAGAGGCAGACCGTTGGCACAAGAAACGACCGCGCTCTGCGACCGACGTAGACTATCCACAAACTCACCTGGAAGTTCCAGAATTGCCTGGCCAGGGATTATCAGCAAGACTGGGCAGCAAGTATCAAAAAATATCCTTTTCGTTTTCGATGGCATGGCAGGAATCAAAATGAGCCGCCAGCGATTGGGCCCGCGCCAGAGTGCGGTTGTAGATCGCAATGGATCCAACGCCTGCGCGGCGAAAGCCCCCTACAAGCGCCGTAGCCAAATGCCCTGCCCCATAGACAACAATCTGTGCCATTACTGTTTCCAAAATCGCCTCCGCTCACGAACGAAAATTACTTTTGCATTTCTTGCCTCATTTCAGAATCTCAGCGGTCATCATCCTTTCAGTAACCGCACGGGCTGTGAACCGATCACAAGGGCTACGACTTCGGCCCTGGCAAAGTAGATAGTCCAAGTTCCTTCAGAAACCCGTTGTGCCTCGCAGTTGACTCCTGAATCTCGATCTCGATCTCGATCAACTCTTTATGCGTAGACGAGAGGTCGATCGCGACCTCCTCTTTTGCCGTGGTGACATAGTGCGAGATGTTCAGGTTGAAGTCGTGGGCTTCGATCTCGTCCATCTCAACGCGTCTAGCGTATCGCTCGATCCTTTCAGGACGCTGCTGATAGGTGTTGATGATCTTCTCGATTTGCTCGTCCGAAAGGTAGTTCTGCCGCTTACCTCTCTCGTAATGCTCGGACGCGTTAATGAAAAGGACATCCTCCGACTTCTTGCACTTTTTCAGGACGAGGATGCAGACTGGAATTCCGGTCGAGTAGAACAGGTTCGCCGGCAGGCCGATGACGGTGTCGATGTGCCCGTCATTGAGGAGCTTGCGACGGATGTTCGCCTCCGTGCCGCCGCGAAACAACACGCCGTGCGGCAGGATGATTGCCATGACCCCGTCGTCCTTTAGGTAGTGAAACCCGTGCAGCAGGAACGCGAAGTCCGCCGCCGACTTCGGGGCGAGGCCGTAGTTCTTGAAGCGGATGTCCTCGCTCAACGCCTCGTTCGGGTCCCATCGATAGCTGAACGGCGGATTAGCAACCACTGCGTCGAAGTAGGGCCGGGTTCGTCTCGCGGAGCATGGAGACGATCTGAGAGACGACCTCCGGCGGCACCTGGAGACCCCTCAGCGGCTCGCCCAGCCGGTTGGCGATGTCTTCTTCACGGAACCGGGGAAGGCCGCATTTGCCCCGATGCCCGGTGCATCGGTAATAGACGTACTTCGCTTTCTGGACTTCGCCCGTCACCATGCACTCGTCATAGGCGCACGGTTGGACCGACGGCAATCTTTCGACGAAATTGATTTTCGTGGGCAAGCCGTAACTTCCGGATGGCCGACAATCCAGAAGTAAATGACAAGATGCGAGTTTCTGCGGACTGATCAGAATTTAGCTGCTTAAGACAAAGCCTTAGTATTCGCCGTAAGACTGGGCATGTAAAATCAGGGCCTATTCGCAAGTGACAACCTTATGTATTTTGCGAGCACCGATGGCCCCGTCGATCGGCATGGCGGAATAGGGTTTCCGGAAAGAGCAAGAGCCGCGTCGACTGTGGTCTGACGCGCGCTCGTTGCATCGGTCATTGCTTTATCAGGTCCACATTCCACCCCTCAGGATAGACTGGAATGACGACCTCCTGACCTGGACTGGCGTCCCTGAATCGCTCAACGTAATTGAGATAGTGATGGTCAGGCCAAGGTGGATAGACCCACTGGCGCACCGCTCCAGCCAGCATGAGGAGCAAAACGAAGCTTCCCGCAAGCCGTGGGAGTTTGCCGCGCCCCTGGGTGACGCACCAAGCGGCGGACCAGAGGAACAGCAACGACGGATAATACCAGTAGCGACACCAGATAACCATCGCCAGCAACTGCCAGCGCGGCAACGGACCAAAGACGAGCGGATCCTTGAGCGATGCGGCAAAAGTGATGGCAGCGAAGAGTGCAAAGAGCCGGAAGGGCAGGGGCGCCTTCCACAACCCCCAGACTAAGATAGTCAGTCCGCCTGCGGCGGCGATCAAGAGGAGCGAGACCGGGAGGCGAGGACCTCCTCTACCCAACATGCTGTCGACGAAAACGCTGCCCGCAAGGAGGCGCAAAAACGCTATGAATCCGGCTCCGAGCGGCATGCCTGGCGCACGCGAATACGAGTGGATGAAGAATGCCTGCGCCACTGCGCACAACAAGAGGATGGAAGCCACGACGAGCGTCCAAGGCTGCCGACGGAGCCACCAGTAAATTGCCACCGGCAGCAACATCAAAATGCAGAACGGACCACTGATCGCTCCTACGGAAAACAATACGAGGTCTGAAGCACGCTCTTGCCAATTCCGGGGGGGCTCGGCAAAGGCAATCAGCACTTGCAGCAGCGCCAGATGCCACATCGCATTGGTTAACACTATGTGAACCTCAGCCGCATTCGGGATCGCGACGTAGATGATCGACATGACGATGCGAAGATGCAGCGGCCCCCAGGTAGAGCAGCGCCGCGACAGCAGCGCCGTGACGGGAAGCACCTGAACGATCGCTCCGACCGTATTCATGATTAGGGGAGCCCATAGCAGGGGGAACAGAAGCGTCGCGCCCGCTACCAGCCGCGGAAACGTCTGAAGATAGCCCGCTTGGGGTAATACCAGCGACCGCAGCCAGTGCAAGTTGTACGCCTGCGCGTACCAAATCGTGTCTTCCCCATAAAACTGAGCATGGAGGAAAGCATCGGGACGGCGGCTGAATGTTGCCAGCAAAGCAAGGACAAAAAGCGCCGCCTGCCAGCCGAGACTCACGCCATGCAGCTCATCCAAGTGCCGCAATGCGGCGACAAGCCGAGCCCTCGTTGCGCCCGCGAAAACTCCGCCGACTTCCATATAGGTCCTCCTTTCGAAATGTACATGACGGGCCCACCTTTCGGATCAGCTGTCTCAGTTAGCGAACCCGATCCCGGTATAGGGAATACCGGCACCCGCTGATCCCGATCTGCAAAACAGGTATGATATTCAAATCCAGATTATCCAGGACTTAGAGAAATGCAGACCACCTTATGTTGTACTCGACTCTGAATTCGAGCTTGACATCCGAGCCAAACGATAGTTTGCGAAGAAGCGGCGTGAAACTCCTAGACGAATACCTGCACAAGAAATATCCATATACTCGGAGTTTTGGCCGGATGTCCATTTGGCAGCGAATAACTGACCATGACTAGCGAGTAAGGCACACCGGTTCACATGAACCATTTGAGAATTAGCTGAGATATATGACAGAGACGAGAAAAGGGAAGATTGTAATAACCGGAGCGGCTGGACTGGTCGGTCAGAATCTTATTCCACGTCTCACAGCAAAGGGTTATACGGAAATTGTTGCGATTGACAAGCATCCAACGAACGTGAAGATACTGAAAAAATATCACCCTGTCGTTCGCGTGTTGCATAAAGACTTGGCTGAAGAGAGTACTACCACTAATGACTGGGGGGAAGAGCTTATTGCCTGTGAAGCTCTTGTCATCGCGCATGCACAAATCGGGGGCGTGGATCCGGAGGAATTCATTCGAAACAACGTCCTAGCTACCGAGCGACTGCTGGAAGCCGCAATACGATATAAGGTTCCATACATTGTTAGCATTTCGTCATCGGTCGTGAACTCGCTTGCTGTCGACAACTATACCGAGACAAAGAAGGCCCAGGAAGCTCTGGTGGCGGCCTGCGGCATCCCTCAAGTTGTATTACGGCCCACTCTGATGTTCGGTTGGTTTGACAGGAAGCACATTGGATGGCTGGCGAGATTTATGCAGCGCGTTCCGATATTTCCGATTCCTGGCTCCGGCAGGTTTCTGCGACAACCGTTATTCGCAGCGGATTTTTGTGAAATCATTACATCATGCATACTTGCCAAAACAACTGGTACTTACAACATCACTGGCCAAGAGCGAATTGACTATCTTGACCTGATCCGCGCTGTAAAGAAGGCGACCCATGCGAAGGTTCATCTGCAGAAGATCCCTTATAGTCTCTTCTGGAGCTTACTGAAGGTGAACTCGCTTTTCGACAAGAACCCAGTGTTCACGGTAAAACAACTGCAGGCGCTTGTGACGCCCGATGTCTTCGAGGTCATCGACTGGCCTGCACTCTTTCGGATTCGCGCAACGCCGTTGCAGCAGGCTCTCGATGAGACCTTCCAAGACCCAGTGTACTCGCAGGTAGTCCTGGACTTCTAACCCTCAGCTTATCCCCTGCATGAGGCCGAGCAGGGCTTCTGAAATCGTATTGCCGCAAATTCCAGAGAGGTGCACTATCGCTAAAGTTGTCGTAATCGGATCGGGGGCGATGGGGCTTGGTGCGGCGTTTTACGCTATTAAGGCTGGGCATACTGTTGAAGTGCTGGAGGCAGCTTCCGAGCCGGGCGGGATGGCAGCGCACTTTGATCTGGCTGGGCTGTCCATTGAACGTTTCTATCATTTTGTCTGTAAGAGCGATCTTCCAACGATGGCGCTGATGAGCGAGCTTGGCATCCGCGACCAATTGAGATGGAAAGCCACGTCGATGGGCATCTTTACCCGGGGAAGGTTGCACGACTGGGGCAATCCTGTTGCGCTGCTGAGATTCAGCGAGATCAGTCTCGTCTCGCGGTTGCGATATGGGCTGTTTGCGTTTCTTTCTGTGCGCCGCGACCGATGGGATGCCATCGAGACGGAGTCGGCACGTTCATGGATTACGCGGTGGTGTGGCACCGAAGTCTACGACCGGTTATGGAGCCCCTTGTTTGCACTGAAGTTTTATCAATATGCGGAGAACGTCTCGGCCGCGTGGATATGGACCCGGATCCGACGGATTGGGCGCTCCCGAAGGTCAATGATGCAGGAAGAGCTAGGGTATATCGAAGGGGGCAGCCAGACATTGGTGAATGCGCTCTGCTCCGCCATTTTTGAGAGTGGCGGGCGCATCTCTACCAACTGCGCGGTACAGAAGGTCTTGGTCAACGACGGGCGTGTCACGGGGGTGCTCACCGCCAAAGGCGTCATAGAGGCCGATGCCGTGATTTCTACGGTACCAACGCCGTTGATCTCTACTATGGTGCCGGATCTGCCAACGGACTGGAAGGTGCGGTACGATTCGATCGTCAATATGGGTGTTTGCTGTTTAGTTTTCAAGCTGAAGCGTTCGGTAAGTCCGCACTTCTGGGTGAATATAAGCGAACCGGACATCGCTATTCCCGGGATCATTGAGTTTTCGAATTTAAGGAAAGTAGGCGCGGAGAGCGTAGTTTATGTCCCGTATTACATGCCAAACGACAATGTCAAATTTGCTTGGACCGACGACGAGTTGCTCGAAGAAGCCTTCGGGTATCTACGCAGGGTGAATCCGGCTTTGACGCAGGAGGATATTATCGCTGCACATGTAGCCCGTCTTCGTCATGCTCAACCGATCTGTGAGCCCGGGTTCGCTGCGAAGCTCCCTCCGGTTCAGACCTCGATCCATGGTCTTCAGATCGCCGACACCTGCTTTTACTACCCTGAAGACAGGGGAATCTCAGAGAGCGTGCGGCTTGGTCAGAAGATGGCCAGCCAGCTTACCAGCCTATGACCGATCTATTGACTGTCGAAAAGAAAAGAAAGGCTGCTCCCAGGGAAACTCTCCGGATAGCGAGTTTTGCCGTTACGGGAGGAATCGCAGCTGTCTGCAACCTTGGCTTCCGCATCCTTTTCTCCCGCGTCATGCGGTACGAGCTTGCCGTTATGGTCGCTTATCTGATCGGAATGATTGTGGCCTATGTCCTGGCGCGGAGCTTTGTGTTCGAGAAAAGTGAGACGGCTTGGTACACGCAACTGACACGGTTTGCGATTGTCAATATATTTGGTTTTACTCAGGTGTGGCTGGTTAGTGTTGGACTTGTACGAGTGCTCTTTCCTTGGGTCGGATTTGGTTGGCACCCGGAAGATGTAGCGCACCTCTTCGGAGTCGCGAGTCCAATCTTCGTGAGCTATTATGCTCACAAACATTTTTCATTCCGCTCGATCGCTGACGAACGGCCGATTGTGTCTAGGGGATAAGAGATCGCAGTTGGGCCGTGGTCCATTACTGTCCGTAATCTCAAGAAGGCTTATGCAGACGTGAAATCCGCTAGTAGGGTCAAAAATCACTTACTAGGGCCAACCAGTTTTCTTCATAAGTGCCGAAAATGCGTGCCGGCTCAGACGGTCGACGCAACACTTGCTTGGAGTGTACTTGCCGGAGTCTGGAAGCCCAAGGTCTTTCTGGGACGTCGATTCAAGCGCAACGGACCTGGTCGAGCTGCGCTTGTGAGATGGGGGCCAAGTCGGTTCCTCCGGGGAAGTATTGTCTCAACAGGAGATTGGTGTTTTCATTGGTGACGCGTTGCCACGGACTCTGCGGGTCGCAAAAGTACACTTTCACATTGGTGGCTACGGTAAACTCCTTGTGCCTGGCCATCTCCAATCCGCGGTCCCACGTCAGTGAGCGCCGCAGGCTTGCCGGGAGTTTACGAACATGCCGGCTCAAGGCTCGAACGACAGCTTCGGTGTCTTTGCCCGGCACCTTGACCAGCATGGCAAAGCGCGAATGACGCTCTACGAGAGTCGCGACGTAACTGTTCTTTGCCCCGCTCAGTAGATCGCCTTCCCAGTGCCCGGGCACCGCTCGATCTTCCGCTTCCGTAGGCCTTTCGCGGATCGAGAGAGCGTCAACGATTTGACCCCGCGACGGTCCGCTGACCGTTGCATGTCGTGAGCGGCGCATACAGCGCTTGGTCCGCAGATGCTCCATCAGCTCTTTTTTCAGTACGCCCCGCGCCTGAATGAACAGGCTGCGGTAAATGGTCTCGTGGGATACGCGCATGCTCTTGTCGTCGGGATACTGCGTCTTCAGCCATCCGGAAATCTGCTCCGATGACCAGTCCAACACCAGCTTACCCGCAACCATCTCCCGCAACTTGCAGTTCCCGGCGAGAAGACACCTCTTCGCCCGCAACGCGGATTTCCAGGCCTGCTTGTCCGCATCGAGGGCACGATAGGCCGAACGGCCACCGTGGCGTGTCACCTCTCGGCTCACCGTTGACGCCGCCCGATCAAGGCCGCTGGCTATCGCACGGATCGATGAGCCGGAAGCGATTCCTCGCGAAATGTCCTCTCGCTCTGCTAAGGTGAGCGCTCGGCCAGAGCGCCGGCGGGCGGCTGGAGCGATCCCTCCGCCAGCCAACAACACGCAGCGAATGCAGTTATGAGGCTTGCCACAGGCACGACCAATCTCATGCAACGGGGGTTTCGGTCGGTGTGGAGGTCTAAAGGGACCCACAAAAGGAGCCGAAGGGTGATTCTGAACCCTGGAAAGTTCGAAAATCGTCCACTAGGGCCGACCAATAAGCAGTTTAATTTCAATAATTTACAAAGATGGATACCGTCAGGGATACCACTTTAGCTAAATAAAAGCGAATTTAAAACGAATATGATGAGTATTCTCGAGACCTGGGAGGGAAGCAATATCACCCCCGTTCGCTTGAGTATCAATTGGTGCGTAAGGATGGGCGTGTTCCATAAGAGATAGATATAAAGCAAGTTGATCTGATTGAGGCCACTCGGGGCAGAGCCCTCTAAATGCCAGATGCGGGCCTTCAGGCGGAACTGAGAAAACGCCAGGTGGTGGGCCTGAACGCCCTGGCCCTCCACCCCACCTCGAGCTACAACAACTGCAAGGCCGAGTGGTTATTCACGAATAAATATTTTGGCTGGACTTTGATAGGCAGCAGCAGAACAAGAGGATTCACGTTTTAACATGTCGG
>Ga0209624_10001948_pt1 | contig 15648 bp, 18 predicted proteins | sample JacPinW_OM2H0_O1_FD_188565 | JGI IMG/M metagenome (GOLD analysis project Ga0209624, IMG submission 188565) | Forest soil microbial communities from Algoma, Ontario, Canada - Jack Pine, Ontario site 1_JW_OM2H0_O1 (SPAdes) (version 2) | ecosystem: Environmental > Terrestrial > Soil > Boreal...
CATCCGCTCGCCGTCAAGGGGTGAGATCAGTCGGAGCGCCGTGCTGAGCCGCTCCACTAAACGCCATATGCCTTAAGAAACACGTCGACCCCGGCCTCGACCGAGGCTTCGATATCCTCGCGGCTGATCGAGTCGACGACGCCGAACAGGAGGCGCTTGTAGACATAGCTCTGACAGAGATCGACGAACTGCCAGGCGGCGCGCTCCGGGTCGGGGACCTTCAGCGCGCCCGATCTTTCCAGGTTTTCGAGTTCCGCCGCGAGTCGGGTCGCGCCATAGAGCGGACCGGCCTCATAGAAGGCGCGACCGATGTTGGGGAATTTTTCCGCCGCCGCGATGACGACCCGGGCAAGCGAGCGCGTTCCCGGCTCCGACATCCGGCTAATGAGCCGAACGCCAAAGTCTGTGAGCATGTCGCGCGCGTCGCCCTCGCGCCGGAAGGTGCAAAGGCGTTCGGCGGCTTGCGCAAATTCGCCGCGGATGATCGCCTCGAACAATTCGTCCTTGGAGTCGAAATAGGCGTAGAGCGTGCCCTTGGAGACGCCCGCAGCGCGCGCAATGTCGTTCATGCTCGCGCCATCGAAGCCGGCGCTTAAGAAGACCTGCCGGGCGCCCTCCACGATCTGGCGCCGTTTTGCGCTGCCGTCACTGCCTCCAGCCGCTTCCCGTTCCAGCGCCTCCGATTCCATATCAACCATGCCCTTTCGACCGCGACTCATTGTTGACCGAACCGTTCGGTTCGATTTTTGTTGCAGTACGCCTCCGGCTGCGCTATGTCAATAAAAATGACCGAACGGTTCGGTCAACATTCGTTGAGGGCGGATTTCTCACATGGCCGATGACCCAAAGGTCACGGAGTTTGGCGCTGCGACGGCGTCAAGGGCGGTGACAGCTCCCACATCCGCCAGCTTTCCTACTCCTGCCGCTGGTTCGCCCAGCGCTCTCGCGCATTCGCCGGCGCGCGCGCCGGTCGCCGAGGTCGTTCCGGCCAAGAGACGGGGCGTTCGCCGCTTCGTCGTCCCGGTTCTCATTCTCGCCGCGCTCGGCTATGGCGGAAAAACGGCTTACGACTATTTCGTCGAGGGGCGCTTCCTCGTCTCGACCGATGACGCCTATGTCGGCGCCGACACCTCGATCATCGCGGCCAAGGCGATGGGCCATTTGACCGCGGTTCCAGTGGTAGACAACCAAGTCGTCCACCAGGGTGACCTGCTCGCCGCGATCGACGATGGCGACTATCAGAACGCAGTCGATGCGGCTCGGGCGCGCATTGGCACCCAAGACGCGACCATCGCCCGCTTCGCTCGCCAGATCGACGCCCAGGGCGCGATCATCGCCCAGGCCGGAGCCCAGGTCGATTCGGCGGCGGCGCAGGCTAAGAGCGCTGCGGCGGACGTCGAGCGAGCTGGCCTGGAGCGTGACCGCTCATTCAAGCTTGCGCAGACCAATTTCGGCTCGCAACAGCGTCTTGAGCAGGCGACCGCCGACCGCGACCGCACCGTCGCCGCCTTGGCCGCGGCTAAGGCCAGCCAGGCGTCGGCGGCCGCCGCGTTCGACGGTGCGAAAGCCAATCTCGATGTGCTCAAAGCCCAGAAAGACGAGGCCGCGCGCCAGCGCAACGAACTCGTGACCGCCCTGGCGATGGCCCAGCGCAATCTTTCGTTCACCCGCGTGCTGGCGCCCTTCGATGGGACCGTCGGCAACAAGGCGGCTCAGGTCGGAAACTTGGTGCAGCCCGGAACGCGACTGATGGCGCTCGTGCCGCTGAATGATGCCTACGTCGACGCCAATTTCAAGGAGACCCAGCTCGGCGATGTCAAGCCGGGGCAGAAAGCCGACGTCGCCATCGACGCCCTCGACGGCAAGGTGGTCGAGGGCGTGGTGTCGTCGATCTCCCCGGCCTCGGGCTCGCAGTTCTCGCTCCTGCCGCCCGACAATGCGACGGGCAACTTCACCAAGGTCGTCCAGCGAGTCGCGGTGCGGATCACCTTCCCCGACGAGGTGCTGAAACAGGTTCCGCTCCGATGCGGCCTGTCGGTCATCGCAACAATCCACACTCGCGATCCCGACACGCCGAAGCCGACGCTGCTCGGCGCGCTGGGGCTCGAAGCCTTGGCGACTCGCAGCGCCAAGCCGTGACCAACGCGGTCGACGCGATACAGCCCGGCGGGGCGTCGCCGGCCACCGATCTTGTCGTCGCGCCGGCGGCGATCGCGCAGCGGAGTTTCTCGCTCAAGCGGGTTGCGGCGTTCATCTTCATGGTGTTCGGGATGTTCATGGCGATCCTGGACATCCAGATCGTCTCAGCGTCGCTCTCGCAGATCCAGGCCGGGCTCTCCGCCTCGTCCGATGAAGTCACCTGGGTCCAGACCAGCTACCTGGTCGCCGAAGTGATCATGATTCCGCTGTCGGGCTTCCTGTCGCGCGTGGTGTCGACGCGGGTCATCTTCACCATTTCAGCCGGCGGCTTCACGCTCATGAGCTTCATGTGCGCCCACGCCAACTCGATCGAGGAGATGATCCTCTGGCGGGCGCTCCAGGGCTTCATCGGCGGCGGCATGATCCCCACTGTTTTCGCTTCAGCGTTCACGATCTTTCCGCGTGACAAGCAGCCTTTCATCGCCCCGATCATCGGCCTCGTGGCGACGCTTGCGCCGACGATCGGGCCCACCGTCGGGGGCTATCTCACCGACTGGTTTTCCTGGCACTGGCTTTTTCTGGTCAATCTCGGTCCTGGAATCATCGTCACCATCGCTGCGTGGCTGCTGATCGACTTCGACGAGCCTGACTATTCGCTTCTGACCCACTTCGATTATGTCGGCCTGATCACGATGGCCGGCTTCCTCGGGGCCATGGAATATGCGCTCGAAGAGGGCCCGTCGAAGGACTGGTTCGAAAGCCAGCCGGTTACCATCGCGATCGTCATCTCGGCGGTCAGTTGCGTGGCTTTCTTCTGGCGGATGGCGACGGCGCGCCAGCCGATTGTCGACCTCACCGCCTTCCGTGACCGAAATTTCTGGACTGGCTCAATGTTCGCCTTCGTGCTCGGCATCGGACTCTACGGCCTCACCTACATCTACCCCGTCTATCTGGCGGTGGTGCGCGGCTATTCGTCGCTGATGATCGGCAAGACGATGTTCGTGACCGGCTTATGCATGTTTCTCACCGCGCCCCTCGCCGGACGGCTGATGACGCGGGTCGATCCGCGTCTGATGATCGCGACCGGTTTCGTCTTGTTCGCAATCGGGACCTTTCAGGCGTCGTACGTCACCGTTGACTGGGATTTCTGGGAGCTCTTGTGGCCGCAGGTGTTCCGTGGCGTCGGGCTGATGCTGTCGATGGTGCCAATCAACAATCTGGCGCTTGGCACCATGCCGCCGCAGAAAATCAAGAACGCCTCCGGCCTCTTCAACCTGATGCGCAATCTTGGCGGCGCGGTCGGCCTCGCCCTCATCAACACGCTGCTCGACAAGCGCATGGATCTGCATCTCGAACGCCTACGCGAATCCGTCACCTGGGGCCGTCAAGTGGCGGTGGACACGCTCGCCAGCATGACCGCGGCGTTGGCGGCGCGAGGGTCGGACGCCGAACTCGCCGCGACGCGCCAACTCGCGCTGGTCGTGCGGCGCCAGGCCGAGGTGATGGCGCTCTCCGACGTGTTTCTGACGCTGACCGTCGTTTTCCTGGGCTGCGTCGGCCTGGCCACGGTGATGCGCCGCCCGGTGGCGGCGGGAGCGGCCGGAGGCGGGCACTAGCGGCGCGCCGCGCGATCCCAGCGCTGGGGTTACCAATCGGTAATATTACCGTAGCCGATTCCCCCAAGGATCGCCCTTGCGGAGGGGCGCCCTGCGGCCATATTATGCGGGTCGGGCGTTCACCTGGTGAATTCTGGGCGAACGCCGTACCCTTGATCCAAGAGGTTTCTCTCATGTCTAACTTTGACCGTTACGCCAGCCCGCGCCCCGGCGCGGGATACGCACGGTCCGGCGTCGCCGTCGATCAGGGCCTCCGGGCCTATATGATCGGCGTCTACAACTACATGACACTTGGGCTCGGCGTGACCGGACTGGTGGCCTATGCCGCCTTCGCGCTCGGCACGGTCGATGTGGGCAACGGGCGCTTGGCGCTGACCGACTTCGGCCACGCGATCTATGTCTCGCCGCTCCGCTGGTTGATCGTGCTGTCGCCCCTGGCGCTGGTGTTCTGGCTCTCCGCCCGCATCAATTCGATGTCGGTGGCCACTGCCCGTAACGCGTTCCTCGCCTTCGCGGCGCTGATCGGCTTATCGATGTCGGCGCTGCTGGTGGTGTTCACGGGCGCTTCGATCGGGCGGGCGTTCTTCGCCGCTGCGGCCGCCTTCGCCAGCCTGAGCCTGTACGGCTACACCACTCAGCGCAGCCTGTCCGCGATGGGGTCGTTCATGATGATGGGCGTCATTGGTCTCATCGCCGCGAGCTTGCTGAATTTGTTCCTGCACAGCACGGGCCTGCAGTTCGGCATCTCGCTTCTAGCGGTAGTGATCTTCGCTGGCCTGACCGCCTGGGATACGCAGTCGATCAAGCAGATGTACTTCAGCGGCGACAGCTACGAGATGGTGCACAAAAAGTCGATCCACGGCGCGCTGCGCCTCTATCTCGACTTCATCAACATGTTCCAGGCCATCCTGATGCTCACGGGATCTCAGCGCAACAACTGACATAGGATCGTCAATGTGACGGTGTAGCTCTTGCCCGGCCCGCAGTTCGCGGGCCGGGTTTTCGTTCGAGTCGTATTCAGGCTTGGGGAGCTGGATCATGCGGGGGCTTTCCGTTGCGGCCGCGGTTGTCTCTTTCGCGCTCGTCGGGGGCGCCGATGCTGCCCAACTCAAGATCGTCGACGTCAAGGCTTATGCGTTTCTGGAACACGCAGGCAAACTGTCCGACGATCTCGTGAGCGGTGGCGAGAGTCTCATCGACGCTCCCAAAGGAGGCGCGCTGGGCGGTGATACGGCGACCGGCCTGCTGATTGATTTCACCTTCGAGGGTGACAAGAACGCGTCGCCGAAATATGCGACCGCGGTGGTCGACCTGATGCAGACGGGACGTTCAGGTCAGCCGATCACCACCCACAGGGCCTTCACCAATTTCATTTTTGGCCCCGACGGGATCGAGCACAAAGCCGTCTTCCTGGAAGGCGCGACCTGCATGCCGCTCGCCATCCAGGTCCATGCGGGCAAGACCGAAAAGACGGCGAAACTCGATTTCCACTGCACGGAAACCGTCGCCCCGAAGTGATGCGGTCAGTGACGGAAGCGTGATTAGTCCTTGCTCAACCCCAAGACGTCGGCCATCGAATAAAGCCCTGGCTTGCGGTCCTTCGCCCAAAGTACAGCCTTGAGCGCGCCTCGGGCGAAGAGCGCGCGATCCTCGGCATGATGGCTTAAGGTCACCCGTTCGCCCTCGCCGGCGAAGATGACGCTGTGATCGCCGACCACCGTGCCGCCCCGCAGCGCAGCGAAGCCGATGTCACCCACGCGGCGCGCGCCAGTCAGGCCGTCACGGCCACGCGCCGAATGGTCCTTCAGCGAGACGCCGTGGCCTTCAGCCGCCGCTTCGCCGAGCAGGAGCGCGGTGCCAGAGGGTGCATCGACCTTCATGCGATGATGCATCTCAACGATCTCGATGTCGAAATCCTTGCCCAGCGCAGACGCGGCCCGCCGCGTCAGCGCCGCCAGAAGGTTGACGCCGATGCTCATGTTGCCGGAACGCACAATCGGGGCGTGGCGCGCGGCCGCGTCGATCTTGTCGAGATCCTCGTCGCTCAAGCCGGTCGTGCCGATCACGTCGGCGATGCGCGCCTGCGCGGCGAGCCCGGCGAGGGCGACGCTCGCGGCGGGCGAAGAGAAATCGATGATCGCATCAACTTCGAGAAGCAATGGCAGGGGGTCGGCCACGATCTGAAGGCCCTTCGATGGACAGCCCGCCAGCGCTGCCGGATCCTGGCCGAGCCAGGGTGAGTCCTCGCGCTCGAGCGCGCCGGTGAGCTTGAACCCGCCCGACTCATGGATCGTCCGGACGACCATGCGCCCCATGCGGCCGGCGGCGCCGCTCACAATCAGCCTTAAGTCTGCCATCTCCAGGCTTCCCCCGATTGCCGTCAGCCCGGCTGCAAGCCGTCGTAGCCCTCGACGATCACGAGATCGGCGACGCCAGCGGCGTCGCGAAGTTTCGCGGCTTCTCGATATTCCTCGGAATCGTGACAGGCGATCGCGGTCTCATAATCGCGAAACTCAATCACGACGTTGCGGTCAGGCGCCTTGCCCCGAGTGACGACATGCTTGCCGCCGCGCACCAGGAAGCGCGCGCCGTATTTGGCGAACGCCATCGCATTGGCTTTGACATACTGCTGGTAAATCTCAGGATCACGCACATCGATATGGACGATCCAGTAGCCCTTCGGCATGCGTCAGACTCCCTCGACCAGCACCATTTCGATGTCCGCGGCGCCGTCGCGCAGCGCCCGCGCCGCCTGGTATTGCTCGGAATGAAAATAGCGCCGCGCCGCCTCATAGCTCTCGAACTCGAGCACGACGTTGCGCGCTCGCGCCTTGCCCTCCAGCGCCTCGCTGCGGCCGCCGCGCGCGAGCGCCTTGCCCCCATGGTCGGCGATCGCCTTGGTGGCCGCCGCGGCGTAGCCCGCATACGCGTCCGGATTGGTGATATCGACGCGCGAAATGACATAACCCTTGGGCATGAACGCTCCTATGATGATGGGCGGGCGAGCCTAGCTCGGCTCAGCGGCCAATCAAGTCAATGCGCCTCGCCGATTTCCGCGACAATCGCCTCGGCGGCCACGCGAGGATCGGGCGACTGGGTCACCGGGCGGCCGACGACAAGATAGTCGGCGCCGTTGCGGATGGCCTCGGCAGGCGTGGCGACGCGTTTCTGGTCGCCGACGATTCCGCCCGCAGGCCGTATGCCGGGGGTGACAAGAAGCAGGCGCGCGCCGACGGTCTGGCGCGCCATGGCCGCTTCCGCGGGGCTCGCCACCAGCCCGTCGACGCCAAGCTCAAGCGCCTGTTCGGCTCGCCGCCGGACCGTCTCGACCACGCCGAAGCGGTAGACCGCGTCGAAAAGATCGGCGTCGTCGTAGGAGGTCAAGACCGTGACGCCAAGGATCTGCATGCCTGATCCCTTGGCCCCGGCGACCGCCGCGCGCATCGTCTGCGGATACGCATGGACGGTAAGGAATCTCGCCCCCAGTCTGGCCGCTTGCGACGTCGCGCGCTCGACGGTGTTGGGAATGTCATGCAGCTTGAGGTCGAGAAAGACTTGTTTGCCCGCCGCGGCGAGTTCCGAGACAAGCGGCAACCCGCCGCCATAGGCGAGCTCCATGCCGACCTTATAGAAGACTGCGCTCTCGCCGATCCGCTCGACCAGCCGCAGCGCCTCGCCGACGTCGGGCATGTCGAGGGCGACGATCAATCGATCGCGCGGCGCAAGCCGGCTTAACTCAGCGGCCTTCGACGGCATCAGAGTCCTTCCTGTCGAGCCGATAGGTCCACACAAAGGCAGGCGGCAGATTGAGCAGGATCGGCCGCGAGCGAAGGGCGGAGTATCGATTGGCGCAGAACTCGCGGGGAATGGGCGACTGAAGCCCGTAGGTGAACTGAACGAACACCCCCGCAGGCCCCATTAGCGCGAAGGCGTCGCCGATGAGCTTCTCGCGCCGTCGCGGCGGCTGGTTAAGCAGCGGCAGGCTGGAGACCACGGCGGCGATCGCCTGGCCCGCGAAGGGCGCGAGGGTGTGGGGCAAGTCGTAAGCGTCGCCCTGGATGACGCGGACGCCCCCGAAGCGTCGCTCCAGCATGCGGCAAAAGCCCGGATCGTACTCCACCAGCACGAGCCGCTCAGAGGAAACGCGAGCCTCGATCAGCGACTGGGTGACCGGGCCGGTCCCGGGTCCGAGCTCGACGATCAGGCCACGCGACGGCGAGCCAGTCGCCGCCGCCATCGCCCGCGCCAGAGCTCGCCCGGACGGCGCGACAGCGCCGGTCAAACGCGGCGCCGCTACGAGAGTCTTGAGAAAGCGTGCACCGTCGGCGAGCCCTCGTCGACTTGTCTTGTCCAGCGCTCGACCCTGCATTTCGGCTCCTCGAGCGGCGAGGCTCCAGATGTCTTCGGCACGCTCCTGGCGCCGGCGCTTATATCGGGTCGCTCCCGGCGTCGTAAAGCCGAGCGTTAGCTGCGGCCCTCGAAAAACTCCTTCATCTTGGCGAAGAAACCTGAGCTTTCCGGATGGGTCGTGTTCGACGATTCGGAGGCAAACTCGGTCAAAAGCTCGCGCTGGCGCCGCGTGAGATTTTGCGGCGTCTCGACAACGAGCTGCACGAACAGGTCGCCCGAATCGCGGGCGCGCAGCACTGGCATGCCCTTGCCGCGGAGCCTCAATTGGCGCCCCGATTGGGCGCCTTCCGGCACGCTGACCCTGGACTCGGTTCCATCGAGCGTCCGGACGTTGAATTCGCCCCCCAGCGCGGCCTGAACCATCGAGATCGGCACGCGGCAATAGAGGTCGGCGCCATCGCGCTGGAAGAACGCGTGCGGCTTTACGGTGAGGAAAATATAGAGATCGCCCGGCGGACCGCCGCGCATCCCCGCCTCGCCCTCGCTGGTCAGGCGGATGCGGGTGCCGTCCTCGACGCCGGCGGGAACGTTGACCGACAGCGTACGCTCCCTCGTCACGCGGCCCGCGCCGGCGCATTTGTCGCAAGGGTTTTCAATCGTCTGCCCGCGGCCGTGACAGGTGGGGCAGGTGCGCTCGATGGCGAAGAAGCCCTGTTGCGCCCGCACACGCCCATGTCCGCCGCAGGTCTTGCAGGTCGCGGGCCGCGAACCGGCGCGCGCGCCGGAGCCGGAGCAGGCTTCGCAAGCGACCGAAGTCGGCATGCGAATAGCCGCCGTCTTGCCGTGAAACGCCTCTTCAAGCGTGATCTCGAGGTTATAGCGCAGGTCGGCGCCGCGCTCTCGGCCCGAGGACTGACGGCCGCGTCGCCCGCCCATCATATCGCCGAACAGATCATCGAAGATATCGGACATCGACGCCGCAAAGCCGTCGCTCATGCCGCTCTGATCGAAGGCGGCATGACCGTAGCGGTCATAAGCCGCGCGCTTCTGGGCGTCCGACAGATGCTGATAGGCTTCGTTCAATTCCTTGAACCGCGCCTCGGCCTGCTTGTCGCCAGGATGCCGGTCGGGATGACACTGCATCGCGGCCTTACGGAAGGCGGACTTCAGTTCAGTCTCCGTCGCCGTTTTAGCAACGCCCAGGGTGTCGTAGAAATCGCGCTTGGCCATCGTTCAGCGCGCCCACAGCCTATCCATGCCTCAGACCTACTACTCCTACGCCGCTTCCTCGCGGGCGGGCTCGATTCTCACCGGACGCGAACGCCCTGGAGCGCCGACTCGATTTCAGCCCGATCTCCGCCCGCGATTTGCGGCGTCCCCAAAAGTCATTGCCGGCCACGTTAAGCAGCCGGCATAATTCGTTCAGGACTTCTTCTTGTCGTCGTCGACTTCGCGGAATTCCGCATCGATGACGTCGTCCTTGGCCTGCGCGCCGGCCTCGGCGCCGCCATCGCCCGGCGCGCCGCTCGCCTGTTGGGCCTTATACATGGCCTCGCCAAGCTTCATCTGCGCCTGCATCAGATCGTTGGTGCGCGCCTTGATCGCTTCGACATCCTCTCCCTGCAAGGCCGTGCGCAGGGAAGCAACCGCCGACTCGATGGCGCTGCGATCGGATTGGGCGACCTTGTCGCCATATTCGTTCAGCGCCTTTTCGGCGTCATGCGCCAGCGATTCGCCGCTATTCTTGGCGTCGACCATCTCGCGTCGCTTCTTGTCCTCGGCGGCGTGAGCTTCGGCGTCCTTCACCATCCGGTTGATGTCGGCCTCGCTCAAGCCGCCCGACGCCTGGATGCGAATCTGCTGTTCCTTGTTGGTCGCCTTGTCCTTGGCGGTCACGTTGACGATGCCATTGGCGTCGATGTCGAAGGTCACCTCGATCTGCGGCACGCCACGCGGCGCGCCTGGAATCCCGACCAGATCGAACTGGCCGAGCGCCTTGTTGTCGGCGGCCATCTCGCGCTCGCCCTGGAAGACGCGGATGGTGACCGCGGTCTGATTGTCCTCCGCGGTCGAGAACACTTGGCTCTTCTTGGTCGGGATGGTCGTGTTGCGCTCGATAAGCCGGGTGAACACGCCGCCCAGCGTCTCGATGCCGAGCGAGAGCGGGGTGACGTCGAGCAGCAGCACGTCCTTGACGTCGCCCTGCAGCACGCCCGCCTGGATGGCGGCGCCGATGGCGACCACCTCGTCCGGGTTGACGCCCTTGTGCGGCTCCTTGCCGAAGAACTGCTTGACGACTTCCTGCACCTTGGGCATGCGCGTCATGCCGCCGACCAGAACCACCTCGTCGATCTGGCCCGCTGAAAGGCCGGCGTCTTTCAAGGCTTTGCGGCACGGCTCGACCGTCCGCTGGATCAGGTCGTCAACCAGCGCCTCGAACTTCGCCCGAGTGAGCTTGAGGGCCATGTGCTTCGGCCCGCTTGCGTCAGCGGTGATGTAAGGCAGATTGATTTCTGTCTGGGTCGCGGACGAAAGCTCGATCTTCGCCTTTTCGGCCGCCTCTTTCAGGCGCTGAAGCGCGAGCTTGTCCTTGGTCAGGTCGATGCCCTGCTCCTTCTTGAACTCACCGGACAGATATTCGACCAGCCGCATATCGAAGTCTTCGCCGCCGAGGAACGTGTCGCCGTTCGTCGACTTCACCTCGAACACGCCGTCGCCGATCTCGAGGACTGAAATATCGAACGTGCCGCCGCCAAGGTCGTAGACCGCGATCGTGCCGGCTTTCTTCTTGTCGAGGCCGTAGGCTAGCGCCGCCGCGGTCGGCTCATTGATGATGCGAAGCACCTCGAGGCCGGCGATCTTGCCAGCGTCCTTGGTGGCCTGCCGCTGGGCGTCGTTGAAATAGGCCGGGACCGTGATGACCGCCTGGGTCACCGGACCGCCGAGATAGGCTTCCGCCGTCTCCTTCATCTTCTGCAAGATGAAGGCGGAGATCTGGGAGGGGGAATATTGCTTGCCATCGACAGCGACCCACGCGTCGGCATTCGGGCCGCGAATGATTTTGTAGGGGACGAGCGACATGTCCTTTTTGCTGATCGGATCGTCGAACGACCGTCCGATCAGCCGCTTGATGGCGAAAATGGTCCGCTCGGGGTTGGTCACCGCCTGCCGCTTGGCGGGCTGGCCCACGAGACGCTCGCCGTCGTCAGTGAACGCGACGATGGATGGCGTCGTACGCGCGCCCTCAGAATTCTCAATTACCTTGGGGGTCGAGCCCTCCATGACAGCGACGCACGAATTGGTTGTGCCAAGGTCGATGCCAATTACTTTCGCCATTTCTTACCCCTATTCGTCCGCGAGACCGCCGAGCCCCAAAGCGGCAAGGCCTAAGAGAAGGATTCCGCCGATCGCTTCGCAGCCGTCGGCCGACGTCTTCCGGTCCCCATCTTTCAACACCAAATTCGGTCAATTCGGCGCATTTTTCGAGCCCGAACCGACCAGTCCGGGCGTATATAGGTGGGGCGTTTTGAGCGCGCAAGGCGCGGAAGCGGCGGATTCTGCAAGCTTTGAGCTCCTCATTCCGATCGGCGCGAAGCCGCCCGCGCCTTCCCCTTTCTCGCCGGCGCCTCTACACTTCGCCAATGAGTCGAGGCTTCCGCTCCCTGATTTGCGGGCTCTTCGCCGCGGCCCTCGCGGCAAGCGGAGCCAACGCGCAATTGATGCTCCCCGGCGCCGCTCCCGCCGAGCCCCAGGGGGCGAAAGTCGCCCCCGCTAAACATAAGCGCTCGGGCGCCGCCGCGACGGATGAGGGATCCGGCGCCAAGGGCGTCAAGGCGGGCTCTGCGGCGGGGATCGCCAGCCTCGCCGGGCGCCCGCTCATGCTCAACGGCAAGTCCGGGCTGCTGCAGATTTCCGGCGACGACACGACAGCCACCATCGACAAACTGCAGCTTGCCGGCGAAAGCGTATCCGACCCCTCGCAGCGCTGCGTCGTCGACATTGTCGGCGAGAAGTCGATCGAGGCGACAAATGTCGGCCGCCCAGACGGCCTCGAGCGCTTCGAGGCTAAAGTCCCCGCCTGCCCGATCGCGTTCGACGTGCTCGACGGCGCAGTTCTTGTCCCGCCCCAAATCACGACTTGCGTCTTCAAGGCCGCCGACTGCCAGACCATTCCCGGCGGCCTTTGGGGCCCCGACGGCGCGTCGCTGGTTAGCGACGCGGAAAAGATCGTGAAGGAGCGCGCCGCAGCGGAAAGGGCGATGGGCAAAATCCTGCACATTATCGAGGAGCGCGCCGGCGATAGTGCGCAAGCGGCCGACCTGGTGCGCGATCAGAACGGCTTCGCTGGGCAGCGTGACGAACTCTGCCGCGATTACGCCAAGGAGAGCGTCCACGGCTATTGCGCCTTGCGCATCACCGAAGCGCGGACCGCGCTGTTGCAAACGCGGCTCGATGCGGTCGCGCTCGCAGCCGCCCCCAAGTCGGCGAGCGAAAAAGGCAAGAAGGCGAAGCCGAAGAAGGACGCCAAGCAGCCTTAAGGCCGAGGCGCCGTTGCACGTCGGGCCTTCGCCCGGCGGCCCCATGGCGCCGCCGATGCTCTAAGGAACTTGCGTTGCCCACGGACACGACCCATGATGATTCGCGAGGTGATCCGATGCTGGGAGACTCGACGAGCGCAGGCGAGGCAGTCGCGCCGGTCAGCGCCCATGGCGCTCGCTCGCTAAAGGCCAAGGCGGCCGACGAGTTTCGTCGGTTCCTCGTGCTCTTCTTTTATCTCTGGATTCTGTTCGGCGTGTTCGTGCTCAATCAGGGCGTGGTCTTGCGCGAGCATGGGATCAACTTCGCCATGCAGGGATTCGCCTTCTTCAACGCCCTCGTCTTCGCCAAAGTCATGATGCTGTTCGAAGTCTTTGACCCCGGACGTTGGCTACGCAAGCGGCCCCTGATCTATCCCATCCTCTACGAAAGCCTCCTCCTGACGGTCCTCTTCCTCGTCGCCCATGTCCTCGAGAAGACGATCGAAGGACTGCTTCGGGGAAAGACGATCGCCGACAGCCTACCGGGAATCGGCGGTGGTGGTTTGCCGGGCTTTGTCAGCATCACCGTCATTCTGTTTATCGCGCTAATCCCGTTTTTTGGCCTCCGAAATCTGAGCCTGGCCATGGGCGAGGGCCGGCTCTACGCGATGATGTTTGAAAAACCCTCTGCGCAGGAGAGCGAGGGCAGAAGGGCCACGCCGTCGCGATCCGCATAGTTTTCCGCGACTTTCCCCGGCCGGAACGCTTTATCTCTCGGCAGGGCTCGATTAGCTTGGCGGAGACAATCAGGGTCCGCTTTCCAAGGACGATAGCCGATGTGGAATGAATTCAAGGAATTCGCGCTCAAAGGTAATGCTCTGAGCCTCGCGATCGGCGTGATCATCGGCGCGGCGTTCGGCAAGATCGTCGACGCTTTGGTTAACGACATCATCATGCCGATCCTCGGAATCGCCGGCAAGGCCGATTTCTCCAACTATTACGTTCCGTTGTCGAGCGCCGTGACGGCGACCAATCTATCGGATGCGAGAAAGCAGGGCGGGGTTCTGGCCTATGGCGACTTTATCACTGTGGTGATCAACTTCCTCATCGTCGCAATCGCGCTATTCGTCGCCATCAAGCTGATCAACATGATGACTCGGCAGGCGGCGAAAGAGCCGCCGGCGCCCGCGCCTCCGACGCAGGAAGTTGTCCTCCTGACAGAGATCCGCGACCAGCTAGCCAGGCGCGGCGCATAACGCCCCTGAGGTTGCCTCTACGCAGCGGCTTCTGACCCGGCTTCGCTCTCCGGCCTGACGAGAGCGGGGCTGCCGTTTCGCGCGACCCAGAAGGACGCTTGCGCCACGACGCCCGCGCCGAGGAGCACAAGGGCGGACGCGAGCGCGGGATTTGCCCCCAAACCCGCGAGCGCGACCAGCGCTGCTCCGACAGCCATCTGGATTGAGCCATAAAGTCCGGAAGCCGTCCCAGTGACGCGTGGGTTCACGCTGATCGCTTTGACCAGGGCGGCGGGCGCGGCGGCGCCAACCCCGACGCTGAACGCAAACATGGTCACGACGATCGCAACCAGAGTCGCCCGGTCGGCGAGCAAGAGCGCGAGGAGCGCCGCGGCCGCCACAACGCTGGCAGCGTTGGCGACGACCACGAAACGCGTAAGCGAAAAGCGGGCGATCAACTGGCTTGCGAGCAGGCTGCCAAGCCAGAGCCCGGAAACCAGCAGCGCCAGATATAGGCCCACGCTCGCGCTCGGCACATGCAGCCGATCGACAAAAATGAACGGCGCGCAGGCGACGAACGCATAGAGCGAGGTCGTCGCGCAACCGCCGCCGATAGCGTAGCCCAGAAATTGCCGCGAGCGCAGCAGGCCGAAATAGTCGCGGGCGTAGCGCGAGGCGCTGACGAAGAGCGCCTCCGGACGCGTCTCCGGCAGAATACGCTACGCAAGCACGAAGTTTGCGCCGCCCAGGGCGCTGAGCCCAATCAGGATGGTGCGCCAACCCCAGAGCGCGCTCAGTCCGCCGCCGATGAGCGGAGCGACGGCCGGCCCCGCGGTCACCAGCAGATTTGTGAGCGCCAGTCGGCGCGCGGCCTCGTGCGCCTGCGACGTATCGCGGATGATGGCGCGGGCGAGGACCAGCCCCGAGCACCCGCCTACAGCCTGGAAAAAGCGCGCGAGCGCGAGGGTATGGGTGTCGGGAGCGAAGAGCCCGGCGATGCTCGCGATCGTGAATATGGAGAGGCCAACCAGCAGCACCGGCCGGCGGCCAAAGCGATCGGACGCCGGCCCGTAGATCAATTGGCCGACGGCCAATCCCAGGATGTAGAGACTGATGGTCAGCTCCAGAGCGGTCGGCGTCGCGTGGAGATCCTTGGCGGCGGCGGGCAGGGCGGGCACGAATATGTGGATGCCAACCGGCCCGCTGAAGGTGAGCAAGCCCAAAAGCCAGAGCGGGACGGCGCGCCGAGTAAGATTCATCGGGCCGTCGACCGCTTGCGCTCAGGCGCATCGGATGGCGCTTCCCCGAGGCTCGCGAGCCGGTCCCTGACGGTTTCGAGCAGGCGAAGCGAACGCGCCAAATCCTCGTCCGACACCTCGCCGAGGACGAGGTCGCGAATGTCCTGAGATACGCGCTCGACCTGATCGACTGGCCGACGCCCGCGCGCCGTGAGCATGAGGCTCTTTGCGCGCCGGTCGGCGCGGTCCTCGCATCGTTCGATGAGGCCGGAACTTTCGAGCGCGTCGAGCAGACGGACCACCGAGGACCCATCGAGAGACAGAGAAGCGGCCAGCTCATTCTGCCGCATCGGGCTTTCGGACCGCGCGATCCGAAGCAAGGGAAGCCAGGTCGCTTCTGTCAGCCCGTAGACGTGCAAACGCCCGTGACCGCGCGCCGCCATTCGCGAGCGACATGGGCGACGAGAGGAGCGAAACGAGCGCGGGCGTCTTTTGCAGCAAGCGGCATGGCGTCTGAATAGATGGCATATCAATTAATTGAGTGTCAATTATC
>Ga0209624_10001949_pt1 | contig 15647 bp, 13 predicted proteins | sample JacPinW_OM2H0_O1_FD_188565 | JGI IMG/M metagenome (GOLD analysis project Ga0209624, IMG submission 188565) | Forest soil microbial communities from Algoma, Ontario, Canada - Jack Pine, Ontario site 1_JW_OM2H0_O1 (SPAdes) (version 2) | ecosystem: Environmental > Terrestrial > Soil > Boreal...
GGAATCCGGTGGTCCGGCACAACCCGCATATGATCCAAAAACCCAAGCGACATGGCGTGTTCCTCCCACGCCCTTCGAATCGAACTTGGTTAATCAGACGTTAACGATTTAGGACTCTGCCCTGCGGCTCGCACCGGCCCGCATTGACGCCGCTGCTTCTGCGCGGGAAAAGGCACCTCGAACGATCGTCGGAGCCCTCAATTGTCATCGGAAAAGGTCGGGCTTCTCGTTGTCGCCGGCGGCAAGGGCGTGAGGCTCGGCACAGATCGGCCAAAGCAATATCTCAGTTGCGCCGGCCGCCCGCTCATCGTGCATACGCTTGAGGCGCTGGCCGCGAGCTTCCGGTTCTCGGCCGTAACCGTGGTCATCCGCGCTGAGGATCGCGCGCTCTATGACGACGCAGTGGCGCAGTTGACGGCGCGCGCCGCGGCGGCGCTCGGGGCGCCAGCGATCGGCGGGGCAACCCGTCAGCAAAGCGTTCTGTCTGGGCTCGAGGCGCTCGTCGCAGCGGAGCCGGATATCGTGCTCATCCACGATGCGGCGCGGCCCTTCCCGTCGGTCGATCTGGTGGGCAGCGCAATTGAGGCTGCCGAGCGACATGGGGCGGCGGCGCCCGGAACGGCGATGAGCGACACCGTCAAGCAGGTCGACGGCGACGGCCGAGTCCTCGCGACCCCTTCCCGATCGGCGCTCAGAGCCGTGCAGACGCCGCAGGCCTTCCGCTTCCCGCTCATCCTCGCGGCCCATCGGAGCGCGGCCGCCGCTGGGATCGGCGACCTGACTGACGACGTTGCGGTCGCCGAATGGGCGGGCGCGCCGGCTTATGTGTTCGAAGGCCACCCCGCCAACGTCAAGGTGACCACCATGCAGGATCTCGAAGCGGCGGAGGCGCGGCTCACCGCGAGCCTGGGCGAAACGCGGGTCGGCCAGGGCTTCGATGTTCACGCCTTCGCGCCCGGCGATCATGTATGGCTGTGCGGCGTTCGCGTCGTCCATTCCGCAGCGCTCAGCGGCCACTCTGATGCTGACGTCGGCTTGCACGCGCTTGCCGACGCGCTCTATGGCGCGCTTGCCGAAGGCGACATCGGGCAGCATTTCCCCCCGTCCGATCCGCAGTGGAAAGGAACGGCGTCGAAGGTCTTCCTCGCCCATGCCACTGAACGCGTGCGCGCGCGCCGCGGCGTGATCGTCCACCTCGACGTCACGCTTGTCTGCGAAGCGCCGAAGATCGGCCCGCACCGTGAGGCGATGCGTGCGTGCGTCGCCGAGATCGCGGGCCTTGACGTTGGCCGCGTCGCGGTCAAGGCGACGACCAGCGAAAGGCTCGGCTTTACCGGACGCGGCGAAGGCATCGCTTGCCTCGCGACCGCAACCGTTCGGCTGCCCTAAGCGCGGTCCTCGCGCGACGACTTCACGCTTTGTGGTAAACCTCCTGCAGCCCGTAGACCGGCGTTGGGATGCCCTCGAGGCGAGCCTTCAACTGCAGCGCCAGGAATTGCGAATAATGCCGCGACTGGTGCAGGTTGCCGCCATGGAACCATAAGGCCTCCTGCTGCGTCGGCTTCCACATATTGCGCAACTCGCCCTCCCAAGGTCCCGGATCCTTCCTGGTGTTTGAGCCAAGACCCCAGACTTTCCCGACCTTGTCGGCCATGTCCTGCCCGCAAATGTCGGCCACCCAGCCGTTCATGGAGTTGTAGCCGGTCGCGTAGACGATCACGTCGGCGGGAACTTCCCTGCCGTCAGTGAGCTTGACGCCTTTCGGCGTGATTTCCTCGACCTGACCGGAGACCAGCTTGATCTTGCCGTCGATGATGAGCTGTGACGCGCCGACATCGATATAATAGCCCGATCCCCGGCGCAGATATTTCAGGAATAGGCCGGATTCATCTTCACCGAAGTCGACTTTGAAACCCGCCTTTTCAAGGCCCGCGTAGAACTTCGCGTCCATGTCACGGATCTTGTCGTAGACCGGCTTCTGCAATGAACTGAGGAGGCCATAGGGCAAGGAAGCAAAGACGAGGTCGGCCTTCGCCGTCGTCATGCCAGTGCTGACCGCCCGCTCGGAATAGAGATCGCCGAGGGTGACCTCCATCAGCGTGTTGGAGCGCGAGATATGCGTGCTCGACCGCTGCACCATGGTCACGTCGACGCCGGCTTCGTAGAGCGCAGCGCAGATGTCGTGCGCCGAATTGTTCGAGCCGATGACGACAACCTTCTTGCCCTTGAAGCCGTCAGGCCCCGGATGGGCTGACGAATGATGCTGCTCGCCCTTGAAGGTCTTCATCCCCTTGAAGCGCGGCAGATTCGGCTTTGACGACATGCCGGTCGCGAACACCAGTTGCTTCGGCCGCAGGGTGACCTTCTTGCCGTCGCGATCGACGACAACGGCCCATTCCTTCTTCTTCGGATCGAACGTCGCGCTCTTGACGGTCGTCTTGGTCCAGTAGTTCAGCTCCATCACCTTGGCGTACATTTCCAGCCAATCGCCGATCTTGTCCTTCGGCGAGAACACCGGCCAATTCTTCGGAAAGTCGATATAGGGCAGATGGTCGTACCAGACCGGATCGTGCAGACAGAGCGACTTATAGCGCTTGCGCCAGGAGTCGCCGGCGCGCTCGTTCTTTTCCGCGATGATCGTGGGCACGCCAAGTTGCCTGAGGCGCGCGCCAAGCCCAATGGCGCCCTGGCCACCGCCGACGATCAGCACATAGGGTTGCGTGTCGTACCCGAGCCTCTCAGCCTCCTCGTCCCGCAATTCCTTCCAGGTCTTTGCGCCGGGGTTGACGCCGTGCCTCGCGCCGAGCACACGAGTGAAGCCCGCCTTCTCCTCATGGCCCTTGAGTTCGACCATGGTCGTCAGCAGGGTCCAGATCGCCCCGTCCTTGATGCGGATGAGGCCATAACCCCGTGCGGCCTCGGTCTCGAAAGATATCCAGGATTCGAGCACGCCGTCCGCCTCGCTCGCGACCTCGCCCTCGGCGACGCGCCAATCGCGCGGCTTTACCCCCTTGAGGCAATGAGCGAGCATGTCGCGGACCTGATCGCGCCCTTCCATCGTCTTGATGTTCCAAGTGAAAGCGACGAGATCGCGCCAATAGCTGTCCTTCCCGAACATGGCGACCGCCGCGTCGACATCGCCAGCCGCCAACGCGGCGTCGAACCTGCCGAGGAAGGCGGCCATACGGGCGTTGGGGGCTGTGTCGAGCATGATGTCCTCCCATGGAAGTTAAGCCGGCGCTTGCCGGAGGGTTCCGCTGAGAGCAAAAGTGCCCGCGTTTCGAGACGCTGGCAAGCCGAGATGCCGCGTCTACCGGCGGCGGTCCGAGGCGTCCATGGCGGCTGCGGGCTGCCGATCGCCGTTCAACCCCCCTCCCCTACCGGAATTGGCGCTTTTCGGCCTCATAGCGCAACCCCCGCGCGAGTTGACTGCAAGTAAATCCAAGGAAAACCAAGGAAAAAGGCTTGGATTTCCTTGCATTCCCTTGGTCGAATCGGGACTTTTCAATGGGTTATGGCGAAAAAATAAAAAAAATTCTCTGCCTGCTTAACTCGCTTGTCAGGTTGCGCGCGAACACTCGGCCTGGACGCATACCCACCGCCTCTCGCACCCAGCGATCCGTCGAGTGTTAATTGGCTTGCGCAGAAAGATATATCCTATTTTTCTGCATTTGTCAACGAATTGGACGGGGCCCTAGAGGTCGGCAACCCGATCAGAATGAGCCTTCGGCTTGCGCAGCAGATCTCGTCTCGACTGGAGACGATGACGTCGAGGTCCTCGTTCGTCGTCGTCCGCCTAGCGACCTCATCGCCGCCAAGCCCGTCGCGAGAAGAACCCGGCGCCCCGGTTCCGGTACGGCGCGGAGCCCTTCGGGCGAAACTTAAGGCGCCGGCCGTCGTGCTGAACGCGCCTTATGGAAGCGAGTTCGTCGCCTAGCGCGTCGCGTCGATGGTCGCCGAGTTTGCAATGACCGTTTCAGGCGCTTTGCGATTGTCAATTCAGCTGTATTAATTGCCCATTCAGGGTCGAAAACGGTCCAATTGGCTGCGTTTTAAGCGTCAAGCGCCCCCCGGAAAAACGCCCCCTACGCAGAGCGGTCATTCCCGAGCGCACTCAGATGGCCCCGCGATAAAATCTCGGAGGCCCACTGCGTTTGTCACCTCGATTGACCCGTAACGACGGCGAATGTGGCCACGTCCCTCAAGGGCCTTGAGCGAGGAATTGACCTTGCTGCGGCCTAGATTACTGAGTTCGGCGATATCCCACTGAGACGCCGCAATCCCAGTTCCGGCCAAATTTTCCTCGCTCAGAATGAGCAGGAGACACGCGACCCGTTTAACGGGATCGTCCTGCTTCAGCGCCCATACCAGGCTTATAGCCTTGCCGCCAGAGCGATCGGCCCGCGGTCGTTTCGCTGGGGCGCGCACCGTGACGCCGTGCATGAGGGGGCCGGCGGCGCCACGGTGTTGCGGGGGGGGTTCACGTGATTGCCAAAACGCATTGGGCGCGGCCGACGCTCGTCACGCTGTTGTTTCCTAAATAGGACGGAACGGGTTACCCAGCCTTGGCGGCGCCGAGCGGAACCCGTTGATCACGATCGTCGTGTATGCCGTGTCCGGTCTGGCGAGCGGGCCTCGGCTTCCCAGCTCGAGGCAAAGCGCATCCATTCCGACAAGCCGGCCCAAGGCGCCGCGTCCGGCCGCAATGCGCAAACACCGGTCATTCGCCGGCGGGTTGGCGAACAGGCCAAATCAACGGCCTCATTCTCTTTGGCCTCACGACGGCCTTCCTCTTCGCCGCCATCCAGCAGGTGTGGGTGATCTGGCGGGAGTGACAATAGTCTTCCGTCGCCGCGAAAGCCCCATTGCACTCGCTCAGTGCGGCGGCTCGCGCTCGATAAAGAACATCCGCATCAATCTGCCTTTCCCGAGCGCGTCGTCGAGCACCTGAAAAGCGAAATACGGAATGAGCACCAGCAGCATGATCAGGTAGCCGGCGAGTGTTTCTTCTAGCCGACCGCCAAAGAGATCGCCGAGCGAGTCGGCAATCGACCGGTGGTGGAACAGTCCAACAACCGCCTCCTCGATTATGGTCAGGATCACCAGCAGCAGCAGGAAGCCGACCGCCTTGTGCAACGTCGGCCAGATCAGAGGGCCGGTGTGGCCCTCGCCGATCTTCATGGCGTCGCCAATCAATATGAACTTGGCCAGCACCAGGGCCTTGACGATGGCAAGGCCCCACGGTGCGAATTCGATGCCTGCGGTGTGCAGCACCGCGGTCTTCACCACAATCACCGCGCCGAGGGTAATGTAGAGGTAGGCGGTCAGGATCAAGAGTTCCTTGATCTCGTGCGTGGCGCGCTGCTGCAGTGTCGCTTTCGCGGGGGTCTCGGTTGCCAACGATGGTCTCCTAAGCGTCTGCGTCGAGCCAGCGGTCCACCCACGCGTGCGCTGCCGCGCTATCGTCGCAATGAACGGCGGCGGCCCTGCCTATGCACCGAGGATTCGGAATTCGCCAAACGAGGCATCCAAGGCCCTACCCATATTTTTTCTGACCGCCGACCCAGGTCTCGCTCACCTTGATGTTCATCAGGGCATCCGGATCGACCTTGTAGGGATCCTGTTCTAGGATTGTGAGATCGGCGAGTTTGCCAGATTCAAGCGTGCCGAGCTGGTCGGCCATGCCGATCTGGCCGGCGGCGTGAATGGTCACCGCGCGCAACGCCTCGGTTAGCGAAACCGCCTGTTCGGGACCGACGACCGACCCGTCGACGCTGCATTTGCGTGTCACCGCGGCCTGCACGAGTTGGAGCGTTCCGATGTTGGAACAAGGCGCGTCGGTGTGGATCGTGAACGGCAGGCCAAGTCGGACGCAGTCGGCGGCCGGATCCATCCGCGCCGCCCGCTTAGGCCCGAAAAGCTGATCGCGATAGGCGGCGCCGTAGAAATAGACGTGGTTCATCAGGAAACTCGGCTGCACGCCGAGCTTCGCCATGCGCTCGATCTGTTCGGGTCTGGTGATCGTGCAATGCTCGATCCGGTTGACGCCGGTGTCGGGATAGGCGCCGTAAGCGGCCTCGATCGCATCGAGCGCGATGTCGAGCGTCTCGTCGCCATTGCAATGGATGGAGACCGGCCAGCCCTGCGCCTTGACCTCGGCGACCATCGCCTTCAGCTGCTGGCCATCGAAATTCGGCCGGCCCTTATCCGTGTCGTTGAGATAAGCGACGGTCTGCGCCGCGGTCTTCGTCTGGTTCGAGCCGTCGCCAACGATTTTCATCGCGTAGATCGTCAGCATCGTGTTCGGGATTTGCGTCGCAAGTGCGCCGTGGCCGTATTTCTTGTAGGGCTCGGCGTCCTTCATCGAATCGTACATCAGGCTGATGCTGGCGCGGCACGGCGAATTGGCGGCGACGCGCTCGTAACCTTGCAGGAGGTTGCCGAACACAAGCACGCCCGCCTCATGCACCGAAGTGTTGCCGAAGGAGGCGTTGATCTTCAGCCAATCGATCACCGCCTTGCCGGCTAGCGCTGGCGTGATCTTGGGAATCGCGACCGCGAATTTCTTCAGCGCGGTCTCCTCGTAGACCATGCCGTTCAGCTTGCCCGACGCGTCGCGACCGAAGCGGCCGCCGCCAGGAAGATCGCCGATATCGGGGGGAATCTTCGCCGCGGTCAATGCGGCGCTATTGGCCGCCGCCGTGTGCATGTTGATGTAGTAGACGAGGATCGGATGATCGGTTGAAACGCCGTCGAGATCCGAGAGCGTGAGATCGCCGCCCTGCAGCAGATTGTCGAAGCTCGTGAAGAGCAGCCACTGGCCGGCTGGCGTCTTGGTCGCCGTGTCGCGAAGCGTCGCGATCAGCTCGGCGCGGGTTTTGTACTTCGTGTAGCCGCAGTCGGTGAAAAGCGCGTTTATCAGCGCGCCGGTCACCGTATGCTGGTGCGCGTCGATGAAGCCCGGCATCAGCGCGCGGCCGTCGAGGTCGACGATCGCCGTCGATCCCGACTTGAGGCCCATGATGGCGTCGGCGGCGCCGACCGCTGCGATCTTGCCGTTCTTGATCGCGAGCGCCTCGACCGTGCGGCTATCGCCGGCCATCGGAATGATCGGGCCGCCGCGGAAGATGAGATCCGCGCCGTCAGAGTCCGCCGCGAATGCGGACAGGCCGTTCGCAAGAGGCAGCGCGCCGGCAGCGGCGGCGAAAAACCCTCGCCGCGAGACCCGGGGGCGCATGTCCCCGATCGATTCGAAAACACTTCCAACGCAAGCCCGGCACATAGTGTCGCTCCGAAAGGAATGGAAAATGAGTGTAGCGAGTCTCAGTGAATCAAATCGCAAAAGTTGTGAAAAGGCCGACGAACAGCAGCCCGAACGCGGAAAGGCGGCGCGAAAGCATGTCGAGATCCGCCACGGGATCGCCCAACGCGCCAGAACGCGCCGCGCTCAAATCTTGCTAGCCACGCGGACCGGTTGGAACCCCGCCCTCGACGACCGCGCTCCAAATGCCAATGTCCTTAGGCGTTTTTGGCTCGACTGGACAGGACTGCGTTCGAAGGACCAATCTTCCCCATGCCCTGGCCGCACACGACAATTGGCAAGACGCGGGCGAAATCTCGTTCACGGTCGGCTCCCCCTTGTCTGAAGCGAATCGACGGAGGGCCGCGCGTCAACGTTGTGATGCAGCGGACTTTACGGCGGCTACCGTTTGAGAGACGATTGCATCGACACCCAACATTCCCAGTCTTGCGCTTGCCTTGGACGGGTCCCCATAGACGCCGTCAGCGCTCCCAAATTTGGCTCCGCTGGAAAGCCGATCCTCACGCACAAGGCTGGGGTCAAGCGCGAGCATCAGCGACGTATCGCTCAGACCCGCATGGGTTCCAATCTCCGAGGGCGTGAACCCCTGACTCCTCAGAATCCGAGCGAAATCGATTTGCGCCGCGTCGTAATATTGCGTGACCGCGTGCGCGCGCACATTCGAAGAGGCCCATTCACGGTTGAGTTTGTTCGCCACGTTCTTTTCGTTGGCCTGATAACCGCCGTGATCGCCCAGGAAGACGATATCTTTGAATCCGTGCAGTTTGAAGCTCCGGGCCGCGTATTCGAGAATCGTTTCAAACGCGGCTTCCGGCACGCCTATCGTTCCAGGGAAACGCAGGTGGCCGGACGGCGGACTTAAATTGCCTTCGGGGACGTAGGCGATCACGGGAGCGACAAGCGCGTTGCCCAACGAGACTGCAATCCGCTCGCTTAGCAACTTGACGCGCCGATTGTGTTTTCCAAGCGCCATAGCCGGGCCGTTCTGCTCGGTTCCCCCGATGGGCACGATGATCGTGGTTTTGCCCGCGCCGATCTCGTCGCGCAGCTCGGTCCAGGTGAGATCCTCGAGGAAGACCGAGGGGCGCGCCTGCGAATACGCTGATGGCGCGAAGTTAAGAATGAGGAACGGCAGAAGCAGGAGACGCGCCGGCCGCACCAACCACCGCATGTTCTTCGTTTGCTCGCCCATGCGCCGAATCTCGAATACGAAGTTGCCCTGCCCGAGAGGCTAAACCGATCTTGACGCTGGGCAACGTATGGCGCGGCGAAGGAAGCGACCCTATCCCAAGGCCTGGCGCAGGATGCGCCTTACGGACGCCGGCTCCTCGAAACGCAATGTGACCGGGAGGGCCACGACGGCGCGGGCCTGACGAGCGCTTAGCCGCACCAAGTCTTTTTCGGTGGTCGCCAGCAGCGCGCCTCGTCCCCGCGATTCCTCGATCAGCGCCTCGACCTCGCCCTGTGTGTAGGGATGATGATCGGCGAAATCGCGGGTCGCGACGATCTGCGCCCCGACGCGACGGAGCGTGGCGTAGAACTTCTCCGGCCGTGCGATGCCGGCGAAGGCGACGACTTCGCGTCCGATCAGGGGCGCCGCGGCAAGCGCGTCGGGCTCGAGGCTCGCGCGAATGAGCGGCTTGCCAGGCGCCAAGGCAGCGATTCGAGACGCCGCCGCGTCGTCGCCGCCCAGCACGATCAGCGCCTGTACGAAAGGCAGCTGCGCCGAAATCGGCGCGCGCAGCGGACCGGCCGGGACGCAGAGACCGTTGCCGAAGCCGCTTTCGCCATCCACGACCGCGAAGGAGAGGTCTTTGACGAGCCCCGGATTTTGTAGGCCGTCGTCGAGAATGATCGCGTTTGCGCCCGCTTCGACAGCACTTCTTGCGCTTTGCACCCGATCCGTCCCGACCCAACATTGCGCCAGTCTGGCGAGCAGCAGCGGCTCGTCGCCGACCAACCTGGCGATATGGGATTCCGGGTCGACGAGCAGAGGCTCGGCGCGTTCGACACCGCCATAGCCCCGCGATAGGAAGGCGACGCGTCGGCCGTCGCCGATCAGCATCCGCGCCAGCGCCAGCGCTGTCGGCGTCTTGCCTGCCCCGCCGACAGTGAAATTGCCGACGCAAATCGTGGGCGCGCCGGCGAGCTCGCCAGGCCCCCGCATGCGCTGGGCGGTCGCTCGTCCGTACGCCCAGCCGGTCGGCTGGAGCAGGCGGGCAAGCAAGGTTGGTCTTGGTTTGCCCCAGAAACGCGGGGCCTTCACCGAGCCGCCCCGGCGGACGGCAACAGGGTTCGAAGGGCGCCCATCGAACGGTCGACCGCCCCCGCGCGACGCTCGACGGTATCGCCGGCCGCGCGCGCCATGGCGCGCAGCCGCGCCGCATTGGCGAACAGCGCGATCAGCGTCTCCCCCAGGTCCTCCGGACGCGCGACGGTCAGCGCGCCGCCGGCCTCGTCGAGCGCCGCGTAAGCGTCGGCGAAATTCCCGACCATCGGCCCATGCAGAATGGCGGAGGCGAGGCGCGCGGGTTCGATCGGATTTTGCCCGCCGCCGGCGACGAAGGACTTGCCGACGAACACCACCCCGGCCAGGCGGTAGAAAAGCCCGAGCTCGCCGATCGTGTCGCAGATGTAAACCGCAGTCCCCGGATTGATCGTCTCGCCGCGCGAGCGCAGCGCACAGTTGAGGCCCTGCTCCTCCATTTGCCGGAAAATCCACTCGCCCCGCTCGGGATGACGCGGCGCGATCAGCGTCAGCGCATCGGGAAACACCTGGGCGAGGCGCTTATGCGCGGCCGCCGCGATCCTCTCTTCGCCCTCATGGGTCGAGGCGGCGATCCACATCTGGCGTCCAGACGTGAGGCCCGCGAGTTCGGCGAGTTCGCGCCTGTCGGCTGGCAGGGTCGGCGCGTCGAACTTGATGTCGCCGGCAACCAGGACGTTCGGGGCCCCGAGCGTCGAGAGCCGATCGCCGTCCGCTTCGCTGCGCGCGAGGCAGACGTCGAACTCCGCCAGGAGCGCGGCGATGAAGCGCGGCGCCCTCCCCCATCTGCGGAACGACCGCTCGCTGATCCGCCCATTGATCATCGCGAGCTTCGATCTCGAACGCTTCAGTTCGACGATCATATTGGGCCAGAGCTCGCTCTCCGCCACCAACGCGGCGTCGGGACGCCAGCGTTTGATGAACCGCCGCACGAACACCGGACTGTCGAGCGGCGCATATTGATGCAGCGCCCCCACCGGCAGGCGTTGCGCGAGCATTGCAGCCGAGGTCACCGTCGTCGTGGTCACGAGCGCGGTCGCGCCCATGCGGGTGATGCGCTCGACGAACGGCAGCAGCACGCCGGCTTCGCCGACGCTCGCGCCATGCAGCCAGACGAGCGGGCCCGGCGGACGGACAAGGCCGGTCAGGCCACGCCGCTCGCCGATCCGTCGCGAATCTTCCTTGCCGCGCCTGAGCCGCATCGCCAGGATCGGCCCCGCCAACGGCGTCGCCAGGAACGACGCCAATCGATACCCGGTAAGCGACAGCGGCGCCGTCATTGCGGTTTCAAGTCGGCGCCCGGATCGCTTGCGCCGACCATGGCGTAGCCCTGCCGGTGCACCTCGTCGAGCCCCCGCTCTACCGCGAGCCGCACGGCCTCCATCTCCTCTTCATCCGCGTCCGGCGAAACGCGGATGAAGTCGCCGACGACAATGATCGCGCGCCCGAAGGGCAGTCCGAGCGACGCGCGATCCCAGCTGTTGAACTGAACGCGCCGGCTCATGACCGCGGCGGTCGGGACGATTGGCCGTCCTGAGAGTTTGGCGAGCGTCACGATTCCCCGCCCCGCCACACGTGCGCGCTTGGGCACATCGGCGGTCATCGCAACAGAGGAGCCCGATTCGAGCTGGCGCAGGAGTTCGCGCATCGCCGGCGCCCCGCCCTTGTAATAGTTACGATCGGCCGGGCCGCCCGACCCGCGCACGGGCGTTATGCCAAGACGTTCGGCGGCTAAAGCCTGGGCGCCCGCGTCTTCATGGCGGGAGATGAGCACCGCCAGCCGATCCATTGTCACGGGCCGGGCGAAGGGCATCATCAAATGCTGGCCGTGCCACATCGCCGCGATGAGGGGCAGATCGTCCTTGATATAGGCGTCCACGTCCTCGGGAACCGTGGTGTACCGGCTCGTGCGGCGAACGAAAGACAAATAGGTCGCAAGCCCAAAGCCGATCGCCCCTTGCGCCCATTGCGATCTGCCTACACGCCTCGCCATGCGGCGCTCAGGCCGTCCGGGTCGGAGGAGCGAGGTCCGGCTCGAGCAGACGATGCAGATGGACGATGAAATAGCGTGTTTGCGCGCTGTCGACCGTCTGCTGGGCCTTGGCCCGCCAGGCCCGCTCGGCGCTGGCGAAATCGGGAAAGATGCCGACAATGTCGAGCTTCTCGGGATCACGAAATTCGTGGCTTTCGAGCGATTTCAGCTCGCCGCCGAACACCAAGTGCAAGCGCTGCGGCTTTGCCTCGTCTTGGGCCTTCGCGTCGAGTGAGCTCATGATCACATTTCCTTGAGGGTGCGCGGAACAGCGCGGCTCGGCGAGGTGGCCTTTGCCCTCGCGGCGGCGAAAACGCAAGCGTCTGAAGACCGCCGCCGGTCAGTCCGCCTTCCGGCTGGTTACGCCGCGAAAGCCCTTGATGAGCCGGGGCGCGCCTACGTCCGACGCAGCAAGGAGCGCGCCACGGCGGACCTGCCGGGAATTGTAGCGGAGCCGCTCGCCCGAGGCGTCGATCAGGCGCGCACCCGATTCCTCAAGCAGAAGATCGGCGGCGGCGATGTCCCAGTCGTGCGAGTTCTCGGCCGAGACCGCGAAATCGATCGCGCCGCGCGCCACCAGGCACATTCGGTAGGCGAGCGCGGGCACGCGCGGAACGATCTCGATCGCGGCGCCGAGCTCCGCCGCCATCGCCTCAATCATGAGCTTGGGACCGGCGGCGGCGCGCGGCGGCCAGCCGGCGGTGGGCGCGAGAGCCGCGCCGTTGAACGTTGCGCCTCCGCCACGCGCCGCCGCATAGGTCTCGTCGAGCGCCGGCGCGTAAACGACGCCGGCGATCGGTCGCTCGTCGACGACCAGCGCCACCGACACAACCCAGCGCGAATCGCCGGTCACAAACGCGCGCGTGCCGTCGATCGGATCGACGATGATGAGGCTGCGGCGTGAAAGGCGCTCGAAATCGTCCACCGTCTCCTCGGAGAGCCAGCCTGCGTCGGGGAGCGCCTCCAGCAAGCGGCGCTTCAGGAGCGCGTCAGCGGCGAGATCAGCGTCGGTGACCGGTGATCCCCCGGCTTTTGTCACGACGCGCGCGGAGGTGCGGGCTCCAGGATGGAAATATTCGAGCGCTACCGCTCCGGCCTCGCGCGCGGCGGAGACCAGAAGATCGCGCGCGGCAAGCGCGTCAGTGTCCGCATCGACGCTCAAAGGGGGAATGTCCAATCAAGGTTTGCGGCTTGCATTAGCTGCACAAGCTTGACGGCGCAACGGTGTTCAGAGAGAGCGTCGTTGCCCGCCTCCGCTCGCCAGCGACGGCAGTTCGGCGATCATCGACGCGGCTACTCTATGGAAACCGCAGGAGGGGCGAGCGCTCCGCGAACCGCCTCCGCCACGGCGCGGCCGAGCAATTCATGCTGATCGACCTCGTAGTGAATGCCGTCGAGATCCGAACATCGAACGAACTGGCCGGCGTCCAGGAACGCGACGCCTTCGCGCTCTGCGACGTCACGATAGCGCTGGCAGAGGAGAAGGGACTTTTCCTGGCCGCCCTCGAACATTTCCGCGTAGTCGGTGAGCTTGGCGATCGGAGGCGGCGCGACCAAGAGGATTTTCGGCGGGAGGGCGTCCGGGCGTTGCCCATAGGCGCGAGCGAGAAAGATGAGGCGGCCAGCGCCTTCGGCAATGTCGAAAGCGGAAACGGAAAAGCGCTTCTTCAAGTCGTTGCAGCCAAGCGCGAGGATCACGAGGTCGACCGGCGCATGGCTCATGAGGCAGGGCGGCAGGGCGTCGGCGCCACAGCGATAGGGCTCGATCGGATCGTCGTGGACCGTGGTGCGGCCATTGAGGCCCTCGGCGATCACCTCGAAGTCCGGTCCTAGCTCACGCTGCAAGATGCTGGGCCATCGCTGCGCGCGCGGAAATCGGCCCCCGGTTGCGGGATCGTAACCCCAGGTGTTGGAATCGCCGAAGGCGACGATGACAGGCATAGGCTCAACTCCCCTGATGCAGCGGACCGAGTGCTTCTAGAGCAATCGGCGTTGGAATGAACGTCATCGCGAGGAGTGCAGCGACGCGGCGATCCAGAGATCGTCGAGCGCCCTACGTTCCCCTGGATTGCTTCGCCATAGCCCGTCCGGAAGGACGGGCGTCTTTCGACCCCGTATGGCTCGCAATGACGAAACCAAATCGCAGCACGCTCTACCTTTGATCCTTCAGGAGCGCCCCGACGATCGCCGTCCATTCTTCGTCGAGTGAAGTTTGGCAAACCGGCTTGCGCGCGCGGCGATACCAATAGGCGGCGTTGCCGGCGTCGCCCTCCTTGCGATGCAGATAGGCGTGCACCCAGTCGCCGGCCCCGCCCTCGTCGGCCTGCGCGGAATCATGCGCACCGTCCCAATTGCCGCGCGCATCGAGCCAAAGCGCGCGCAAGGCGTCGCTCAAGCTCGGCGGCGGCTCAGCGGACGCGAGCGAGGCGCGGAACGTTTCCAGGTCCATAACAGGCGCTCCTACCTCGTTTCGCCCCAGATGAGGCGCCCCGCGAACGCGCCCATGAGGGCGGCGAAGCCATAGTCGAAGATCCTGAGCGCGCGCGGGTTGCGCTTCGCCGCCGCGACAAAATGGCCGGCGACGAGCACGACGATCGCGTTCACCAGCGTCGTGATCGCGATGAAACCGAAGCCCAACACGAAGAGCTTTGCGCTCGCATGCGGATCGCTCGCGCTGATGAACTGCGGCAGGAAGGTCACGAAGAAGAGCACGATCTTCGGATTGGTGAGATTGATGAGGAGCCCATTCGCGAAAGCGCCGCGCAAGCCTCCTCGCGCCGGAGCGCCGGACGTCAGCTTGAGCACGGAGCCATGGCGGACCGCTCGCCAAGCAAGCCACAGCAAATAAAGCGCGCCGCCGATCTTCACGGCGTCGTAGGCCTCGGACGAGGCCGCGAGCAACGCCGACAAGCCCAGCGCAGCGGCGAAGGTGTGGACTACGAGGCCGACGTCCGCGCCAGCTTGCGCGGCGAAGCCTTGCGCCCTGCCGCCGGCCAACGTGCGCGACAGGAAGAGCGCCATGTCCGCCCCGGGCGTCGCGGCGAGCAGGAAGCAGGCGATGACATAGGCCGCCGCCAATGAGGGACTGGGAAAGAACGGCGTCACAGCGTTCGCGCCGCCATCACCGCTTCAACGTCCGCGCGCCTCGGCAAGGGCGCGACCGCCCCATAGCCCAAGGTCGAGAGCGCCGCCGCCACATTGGCGAAGCGCGCCGCGGCGAACGGATCGCCGTGCCGCACATATTCCGCGAGGAAAGCGCCGTCGAAACAGTCGCCCGCCCCGGTTGCATCGACCGCCTTGACGCCATGCGAATAGATGCGCTCGCGCTCTTTGGGCGTCGCCGCCAGAGCCCCGCCCCGGCCCATTTTGACCACCACCACGCGCGCGCCGAGGTCGAGGTAGAAACTTGCGATGGCGTCAGGATCTCGGAGGCCCGTTAAATGCTCCGCGTCGTCGAGCCCCGGCAGCGCGATGTCGCAAGCCCGCATCGCCTCGTGAATGAGCGCCCGCGCGCGGCGCAAAGGCCACAGCTTCAGCCTCAGATTCGGATCATAGGAGACGAGCCGCTTTGCGTCGTGCGCGATGTCGATCGCGGCGAACGCGGCGTCGGTGGCGGACGAAGAGATCGCCTGGCTGATACCGGAAAGGTGCAGGATCTTGGTCGCGCGAATTCGGTCGACCGGCAGGTCGGTTTCGCTGATCCGGCTCGCCGCCGAGCCCGCGCGCATGTAGGAGAACTCGTGGCCCTGTTCGCTGTGGGTGACGAAGTAAAGTCCGGTATGCGCGCCGCCATTGACCACGATCCGGCTCGCGTCGACGCCTTCCTTGAGCCAAAGCTCGGTCAGCGCCTGGCCGAATCGATCGGCGCCGATACCGGTGAAATAAGCGGCGTCGGCGCCAAGTCGCGCCGCTGCGATCATGGCGTTCGAGGTGTCGCCGCCGAACCCCTGCACGAACGGCGCGCCATCGTTCGGCTGATTGAGTTCGACCAGCGCTTCGCCGATCGCGAGCAGATCCGACACGGCTTT
>Ga0209624_10001950_pt1 | contig 15647 bp, 12 predicted proteins | sample JacPinW_OM2H0_O1_FD_188565 | JGI IMG/M metagenome (GOLD analysis project Ga0209624, IMG submission 188565) | Forest soil microbial communities from Algoma, Ontario, Canada - Jack Pine, Ontario site 1_JW_OM2H0_O1 (SPAdes) (version 2) | ecosystem: Environmental > Terrestrial > Soil > Boreal...
CGAGGATGCCCGCCCAACGGCGTTGGGCCAAGGTTGCGACCGGCACCAGAGCCGTTTGGGGCCGAGCGCGGTCGTCGGGCGAACTCGAGAAATTCAGCTCCGGCTGAATACAAATATCCAGCCGCTCAGTCGATCGCTGGCGCAGGGACGCCCGGGGGCGCGGGCGCTCGGGGACTTCGTCCTCGATATCGGGGACCGGAGGCGGCTGCTGGAACGGAAGCCCGGACTGGGAGTCGTCCGGGCGCAGGTGACCTCGACGCGCGCGATACAGTTCCAGCCGCCGGGAAACTTCCGTGCGCCATTCCGGCTCAGGAGTCTCGGCGCGCGAGTTTGCACCAACGGTTATAGGCTCGGGAATTTCGCCATTTTCGACGGCAGGGACGTCACAGAAAGAACAACTTTCGGTGTCGTCGAGCAACAGGGCGCCACACTTCGAGCAGATGCGTATCACTGGTCCGTTTTGCGCTGCGGAGATCCAGTAGAACGCGGGGATCATATCACGGTCCCGAGGCCGTCGGGAGCATCTGCCTGCTTGGTTCTTTGGCGGTGTCACCGATCAGGCAACACGGACCTCGCCGCGGGACTCTCATACGGATGAAACCGGGCCGAACCAGAATCGCTCCGTCGCGATGCGCTTGTCGCCCGGCTCGGCCGCTTGGGCCGCCGATTGCGAGCGCGGAAGGCGCATGTTAGGCTCAGTTTTCTTTTTTTGCACTTCTGAGGCGATGCGCAACGCGACTCTGTCGAATTCTGTCCGCAGGCTGGCGCTTTACTGCGCGCTGCTCTGGCTTCTGGCGGTGACGCCGGGAACATCCTGGGGGCAAGGGACGCCGCAGAAGCCGCTGGTGGGACTCACGGCCGGGGGCGAGGCCACGCTCGAAGCGGACCAGCAGCGCCAGGCCGGGAAAATCTTCTACGCAGACGGCCATGTGGATGTGCGCTACCAGAATGCGCGGCTTCAGGCCGATCACGTCCAGTACGACAACGAATCCCAAGTCGTGATTGCGCAGGGCCATGTGGTGCTTGATTACAACACCCAGCACGTCGAAGCCGACGATGCGCGCTACGAGCTGCGCACCGGTCGCGGCACGTTTCACCACGTACGGGGTACGTTTGCCATGCAGCGGCATCCCATGCCGACGCTGCTGATCAGCCCCAATCCGCTGTATTTTGAGGCGGAACAAGCCGACCGGCTCGATGAGAACACCTATCGTATTCACAAGGCGTGGCTGACGGTCTGCAAACCGGGTCGCCCGACCTGGAAGTTTTATGCGCCTGCGGCGACGGTGCGGCTTAAACAGTCGGTGCGCATCGAGAACGGCAACTTCCGGTTGTATTCGATTCCCGTTCTCTACCTGCCGTTCGCCACAGTTCCCGCCGAGCAGCGCCGCGATTCCGGATTCATGGTTCCTGACCTGGGAAACACGTCGCAAAAAGGCTACGTGCTGGGCGACTCGGTTTACTGGGCGCCGCTTGACTGGATGGATATGACGCTCGGGGCGTCGGATTACAGCAAACGCGGCTGGAGCCAGAAGGGCGACTTCCGGATGCGCCCGTGGGAAGGAGCGGTGTTCAACGCCAGTTACTACGGCGTGATCGATCGCGGCCTGGTCGTCGACGGCGAGCCGCCGGTCAAGCAGGGCGGTCACGAAGCGAAGCTGCTGTTCACATCCATGTTGCCGGGCGGCTGGCGCGCGGTAGCCGATCTCGATCAACTCACTTCGCTTACATTTCGTCTCGCGTGGTCAGAGACGTTCAAGGAAGCGGTAAATTCCGAGGTGCGCAATTCCGCTTTCCTGACAAACAATTTCGATGGATTCAGCCTGAATTTCGCGGCACTGAGCTATCAGAACTATCTCACGGCCGCCCCGCAGACTTCCATTACGCTGCGCACCGCTCCGGAAGCCCGCATCAGTTCGGTCGACCAGGCATTCTTCAGTCGCCTCCCCATCTATTTTTCTTTCGATGCGTTTACCGGCGGGGAGCATCGCGGGGAGGACGTAACGCCGTTTGAAACGCCCGGATTCGTCGGGCGGAGCGAATTCGCGCCGACCGTGACGATCCCTTTGCATTTTGGCCAGTGGCTCAGCGTGACCCCGAGCTTCACTTTTCGCTCGACGTATTACGGCGGCCAGCTCAGAAGCGGAACGTTTCTCGACCAGGGGCTGTTCCGCGACACCGAGGAGCTGTCGGTCGATATCCGCATGCCCGTATTTGAACGCGTGTACGAGGGCGGGGCAACGAAGTGGAAGCACGTAATCGAACCCTACGCGGTGTATCGCTACGTAAACGGCGTGAATGATTTCGGACGATTCCTGCGATTCGATGAGGACGATACGCTGACTGACACCAACGAAATCGAGTATGGAGTCACGCAGCGCCTGTACCGCCGCACGGGCTCCGGTGACGCCGAAGAGTTCATCACCTGGCGTCTTACTCAAAAATACTTCTTCGACCCCACGTTTGGCGGCGCGCTCGTTCCCGGCCAGCCCAACGTGTTTCAGACACTCGACGCACTCACGCCGTTTGCCTTTGCGGACGAGGCGCGCCGTTTTTCGCCGATCGTGAGCGACCTCACCATCGAGCCGGGCAAGCGCTTTGACACGCAGTTTATCGTCAACTACGATCCGCAGCGCAACCGGCTGACCGCGATCGGGACTCTTTTGAAATACAAACCGTACAAGGAATCTTTCATCACGCTTGCGCACTTTTCCACGCTGAATCTTCCGCTGAATCCTTCTCCGCCGCCGCCGAATTTCGAGCAGCACTCCAATCAGATACGGACACTGTTTGGTTACGGGGACCAGAACCGCCGCGGCTGGAACGTCACCCTCGGGGCCAGTTACGATTTCGTCCAGCAGGCGTTTCAGAACCAGATCGTGGAGGTGGCCTACAACGGCTCGTGCTGCGGCGTAGGTTTTGAATACCGGCGCTTTTCGTTCGGCACGATCCGCAACGAGAACCAGTACAGCGTCGTCTTCCGCATTGCGAACCTCGGCTCCGCCGGGAATCTGCGGCGCCAAGAGAAGATCTTTTAGCCCAGATTGCATGACTGCCCATTCCGAAACCGAGCTGTCGTTTCTTTCCATTGAGCAGGCGGCGCGGCTGCTGTGGCGCAAAAAGATCTCGCCTGTCGACCTGGTGGAGGCATGCCTTCGACGGATCGACCGGTCGAATCCCTCGCTCCGCGCTTTTCTTACTGTTCTTGCCGAAGACGCGCGCCGGCAGGCAAAGACAGCCGAGCGCGAAATACACCGGGGTCGGGCGCGCGGCCCGCTCCACGGGATTCCGATTTCGCTCAAGGACAATTTCTGGACGCGCGGAATTCGCACTACGGCTGGTTCAAAGATTCTGGCTGATTTCGTCCCGCAGTCCGATAGTGACGTTGCCCGAAGAGTTGCGCGAGCCGGCGCAATTCTGCTTGGCAAGACGAACATGCACGAATTCGCCTACGGTATCACCGGCGAGAATCCCCATTATGGCAGCTCATGCAACCCCTGGGCGCGCGATCGGATTTCCGGCGGTTCAAGCGGAGGATCCGCCGTGGCTGTTGCGACCGGAATGGGATTGGCTTCGGTTGGAACCGATACGGGAGGTTCGATCCGCATTCCCTCGGCGCTTTGCGGCATCGTCGGGCTGAAGCCGACATTCGGCCTGGTCAGCACGCTGGGCGTTGTGCCGCTCGGGATGACCTTCGATCACGTCGGACCGATGACCCGGAGCGTCACCGATGCCTGCATCCTGCTTGAAGTGATTGCCGGAAAATATCCTCGCGGTGAGACGCGCCCGGATCACCGCAAGCTGCGCCGCTATCGCCCGCGGCGCTTTCGCGTCGGCGTGCCGAAAGAATTCTTTTTCGAGCGACTCTCAGGCGAAGTGCGGCGATTGGTCGAAGCAGCCGCGAAGAAGTTCCAGTCACTCGGCGCGCGCATGCAGGAGATTTCGCTGCCGCGCTTGACCGGCGCGATCGGCCAGGCCAACAACGTGGTTGCCTCCGAGGCCAGCGCGTACCACGAATCGCAGGGCTATTATCCGGCGCGCGGGTCCGAGTACGGAGACGATGTTCGCGGCCATCTTGAATTGGGGCACAAGCTGCTCGCCGTCGATTATCTTCGCGGGATTTCCAAGCGTCGCGAAATCACGCAGGACTTTCTGGCTGCGTTTGAGGAGGTAGACGTCATTTTGGCTCCCACTTCGCCGATCTCGGCGCCTTGTATCGGTGAACGCACCGTCCGCAATTCTGTCGAAGGCGAAAGCATGGTGCGCGCCGAGCTGTTGCGGCTGACTCGCCCTGCCAATCAAACCGGGCTTCCGGCACTGTCGATCCCCTGCGGATTCACAGTTGAGGGCTTGCCCGTCGGGCTGCAGCTCATGGCTCCGCGCTGGGGCGAAGCGCGGTTGCTCGCAATCGCACTCGCCTACGAAGAAGCCACACCCTGGCACGCACGGCACCCCCCATCCGAGCAAACGTAGTCGAGGCTCAATCGCCTGCACTGGCCCGAACTCCCGGCAGGGCTCGGCTCTGCTGCAGAAGCCTGCTTCCCACCGAAAATCCGATCGCGCCCACTGCGATTCCGCCGAGCACGTCCGCCATATAGTGGTAGCGGCCGTATACGGTTGAGACGCACATGCTCACAAAGAACGGCAGACACACCCAGAACAGCCACTGCCGGTAATGCCACGAGGCGACAATCGCCACCATCGAGCCGGCCACGTGCGCCGATGGGAACGCCGCGTCGTGGACGCGCCCGAAGCGTTCGATCAAGGCGATGAGCGCGGTGCAATAACCGCCGCTCAGCGTTTTTGTCTGCAATGCGGCCAGCGAATAGTACGGGCTCTCAACCGGGAGCAGGACCGCGATGACGTAGACCGAATAGTGCGCGACCGCCGTTGACGTCATCACCGTCCAGAACGCAACCTGATCACGCTGTGCGTAGAGAATCGCCGGAAGGACGACGAGAAGCAGAAAATACGTCATGTAGGAGAACTGCATGACATCGTTGAGCGCCGGTGAAGCAAAGCGCGAGAGCCAGATCGACGGATGCACGCCCGCAAAGTTGTAGTCAAACGCGATGAACCAGGGGTCAAGCCATCCCGGAAATATGGCGTGGACCAGCCCCCGAAGTTCCTCGAAGAAAAAGATGTAGAGCGGCAACGGATACCAGCAGCGCAGGAAACGCACAATCGAGTTCGAAGAGAGCGCACTTGACCAGACCAGGCCCAGGATTCCCGCCGCAATCAAACTGTGCACCGCCAAATACACGCAAGGATGCGCAATGGTGCGATGGAAACAGATCAGTAGGGCGACCAGCCATGCGAGATAGGCGAACGTAACCCACTCAAAGGCGCCGCACGCGTCGCCGATTTGCTTAAGCCAGCGCGGAAGCGGTTGCGAACCCGCGACCATGACGCCGCCCTCACTCCAGGGAACTGCGCGTTGTCGGAAACGCTTGGGCGAAGGCGCCGGATCTAGAATCCTCATCGCGCCGGCCTCGTCGCGAGCCGCTGCGCAAGCGGATAGGCGCTTGCGACCACGGGTTCGTCCCAGTTGCAGCTTTGCCAGCCCTCGCTGCGCGCGATGCGGCGCAGCCTGGAAGATGGATTTACGGCCACGCGGTGCCCCACCGCATGAAGCATCGCGAGGTCGGTCGTGGAGTTTCCGTACGCGTAGCTGTCCGGGAGCGCGAGACCGAATCGCGCCGCGAGCCTTCTGGTGGCGCGGGCCTTTGTTTCACCGGTCATCCACTCGCCGGAAAACAACCCGGTCCAGCAGCCGTTGCGGGACTCAAGTGCGGTCGCACAGATTTCAACCGGACCGGGCAGCCGCCGTGCCAAAACCTCCGCCAGAGGCCTGAGGGTTCCGCTGACGAGGAAAATGCGATGGCCTTCGGCAACGTGCCACGCCATGCGCTTGATTCCTTCTGGAAACAGCCGCAGGGAGTCGGGCGCGACCGAATCCGCCCAGTCGGCCACGAGCTGTTCGCTCAATCCGGCAAGATGCATTTTGTTAGCGGTCGCCGCGGCACGCGGGTCGCGAATCAAGACTTTTGCGCACTGGATGAGCCAGCGGCCAAGTTCTCGACCGCCGATTGCGTCGCGCCCAAGCAGATAGCCGAAGAATTGCCATTCAAGCGAGGGCGGGGCGACGAGCGTGCCATCGAGATCGAAAAAGGCCCCGATTCTTTTGCCCGGGTTCACCTTATCCCCCCTGCCGCCATCACCGGTCGATCCTTTCGTGCCGAGGCAAAATGTTGCCGCCCGTCCCAGATCACCGGAATTGCGCGCACCAAACAAAATGCCGCGGTGATGCCGGTGAGCCCCTGCCCGGCACCTAGAAGCCAGGTGTTGAATCCGGCCAGTGGCAGATGCCGGAGCGCCAGCAAGATGCCGAGACAGCAGAAGCACACACATTTCAAAACAGCGTAGGCTCCCCGGCTTGCGCGCGAGGCCACCAGAGTTCGGCCCCACCAAGTGTCCAGCATCGCGGTGCGCCCGGACCGTGCGGTCAGCCCGCGGAGAAAATCCGTCACCGCGCCTCGCGCGAAAAACAGCACGGGCACCCAGAGCGTGATCAGCCCGCTGACGGCGAAAAATGTGAAGAATAGGTTCTCAACCACACGGTCGCCGAGGATGTCGATCTGCGCGCCCAGCGGAGTCGCTAGTCCCCGGGTGCGGGCGAGATACCCATCCAGGCCGTCGAGTGCGATCGCGGCGACCGTGAGGATCACCGCCGCGAAGTCGGCTGCGAGCTGGTCCGCTCCAAAATGGAACAGCGCGACCGCCGTGAATGCGGCGGCGACTCGCGCCGCGGTCACTCGGTTGGGTGTCATGCTCCTCCCTCCCGGCAAGAATTTTTACGAGCCGCAACCGGCGAATCCTGTCGCCGCTTGCGGTTCCAACGGCTGGGCCCGCAGCATCAGCAAAGGCATCTGCGATGCCAAATTCCGGTTGCAGCACCGTGCTGACAGGTCAGCCGGTTAGCGAATTTGCGCCGCAAGCGGCCGCGCTTGCGCTGACGGTTTTGTGTTTCACATGGTGGAATTTCCTTGCGGTCGGCCCGCAGGCAGAACCAAAAACCGGTGGCGCACGTCTAATCGTTGTGGGAAAATTACTGAAGTCTCTGCATGCGCTAGCGCTGTAACCCCATACTCCCAAGGGCATGGAAGCGGCGAAAGGATTCCGATGGATGTATCCATTTTTGGTGTCTTTGTTGCGGGCATAGTTTCCTTTCTCTCGCCTTGCGTCCTGCCCCTCGTCCCGGGGTACGTTTCCATGCTTTCCGGCGTCGGCGTGGAGCAGCTCAAAGAGGGTGAGGGATCGACGGGCAAGCTGCTGAGTTCAGCGTTCGCCTTTGTCCTGGGATTTTCGGCGGTGTTCATCACCTTTGGCGCATCGGCGAGCGCGGTCGGCTCGTTCTTGCTGAAGAACAAGCTTCTGCTGGCCCCGATTGCAGGAGCCCTGATCATCTTGTTCGGGCTGCACCTGGTCGGCTGGCTGGTGAAGATTTCCATTCGCGCCGGGCTGATCGTGGGAATCCTGCTTGTCGCCGTAGGACTCGCTCTGACGCTGCGCAGCGGCACGGACCTGGTCCTGAAGCCGATCCAGTTCTATGCTGCCGCGCTCATTTTCCTGCTGGGGCCTTCGATGACCCGCTGGCTGAATCGTGACGTCCATCTGCGCAATGTCGGTGGAGGCAGCCAGCCCGGAATCGTAAGCGGTTTCCTGCTGGGCTTTGCCTTTGCGTTCGGCTGGACGCCCTGTATCGGCCCTATCCTGGCGAGCGTGCTGGCCGTCGCCGCGACCAAGGACACTGTTGGCCAGGGTGTGCTGCTGCTGGCCTGCTATTCGGCGGGACTCGCAATTCCATTTCTGGTCACTGCGGTCGGTATTGGGCGGTTTCTGAAGTTTTACCAGAAATTCCGCAGGCATCTGCACACGGTCGAGGTTTTCAGCGGAGTTCTTTTGCTGTTTGTCGGCGCACTGATATTTGTGAACCGGCTCACCTGGCTTTCGCAGCATCTAACGTTCTTGAACCGGTTTGCCCAATAATTCCGGGAGCTACGGCAATGAATAAGGCTGTCAGAACACTGTCGGCGGCGGTTCTGTTTTCGGTCGTGATGCTTGGATTTTCCGGCTGCAAGGGAGGATCGCCGTCGACGGGCTCGGGCGGCACGCCCGCCCCGCTTGCCGACGAGCCCGATGTCACGTTCAAGGATTTGCAGGGCAAGGATGTGACGCTTGCGAGCTTCAAAGGAAAAGTGGTGCTCGTGAATTTCTGGGGCACGTGGTGTGAGCCCTGCCGCGGCGAAATTCCCATCCTGATCTCCATGCAACAGAAGTACAGCCCCAAAGGCTTCACGCTGCTGGGCGCGGCGACGAACGACGAAGAGAAGGCCGTCGACACATTCATCCACACCACGCAGTTCAGTGTGGGCGGTCAGCAGATGACCATGAACTATCCCATCGTGATGGGCAGCGACGATATCTCGAATAAATTCGGCGGGCTGCTGGGAATGCCGACCAGTTTCCTGATCACCCGCGACGGCAAAATCGCCAAACGATACATCGGGTCTTTGAATGAAAACCAGGTCGTGAAGGATGTGGAGAACCAGCTATGAAATTCGCCGTGCGATTCGCGCACCGTATCGCGCTGTGCGCCCTAGTGCTCGGATCCGTGGCGGCTGCTGCGCCTGCGCAGGACAGTGCCGCCCCCAAGAATCCGTCCGAGATTGTGACTACGCACTCGTTCGTTTCTCTTGATCCCGTGCCGCGCGGCAAGGAATTTCAGGCGGCAATCGTGGTGAAGATCGCAACCGGCTACCACATGAACTCACACAAGCCGTCCGACAGCTACCTTATCCCCACCACCGTCACTCCGCAGCTTCCTGCGGGCTTCACGCTTGCTGAGGCAATCTATCCGGCCGGCCGCGACGAGAAGTTCCCGTTCTCGCCGGATAAGCCTTTAAACGTTTACTCCGGAAGCGTCACCCTCCGCCTGCGGCTCACAGCCGACAATAGCGTCGCGCTGGGAGCGGCTACGATTCCCGTCACGCTCCGCTTTCAGGCGTGCAACATGTCCGCGTGCTTGCCGCCGGTGAAGGTTCCAGTCAGCCTGGAACTGCAGGTGGTTGCCGCCGGTGCCAGCACCCACGCGGCGCATCCCGAGATCTTCTCCGCAAAGCCCACCAGCTAAATCGCAGAATTACCGGGAAGAAATGAACGGCAGGGCGCGGCGGAGCCGCGTGACCACGCGCTGCTTGCCGAGCACGACCATCGTCTCGAACAATGGCGGGGCCACGGCGCGGCCGACGATGGCCACACGCGTGGCGTTGATCAGCAGACCCGCCTTGACGCCGTCGGCCGCCGCGACCCCACGCGATGCGGCATCGCAGGCGTCGTGGTTCCAGTCCGGGAGCGCCTCGAGCGCGCCGGCAAGTTTTTCAAGCATGCCCGGCAGACGCTCGTCCTTCCAGAATTTCGCGCGCGCCTCGAGCTCGTAGTCGAAATCATCAGTGAAAAATGCACGCGCCCAGGTGGTGAAGTCACCCAGAAGGCGCGTTCGCGGGCGGATTAACTCGACTGCGACTGCAAACCACGCGCCATCGCGGCTGGCCTGCGATCCATCCCAGAGGCCGGCACGCCGCAGTTCCGCCTCCACGTACGGCAAGACATATTCGACAGGCGGCTTCTGCAGATACTGGGTGTTGAACCACTCGAGCTTCGCGCGATCAAAGACTGCGTTGGTCCGGCTGACGCCTGAGAGCGCGAACCGCTCGATGAGTTCGCTGGTGCGAAGAAATTCCGCATCTTCGCCTGGCGACCATCCGAGCAGGGCGAGGAAATTTCGGAATGCCTCGGGCAGGAACCCTTCCTCGGCGTAGGAGCCCACGCTCGTTGCGCCGTGGCGTTTGGACAGCCGCGTTCGGTCCGGCCCCAGTATCAGCGGAACGTGCGCGAAAATAGGCGGAGCCACACCGAGCGCCCGGTAAAGCAGCGCCTGTTTCGGAGTGTTCGAAAGATGATCGGCGCCTCGAATGACGTGGGTGATGCGCATCTCGATATCGTCGACGACCACGCTGAGCTGATAGGTGGGGAGGCCGTTTGAGCGCAACAGGACAAAATCCTCGATCTCCAGGTTCTGCACCTCGCGCGCGCCAAAGACCGCATCCTCGAATTGCGTGGCTCCGGTACGCGGTACGCGAAACCGGACGGCGCGCAATGCGCCTGCTTTTTCCTTGGCCGTGCGCTCTTCATCGGAAAGGTCGCGGCACGGACAGGCGATGTTCTTCTGGAGCTTGGGGCCTTCCTCGTCGCCTTCGCTCCCGTCGGCCTCAGGACCCCCAGCGAGGGCATCGCCGCCCAAATATGCGGCCGCCTTGCAGTAGCATCCAAATGCCGCTCCGCTTGCAAGCAGGCGTTCAGTTGCAGCGCGGTACAGATCCAGCCGCTGCGACTGAAAGATCGGGCCTTCGTCCCACTCGATCCCCAGCCACTTCAGGCCCTCAAGTATCCCGTCCACCAGTTCAGGGCGGTTGCGCTCGATATCGGTGTCTTCAATCCGCAGCAGCAGCGTGCCGCCCTGGTTCCGCGCGAACAGCCAGTTGAAAAGCGCCGTCCGGGCTCCGCCGACGTGCAGGTAGCCGGTCGGAGACGGTGCAAAGCGAACCCGCGGTTTTTCGGAGGGAGGCATTCCACGCTCTTTCTCTGTCGCTTTCGAAACGACTCATTTTAGCGGAACAAACAGCCAAAATCGAGCTGGGTCAAGACGCAAGTTTATGACGCGGCGCAAGTTGGCATCAAACAGCCCCGGAATCGATGTGGCACGCACCACACTCGGGATGGTAAGGTCACGCCCGGAACCACGCGCCGGGGCGTTGACCCTCGCGAAACTTGGGTCGACAGACCGGCAGCCCGCTGCCGATTTTCTGCTATCCTCGGCGGAAGTATTGGGCGAAACCGCCAGGGAGACCCAGGTTGGCTGTCTACATCACCGCAACTGGAATCGTTTTACTCGCAAGCACCTTTCTGCTTTCGGTGTTCTTCCTGTTTCTGTACCGACTGAAGCGCCAGGAATACCTGCTTGCCTGGGCGACCGCATGGCTGCTTTTGTCGATGCACTTCATCGCCGGGGTTATCGCTGCAACTGCCGCTCCGGGTGCGTTCCTGCGTTGGGTGGGCGTGACCAGCGAGCTGGTTCTGGCCATGTCGGCGCTGGCTTTCTACTGCGCGGCGCGCTTGTATGCCGGACTGAAGGTGCCGGTCACCGCAATGATCGTCGCAAGCAGTATTGCTGTGGCATGGCCTGTTGCCCACGCCTATCGCCTTTTGAACGTTCCTCCGATCGTCCTGGGCATGGGGCTCGTCTTTATATTCGTCGGGCAGACGTTCTGGCAAGAAGGTCGCAAGCAGGAAGCCCGCGCCGACGTCCTGCTGGCCATCACTTTTGTTGCCTGGGGTCTGCTGTCTATTTCCGGGGCCTTCCGCAATCGCTGGACCATCCTGCAGGGAGTGGATTTGCTCCCCCTGATGATTTTGCCCGAGCTGTTCACCTGCGTGCTGATGGTGATGGCCGTTTATGAAGAGGAGCGGCGGCGCGTCGAGCGGAACATGCTGGCGCTTTCCAGCCTGAACCTGGCCACGTCCAGCTTTGTCGGCGGTGAGATACAGAAGATGCTGGCACAGGCGCTTGAACGCGTTCTAAACGTGGTGCGCATTCCGGTTGGCGCGCTCTGCCTGCAGCCTGACGGGGCCGCCGCGCCCACGACGGTAATCGGCGCAGGGCTTGGCGATGCATTCTGCTCCGCAATCCGGGAAAACCATCTCGACGGGTATATCGTCAATCTGGTGGCGCGTCTGGGCGGCCTTGTGGTGTTTCGCGATCTCACGCGTGACGCGAACTGGGAAGCGCTTGAGAAGGAACAGTCATTTCTCCAGGTGCGCCGCTTGCTTCTGGGACAGGGCCTGCGCACCGTGGTCGGCATCAGCTTGCAGACCAAGGAGCGCGTTTTTGGTTCCCTGCTTCTGGGGACGCCGGACAACCGCAATTTCACCCCCGCCGAGCGGCGGCTGCTTCTCGCGCTCGGCCAGCAGATCGGCACGTCGGTTGAGAACAGCTACCTGATCCAGCAGACTGCGCGCCGCAGCGAAGAACTGCACATTCTCAACGACATTGGCCGCGCTCTTAGCTCGACCCTGGACCTTGACACGTTGCTCGGACGCATCTATTCGGAGATGCGCCGGGTTCTTGATGTCAGCAATTTCCTGATTGCCTTCGACAATCCCCGGACCCGCGAAATCCGCTTTGAAATGGAAGTCACCAATGGCGAGCGTCTCCCGAAACGCGCCCGCGAATCCGGAAATCACCTGGTCGAGCATGTGGTACGCACGGGCCAACCCCTGCTGGTGCGCGAGCAGTTCCAGCAGGAGGCGCAGCGGCTGGGATTCGAGCCTTTGCGTGCCCTGGGTTCGATCTGTGCGGTCCCGCTGATTCTGTATGACCGCACGGTCGGTGTGATGGCGGTGCACAGCCCGAAGGAACGCGCGTTTGACGAGGGCCACCTGGAATTCTTGCGGGTACTGGCGAGCGAAGCCGGCATCGCCATGGAGAACGCCCGGCTATTTGCGGCCGAGCAGAAGAAGTCCCGCCAACTGACCCTGATCAACAACGTGTCCGGCCATGCAATCACCACGCTTGATCCCGACGAGATGCTTGCGAAGATCGCGGCCGAGATGGAAAAGCATCTCTCCTACGATCACATCGGAATCGCTATCCTCGATTATTCCGCGAAAGAGCTGGTCGTGCAGGCCGAAGCCGGTGCGCGGCGCGAAGCCGTGGGACGCCGCATTGTTCTGGGCGAAGGCTTGGTTGGGCAGGTCGCGCGCAGTGGGCAGACCACTGTCGTCCGGGAGGCCAGCTCTTCGGCGCCCCGCCTGGTGTTGCCCGACTCGGTTGCATCCGTAGCTCTTCCGGTGACCTACGGAGAGCAATTCCTCGGCGTTCTGTATGTGGAATCTTCCGAGCCTTGCGATTTCCCGGAACAGGACGTTTTGTTGCTGCGCACACTCGCCGATCTTTTTGCCGGCGCGCTGCACAACGCCGTCACATTCCAGAAGGCGCAGGAGCAGGCGATTACCGACGGGCTAACGGGCGTGAAGACGCACCGTTTCCTGATGGAAGCGCTCTCGGCAGAATGGAAGCGCTCAACCCGCGCCAACCGGCCACTTGCACTGGTCTTGATGGATCTGGACCGGTTCAAGTTCGTCAATGATTTCTACGGCCATCTGGAGGGAGACGTGGTTTTGCAGCGCGTCGGCCACATCCTTGAGCAGAACTGCCGGCGCTCGGATGTTGTCGCTCGCTACGGCGGCGACGAATTCGTGATTCTCATGCCCGAAACGGCCGTCGAGCAGGCCCGCCAGCTCGCGAATAAACTTCGAGGCTGGATTGCCTCCGACCCGCTGCTGCGCGACAAGAACATCACCGCGAGCTTTGGCATCGCCGCCTTTCCCGTGCACGGCTCAACCCCGCAGGAACTTATCCAGGTTGCGGATTCCTCGATGTATCTGTCCAAGCACCAGGGCGGGAATCTGGTTTCCAGCGCCGAGCAGGGCGACCCGAACGACCGCAAACGATGGAAGAAGGATGTGCTCGAGGCCTATCTCGGCGTGACACTCAAGCGCTTGTTTTCAACCGGCCCGGAGGCTTTTGAGGAGATCTATCGCCGCCTGGAACAGTTCACTCGGTCGCTGAGGGAGCAGGGCGGAGATGGTGCTGGCGATGCGCTCCCGCCGGCGGTGGTCGAGACAGTTACGTCGCTTGCCTTTGCGATTGACGCCAAGGATCACTACACGCAGGGCCATTCGCAGAAGGTTTCCGCGTATTCCGTGATGATCGCGCAGGCGCTCGGTCTGACGCCCACCGAGCTTGAGGAGATTCGATTGGCGGGCCTGCTCCACGATATCGGCAAAGTGGGAATTCCGGAGGCGATTCTGAACAAGTCCGGCCCGCTCGATGCAGCCGAATGGGAAACGATGAAGACTCATACCGACCTGGGTGCGCGAATACTTGAGCCGCTCAAGCCCATGGTCCGCATCCGGGAGATGGTGCGCCACCACCATGAGTTCTACGACGGCACCGGTTACCCGCTTCGCCTGGAAGGCGAGCAGATTCCTTATGGCGCGCGCGTCATCGCGATCGCCGACGCCTACGACACGATCACCTCGGAACGGACCTACAAAAAAGCGCGCACTCCGGAAGACGCATTCGCGGAACTGGAGCGTTGCGCTGCAAACCAGTTTGACCCGGACATTGTTCGCGTGTTCATCGATACCATGCGTCGTGCTCCCCGCCCCACCCTGGAAGCCGGCGTCGCGGTCGCCGGCCGCGCAAACAGCGCAGACCTGTAGCCCGCGGTCACACCTTGCGACCGGAACGCCTGTTCGACTCACTGGTTTGCGTGCCCCGCATTCGATTGTTGGGCGTGGAAGCCAAACGCGCGATTGCCGCACCTTAGAAATTCCGGACATCCGCCCTGGGACCGAGTTCTTGCGCAATTTCAAACTGTCCGAAAAAGGGCGCGCCGGCTCGAGTTGAGATAGAATCGCCGAATTGTGATATCCGGTTCGCCCCAAGCGGAGTTTGTGGGCGCGCTCACAGGGCGCCCAGTCCAGCCCGGGCGCGTTTGAAGGCATGGGAGGAGAACAGGGGATGAGGCTGATCGATTGGGCCAACAAACTGTCGCGGCGCGGGTTCCTGGCAGGAGGCGCGGCTACGATTGCCGCCGTCGCCGTCAATGGGACAAACCTGCTCGCTGGTCCGCAAGCGCCGCCTGGGGTTGATTCCGTGGGGCTGAACCCGGAGGAATCCCGGGCGCTTTTGAAGTTAACGCGGGATCTATTTCCGCACGATCGCCTGGAGGACTCTTTTTATGCAAAGGCCATCGCCCCTCTTCAAGACGAGGCTGCCAAGGACGCGGCCACAAGGAAGTTGCTCGCCGACGGCATCGCCCAGCTCGATGCGTCCTCCATGGCGTCTACCGGCAAGCGGTTCGCAGACGTTCCGGAGGAAAGCGTGCGGGTCGCCGCGATCCGACAGATCCAGGGCGGAGCCTTCTTCGCCAAAGTCTACGGCGGCACGATGACGCCGCTGTATAACCAGCCGGAGTTGTGGCCAAAGTTTGGTTACGAGGGCCCATCGTCCGCCTTGGGTGGCTACCTCAATCGCGGCTTTAGCGACATCGATTGGTTGTGAGGGAACATGCCCGCACACTTTGACTTCAATGATTCCTCCGTAGTGGTGATTGTTGGCTCCGGTGCCGGCGGCGGAACTCTGGCAAGCGAGCTCGCGAAAAAAGGCATTTCCGTCGTTGTTCTGGAAGCCGGAAGGCGCATGGAGCTGACCGAATTCAAGAACGACGAAATCGGAATGTTCGGCGCGTTCACCTGGTTCGATCCGCGCACTTCCTCCGGTTCCTGGTACGTCGCGAAATCATCCCCGGATCTGCCGGCATGGACCTGTAAGCTCGTCGGCGGGACCACCGTGCACTGGGGCGCGTGTGCGCTGCGATTCCAGGAGCATGAATTTAAGACCCGCACACGGTATGGCGCGATCCCTGGAGCCAATCTGCTCGATTGGCCGATTGATCTGG
>Ga0209624_10001951_pt1 | contig 15646 bp, 14 predicted proteins | sample JacPinW_OM2H0_O1_FD_188565 | JGI IMG/M metagenome (GOLD analysis project Ga0209624, IMG submission 188565) | Forest soil microbial communities from Algoma, Ontario, Canada - Jack Pine, Ontario site 1_JW_OM2H0_O1 (SPAdes) (version 2) | ecosystem: Environmental > Terrestrial > Soil > Boreal...
CGGAGTGGTGAAGGACTCGGTTTACAACGATATGCATGAGCCTTTTGTACCGGTAATGTATTTTCCGCGCACGCAGGTGAAAAAGGCTGGCACAGACGTCACTTTCTTGGTCCGTTCGCAATTGGGGGCGGCGGGTCTGCTCAACTCGGTGAAAAATACGATTGCCGGCGTGAATCCCGAGATCGATATCCAGTTCAAGGTTCTGCGTAGTCAGATTCGCGAATCGCTGGTGCAGGATGAGTTGATGGCTACGCTCTGCAGCTTTTTTGGTGGGCTCGCGGTCCTGCTCGCTGCGATTGGACTTTACGGCGTAATTTCTTACACGGTCACGCAACGCACCGGCGAAATCGGCGTCCGTATGGCGCTGGGTGCACAGCGCTCCGGCGTCATTAGGCTGATCTTAAAAGAGGTTGCGGTGCTGATTGCGATCGGCGTTGTCGTTGGCGCGGGACTCACGCTGGCGGGCAGCAAGACGGCTGGTTCGTTGCTCTTTGGACTCAAGCCGTACGACCCGCTGACCCTTGTCCTCGCCGTCATCATCCTCGGTGCGATTGCCTTCGTGGCGAGCTTCATTCCAGCTCAACGTGCCACGCGCGTCGATCCCGTGGTGGCGTTGAGATACGAGTAGTCCTTCGCGCATGACCGGCAATTCGCCTTGAATTGAAGCGAGGAGGTCCCGCACACCGCGTGTCTTCTACCGCCAGTGTTTTAGCTGCGGCCACAAATCCTGCAGCGTCCCAAACTTCGGTCTCCGGCAGATGTTCACCGAGATCTGTGTTTCCATCGCCCACCGATTATCCGCCGACAATCCTACGAAATCGACGTCCTCGAAAAGTTGTTGCAGCCGCTCTTTTCGGTCCCCCAAGATGATCATGCACTTGCCGGAATAGCCTCGCGGGCCCCACAAAAAATAAGTCCGATCGCCGCTCAGTGCCCCTGGCAATCCATGCGCTCGCCCGAAGAAATCGACGGCCCCGGCCTGCCCGTAATCCTGCGCAAAGATTGCGCAATCCGCCCGCTCTTCCGCCGGAATTCGATTCCATGCCACTTCCGCTTCGTCCGCAATCTCTTTCCAACCGAACTGATCGGCGTACCACTGCGGCAGTGTGGCGCCTGCATGTGAATACTCGTTTACCGGCAACTTGAACGGCAGCGTCTTGGTGTACGCGACGAAGTGCTCGGGCGAAAGTACAGGCACCGTGACTGGCAACAGATGGATGCCGCTGACCGTCAGACTGATCGCAATTACTCGCTTCACCCACTGCAGTCGCGGACTCCCCGTCTCCGGGCGATCCAGCCAATGCTCAAGCGCCACCGCACCCGCTGCGACCAGCATTGGATAAATCGGCGCAAGATAATAATTCTTTCCGTGCAGCACGGAGAACGTTGCGTACGCCACTAAATAGCCCCAACCTAACACGCGATATGGCCGCAGCTTCTCCCAGAAGAGCAGCGCTAACACGCCGCCCAGCCACAATGGAGCGACCAGCGGATTCGTCACCAGCACCTGCTGCAAGAAAAAGTCCACCGGCCCCAGCACCACGTCGCGCCCCTCAGCGCGAATATTGTGCATCAACTGCACAAACGGCCAGTCGAAGTGGACATTCCACAAAATATTGGGCAGGAAAATTGCGAACGCGGCCAGGCCGCCAATCCATATCCATTTGTTCAGGAAGACTCGCCGCTGCTCGGTCAGCAGCAAGCCGACGACAATGCCGAACCCAAAGACCGCGATGGAATATTTTTCCTCCAACCCGATTCCAGCGATCACGCCAAACCACAACCAATACCGGGGATTCTCGCGCTTGATAGCGAGAATCAGAAAATAGGCGCATCCCATCCACAGGTTCGGTTCAAGACAGTTTGTTCCCAGCAATGACCCATTCGAGAGATATTGCGGAACAACCACCGAGCAGAGTGCGCTCAGGAAAATCGCGTACCCGCGTCCGCCAAGTTCTCGCGCCAGCACAGCAGCCTGTACGACCAGGAAAGACGACGCCACCGCGGGAATAAACCGGATGCTGCGCAGCGAATCCCCCAGCACTGCCCGGCACACATGAATCAGAAACGGGATCAGTGGCGGCTGATCGACATAACCCCACTGCAAATGGTCGCCGCACGACATGTAATCGAACTCGTCACGAAAATAGCCGTAGCGGTTATTGAAATAAATGTGAAAGGCAAGCTTGGCCAGTGCAATTGCCCAGATCACTGTCATGATGCTGGGAAATCGCGAAGGCTGGCCACGGTCGGGAGCGGCGATCGTGGGGGAACCAGTACTCATAGGGACAACAAGGATAGCCGACCGGAAGGGAACTCGCTAGAAGCTAGGAATCGTACGCCCTCGAACGCTCAGTTCACGCGCGCCGCGCGCCCGTCCCCCTTCGCCTTGCTCAAGTAGAAATAGAACGTCGCGCCTTTCTCGACTTCGCTCACCGCCCAGACTTCGCCCCCATGGCGCCGCACGATGCGCTGCACCGTCGCCAGCCCGATTCCGTTGCCGGGAAAATCCTCCAGCGAATGCATTCTCTGAAATGGCTGGAATAGTCGCTCTGCCAATTTCGAATCAAACCCAACGCCGTCATCCCGCACGAAATAAATCAGGTTCCCGTTCTTTTTCTCCATGCCGAATTCGATTCGGCTCGTCGCACGCCGCGAAGTGTATTTCCATGCATTGCGGATCAGGTTATCCAGCATTACCCGCAGCAGTCGCGCATCCCCATCTGCGGGACCGACCTCCGCGATCACAAATTCCACTTTGCGATCCGGCGAACTCTCGCGCAGTTCGATCGTGATGCTCCGGGCGATTTCGCTCAAATCCACCACCTCCCGCTGCATCGCACCACTCGTTACCCGCGACAAGTTCAGCAGATCGTCGATGAGTTGCATCATCCGCTTTCCCGAACTTCGGATGTGCTCTACCAACTCTTTCCCTTTGTCGTCGAGGTTGCTCGCGTAGTCCTTGCCGAGCACGTAGGCAAAGCCGTTGACTGCGTCCACCGGACCTCGCAGGTCGTGTGACACCGAGTACGAAAACGCCTCCAGTTCTCGATTCGAAACCAGTAACTCCTGCGTGCGGTCCGCGACACGCCGCTCCAGTTCGTCATGCGCCTTCTGCAATTCGTTATCTCGCCCCTGAATCTGGGCCAGCATTTCGTTGAATGCGTTGACGAGTACGGCGACCTCATCCCGCTCTTTGCTGGGAGCCGCCCTCACTGAGTAGTTTTTCTCCTGCGACACCGTGCGAGCCAATTGTGCCAGAGAGATTACCGGCGTCACCACCGACTCTTTGAACACATACGACACGAACAACGCCACGAGCAGGCTCAGCACAAACACAACCAGCGCGATGGCGGCATACCGCTTCAATCGCCGGTCAATCTCATGCAGATCCGATCGCATGTAGACAAATCCAATCGCTTGTCCTTGAAACAAGATCGGTTCGACCAGAACCAGACGATGACTTTGGAACCAGTAGGCTTCGCGCGTTTTGTCCACAATCAACGGCATACTGATCGTCTGCCGGCTTCCCGGGCGCTCATACTGAGCAAACTCGTTTCGATCAGACCGGAAGATTCCCGCTGCTTCGATGTTCGGAGAACTCTTCAGCGCCGCCAGCGTCGCCTCAGCCGATTGCGGATCGTTGAACACAAGCGCCGACACACTATTGGAAGCGATGATCTGCGCCTGAGCCGAAAGTGCGTGCACCAAGCTTTCGCGGAACGTCAGCTGGTCGTAGGCGAAGAACGTTGCCACCGCCAGCACAAGAGCCGCGCCGCTCACCAGCATGTTCATCCACGTGATTTTTCCCGAGATCGACTGCGCCGGAAATCTCATTTGCCGACCTCCGGTGCCGAACTCATCCCTACCACCTTCACCGCGACCTTCAGCAACTCCGAACTCACCGTCAACCCAGCTCGATTCACCGCCGCCAGATTGACTACGAATCGGATTCTTCCCTCATGGCTCACCAGTTCGATCATTCCGCCTTGCATTGCAAACCCAGGAATGTCGCTCACCGTCAAGATTCCGGTTCGTTTGATCGTCGTCAGAATGAATTTGACCCGGTTCTCCTCTGGGGCGCTGACAAAAAGAATTCTGCAGTTGGATGCTTCCTGAACGTTGGGGATATTCCTCGCGACGATGGTTTTTCCATCGATCGATTCGCCCTTTACGGTCGCAAGCAGCGCAGGCTCGAACGAATTCTTACCCAGCACACAAATGTCGAAGGTCTCTAGCTTCGCATCAGCCGGCCATCGCACAAATTTCCCGAAGTTGTAGAGATACGCAGCCTTGACTTGGGATTCCGTGGGCCGGTCTGCTGGGTCAGCGCCGTAGAGAGGTTGCAGAGCGCCGCAAAGCAGCGCGAAAAGTCCTACAATCCGTCCGACGTTGTATCGGATAGCTGTCGTCCGACGCTGAAGACTGGCGACTGTTGGCATGCACTAAATGGACTGCGTTCGTACTATTTCTGCCACGTAATCTGCCCGTAGGCGCTCCGCTTGATTCCCACCAGTGGCCCTGGATCGCCGCCGTACTCCGGGTGACGCGGCTGCAGCAGATTCTGTCCGACCGCTGACAATCGAAGATGCTCGGTCAACTTCCATCCCGCCGACACATCTCCGGTCGAATAGGCGCGCACGCCCTGGCCCGGCAGCGCGCTCACATAGCGATATATCAGATCAAGGGTAACGCCGCGAGGCAGATCGAATCCGGATTGGAAACTCGCTTGATGCTGCGGGCTCGAACCCATAATTCCGGGCGCAGTCCCTACGTCCAGCGAGTTCGGCGCTTTCTTGATATGCATCTCCAAGAATGAATATGAACCGCGCAGCCGCCAATAATCTGTTACCTGCCACTCCGGCGCAATCTCTCCACCTTCGGTCGTTCCTAACAATCCGTTTCCAAACTCTGCTGGCAGCAGATAATGCGGAGGTGCCGGATTCGTTTCCAGATATAAAGCCCCGGTGATGTCCTCGCTGAATAGATCGCTGTAATGGTTGTAGAAGGCCGCTACATCGACGAACAGCCGCTTTCGCAGCAGTTGCCGGTATCCCAGTTCGGTTCCGTTCATTTGCTCCGAGCGGAAATGCCGGTTCGCATTGAACCTTGCAAACTCCGGCAATCCGTTCGGAGCGACCCCGAGAAATCCCGACAGAAAGAAATCACGCTCGGCGTCCGCAGGAGTGCGCACCGCATGCGTGAACGCTGCCCAAAATGTTTGCTTGTCTCCAGGCGTATACATCAGTCGCGCGCTCGGTTGCAGCTGCAACGGACTGAAGTTTGTCTCCAGAAATTTCGTTCCCAACGAAAGCGAAAGCTTCTGGTCGACGATCGAAATCTCATCCTGTAGGAAGGCGGACAGCAGTCGGTCCGATCTCTGCGCGGGCTCGAACGTGAGTCCGGAGACGACCTGAAGATTGTGCCCGCGGCTCAAGCGTGCTCCCAGTCCCCACGACACTTCGTTCCGCGAACCCACGCGGAATCGATCCATAAAATCGATGTCGAATGTGTCGCGAAGGTCCGCGAAATTTGGCTCATACCGATTCGTGCGGTCGTAGTAAATCTGTACCTGGACGTCGTTGCCTTCGCCCATCACCCGCTTCCACCGGCCAAGAATGTTACCTCCTGAAAGCACCGCCGGACGATCGATCACCTGCGAATACGGCGGCGTGTAACTCGTCGCCACTACACTCTCTCCCGCTCGCGTGTCATACAAATCGCCTTGGAGCGTGAATCCGTCACGCGTGCTTTCCGCCCAATCCATGCGGAATCCGCCCTGCACCGAGTGCCATCCGTCGAAGTTCCGCCCGTCCGGATGAAACTCCGGCGATCGATTGAACCCTTTGGCATACGCGCGGTAGCTGAGGTTCCCGCTCTTTCCGCCTTCGCGCATCGTCAGTGTGCCCTGTTCAACGTCGCCGCCACGAGCCGTGACTAGCGTGCCTTGCGTCTCGGATGAACTTTTCGTGATGACATTGATGACGCCATCCACCGCGTTCGGCCCCCAGATCGTTCCGCCCGGTCCGCGGATCACTTCAATCCGGTCAATGTCTTCCATCACGGTATCTTGGACTTCCCAGTACGTGCCCGCGAGCAGCGTGGTATAAACCGTGCGACCATCGATCAGCACCAGCACCGAGCGGCACAGCCTGCTGTCAAAGCCGCGAATGCCAACCGACCATTTGTCGCTGTCGATGCGCTCTACCTCCACTCCGGGCGCCATGCGCAGCGCTTCCGGAATGCTGGTCGCACCCGAGCGCACAATCGCATCGTGTGTAATCACGTAAATTGCAGCGGAGGTTTTCCAGATGGCTTCTGGTTCTTTCGAGGCAGTGGTGACTTGCAGATTTCCCAGTTGCTCAAGCGACATCTGTTTCAGAGAACTCGTCTGATCCTGATCGCTGAACGATTTTGCAAGACAGAGCGGCTTCGCGCCCATCAGGCTCATGGCAAGAAGCAGTACGCAGCACTTCACATCCATCGATTGTGCGCGATTCATTTTTGAAGGAACTCGGACTGGACTGCGTACTTCGTATTTGTTAGTGCGATGCCGTTGGACTCGAAGCCTTCCGCTCGATCAAGTTCTCAAGTTCTCGAACCAGTGCTTCGACGTCCCGTTTTTGCAGCCATGAGTCCACCACGCCGATGGTTTCTCCGGGGAGAGACGCAAATCCCGACAGCACGATAATTGGAACCTCAGGCCGAAGGCGTTTCATCTCACGCGCCACCGACAAACCGGTCATGCCCGGCATGAAGTAGTCGAGAACCACCGCATCCACTGGTTGAGAGCGAAACGTTTCGAGAGCTTGAGCGCCGTTGCGGGCCACCAATACCTTGAATCCCGCCGACTCGAAGACCATCTTCCGCGCGGCCAACTCGTTGATTTCATCATCGGCGCAGAGCACCGTCCGCTTGCACCCGCCCTCGCTCGCTTGGGGCGCGCCCGCAGCCAGCACCTGCGCAATAGCGGACAGCAGCACTTCGACGTCCTGACCTTTTTGCACGTAGGCGTCAACGGTGCGCAGCATGTTAGGGGGAAGTCTCACCGCTGAAACTGCGATGATCGGTATCTGAGGGAGTGCAGCTTTGACATATTCAACGACTTCGTCGCCGTTCATTCCCGGCATCATGTAGTCGAGAACAACAAGGTTGACTCGTGCCCCCGAAGAAATAACATCCAGCCCAGCCCGGCCGCCCTGGGCCGTCAACACGTCATAGCCCGCGCTTCGCAGCACTCGCTGTCGTACTTCCAGCGTCTCCCGGTCATCGTCGATGCAAAGTATCGTCGCCAAGTCGGCCATTTCCGTTCGTGGTGCAGCGCGAAGCGCCCTATTGTGCCGGGGACGGTCAAGCGGGGCCATACCGGATTTACCCTACAACTGGAAAGTCGTGCGGAGAGGAGTTATGAGAGATGTTGAACTGGGCGGGCTCCATCAAGGCGCCCACCCAATCCGTGAATGCCGCCTCGCCGCTTATTGCGGCTGCGTCTTGTCTTCCACTTTCTGCGATCCTTCTTTAGTTTTTTGCGCTGTCTTATTAGTTGCCTTCTTAGTCGTTTTCTTTACCTCGTGTCCCGTCTTTTTCGCAGTCTTCTTGGTCGCGCTGCCGGTATCTTTGGCCGCGTTCTTGGTATCCTGCCCGGCGTTCTTCATGTCCTGCTTCGCGCTGCTATCCTGCGCGATCGCGCCGATGCTCGCCCCAACCATTCCAGCCACCAAACCCAAGGTCACAACAGTTTTGCGAAAGTTCATGCGCTTTCTCCTTTACAGCAGATTTCATTCCCCAAGTCACCCGATAGGAATCCACTCCGCCTATCGCAAATCCGTTCCAGTTGAGAAGCTTTCGCCGCGTGATCGCACGCGATTGCCAATGTCCTGAACCTTGCCCGTGATCGAATTGCGCAGGTCCGAACCGCTCGAAGGCGCCAGCAGCAGGCCCGCTCCGACGCCGACTCCCACACCGGCTGCAAAGCTGATCACGTTGCGCAGCGTATGATTCTCGCTGGGCACGACCACTTCCCGCGCGTTTTCCGCCATCTCGGCTGCACGGTCCGACACTCGATCTACTTGATCTGCCGTCTGATCCATGATGTAAACCGCCGTCTTCAAAACCGACTTGATGAGTTTGTTCAATTTCATGGTGGTAAGTCCTTTCGACGGGGAATAATCCCCGGATGGTTCACAAGAGTTTGACATTGATCCGCCTGACTAAGCGTAAAACCGTCCGGCGACGCTGTCTTTAGGTAAAACCGTGTACTTGGAAGAAAGCGTCGATGTACAGCTCAGCCGCAGAGCGGCGGTATGTGAAAGCCCGGCACGGAGAGTGCCGGGAACGGGGGAGTAGAAATTACCGAGTCCCGTAAGGACGGCACCGCAAAACGCACCCTCCCACGGCGAAAATCGAACTTCTACGGAACAATCGCCGCCTCGGCCGGCGACCCATGCGCCGAATCCGGACTTACCCAAACCGTCAACGCCGCTGGCTCCGCCGCAAAATGATTCCGATCATTCCAGATCGCAAAGGCCTCCGGCTTTAACTCAAACTTCACGTGTTTTTTCTCGCCAGGAGCTAACGTCACCGTCTGAAATCCTTTCAGCGCTCGCACCGGCTCGGTCACACTCGTCCCGCGTAGCCGGATATACAACTGCACCACTTCATCCCCGCTTCTCGCGCCAGTATTCGTCACATCGGTCTCCGCGATCATCGCCGGTGCGCCCTGCAAATTCTTGTTCAACGCCGCCGCACTCAACTGCCTCGTGCTGATCGTGGTCGCACCGTACGAGAAGCTTGTGTACGACCCGCCATAGCCGAAAGGGAACTGCGGCGAATTCTGCTCGTCGATATATCGCGATACATACCTGCTGACCACGTCGTTCGGAGGCCGCGTCAAATCCACATCTCCCGCCGGACGCCCCGTGCTCAGCGCGTTGTAATAAAGAGGTTCCTGTCCCACCGACCGAGGCCAACTCACCACCAGTTTTCCGCTCGGATTCACATCTCCAAACAGCGTCCGCACCAGGGCCAGTCCACCACGCGTTCCAGGAAACCACGCCTCCATCATGGCCGCCACATGCGCAAACGCCCAGGGTAACGTCAACGGGCGCCCGCTGAACAAAATGAGCACCACCGGTTTTCCCGTCCCCGCGACCGCTTCCAGCAACTCTTCCTGTCGGCCCGGAAGTCCAAGATGCGCCCGCGAGGCCGCTTCTCCACTCATGTCCTGCGTTTCGCCCAACGCCATGATCACGACATCCGCTTTTTGTGCGCCCGCCACGGCCGCTGCGATGTCGTCGTTCGTTCCATCCAGAATGCCGCTGCCCTTGAAGCGCGACACGTGGTCCTGCCCAAGGCGCTGTGCCAATGCCGTTGCCAATCCAACTCGCGGCCCCGATCCGGCCGGCGCTCCATTCGGATATGTCGAATCCTCCCCGAGCGGCCCAATGACGGCGATGTTCTGCGCGCCGGCAGCCAAGGGCAGCAGCGGTTTTCCATCTGTCGCATTCGCATTCTTCAGCAGCACGAACGATCGTTCGGCCGCCATCTGCGACGCATCCAGACTCTCCGGGTGATACAGTGCCTTCGGAGCTGCCGCTTCATCCACGTACGGATGCTCGAACAGTCCCAGCGCAATTTTCACGCGCAGCACGTGCCGCACCGCTTCATCCAACTCCGCCGCCGTCGCCTGCCCCGAATTCAAGATGTTCTGCAGGTTGTCGTGATACAGGCTGCTCACCATGTCCATATCCACGCCCGCCAGAAACGCTTTGCGCGCCGCGGTCGCTCCATCATTCGCGATTCCATGGGGAATTAACTCTCCAACGGAGTTCCAATCGCTGACGACGAATCCGCGGAAGCCCCACTCCTTGCGCAACACTTCCTTCAGCGTGAACGGATTTGCCGTAGATGGTGTGCCGTTCAGCGAATTAAACGCGCTCATGAACGTCGCGACTCCCGCCTCCTCCGCTGCGTGAAACGGCGGCAGATAGAACTGCCGCAACGTATGCTCCGAAATTTCCGTGGTGTTGTAGTCGCGGCCGGCCTCCGCCGCGCCGTATCCAACATAATGTTTCGCGCAGGCCGCAATACTGTCCGGCGCGTCCAGTCGTGATCCCTGATATCCCCGCACATACGCCGCTGCCATCGCCGATCCGAGAAACGGATCTTCTCCCGCTCCTTCTGCCATTCGTCCCCAGCGCGCATCCCGCGCAATGTCGATCATCGGAGAAAAGGTCCACCGGATTCCGTCCGCTGCCGTCTCCATGGCAGCCACGCGCGACGCTTTCTCCACAATCGACGGATCCCACGTCGAAGCCAGCCCCAGCGGGATCGGGAACTCCGTCTTGAATCCGTGAAGCACATCGAGCCCAAACAGGATCGGAATATGCAGGCGCGTCTTGTCCATCGCGATGTGTTGATATTGGTTGATCAGGTGCGGCTCGTTCACGTTTAAAAACGACCCGACTTGCTCGTGCGCAATCATCTCCTCATAGTCGCTGCGTCCCGTTCCCGGTCCCGTCGGCTGTCCCGCGGAATACTGCACCAACTGCCCGATCTTTTCCTCCGTCGTCATCTGTCGCAGAATCGAATCCACGCGCTTATCCAGAGCCGCGTCGTTCTGTCCCCACTCCGTCTTCTGCGACGATTGCGCCAGGCCATTCGCACAGAGAAAAAGAAAAATCGCCGCGACCGCAGCCATGTGCAGAGTGAGCTCAGATCGTCGCAACCCTGCCCGGTTTTGACCGCCGGACAAACGACGAAAAGACAAAAGACAAGAATTTGACAATTGCATTGCAGAACCTCCGTGCGGTTCGAGCTCCATATTTACTAAAACGCATTAGTAACGCATCGTCGCTGTGTATGAAAAATGCTTTCTCCACGAATGTCAATAAGGAGTGCTTAGGGCCGCGTCTGTCCTTCTTGCAGGTCCGATTCCGTTTATGCGAGACTTCGCACCGTGCCCGCAAAGAAAAAGCCGAAGCCTTCCGGCTCAAAACCCTTGAGCTTGAAGGAACTCGCGGAGCACCTCGCCCTTTCTCCCGCCACCGTTTCTCTGGTCATCAATCGCTCTCCCGTCGCCGATTCCATTCCTCAACAAACGAAGGATCGCATCCTCTCCGCCGCCCGCAAATTTAAATATCGCCCCAATTTCTTCGCCCGCTCCCTGCGTGCCCGGCACAGCTTCACCGTCGGCGTCATTGTCCCGGAGGTCAGCGACGGTTATTCCGCCTCCGTCATGAGCGGCATCGAGGATTTTCTCCTGCAGGAAGGATACTTTTATTTCGTCGTCAGCCACCGCCATCGCGCTGATCTCATCGACGAATATCCGCGCCTCTTCGTCGAGCGCTCCATCGACGGCCTCATCGCCGTCGACACTCCCTGGTCGCTTTCGCTCTCCGTCCCCGTCGTCACCGTATCCGGACATAATAAAGTCCGCGGCGTAACCAACATCGTTCTCAACCATGTCCGCGCCGCCGAAGTTGCCCTTCAGCATCTCGCCGACCTCGGCCATCGCCGCGTCGCCTTCATCAAAGGACAGGAATTCAGTTCCGACACCGCCGTCCGCTGGTCCAACATCGAGAAAGCCGCGCGCCGCCTCCGCCTTCCGATCGTTCGTTCTCTGGTCTCTCAGCTCGAAGGAGACTCGCCTTCGCCGGAGCTTGGATACGAAGCCGCCCGCAAGCTGCTCGCGTCGCACAAGCCCTTCACCGCACTCTTCGCCTTCAACGATATCTCCGCGATGGGCGCGATCCGTGCGCTGCGTGAAGCCGAACTGCGTGTCCCCGAAGACGTCTCTGTCGTTGGTTTTGACGACATCCAGAGTGCGGCCTACCAGAATCCCGCGCTCACCACGGTCCGACAGCCCCTGCGCGAAATGGGACGCATCGCCGCCGAAACCCTACTCCGCCGCATCCACCGCGCCGGCGCCAATCAAAGCGCCGAAATCGTAGTCGAACCAAAGCTGATCCTCCGCGAAACCACAGCTCGAGTGTCACAGGAAAGAAAATAATATCGGCCGTAATCTGCCGACGCATTGTCATGCTGAGCGAAGCCGCATTTCAGGCGAAGCGAAGGATCTCATTCTGATCAGAGCTTGCCCAGAGCGCAGTCGAAGGGATCCCGGGTTGATCAACTCCAACCCTTCATCACTGCCGCGATTTTCCCCGCTACACCAGATACAATAACCATTTGCGCTCGTAGTCCCGCTAGCAGAAAGGCTCTCATGACGACGACTCATCAACCCCGTCCGCAAGTCGCTGCGGAAATCCCCGCCGTTCCTCTCACCACCGAGGGATACAGCGTCCTCCACCAGATGATGCGTCTTCGCTGGCCCGCCTGGCGCGCTCTTCCTGCATCCGAAAAGGCCGCCATCGCGCAGGAAGCCTCCGATGCCCTCGCTGCTATGGAAAAGCATTCTCCCGGACAGTCCGCGCTCTTCTCCCTGATCGGACACAAGGGCGACCTCATGCTGATCCACTTCCGAGACACATTCGCGGACCTGAACCAGGCTGAGCTTCAACTCGCGAATCTGCGTCTCAGCGACTATCTTGAGCCCACGACTTCTTACCTCTCGATCATCGAACTCGGCCTGTACGATTCCACGCTGAAGATTTACAAAGAGCTCACCGATCAGGGAATCGTGCCGCACTCCGACCAGTGGAAGGCCGAGATCGAGTGCAAGCTCAACCGCCATCGTGAAGCGATGAAGCCGCGCCTCTATCCCGAAATTCCTCAGAACCGCTACGCCTGCTTCTATCCCATGGATCGCCGCCGCGGCGAAGACAAGAATTGGTACAAGCTCTCAATCGAAGAGCGCGCCCGCCAGATGAGCGATCACGGCCTGATCGGTCGCCGCTACGCCGGGGAAGTGAAACAAATCATCACCGGCTCCATCGGATTCGACGACTGGGAGTGGGGCGTCGACCTCTTCGCCGACGAACCCCTCGTCTTCAAAAAGCTGATCTACGAAATGCGCTTCGACGAAGTCAGCGCCGTCTACGCCCTCTTCGGTACGTTCTACGTAGGAGTCCGCGTTCCGGCGGCCCAGCTTGGAAAATTGCTGGCCGGCGAGCTGCCGAAATGAAGCAACGAAAGTTTCAAGGTCACAACGTTTCAAGGTTTAAAGGACATCAACAATCGAATCAACCGATTGAAACCGTAAAAGCTTGAAACTCTGAAACTCTGAGACTTTGAAACCTTGAAACTTGAAACTTTGCAACTTGGAGTCCCCATGTCCACGCTAGGCCTCATCGAATACAAAGATGCATCCCCGGAAGTCCGCGCCGTTTACGACGACATCATGGCGACCCGCAAGACCGACTGGATCAATAATTTCTGGAAAGCCATCGCCCATGATCCTGCGACACTCAAGCGCACTTGGGAAGACATCAAGCAGATCATGGCGCCCGGAGCTCTCGATCCGCTCACGAAAGAATTGATCTACGTCGCGGTCAGCGTGACGAACCAGTGCCACTACTGCATCGCCTCCCACACGGTGTCCGCGCAGAAAAAGGGAATGACTGACGCCATGTTCAAAGAGCTGATGTCGGTTGTAGGCATGGCCAACGAGACCAACAAAATGGTCACGGGCTACCAGGTCGAGATCGACCCGCAATTCAAGAAGTAATCCGGTGGAGCATGAAGCGATCAACGTGGGACGAAGAATTAGTGCTGCTCTAGCTTCCGTCCTTCGCGGCCTTGTCGATGGCTTCCGCAACCCGCGGTGGCAAGTTCCTGATTCGATAAATGTAAGCCGCCAGCGTCCATAGCTTCTGGTCCGAATCCCACACGCCGTTGGCGAACATCCCGGTTCGCCGGATGCCATGCTTTGCTATCCAGAAAATCTGCGCTTCGGAATATTCCGTTCCAACCTCCGGCAACTGCGGCGCCGGAGGATTCAATGTATCGCTCCATTTGCGCGCTTTCCCCGGAGTGCCATGGCAGCCCGCACACTCGTTCAGAAACATTTTTCCACCGGCAATCAGATTTTCCTCGGTCGGTTCGACTGGGTTCGGAACCGCCGGCGCGTCCCGCCGCACTGAGGCGTGTACCGCCATGCGCATAAGAGAAGCTTCAAGCCTCGAAGCGGGAATGTCGCCGCGCACTTCGGCTAGGCCGAATCTCATATACAGGATCGCACCAACAGAGAAAACAACGACGGCAGTCAGCGCCCCGAGAAGGAATTGTTTCATGTGAGCTCCAATGCGATCGGAATGGCCCGCTAGATCAGGCCCAGCATGATAGGAGCAGAGAATACTTCAGTCTTTACTGGAGGGCCTTTTCTTTCGACGCGGGTCCGCCTTCTTGGGTAGCACGGCCTTGAACTCGTGCGCCTTCAAATCGACTCTCCGCCCGCGAAACCGCACGCCCTCGGCCTCGAGCCGCAGCCGTTGCTCGATCGCCGAATCGCCTGTCAGTTTGATCGCGCCGCCCGCACCCAGCACCCGTTGCCACGGCAATCCAAATCCCCGACGCAGCACCCGAGCCACCATCCGCGCTGCTCCTGGAAATCCCGCCGCCCGCGCCACTCCTCCATACGTCGAAACTTTCCCGCGAGGAATCGCCCGTACGGCCCGTTCGATCTTCAACCGCATCGCGCCAGCCTTGTCAGGAACATCCTGACCAGCCCGCATTCCAGGTTTCTTTCCCTTCATGACTGTATTGTGGTCCAGAAAAAGCTGGCAGATTCAAAACAAGAAGGGTGCCCCATCTTTGCCGCGTTCTAGGCGGCAAAGGTGGGGTGCTCGAAAGCTAGTAGCTCACAGCTCGAAGCTAGCAGCTACCTACGCCGCCTGCCGAAACGCTTCCAGCGCCTCGTACTCCGAGTTATATACTTCAAACACGGTCAGCAGCTTGGTTACTTGCAGCAGATCGCCCACGCGCTTGGTCAGATTCGCCAGCTTGATCGCGGCGCCGGCATTGTGAGCCGTCGTATGCAGGGCAACCAGCGTTCCCAGCCCGCCTGAATCGATGTAGTTCACGTCCCCCAGATTAAGCACGATGCGCTTCATCCCGTTCGCAAGCGCTGTCTTCACTTCTTCCCGCAGCAACGACGTTTCGTCTCCAAACACGATTCGCCCGCTGCACTCGATTGCCAGAATCCCGTCCACTGTTCGCTTCGTCAGCTTCAATTGCATGAAATTTCTCCTTGGCGGCCCGCCACAACGTCCTCGCCGCAGCCGCACGCATACCGAATGGGTCGCACCAGCCTAACGCGTGCGCCACACCTTCGCAACTCTGCATTTTTCTGCGTACTCTGTGCCCCCTGTAGTGATGGTTTTCGAGTGTCCGGCTCCGTTCCCATCGCCTCAAGTCGCTCATCCCTTCGTGATACCTCGTGTCCTTCGTGGTGAAAGCTCTCTGCCGACGTCAAAATCGAGCCAGCGTTCCCCTGTGTTCCTCTGTGTCCTCTGTGGTGATGGTTTTCGCGAGTCCGGCCCCATCCCTATCGCCTCGAGTCGCTCATTCCTTCGTGATACTTCGTGTCCTTCGTGGTGAAATCTCCGTGCCAACAGCGAGAACGAGCCAAGCATTCCCCTGTGTTCCTCTGTGTCCCCCCGTGGTGATGGTTTTCGCGTCTCAGCTCCATCCCATCCCGTATAATCTTCTCTTCGCCTCATGTCTTATACCGTTCTGGCCCGCAAAT
>Ga0209624_10001952_pt1 | contig 15645 bp, 15 predicted proteins | sample JacPinW_OM2H0_O1_FD_188565 | JGI IMG/M metagenome (GOLD analysis project Ga0209624, IMG submission 188565) | Forest soil microbial communities from Algoma, Ontario, Canada - Jack Pine, Ontario site 1_JW_OM2H0_O1 (SPAdes) (version 2) | ecosystem: Environmental > Terrestrial > Soil > Boreal...
GTTCGTCTATAATCCGCTTCCTGCTTACGGAGCAGTGAATGCGCTATCTAATTCTGAGCGATATCCACGCCAATGCCACAGCGCTGGAAGCGGCGCTAGAGGCGGCCAAGGGCCGCTGGGATAAGGTCCTATGTCTTGGCGACGTGGTTGGATATGGCCCTGACCCCAACGAAGTAATCGACAAGGTGCGCGAACTTGGCGCCACCACGATTCGCGGCAATCATGACAAAGCCGGCAGCGGCATCGCCAATGCGGACGACTTCAATCCCGTGGCGCGGAACGTTGCGTTGTGGACCAGGGATAAGCTGCGGCCTGAAAACCGTGTGTGGCTGGAGGAGTTGCCGACCGGTCCGGCAACCGTGGACGGATTCTCTCTGGTTCATGGCGCGCATCGCGACGAAGATGAATATGTTTTTGCGCCCGCGCAAGCTTTGGACGGACTGCTCGACGCGCCTTCACAAATTACCTTCTTCGGACACACACACCTGCAGGGCGGTTTCACCTTACGAGATAATAAAGTGGGCGTGCTGCACTTTAAACCGGCAGGCGACGCCCAGTTTTCAACGCTGACGATTGAACCCGGCACCACTTACCTTCTAAATCCCGGATCCGTGGGGCAGCCTCGCGACGGCGACCCACGCGCAGCCTTCGCGATCTCGGACATTCCCAACAATACCGTGGATTTCTGGCGTGTGCCGTACGACATCGAAGCAGTGCAAAAAAGAATGGCCGAAGCAGGATTGCCGGAGCCGCTGATAAACAGACTATTGTTCGGGCGGTGAACCAACAGGAAACCATGGAACCCGGAGAAACCCCGTATCGCGAAGAACGGCGCCGTCTGCCCGTAGCTTTTTTAGCCGGCGCGGTAATCGTGATCCTGATTTTCGGCGGTTTTCTTCTTCTGACCCGTGTGATGCGTTCGCATGATTCTCCCACGGTTGCGAAATTGCCTTTTGGTCCCGCGGAACAAGCTTACGCTTCGCACATCCAGTTTCTGGGTATTCAGTTAGCGCACGCCACGAATTTTTTGAATCAGGATTTTACTTATGTAGCCGGGACTGTGTTGAACGATGGGACGCGGAAAGTGCGAGGATTGGAAGTTACCGTGGAGTTTCACGATCCGTTTCATCAAGTAATCTTGCGCGATTCTAACAAGCTGATCGATTCAAAAGACGCCTCGCTGGACGCCGGGCAGCGCCGCGATTTCCAGATCCAGATGGAACATCTTTCCGCGCAATGGGATAAGCAGTATCCTTCGATAAGCGTCACAGGACTGACTCTCGAATAACCGCGCTTCTTTGTAATTCTTCTTCATATAGTTGAAGTGGTGGCGCCCTTGAACGAATTTGCGGATGACTGGGCAGCGCTCGGCCGCGTATTAGGTGAGATGTCCGCGTCGGGCAACGCTGAAGTTCGCGAGGATGGCGAATGGCTCGCCGAACTTGGAGCGTTACATTGCGATTTGCGATGTGAAGGCAAGTCCGCGGTGGTCCATTTGTGGTCGGACGAGCGAAATCTTACGCGCCGCGTCCTGCGGGTGAAAGAAAGCAGCGAGAATCGCATTCTGCTGGAAGTCAGCCGATTTGGAAACGCGAAACCGGGCCGGCTTGAATTTGTTAGGACGGACTCGCCGCGTTCGGCTGGACGGATCACCCGGGAACAATTCCGCGCCCGGTTTCGGCGTATCCTCACGGAAAGTTTTCCCGACGCTACGATTGAATCGCTGAGCGTGTCCCCGGACTTGGAGCATTCTTTTTCCGGATTATATGTACGCGGGAGCATGCAGGAAGGCTCGCAGGCATGGGCGTTCCTCGGCGTTTCTCCCAACGAAAACGCGGCGGTTATCGAGGGGATCGTAGCATACGGAATTTTGTGGCTTGATTGGGCACGCGAGCACGCCAGCCGTCGCGCGGTAACGGGTCTGCGATTGTTTGTCCCAGCGGGGAGCGGCAAGCCGCTTCGCGAGCGCCTGCTCGCGTTATCCGCCGGCGCTCGCGCGGAGATTTACGAATGGCACGAGCCTGATGGGCCGATGAAGAAAGTTGACTCGGCGGACGCTGGAAACCTGGAAAGCCGCCTGGTGCCGCGTCGCGAAGTGGAAATGGCGCTTGACGCTTCAAAAGAAAGCGTTGCGCGCATTCGAGCACTGGCGCCCAGCGCTTCGCCCGCAATCGAAACTCGCGTCACATCCGGAGCGATTGAAATAGCGATTTGTTTCCGAGGATTGCAGTTCGCGGTCTGGGGCGCTCAAGGCGTTTCCTTTGGGCTTGTAGATTTTCGGAAAAGCCTTTCTGCCGCGACGACGCCGGAACTTACGCGGCTGATTCGGAATCTTGAACGACACCGCAATCCCGAAGCCGAAAAAATAAATCATCCGCTTTATCGCGCCGCACCGGAGCGTTGGCTGGAGACGCTCATCCTGGAGGATCCCGCCAGGCTTGATGCGCAGCTGGTTCCGGAACACTTGTATTCACAAGTTCCCGCGCTCGCTGCGGGGGACCGCGGCGTAATCGATTTGCTCGGCGTCACGAAGCGGGGGCGTTTGGTTGTGATCGAGTTGAAGGCATCCGAAGATATTCAGCTGCCGATTCAGGCTGTGGATTATTGGCTGCGAGTGCGGCGCCATCAGCGTGAAGGCAATTTTCAGCGCCACGGCTATTTCGCGGGAATCGAATTAGATCCGAAACCACCAATGGTATGGCTGGTTGCGCCGGGATTGCGATTTCATGCAGTCACTGACAAATTACTGAAATATCTTTCTCCTGAAATTCAAATCACGCGAATTGGATTGAACGAAAATTGGCGCCGTGGAATTGAAGTGATCTTCCGGCAATAAGAAAGTCCTGCGGAACTTCGAAGTCCATTCCAAATTACTGAAAGCAAAAAATTAGGGAAGCGGCCTGGTTTGAACCAGTACCACTTCCCGGGGTGTGTCCTAGAAGTATTTGAATAATTAGACGCGAGTAGCGGGAAAAGGTTGCATTCGCTGCGAAGAGGCCAAACTAGCTAATAAAAAAGGTACTTGCGCCATTTCTCGTCACGATGGCCGATCAGGCGCATCAACTGGCGCGAGGTGTGAAGAGTAAATGGCCGCGGGCGGCGCTGGAGTTTCAACCCTGCCTCTTCCGGCGTGCGGTCACCCTTGCGGTTGTTGCAGCCATAACAGCAAGCCACCAAATTCTCCCATGACGACCGTCCCCCGCGTGAACGCGGCATCACGTGGTCCAGCGTCAATTCGGAGGCTGGAAGGGCGTCACCGCAAAACTGGCAGGTGTTGCGGTCGCGCAGCAAAATGTTTTTTCGCGAGAGCGCCCGGCTTTGCTGCGGGATGTGGCGGTAAGTCAGCAGCCTTATCACAGACGGAACTTGCATCGCTTTTTGCGTGGTATGAACTTGCGCATGGTTGGTTTCTTCCGCTTGCGCCACGCCTTTCAGCATCAGGACCAAAGCTCGCCGCACAGCAGTCACGTTGATAGGCTCAAAAGTCGCGTTGAGCACTAACACCGGAGCTTGCATCACGGAGGGGCGACTGGCCGGGGAAGGAGACAACTTGCAAGCGGCAGCGTCCGGCGCGACACCACCCAATCCGATTTTTGGTCGGGGACGTAAGCCGGTCTTAAGACGCTTGTCCATTCGCCCGCCTTTGACGTGCCGAAAGACTGCGTTATTTTTGGATGCTCGCGTTGCTCACGGGGTTAGCCATCAGTCCGAAGCGGCGCCACGTTAGCAGACGGCAGACCCGTGACCACACGGGCTACTGTTAATCCTAGCACGGCTTTGGCGCCCGCCTTCTTTAAAGCTCGCGAACACGCATCAAGAGTCGCGCCAGTCGTCAATACATCATCTATCAGCAGGACGCGGAGGTTGTCAACTCGCACACCTTCGCGGGTAGCGTAGGCGCCACGTACGGAGTCCCAATGTTCTTTGCGGGAGAGCACTAAACGAGCTGGGCGGGGCTTGGTGCGCATAAGCAGATACGATCCCATTTTCAATCGCAATCGGCGCGACAGCGGACGAGCAATCAGATCCGCTTGGTTGTAGCCACGTTCGCGAAAGCGATCGGGGTGAAGCGGGACGGGAACTACTACGTCAGCTTGGAAATGGTCACGGTCGCGCGCCACGACTTCGGCCAGCTTGGAAGCGAACCAATCGCCGAGGCGGGTCACCTCTTCGTATTTCAGCAGCAGGATAGCGCTGTGGAGCGCGTCGTTGTAGACCGCATAGCTGCGAGCGCATGTGAATGAAAAAGAATCTAGGCGGCAGAGACGGCAAAGTGGACGGATGGCGTCCGCGGCCACTTGTGAAATAAACGGGCGACCACAGCAATCGCACAGGGGATCGACGATAGGCTGAAACGACGCGAGGCAGTCCGCACAGATCGGGATGCGGCTCGCGGTCAGGAGCGTCTGGCCACAAATTCGGCAAGGCGCAGGAAAGAGCACCGCTGCAACAGCGTCAACCGCATTCCGAATGATCACAGAGGCGTTGTGAGCCGATAGAATGCGGCAGACGCTAGCGCAGTTGGGAAGCTAAGTGAAGAAAAGAGGTTACGTACGCATATCTACGCAGTCGCTTCCTCTTGGATCGATGGGCTCGGCAGACCGGTTTCGCGCATCGGCGAGAGCGAAATCAAGGAGGGAGTTTACAGCAGGCCCTGCTCCATTTTTTCCTGGCAAGTGATGCAATAGCGGGTCCACGGCACAGCTTCCAGCCGCTTCTGCTGAAGTTCTTGATGGCATGCGATGCATTCGCCGAAGCTATCGTCCTTGATGCGAGCTAGAGCGTCATTCACTAGCTGTAGAAGTGAACGATCGTTGTGAGTTTGTCCGAAGAGGAATTCCTTGGTGTAGGAATTGGCGGCCTTGTCCGCGAGATCGACGGTAGGATCCTCATCGGCTTCGCGGCCTTCTTGTTCGGTACGCGCAATTCCACGCATCAATTCATCGCGTCGCGTGACCAATTTCTTCTTGTAGTATTCGAGTCGCTTCTTATCCATAGTTAGGTCCCTAGGCGGGGTTAGTCGCCTTACTAAAATCCAACGATTTTAACGACACCTTCTCTCCAATGTCAAATTAGCGCCGATTATCGGAGAGACAGACCTGTGGTAGATGCTTCAAACGGCGGAAAGGATTCCATCGAAGCCGAATCAGGACGGCAATTGCTTCGCAGGGAATAAAAGGTGTATGGCTAAGGTCCAGATCAGCAGCACGAGAAAAACGAACGCACTTCCTTCGGGTCCAACCGAGCCGCCGGTGAGCCAGGTTGGTCCATGGAAGGAAGAATTGAGCAGATGGCCTTGGGCGAGAAGTCCGCTGTCAGGAACGGAGTAAAGGTAAGTCTCACCCCAGTCCCACGAAGCGTGCATACCTACGGCGAACCAAATGTTTCCGGTGCGCTGCAACGAGAAAGCAGCGACTATTCCGAAAAGTCCGGCCATTAGCGCGCCGTATTTCGCCTCGCCTGGATTTCCCAGATGCACCGCGCCGAACGCAATTCCGAGCACGATTGCCGCGGGCCAGAAACCCATACCGGAAGCCAACGTGGATTGCATATAACCCCGGAATGAAAATTCTTCGGAGATGCCGACGAGGATGAACCCAAGGCCGTAAAGGAGTCCGTACTTGATTGCTTCGGTGCCAGTGACGGCGAATCCGCCGAGCGAAAAGCCGTGGAATATTGCTATGAGTCCCATCAGCAGAGACAGCATGGCGAGGCCGAGCGGAACGCCCTGCCAGAAACGTTTGCCGAATGCTTGGGAAAGCGGCAAGCCATAATCCGCGAAAGAACGCTTCTCAATTTTGGTCATGATCAGCGCTGAAATGACCAGGAAGAGAACGCTCAATCCTTCTCCGATGATTTGTCCGGCGGGGGTAACCACACCTTTAGGGTGTGCTTGTTGATATGCAAGAACGGCGGGGATATGAAACAGCACAAATTGAACGCAGTAGGCGAGCGCCAAAAAGATGGCCACGAAGATTAGAAGCCGCCAGCCGGCGCGGATCCCGTTCGGCCCGACAAAAATATTGCCAGGCTCGGGTTGCTGCGCAGCCAGACGAGGCTCGCTGCCAACTAAAACAGGATCAGTTTGCCCTGGATCGATATTCACATTTGTCTCCGACGTTCTCTACACTTTACGATCAAAGGTGTGCGTTAGTTTCAGCATCGTATTGCTTCCCGCCGTTGCACGAGGATATTTCCAGCAGGTCGCAAGCGCCCGATGCATAAGTTGCAAGATGGAGCGGAATCGACGTGCCTCGCCAAAGAAATCCCGGAAAGTCGGACTCCGGTCAAGCCGGACTGGGGATGCACGGCTGATACTAGCGAAAATTATCAGACGGTTTGCTTTCGTACGCCGCCACACTTCGCTTCGCGGGATAGAGCTTGGCAAAGGCTATGAACGCCACGGCAAACACCACAAAATCGATGGCGCTGCCTTCGGGGCCGATGGTCCCGCCAGTGAGCCAGCGCGGACCGTGAAAACTCGAATTCAAGAGGTGCCCTCGAGCCAGCAAGCCGCTATCTGGAGTGGAAAAGATGAAGGTTTCGGCATAATCAGTCGCGGCATGAAAGCCGATTGCAAACCAGAGATTTCCGGTACGTCGCAGCGTAAAGCAGGCAAAAAGGCCGAAAAGTGCCACGGAAAGCGCTCCGACGCATCCTTCTCCGGGGTTACCTAGATGAATCGCGCCGAACGCTGCGGAAAGCAGAATCGCTGAAGGCCAGAAGCCTATTCCGGTTGTCAGAGTAAATTGCGCGTAACCTCGAAAGGTAAACTCTTCCGCGGTTCCTACCATGACGAAACCTATAGCCCACAAAATCGCGTACTTGACGAGCGCGCCGCCAGAAAGTGCGAGGTTCCCAAACGAGAATCCGCCGAGCGCCGAAATTATCAGCATTCCTGCGGTTTCGAACGCGAGTCCCCACAGCACGCCTTGCCAAAAGAGCTTTCCGAACGCTTTTTCAAGAGGAATACCATAGGCCCCGAAAGGTCTCTTCTCGAATCGCGCCATGATGCCGGCCGCTACAAACGCTGCCGCGATAACCGTGCTTTCAAAAATGAATTCGAATTGCGGTGTAAGAATTCCTTCTCGCTGGACCGTGCGCACAATTTCCACGAAGGGAGGAATCAGTTTCATGACCGCTTGGAAAAGATAGATCAGCCCAGCGAAGAGCAGGAGGTACATTACGAATCGCCAGCCTGCGCGAACCCCGTTGGGGCCTATGAAAATCTTTCGCCAAACGCTGGCTTGAGGCGCAGCAGGTCTGGGAGTGGGAAGCACAGTTTCCGGCACACTTGATCCTGAGCTCATGAATTCCTCTACACCGGATACGTTTAACCGGCGTGCTTTGTTCCGTGCCTAAACGTGAGAGAGATGGACGCCCTGTTTGAGTCAGACGCAGCAGGATCGATTTAGGAAGCAGGGTTGCGGCTGCGCTGGGCGACTGCTAAAATGTTGTGTTTGCGCACCGTGGAACGGCCGCATCTTACGCATCCCTTCATGCATCTATACGCACGGCGGAACTGAGAATCGCGGGAGGACTGGCTTGGCTAAATACGATTTAGTGGTAATCGGCAGCGGCCCTGGCGGATACGTGGCCGCGATCCGCGCCGCGCGATGGGGATTAAAGGTCGCGGTAGTTGAGAAAGATCCTTTTCTCGGTGGCACCTGTCTGCACGTCGGATGTATACCCACCAAGGTTTTTTTGCACCACGCGGACATCTACGATCACTTCAAGCGCGCGGAAGAGTTCGGTTTCGAAGTGAAAGACGTGAAAGTGAAATGGCCCAGCATCCTAGCGCGCAAGGATAAGATCGTAAAGAAGCACGCGCTCGGCATAGCCAGCCTGTTCAAGAAACACAAAGTCGAGACCATCACTGGTTGGGGAAAAATCGCGGGGCCTGGACGCGTTTCGGTGGAGAAAGACGGTAAGACCACTGAAATCGAGGCGACGAATATTTTGCTTGCGACAGGATCGGAAGCGCGTTCGCTGCCCGGTGTAGAGATCGATGGCACTACGGTTCTGACGAATCGCGAAATCTTAAACCTGCAGGATATTCCGAAGTCCATGATTGTGGTGGGCTGCGGAGCAGTGGGCGTGGAGTTCGCTTCGATTTTCCGGACGTTTGGCTCGGAAGTCACGCTGCTCGAAGCCGTTTCGCGAGTTGTGCCGCTGGAAGACGAGGACATTTCCGCCGAGCTGCACAAGGCGCTGACGAAAAAGGGAATGCGCATCGAGCTGGAAGCGAAGGTTGAATCTGTTAAGAAAAACGCCACCGGCGGGACGGTAACGTACAAGGACAAAGCGGGGAAGGTGCAGACCATCAGCGCGGAGAAGGTATTGATTGCCGTGGGACGCCGCCCGCTCACCGAAAATATCGGGTTGGAAAAAACGAAAGCTAAGCTCGAGCGCGGGTTCGTCCACACCAACGCGTTTCTTGAGACGGAAGAGCCGCATCTCTACGCCATAGGTGACATTGTGGCCGGGCTGCCTCAACTAGCGCATGCCGCTTCGATGGAAGGAATTATCGCCGTGGGCCGTATGGCCGGCAAAGAAGTGCAGCCATTCGATCGCAAACGGTGTCCGAATGCGACCTACTGCGAACCGCAAATCGGGTCCATCGGGTTGACGGAAAAGCAGGCGCGCGAAGCCGGCTTCCAGGTGAAGACTGGGAAGTTTCCTTTCATCGGTAATAGCAAGGCGACGATCCTCGGCCAGCATGAAGGATTCATCAAAGTGGTCGCGGAGGAGAAATACGGCGAAATTCTCGGCGTGCACGCCATTGGCCCACTGGCGACCGAAATTATCGCTGAGCCGGTGGCGGCGTTAGGTCTTGAGGCTACTCTTGACGATATGGCGGCCACCATTCACGCGCATCCGACGGTATGGGAAGCCATGGGCGACGCATTCAACTCGGTTCGCGGCATGGCGATCAACATTTAGCTCCGAGAGTGGTGTTCGCTATTTAAAACAGTGAAAACCGCAAAGTGATTCAAAAAGAAAAAACCTGCTGGGTAGCGAACCTGGGTCTTGTACCTTACGCCGAGGCTTACGATTTTCAGCTGAAGCTCGTTCAGTCGCGCAAGGCAGGCGCGATTCCCGATGTGCTGCTGCTATGCGAGCACCCCCATATAATTACGCTGGGGCGCAACGGCCGGCTCGAGCACTTGCTTGCGTCGGATAATTTACTGGCACAGATGAATGTAGAATTTCATCTTAGCGACCGTGGCGGCGATATCACGTATCATGGTCCGGGACAAATTGTAGGCTACCCGATTTTGGATTTGACCGAGCACATACGCGACGTTCGCTGGTATGTTGAGCAGCTTGAAGAAGTGATGATTCGCGCCACGGCCGAGTTTGGGCTCAGTGCGAAACGGGTGGAAGGCCAGCACGGCGTTTGGTTGGATTCGAAGACCTCCGGGCCGGAGGAAAAACTTGGCGCGCTGGGCGTGCATCTGAGCCGCTGGGTTACTTCGCATGGATTTGCGTACAATGTCTCAACCGACTTGCGCTATTTTGACCTGATTGTGCCGTGCGGCATTGCCGGGAAGCGCGCAACATCCCTTGAGCGCGCGCTAGGCAGGCAGGTAAACGCGGAAGAAGCCGAACGGCATTTGATCGCGCACTTCGGAGAAATTTTTGGCCGGAGCATGATTTCGGTTTCCCTAAAAGACCTGCAGAATGAATTGGATGGTTTTCAATCCTTCGGCGTATCGCCCGTCGAAAATCGTGATAGCGTTGCGGTAGGAGCAGCAAAAGGGAGTGAAGTATGAGCAATCCGCTGACGCGGGAGCAGCATTTAGATCTTTATTACTTCATGCAGCTCAACCGCCAGCTTGAGGAGCGCATGGTGCGCCTCTTCCGGCAAAACAAAATTGTGGGAGGACTTTACTCCAGCCTGGGCCAGGAAGCTGTCTCCGTCGGGACTTGTTATGCGCTGGAGAAAAAAGATTGGATCGCTCCGATGATTCGCAACATCGGCGCGCTGCTGGTTAAAGGCGTTCCGCCGCGCGACATCTTCACCCAGCACATGGCGAAATACACTTCGCCCACGCAGGGTAAAGATGGCACCAGCCATTTCGGCGACTTGAAAGTGCGTCACATCGTTTCGCCGATTTCGATGCTCGGTGATTTGATCCCGGTGATGACGGGCGTGGCCATGGCCGGGCGCTACCTGGGGCAAAAGATTGTCGCGTTGACTTGGATTGGCGATGGTGGCAGTTCTACCGGAGCGTTTCACGAAGGTTTGAATCTAGCGGCGCAGCAACGCGCTCCGTTTGTGCTGATTGTGGAGAATAACCAATGGGCTTACTCCACGCCGGTCTCCCGCCAGGTGCCGATAAAAAACCTGGCGGACCGCGCGGTCGCTTACGGCATTCGAAGCTGGATTGTGGATGGCAATGATGTGATCGCAGTGTACAACGCAGCGAAGGAAGCTGTGGATGAGTGCCGCGCCGGACGCGGGCCGGCCCTAATCGAAGTGAAAACGATGCGCATGCGCGGCCACGCGCAGCACGATCCGGCTGAATACGTTCCCAAGAAGATGTTCGAGTATTGGAAGGCGCGCGATCCCATTGAGCTTTACGAAAAATATCTCACCGAAAATAAAATATGGGACGCCAAGACCAAAGCGGAAATCGACGCGCGCATCGCGCGTGAGCTGGACGTGGAACAGAAATTCGCGGAAGAATCACCCATGCCGCCGCCTGAACTCGCCGAAGAAGGCGTGTACTGTGAAGGTTGCCATCCGATTGAAGCTTCCTGGCAGCGCCCGAAAGCGGAAGTCACACCGCCGGGTTGCAGCATCGAGGCCGGTTGGGAACTGAAGGATTACGGCGCTTTTGCGGAAGTGGAAGCTATACGGAAAGAAATCACGGCGCCCGCTGTCAACGCGCCGGCTGTGGATCCCGGCGGCAACGGTGCCAAGGTCGCGAAGCCGATCGTGAAATCAGGAGGGAAGCCTCAGCAGAAGCCTCCAGTGCGGCCGGTCGAGCCTGAAACGCTCGAAGTCCCGCGCGTTCCGTTTGGCCGCGGTCCGAAAGATAAATCCGTTCGAGAAGCGCAGAACCCACGCGACCGGCACGCCAATCAAAATCCACGCGATAAACGCGGGAGACGCTGACATGGCCCCGATTACTATGATTGAGGGAATTCGCCAGGCCATGTTTGAGGAGATGGACCGCGACCCTGCCGTGGTAGCTATTGGCGAAGACATCGGCGTATATGGCGGGGCGTTTAAAGCTACCGAAGGACTGATCGCGAAATTTGGACGCGAACGTGTGATCGAAACTCCCATCAGCGAGACGGCTATCGTGGGCGCCGCTTGCGGAATGGGCTTCCTGGGATTGCGTCCTGTTGCAGAAATGCAGTTCATCGATTTCATCGCCTGCTGCTTCAATCAGGTAACCAATTTCGTCGCAAAATCTCATTATCTTTGGGGTGCGCCGGTGCCTATGGTTATTCGCGGGCCTTCCGGTGGAGGCGTTCACGGCGGCCCGTTTCATTCCGCGAACCCGGAAATGTATTTCGTGCATACTCCCGGACTGAAGGTGATTTATCCTTCTACGCCGTCCGACGCCAAGGGTTTGCTGAAGTCCGCGATCCGCGACAATAATCCCGTGCTGTTTTTCGAGCACAAATTTTTATATCGCCGCATTAAAGAGGAAGTGCCCGAAGGCGACCATCTCGTTCCGATCGGGAAAGCTGTCGTCCGGCGAGAAGGCGACGACTTGACGATTATCAGCTATGCGGCCATGGCGCACACAGCGATGGAAGCCGCCGAACAGTTGGCCAAGGAAGGCATCGAAGCGGAAGTGATCGATCTGCGCACCTTGCTTCCGCTGGATCGCGAAACCATCCTGACGTCGGTGAAGAAAACGAATAAACTTTTGATCGTTCACGAGGATACGCGAACCGGAGGCATCGCCGGGGAAATCGCGGCCATCGTATGTGAAGGGGCTTTCGAGGACCTCGACGGGCCCATCACGCGCGTGACAGCTCTGGACACTCCGGTGCCCTACGCGCCAACTCTGGAAGAAAGATTTCTGCCAAATACGGAAAAGGTTGTCGCGGCCGCGCGCGAATTGTCAAAATACTAACGCGGAGGAGGCCGGCATTCGGACATGGGAAAAACAAAGGGCGTAAACAATGCGGAGTTCGCCGTTGGCACCGAGGTGCGCATCGCAGACCGCGCATTCCTGGAGAAATTTATGGAGGCCGGCCAATACCACAATGAACTGGAGCCGGAGCAGCTTGAGTACGCCGGGCGCACGGCACAGGTGAAGGATGTGTCGTTTTTTCATGGCGGCGACGAGATATATACGCTGCAGGGAGTGCCGGGTGTGTGGCACGAGGAATGTCTGACGGCGATTTAAGTGTTGAACGGAATAGGAGAATACCATGGCTGTTGACGTAATCATGCCCCAGATGGGCGAGAGTATTTTTGAAGGCACGATCACCAAGTGGCTAAAAAAAGCCGGCGACAAAATCGAGCGCGACGAACCGCTGTTTGAAATTTCGACTGATAAAGTTGATGCGGAAATTCCGTCGCCTTCCGCCGGTGTGCTGAAAGAAATTAAAGTGAACGAAGGGCAGACCGTCCCGATCCAGACCGTGGTGGCTATCATTGATGCGGATGGCGCTGCGGCTCAATCGGCTGCGCCCGCCCCGGCGAAGTCTGAAGCGGCTACTTCCACGAAGTCCGGCGCTCCTGCTGCGGCAGCGGCGCAGCCAGCCACAGCCGAGCCTGCGAAAGAAGCGCCAGCTCAATCAGCTCTGGGTACGGCGCCCGCGACGGGTTCACCTTCGGCTCCGCAAAGGCCTGCGGTTGCGTCCGGCGCTGAAAAAGTTCGCAGCTCCCCGCTCGTGCGACGAATCGCGCGCGAGCACGATGTAGACCTAACGCAGGTTCCCGGCACCGGCGCAGGCGGCCGCGTCAGCAAGACCGATATTTTGGCTGCGGTGGAAGGGGGAGCCGCGCCATCAGCTTCCGCGCGTCCTGCGGCGGCTGCTGGTGCAGTGCCATCGCGCCCGCCGGCAACGGGAGGCGCCTCGGCGTCCGCAGTGCTCGAAAACGCCGTGCCGCGCGAAAGAATGTATTTCGGGCATTACGACGTGCAGCCGATGTCCGTGATGAGGCAGCGCATTGCCGAGCATATGGTGCTGTCGAAGCGCGTTTCTCCGCATGTGTATTCGGTGGACGAAGTGAACGTCTCCGGCATCGCCGCATTGCGCGGGAAGATGAAGACCAAGTTCGAGGAAACGTCCGGAACGAAGCTGACGTTTATGCCGTTTTTTGTGCGAGCGGCGGTGGAAGCGCTGCGGAAATATCCTACGGTCAATTCGTCCGTGGACGGAACGAATATCGTGCTGCACAAGGAATGCAATATCGGTATTGCGGTGGCTTTGGATTGGGGATTGATCGTACCGGTGATTAAAAATGCTGAGGAGAAAAACTTTCTAGGCATTGCGCGGGCGATGAACGATCTCGCCGAACGCGCGCGCGCCAAGAAGCTCAAACCGGATGAGGTTGCCGAGGGAACGTTCGCGATCACTAATCCCGGCGTGTTTGGAGGGCTGTTCGGCTTGCCGGTGATCAATCAGCCCAACGTTGCGATTCTGGGTTTGGGCACCATCGAAAAGCGCCCGGTCGTCATCGATGATGCGATTGCTATTCGCTCGATGGTGTACCTCACGCTGTCCTACGATCATCGTGTAGTGGACGGAGCGGTAGCGCACCAGTTCATGGCGCACATAAAACACACGCTTGAGAATTGGACCGAAAGCATCCTGTAACTCTGCCGTCGCTTGTGGCACGAAGAGCGACGGCTGCATCCGCCGATTGTGTAGCCTCTTTGCGAGCTCGACGAGCCGGTAGCTCGCCTTACTTATGAATTTCTCTCCCAAACCGCACAACTGGGGCGCTACGCCTTGGACGGTTGATTTCACTCCGGGCGACGATCAAGCGCTTCCTGATGTCTTGGACTTTGCCGTGATCGGAGGTGGATTCACTGGCCTAGCCGCTGCTGCGTGGCTTCGAAAGATTGCGCCTGATAAATCCGTGGCGGTATTTGAGGCCTGGAAGGTGGGAGCGGGCGCAAGTGGCCGTACCGGGGGGATGGCCCTTTCCGAATCGGCAGCCGGCGATCTTCCAGGATTGGGGGACGTCCTGGCCGGGTTCAAAGAGATTCTCGGCGAGTTTGGTGTTGACTGCGATCAGCGCTTCACCGGCGCTTGGGAAATAGCGCGCGGGAAAGCTTTAGCAAAGTCTGCTATCTCCTGGAATGATTCCGGCACGCTTCGCGTCACCAAGGAAGTGGAAGGCGGCACCATTGATCCAGGAAAGTTGGTAAGCGGCTTGACTCGAGCGGCTAATCGCCTGGGCGCTTTCATACTGGAGAATCATCCTGTGACGAATATCGCATGGAGCGACGTGCCTGAAATCGAGGTGACGCCACAAGGGTTGGCTTCGCGAAAAATTTCAGCGCACAAAATTATTTTTGCGACCAATGCTCTTTCCCTGGAATTATCTGACTTGGAGCAGGGCACACATCCGAAACTGACGCTGGCAGTTGCTACCGAACCCATTACCGAGGGCCAGCTTGCACAAATCGGCCTAGGGGAGCGAAAACCCTTCTACACATCGGACCTGCCTTATCTCTGGGGCCGCGTTCGTGAAGACAATTCCATAATATTTGGAGCGGGTCTGGTGCAGGCTCCGCACTCCGACGATCTGAATGATGTGGACATTGCGGCTGGGGAGGTTCGTGAAATTTTTGATTCGTTGGAAAAGCGAGTTCGCGGGCTGCATCCGGTGTTGAAAACGGTCCGCTTCACGCATCGCTGGGGTGGGCCCATCATGTTTCGCGACTCCTGGGAGCCTATCTTCATGTGGCATCCGGAAGCCAAGAAAAAGAAAAACGCGATCGTGATTGGCGCCTTCGCCGGACATGGCGTGGCCCTTTCGTCCTACCTCGGCCGCTGGGCTGCGGAAGTTTTACAGGGCCATCGCAAATTGCCAAGCTGGGGAAAATTCGACACCTAACCTGGGAGCTTTCGGGCGGGCTCAGAGATGCCCGCAAGGACCTTGATGCTCTTACGGCAATCCCATTCGTGCGGTGTGAGGCTTACTGCAGCTTCATTCTTAATTCTTCCGCGAAACTTTCCACTTGATTCATCGGGACGATGCGGATGTTTTGATCTTCGAAAAGCTTGCTGATAAATAAATGCTGTAAATTGCCGGAGATTGGCGGGGCTTCCGTGATGGCGGTGAACTCGGAAGTAGGCACGCGTTTGCGGATGCTTTCGACAGTGTAAGCCAGGACCTTGGCCTGCGCTGCGTCGCGATTCAGAACCACCGATTGGATGAATCCCCGCACACCGTTTCTGTAGCCGTAGTCGAATTTGAAAGGGTCGCCGATATGTGTGAATTCGTCTATCCGGACGGCGGGCTTGAGTTTTCCTGAGATACGGTGGCGAAGAAACACATCCTTGAGCTTGTTGCGTATCCAGGCCCGAGTGCTTTCGACGATGCCGCCGCGAGCGTAGGCGGGGGGCGCCACGTGCGCTTCGTAGAGACGGCCAAGCTCGGTATTAAAATCTTCGGCGAGCACAGCTTTCTGAGGACTGAGCTGCAGCACGTTT
>Ga0209624_10001953_pt1 | contig 15645 bp, 11 predicted proteins | sample JacPinW_OM2H0_O1_FD_188565 | JGI IMG/M metagenome (GOLD analysis project Ga0209624, IMG submission 188565) | Forest soil microbial communities from Algoma, Ontario, Canada - Jack Pine, Ontario site 1_JW_OM2H0_O1 (SPAdes) (version 2) | ecosystem: Environmental > Terrestrial > Soil > Boreal...
ATGGGGTCCAGTTCATTGCTCGATTGCTTCACCCCGACAGAATGCGCAAACTACTTCACAAACGCAGGATACGCTTCAGCCTAACCCGATCGCGCTTTAAAGCCTGGTCGGCTTCGCTGCAGCGTTATCGCGCCAAAATTTCGGTCCGATATTTGGGCGCCAGCGTCGCAAGCAGCTTGCCCTTCTCGGCCTGCGCTTCGGCGCTGACTTTCGGCGGCGGCGCGGTGCGGCTGTCGACGGGAAAGCCAATAGCCAGGAACAGTTCCTCCTGTCCCGCCGGCGCACAGAGACAGAGCATGCGGGCCGTCTTGCCCGACATATTCTTGAACGCATGGGGAGCGTTGGCTGGAATATTGACCGTCGATCCGGCGCGGACAGTCTGAGTCTGGCCGCGGAAGGTGAATTCGGTCTCCCTGCAGAAGTGTGAACATCTCCTCGAAATCATGACGGTGCGGGGGCGGACCGCCACCGTCCGGCACGAGCATGTCGATGAGGCAATAGCGCCCGGCCGTCTCCGCCCCCGACACAAGAATGGTATACACGCCGCCAGCGACCGAAACATGCCGGATTCCGGCGGCGTCTGGATCGGCGACGGTCAATTGACGGTTGGGGTCGTCGGGGGGAATCGCAGAGGACGAAGTCATTGCGGATTCCCTGTCCATTCCTAAAAAGAGACTTTGCGTGTCCCGACTGTCGCGGGCGCTACCTTACTCCGCAGCTTGCGCCGGCTCCCACGGACGCTCGCCATGCGCGGACTCAGGCTCGGCTTTCGGCGCCGGCGCCATGACCTTCGCTTGTTTAGACCCGGAGACCCAACGCGACACCCGATCGAGATAGAGATAGATGACCGGGGTCGTGAACAGGGTCAGCGCCTGACTGACGATCAGGCCGCCGACCATCGTGTAGCCGAGCGGCTGGCGCAGCTCCGAGCCGGTGCCATGGCTCAGCATTAAAGGCACGCCGCCGAGCAGCGCGGCCATCGTCGTCATCATGATTGGACGGAAGCGCAACAGCGCCGCCTTGCGGATCGCCTCGGTCGGCGTGAGCCCTTCGTCGCGCTCGGCGGAGATGGCGAAATCGACCATCATGATGCCGTTCTTCTTCACGATCCCGATGAGCAGGATCGTGCCGATGAGGGCGACAAGGCTGAATTCGTAGCCGAACAGCATGAGCGTGGCGAGCGCGCCAAGGCCGGCCGACGGCAGCGTCGACAGGATGGTCAGCGGGTGGATGAAACTCTCATAGAGCACGCCGAGGATCAGATAGACGCAGACCAGCGCGGCGAGGATGAGCAGCGGCACGCTGGTCAGCGAATCCTGGAACGCCTGCGCGTTGCCCTGGAAGGTCGTCGTCAGACCTTGCGGCAATTGGAGTTCTCGCATCGCGCGCTGGATCGCCTCCGTCGCAACGCCGAGCGCCACCCCTTGCGCAAGGTTGAAGCTGATGGTGATCGCGGGGAATTGTCCCTGGTGGCTGATCGACAGTGGGGCGACCGGAGCGGTCGTCCATTTGGCGAAGGCGCTGACGGGCACCATTTGATTGCTTGTCGGCGAGCGGATGTAGATCTTGTCGAGGGTCGCGGGATCGCCCAGGAGCTGCGGCAACACCTCCTCGATCACATAGTAGGTGTTCACCTGAGTGAAATATTGCGTCACCTGCCGCTGGCCGAAGGCGTCGTATAGGGTATCGTCGATAAGCTGCGGCTGAATTCCGTAGCGCGAAGCCATGTCGCGATCGATCTGGAGCGTCAGCATCGTGCCGGAATTCTGCTGGTCGGTCGCGACGTCGCGCAACTGGGACAGCGATTGGAGCTTCCCGAGGACCTTGGCAGACCATGCGTTCAGCTCCTCGAAATTTGCGTCCTGCAGCGTGTACTGGAACTGCGTCTTCGCTGCGCGCGCGCCCACGGTGACGTCCTGCGCCGCCTGCAGGTAGACGCGCATGCCCGGCACTTGAGCGAGCTTCGGACGCAATCGGGCGATCACCTGGAAAGCGTCGACGTCGCGCTCGTCGCGCAGCTTCAGCGTAATGAACATGCGGCCGTTGTTCTGCGCCGCATTGCCGACGCCGGAGCCAAGTCCCATGGCCATCGTGTCGACGGCCGGATCGGCCATCACGATGTTCCCGACTTCCTGTTGCAGGCGATACATGTCGTGGAACGAGACGTCCTGCCCCGCCTCCGTCGTTCCGAACAGAATGCCGGTGTCCTGTTGCGGAAAGAATCCTTTGGGGATGACGACGAACAGATAGCCGGTGGCGATGACCGTGCCGATGAAGGTGAGCAGGGTGGCGAAGCGGTGGCGCAGCACGAAATCGACGCCCCGCTCGTAGCCGTTGGCGAGCGCAACGAAGCCCTTCTCGCTCAGGTTATAAAGCCGACCGTGCCGCTCCTCGTCGTGGCTCTTGAGGAAACGCGACGCCATCATCGGAGTGAGCGTCAGCGAGACGAACGCCGAGACGAAGATCGTCATCGCGATCGTCACCGAGAATTCGCGGAACAGACGGCCGATGATGCCGCTCATCATCAGCAGCGGAATTAGCACGGCGACCAGCGAGACGGAGATCGAGATGATGGTGAAGCCAATCTCGGCAGAGCCTTTGAGCGCCGCCTGAAACGGTTTTTCCCCCTCTTCGATATGACGCGTTATGTTCTCGAGCATCACGATCGCGTCGTCGACGACAAAGCCGACGGAGATGGTGAAGGCCATCAGCGACAGATTGTCGAGGCTATAGCCTGCCACCCACATGAGCGCACAGGCGCCAAGGAGGGCCAGCGGCACCGTGACGCTCGGAATGATCGTGGCCCAAAGGTTCCGCAGAAAGACGAAGATCACCATCACCACGAGCGCAATGGTGAGCAGGAGGGTAAACTCAACGTCGCGCACGGAGGCGCGAATGGTCGTGGTGCGGTCGGAGAGAATGCTGACGTGGATGGTCGGCGGAATCGAAGCCTGCAAGGTCGCGAGCGTGCTCTTGATTGCGTCGACCGTGCTGATCACGTTCGCGCCGGGAATCTTGAACACGACCAGAAAGACGCTCGGCTTGCCATTGCTCCAGGCCGCCTGGGTCGAGTCCTGCGGTCCCGCGACCGCCTGGCCAATGTCGCGCACGCGCACTGGCGCCCCGTTGCGATAGGCGACGATCACATCATTCCACTGCTTAGGGTCGGTTAGTTGGTCGTTATCCTGGATGGTGAAGGTCTGCTTGGCGCCGATGAGCGCGCCCTTGGGGCTGTCGACCGTCGCAATGCCGATCTGCGTTCGCACGTCCTCGAGCTGCATCCCCTTCTCGACCAGTTTCGCCGGATCGACCTGGATGCGTATGGCCGGCGTCTGCTGGCCGCCGACGCGCACAAGGGAGACGCCCGAGATCTGACTGAGGTGCTGGGCGAGGATGTTTTCGGCGGCGTCGTCGACGTCGATAACCGGCGCGACGTCCGACTGAACGGAGAGGATGAGGATGGGGGTGTCGGACGGGTTGACCTTGCGATAGGTCGGCGGACTGGGGAGATCCTTCGGCAGTTGGCCGGCGGCGGCGTTGATCGCAGCCTGGATGTCGTTGGCGGCGGCGTCGATGTTACGGTTGAGATCGAACTGAACGGTGATCGCCGTTGCGCCGAGCGAACTCGTCGACGTCATTTGTGAGACGCCCGGAATTTGCGCGATCTGCCGTTCGAGCGGCTGCGCGACTGAGGTCGCCATCGTGTCAGGGGAGCCGCCCGGCAACGAAGCCGAGACGGTGATGGTCGGGAAGTCGACCTGCGGTAGGGGCGCAACCGGCAGAGAGGGGAACGCGACCAGGCCGACCAGAAACACCGCGACCATGATGAGGGTGGTCGCGATCGGACGATGAATGAAGGGCGCCGAGAGGCCTTTGTACATCGCCTAGGTTCCGCTCCCGGTGTCGATCGAGACGGTCGACCCGGGCTGAAGTAGGAACTGACCGGACGTCACCACGCGGTCGCCTTCCTTCAGGCCGTCCGAGATGACGGCCGTCGTCGTGTCCTGGTGCGCGATCTTCACCTGGCGCACCTGCGCGCGGTTCTGATCGTCAACGATAAAGACGAAGAGCCCGTTTTGGCCATGTTGCACCACCTCAGTGGGGACAATCAAGACGTCCTTCTCCACGCCGAGCTGCAATCCCGTCGTCACCGCCAATCCGGGCCAGAGCCCATTGTCCTTGTTGTCGAACTCCGCCTTGAGTCGAATTGTCCCTGTGGCGGGGTCGACCTGATTATCGCTGATCGACAATCGCCCGGTCGCAAGCTTGTGGCCCTCCGCGTCCATGACCGTCACTTGGGGCGAGCCGGCGGCCAGCTCCTCATTGATCCGCGACACATGTTCCTGCGGCTCGGCGAAGATCACAGCGATCGGCTGAAGTTGCGCGATCGAAACGATACCGGTCTGTTGCCCGGCGTTGACGAGATTACCCTCGTCTATGAGGCGGAATCCGGCGCGGCCTGAGATCGGGGCGCGGATGGTCGTATAATCGAGCTGCGTCCTCGCGGCGTCGATTGCCGCAGCGTCGGCGGCGATCGAGGCGGTCAGCTGCAGCACCATGGCGTTCTGCGTATCCAGCTGCTGCTTGGTGGCGAAGTCCTGCTTGGCGAGCGTAGCGAAGCGAGCAAGATCGAGCTTCGCGTTGGCGAGATTGGCCTCATCCTGCGATTTCTTGGCGATGGCCTGGTCGAGCGCCGCCTGAAATGGTCTGGGATCGATCTGGGCCAGGAGATCGCCCTGCTTGACCATTTGGCCTTCGTTAAAGCCGATCTTCATGATCTGGCCGTCGACACGAGCGCGTACGAGAACGGTGTTGTAGGCCTGGACCTGTCCAATGCTCTGGAGAACGACAGGGAAATCCGCGCGCTTGACCGGCGTCACGGTGACGACGATCGGGGCGGGGCCGGTCGTTTGACTCGATTGACCCTGGCCGGGGGCCGACGCGGTCTGAGCGGGCGGGCTCCAAATCCTGTTGTGCACCTCGTGGGCGAGCCCGCCGGCGGCCGGAAGCCAACGGTCCGCTGTCTCTGGCGCGTAGACGCCATAGGCAGCGGCAGCGCCGCACGCCAATATGGCAACCCACGCGAACCGGGCGAATCTCATGGTCGAAGGCCCTTTATCAACCGAGTAAGCTAGCGCAAACGAACCGCCTTCACGCACAGGGCGCGCGGCGGCGCGCGTTGCGCCGGACTCCCTGCGCGAAGCGATTTCGGGCGCGCCGGTTCTCGCGGGAAATCCGCCAATATCATCCTTTTAGTCAGCGCGGAGCATCATCAACCAAATTTGACCGGCGCGCGTTCCATTTGCTGGGCGGCGTCAGGCGGGCGTGACACGCTCTAAAACGAGACGTTCTGCGGTATGAAGGCTCTGATCTCGGCGGCTGGGACGAAATATTTGCCGATGTCCGTCGTGGGGGCCGGCCCCCCAGGTTTCAATGGGTGCTGGAGGATCGAAATTTTGCGGCTTATAATGCCCAGTAGGCACAGATTGGCGGCGTCAAACACGCCCGAGCCAGAATTCCCGGTGGAGGCGACGTCAGCAATGTCTGTATCGAACCGCCCGCGCAGGTCGGCCGGAATCGCTTGGCGAGGCAGAACCTTGGAGACGGCCGTCCCCTCGGGAATGGCGACGACGACCCTCTCGCCGGCGTAGGCTGGACGCTCGCACAGTGGCGTGCGGCGCATCTGCAGACCAACCGGCAGCTTCGTCCCATCAACTGACAACAGCGTCAGATCCACGCTTTCGAGGCTGCCTTGCTTGATGAGCGCAGCCGGCAGATCCTGCCCGGCGATGACGACACGGGGCTTCGTTTGCGCGACATCTCCAGGCACGTGCGCCGCCGTGAGGATGAGGCCGTTGCCGAGATAAACGCCGTAGCCTGGCCATGGCTGTTGGGGCGTGCGGTTGATGTGGACGGCGAACGCCTTAAGGCTGGCCTGATCAGATTGCGCCCAAGCCAGGGTCGGCATGGCTGCGACGGCGAGCGCAGCGCAACCGAGGCTGAAGATTTTCACCGCGACCGTCGTGGTTCTGCGTTGCACGCCGCGCACTACCCGGCCTCATGATAGAGGACGCGGGTCGAGGGAGGACAAAACGAATCCAAGAGGAGGTTAAGCAGACATCTAGAAATGGGCTGACTCGAGGAGCGTGCGGATCGGTTCGGACAGCCTATCCCAGCCCCAACCCAAAAGCGAGGAGAAGAGCCGAAAGAGACAGAGTATCTCGATCAGCGCCGCAAAAAGGACGTTAAGGAAGGTAGATCCCCGGGCAGTTCGCAGACCCACCTCGTCACGCATCACGTGGTCGTAAGGAATCTTCTGGACATATGAGGACGCTCTTCCAAAAAATGAGAATACCGTCAGGCCAAAATACTGCAGTCGACCTGAAATAATAAATATGAATGAATACAGCAATCCAATTGTCGCCATGATAATTTCCGTATTGCGATCGTGGATTCTGTCGAAAACAAACCATGCCCCAGTCAGTATAACCAGTCCGGCGACAAGTCGAAACAAAAATACCAGCGCGCTAAACATAGGGACACCAGTTTGTGTTCATATTGTTCTTAATCAAACCGCCAGCGGCGACGGGACAATCCCATAGCTCGGCAAAATTTGCTTGTCCAGATATGCGCGGGCGGACAGACAAATTTGCGGAGGTTCGAGCGCTTCTGGCGGTTCGAGAATTGCGCGCGACGGCTCGCTGAGCGTCGCCTCTGTGGTGGGCCGCTTGTCTTAGACCGAGATTTGCTTACACTGCGTTGCACCAATTGCGGCGTGGCCCGAGCGACTGTCGTGGGAGGCGCCGCGGACTCGATCGGCGGCCGAGGTGGAATTTACGGTCGTCGCCGAAGTGATTTACTACGCATCCAAAGTGTGCGAAGACTGACGATGGGGCGTTCCTCTATAAACTGTGAGTTCGCAGATGACGACTGAGAGTCAGACCGCGCCTGAATCAGCGAGCGGGCTCCCGGGCGCGGGTGGCCGCCCCCTAATTGCGGGCGGACGCCGCTGGCGCCTGCCGATCGCCTATGGGTCGATCGCATCGACTGCATTGGCCCTCGACTTGGCGCTAATCCTCGGGAGCGCGACGTTTGCCGAGACGATCTATCACAACATTCCCGAAGCGTTCGCGGGCGAATACTCTCACACCATTGCAGCGGCCATCTTTGTCGCCATTCTGTTCGTCGCCGCGATGCGGGCGCAGAAGCTCTACAGCCCTACGCGCCTGATGGTATGGGACGACCAGGCTCGCAGCGTGCTGGGCGCCTGGTGTGGGGCTTTTCTGATCCTGGCTTCGGGCGTTTTCAGCTGGGGGGTGAGCCACGATCTTTCGCGCGGCGACGTCCTTCTGTTCTGGGCGACCGGCGTGGTGGCGCTTCTCGGGCACCGCGCGGCGTGGAGATTTGCGCTGCCGCGCGCCCTGCAAAGCGGCGCGCTGCGGGGCCGCACGATCATCACCTTGACTTGCGACGAGAGGGTTCCGCCCCAATCCACCGACAATTTGACCCGCCACGGCTATCATGCAGTGGCCCATTTTCACATACCTGATAGCGGAGCGGGCGCCGACGATATCATCGAAAGGGTCATCTCGCTCTGCCGCACGTCCGATATTGAAGAAGTCATGCTGTTCGTCGACCCCGAGCACATGTCGAACGTGCGGTGGCTGGCGCGGCGGCTCAGGGTGCTCCCGTTGCCCGTGACGCTGGTTCCATTCGGAACGCTCGCGCAATTGTTTCAGCGCGCGCGCTCCGACATTGGCGATACGGTTGCCATCGAGCTGCAACGCGCGGCGCTGTCGCCGACGGAGCAGGCGGTCAAGCGCGGGGTCGACATTGTTCTGTCCCTGCTCGCTCTGATTGTCTTGTCGCCGATCTTGCTCGCCGCCGCCATTGCGATCCGGCTGGACACGCACGGCCCGGCGCTGTTTCGGCAGACCCGGCACGGTTTTAATGGACGACCGTTCCGGATCTACAAGTTTCGCACCATGACGGTGATGGAAAATGGCGACATCGTTCAGCAGGCGCAGAAGAGCGACAAGCGGGTGACGAGGGTCGGCCGGTGGCTGCGTCGATACAGCATTGACGAGCTCCCCCAATTGCTCAACGTGTTCCTGGGTGACATGTCGCTGGTCGGGCCGCGGCCCCACGCGTCTGCGCACGAACGGCATTTCACATCGGTTATCGAGAAATATGCGTTCCGCCACCACGTGAAGTCCGGTATAACGGGTTGGGCACAGGTTCACGGCGCCCGCGGCGAGACGGACACACTCGATAAGATGCAGCGACGGGTCGAGCTCGATATTTGGTACATCAACAACTGGAGTATCTGGCTCGACTTCTCCGTCATGGTGAGGACCGTTTTTGTTGTCTTTACCGGCGACAATGCCCATTGAAGACATAAGCGCTGCTGAGCATCCGGTCGGCGAAGCTGCGGTTTAAGGCGTGAGGGGACGCAAGAGAAGGCAGGCATGTCAATCGAGTCGCTAAAAACTGGCCCCGTTCGGCCCGCCTCCCTGTCGACCCGCGCCGAAAGTCGCGGCGTTAATCTGGCCTTCCTTGCAGCGCTTGCGGCGTCATTCTTTGTCGCTTACTTGCCGACCTACTTGAGACTCGCGGGGGGCGCCTGGCGCACCGAGCAGGAGGGACACGGCCCCCTGATTATGCTGGCCGCAGCATGGCTGGCGTGGCAGCAGCGCGACAGGCTTAAAGCCATCGAACTGCGGCCGGCGCTTGTGGCCGGGTGGACCATTCTCATCCTTGCCCTCCTGTTGATGGCGGTCACCCGGTCACAGGATATTCCGATGGTCGAGGTTGCGACCCAGATCCCGGTGCTTTTGGGATGTCTACTGCTTATCGGCGGTTGGCCGCTCGCCCGCGTCTTCGCCTTTCCGCTTGCCTTTCTTGTCTTTTCGGTGCCGCCCCCCAACTGGCTTCTCGATGCGTTCACGGTACCGTTGAAGGTATGGATTTCCGATGTCGTATCGAACTCTCTTTACAATCTCGGCTATCCGGTGGCGCAGAATGGAGCCATGATCATGATCGGCTCCTACGAGCTCATGGTCAAAGACGCTTGTTCTGGCATGAATTCGATTTTCGCCCTGTCTGCGATAGGGGTTTTCTATATCCATGAGTTTGTCCATGACCATCCGATCCGTAAGTTGATCTTGATCCTGTCCATTGTTCCAATCACCGTTCTGGCGAACGTCTTTCGTGTCGTGACACTGGTCCTGGGAGCCTACTACATCGGCGTCGATACGATCGAGGGCCTGTTTCACGACCTCACCGGCATAGCTTTGTTCGTCTTCGCGCTGATCCTGTTCTTCCTTCTGGATCGTGTCCTCATTGGCGCCGAATTCCTGATCGGAAGGGCTCTCGAATCCAGGGGCGGCGCGCGAACCGCTGCCTGAAGGCCGGCGGCCGAAAGTGCGCGCCTGGATTCGGGCGAGGGCAGGCTGAGTTCTTTGCGCCTCGACCGGACGACTGGCATATTGCTTTAGGTTTCTGGATGATGGTGGGGGTACGGCTGAGCTGATCATTGTGCTTGGTCGAAGAAGTTGGACGCAACGAATGCAAACCGTGTATGATTTCGTTACTGTCATATGTTTCTTATGTGTTGTCGTCACCTACTTCATGTTCACCGAAGGAGGCATGAAAGTCTTAGCCCATTTCATGCTGCCTGCCGCGGCTTTCGCAATCGCCAACCAAGTTGGCAATCACGCCGGAAGTGACCTTCTAATGAACATCTTGGCCGTCGTTCTGATCGTCGCTGGAATCGGTTACACCTTCATCATCGTCAGACATAGTCCCGCCTGATTTGAAGCCCGGCGCCGCGGACGGAAGCTATATCCGCGGTCTGAATGCGCCATGCTTCGGCGACGGCCGACGATTCACTCGCTGCTCGAAGCGACCAGAGCCGCGGACACCAGCTTACGGTCGGGTTGACGCGGCCGGTGCGATTCGAGCGAAAATAGTCCGAGAAAAGAGCCGCTGTTCAAAGCGCCGGCGCATCGAAGAAGCTCGCCCGACGGCAAAGATCGCTCACCGGTTGTAATTTAATGGTCGAGTTCAGCGGCTGATAATGGCGGCCACCTATTGCTCGATCCTGGCGGGTGTTCCCGCGCTGTGACCGAGGCACAAATGATCACCGCCGCAGAAATCCAAACGATCCGCGACAACGTTCCTGGCGCCGTTTTGCCGGGAATCGATACGATGACTGGCAACCCGTACGCCACTTCTTCGTTGCTCGACGTCACAAAAATCACCCAGAACTCCAAGGCGCCTTACTATTATTCGCCCTCGAGAAATATGGTATTCGTCAATCAGGCCGGCGCCGTGCTCAGCGGCATCAATTTTGGCGATGCGACGGTGATTATCAACGCCAACAACGTCACGATCAAGGATTGCACGTTCACCGCCACGACCAGTTTTTGGGCTATAGCCCAGAACCCTGCCGCAAGCGGCGCCACCGTGGAGAACTGTACCTTCGTGGGCAGTAAATCGCCGACGGAGGGCAATGACTGGATCAGTTCCAGTCTGGGCATAACCATCAAGGACAATACCTTTCTCAATTCACCGACCGATTCGATCGACATTCACTCAGGCGTCGTTACCGGTAACTACTTCTCCGGTGAGGGATATGGGACGTTAGAACACGCAGACACGATCTACGTGACAGGTTCAACCGGGCCGACCACCATCACCGACAATTTCATTGACGAGACGCCGAACCCCGGTTCAGCCGGGTTCTCCAACAGCGACATGCGCCTAACGAACGAGTTCGGTGATCTAAACGATGTGACCGTTTCGGGAAATTATTTACTTGGCGCTGGGTTTGCGGTCGAGGCCGGAAGCACGAACACCACCTACACGATCAGCAACGTGTCGATCGCCAACAACGACATTGGTTTCCAAGCATTCGGGCCTTATTATTACACCACCACAGGCGTCGCGACCGTCACCGGGACCACGATGGTCGACTTCTCAAATCCCACTGCTTCGACCCAGGCTCTCGCCGCCTATCAGGCTGCTGGCCTTCCGACGGCCAATGTGGTCTCTGGGACCAGCGGTGGAGCAGGCGGCAGCGGGTTGGCGCCGACGACGATCTTGGGCAACGGCTTTGTGTCCGCGCATTTGGGCGCGGGCGCCGGCGAAACGAATTTTGTCGGCGGCGCCGGCTCGCAAGATCTGTTCGGCGGTCTAGGCGCGAACATTCTCACCTACCTCGCCATCGGCGATGGCGGCGACCGGGTGGCCAATTTCGACCCCGCGAAGGACGTGATCGATCTCAGCCATATCGACGCCGACATCACCCAACCCGGCGTCCAGAATTTCACCTTCATCGGCACCGCCCCGTTCAGCGGCGATCCTCAGGTGCGCTATCAACTGAATCCGACGAACAACACCACCACGGTCCAGACCGCCCTCGCCGGCGATCCCTCGGCCGACTTTACCATCACGCTCGCGGGACTGGCGCCGCTCACCGCCGCCAACTTCGCGCTCACGCCGTCTCAGTCGTCGGCCGATCTGGCGGATGGCTCGGCATTGACCTATAGCAGGGTTCAGACAGCTGCCGGCGCGCCCACCGAATATGCGTATGCGAACGTTCAAGGAAGGGCCTATACGTCGTACGAATCGTTCAACACCGGTCTCACTGCGGATGATCTGAACCTCAGTTCGAGCGCAAACGAGCTCGTCCTGTACAGCCCGAGCCTGACGGTCACGAGAGGCGGCGGCAGCGAAAGCTTGCAGGCGGGGACGGGTAGCGATTTGCTGAGTTATCACCCCGTTGAGACCATAGACGCCAACACCAGCGGCAGCGAACAATTCATCTTTAGCGCGGGCTTCGGCAAGGAAACGATCAACGGCTTTTCGGCTTCGGGCGCAAGTCCGGACTCGATCCAGCTGGCGAAGCCGGCATTCTCCTACCTGCCTGCGGGCGTTACGCAGGCGCAGGCACTGGCGGCCGTGCTTGACAATGGCGGCGCCAACGGTTCATCCGGCCTGACGATCTCCGACTCGCATGGCGACAGCCTCACGCTCGCAGGGGTGACCACATCGACGGTCGCCGCCAACCCCGGCATGATCCAATTTACGTAAACTCGAGGCGGGGCGGCCCGAGCACTCGCGCCGGCCTATCCGGCGTTCGCCGCCTGCGATTTACGCACGCGCTGCGCGAAGACCGGAGCGGCGGCTGAACGGCCATGCGATGAGGCGCGTCGCGGCCTATCCCCAAAGCGCAGCGAGTCCACCCGAGGTGAGGGCGCCAAGCGACAGCGGCCCGGCCGGTTCGTAATTGTCGAGCGTGCTGCGCGCGATCGCAGGATCGAAGCCCTTGGTGATGACATAAAGGCGCATCAGCGGACCGGCAGAGTTCATGGCCTGAATCTGCTCGTTGAGACGCTTGGCGCGCTCGATCGCCTTGCCCATGTCCTCGCCGCGCTCGTGCGCCAACGGGTCGTCGTTGTCCTCAAGCCGTTTCAAACCTTCGGCGCGGGTCAGGTTCTGGCCCCGAACCTCGGCGTCGAACTCGGACACGATCCGGCTGAGCTCTTCGAGCGCGCCGCCCAGGCGCTGGCGGTACTGTTGTGCGAACTCGGGCCCCTGCGAGCCGATCAGTCCGGCCAGCACGGCGATCGCCAAGGCAAGTCTGCGCGCAAACATCGACTGACCTGTCTGAGGGACCCGGGCGGATCTTAGCGCTCGCCCGACTAAGTCGAACGGAACCGCGGTCGTCCTGACTTGAGCCAAAGGGTAACGCGAGGCGGCGGGTTCGGCCGGGCCAACCAAACAAAACGAAACAAAACCCAAACCCATCGACGTCGATGCGCATTTTGAGACGATTCCAATCTTGAGCGATTACGCGGGGCGTATCGTCAGTCAATGTGACTGCGGCGGCGCCGTCTTTTTCGTGAACGTACTGACCGCCCTGCTACTCTACTTTGGTGACAGATGCGGAAAAAATTCCATATTCTCATTCCAAGCCTGCGCCCAAGAGTGAACAACACGAATGCAGCCGCCAAAATAACGGCGCAAATATTGGATTTTAGACGGCTGGAGCCGCCGCTTATGGAGGAAAGTCATGAATGAACAATCCGGGCATCGTAAGGCGACCAAATATCCATATTTCGAAGCAGAGACCTCCGCCGAAGTCGTCAACGCCCGGATGGCGCCCGATATCAGTCCGCGCTTGCGCCAGGTGATGACCGCGATCGTCAAGCACCTACACGCCGCGGTCAAAGAGATCGAACCGACGCAAGACGAATGGCTCGCTGCTATAAAATTCCTCACCGACACGGGCCACATGTGCACCGATTGGCGGCAGGAATTCATCCTTCTTTCCGACACGCTCGGCGTCTCTATGCTGGTCGACGCGATTAACAATCGCCGGCCGAACGGCGCAACTGAAAATACAATTCTCGGCCCGTTCTATGTGCCCAACGCGCCCCAATATGAATCCGGCGGCAATATTTCGCTCGACGGCAAGGGGGAGCCGGTGGTCGTGCGCGGCAGGGTCACGGATACGCGGGGCAATCCGATCGCCGGCGCGAAAATCGACGTTTGGCAGACTAATGATGACGGCTTCTACGATGTGCAGCAGAAGGGTGTGCAGCCCGACATGAACCTGCGCGGCCTATTCAATTCGAATGTCAACGGCGAATATTGGTTCCGGTCGTCAAAACCGCGCTACTATCCGATCCCGGACGACGGGCCCGTCGGCAAGTTGTTGCATCAGATGGGGCGCCATCCCAATCGCGCCGCCCATCTTCATATGATCGTGACGGCGCCAGGATTCGAGCCGGTCGTCACGCATATTTTCACGCCGGACTGCCCCTATCTCGAAGAAGACGCTGTGTTCGGCGTCAAGGAAAGCCTCATCGCCGATTTCAAGCGCGTCTATGATCCGGTTGAGGCAAAGGCGCTGAACTTCGTCAATCCATTCTGGTCGGTGAACTGGGACTTCGTGCTGGCGCCCGCAAAGGCGGGCGTGGCGGAGCGGACGATGTTCCATGTGTCAGGACGCTAGGCCCGAGCGGAACGCTTATCTGATGTCGGCAAGTCAGTCGAGCGGGTCCGGCGCCATCGGGAAGTCGCGGCGATCGATCCAGGTGGAGAGAGGCTCGAGCAACGCGAGAGTCGAAGGCTGAGCGGCCGTTCTGTCGAAATTTGAGTCCTGCGAGCCGCGTGTAAATCATTCGCTGCTTGCCGACAGCAACCGCCCCAGTCGCGGAGAGTCGTGAACGCGACTTCGGCATTTCGTCTGCGTGGGGCCGGTTGGCGACTGTCGCCCGGATGGCGGTCTTCCATCCCGAACAGCAGTTCCCGGGCGCATCGAGATGACCTTCAAGTCCATCAAATACGATCACAATCCGAGATAGGCTTTCTGGATCATCTTGTCCTCGCGCATTTCCGCCGGGGTTCCGGCGCTTACGATCCGGCCATTGTCTAGGACATAGATGTGATCGGCGAGCTTGAGGCTCTGGTAGGCGTTCTGCTCGACGAGGACGATCGATTGGCCGCCCTCGGTGAGGCGGCGAAGAACTGAAAATAGATCGCTGACTAGACGCGGGCTCAGGCCGAGGGAGGGCTCGTCGAGGAGGAGGATTTTCGGCTCGGACATCAGCGCGCGGGCGATCGCCAGCATCTGCTGCTCGCCGCCGCTCATCGTTTTGGCGAGCTGTTGCCGGCGTTCGGCCAAGCGCGGAAACAGCGTCAATTGCCGCTCCAGTCGTTGGGATTCGCCGGCACGGGCGCGCTCGGGATAGGCACCGATGCGCAGATTGTCCATCACCGACATCTCGCCGAAAAGACGGCGGCCCTCCGGCACGAGAGCGATGCCGACCTCGACGATGCGGTGGGGCGCCTCCTGTTCGATCGGCCGGTCGTGGAACAGAATCCTGCCGCCCGACTGCGGCCTGACGAGACCAGCGACAGTCTTCAAAAGCGTGCTCTTGCCGGCGCCATTGGCGCCGAGAATCGCCGTGGTGCGGCTCGGCGCGATATCGACGGTGACGTCGTGCAGCGCCTCGTGTTTGCCGTAAGCGACGCTGACGTGTTCAAGCCGCAGCATCGTCGTCTCCAAGATAGACCTGCATTACTTTCGGGTCGGACAGAACCTCGGCCGCGGTTCCCTCCGCGATCGTCATGCCGGCGTTCATGACGACGACATGGCCGCAAAGTGCACGGATCGCCTCCATCACGTGCTCGACCATGAGCACCGCAATGCCTTCGCGCTGGATCTGGCGAATGAGGTCGATGCCGATCTTGAGCTCGGTCGGGTTGAGACCGGCGAGCCATTCGTCCAGCAAGAGCAGTTGCGGGCGGGTCGCCAGCGCGCGGGCAAGTTCGACGCGCTTCTGGTCGATATAGGTGAGCTGTGAGCCGATGAGTTGGGCCCGGTCCGCCAGACCGACCCGGTCGAGGAGGGCGTCCGCGCCGCTCAGCGCCGCGGCGGGGCCAGTCGGATCGCTGCCGAACATTCGGCCGAGCATTACGTTCTCGCGCGTCGTCATGCCGGGAAGGATGCGCACGAGCTGGAATGTCCGGGCGATGCGGGCGCGGCATATTTCGAACGACCGGACGCCGATAATCTCGTCGCCTTGAAAAACGATCGACCCGGCGTCCGGCGGCAGCTCGCCGGGGATGAGG
>Ga0209624_10001954_pt1 | contig 15634 bp, 17 predicted proteins | sample JacPinW_OM2H0_O1_FD_188565 | JGI IMG/M metagenome (GOLD analysis project Ga0209624, IMG submission 188565) | Forest soil microbial communities from Algoma, Ontario, Canada - Jack Pine, Ontario site 1_JW_OM2H0_O1 (SPAdes) (version 2) | ecosystem: Environmental > Terrestrial > Soil > Boreal...
CCGGCGAAAGCTGTGCCAGGCAAGAGAACAACGAGGCACAAAGTCGGCAACAAGATCCCGCAGAGTCTTCGGGTTAACGTCACAAGGGGCAGCGGTGCGGCGCGAAGCCGACCCAGTTGCAAACGAGTCGCATCTAGAGTTACTATGATTTCTCGGCGGTGAGTCCCTGTTGTCATAAAAGATGAATGGGATTAGCGGCTAGTTGCAAATCAGTCGCATGTAAAACTACAGTGTTGATATTGACGGACGCCGCATCCTGCCGTCAAGTTTCACCGCGAAATTTCGTCGCACACTCATTGCGACAAGTTGCCACGATTAGGAGAAAGCGAGATGCCTCTTCCCCAGACGGAAATGCCAGGCCGGTTGCAGGCGCACTTTGCTGAGCGCGGAATTCGAATGACGCAGCAGCGTCGCGCCATTCTGAGTGTGATCGAAACTGCGACCAAGCACCTTGACGCCAGCCAGATTTTGCGCAAGGCGCAGAAGATCGATCCCAGCGTCGACCGCAGCACGGTCTATCGCACGTTGCGCTTGTTGAAGCGGCAGGGCCTGATCGACGAACTCGACCTGATGCACATCAACGGCGAGGGACACTATTACGAGCGCAAACTCGAGCGCGATCACATTCACATGGCCTGCCTGCGTTGCGGAAAAATCACAGAGTTTCTCAGCGACAGCTTTGAAAAACTCAAACAGCAGGTCGAGAAGGATTGCCGGTTCCGGATTCTGGTTTCACGGCTCGAAATCGGCGGCTACTGCGCGGCCTGTCGAGGATCAAACTAGAGTCCACGTGATGGAATTCCGTTTTCTTACCGCCGAAGACGCAGGTGAATGGTGGAGGCTCCGACTGGAAGCGCTCAAAGGTGACCCGGAGGCGTTCAGTTCGTCCACGGAAGACCACCTGACACTCAGCGTGAAGGATGTCGAGTCACGTCTAGGCGCCGGCACGACGGACGCGTTTGTGGCCGGTGCATTCGATGCAGGACATCTCGCGGGCATGGCGGGCTTCGTTCGCGAAAAGGGACTGAAGACCCGGCACAAGGGACGGATATGGGGCGTTTATGTCACGCCGGAAAAACGCGGGCACGGTGTTGGTCGGGAATTGCTGCAGATGTTGTTGGAACGCGGTAGCGCGCTCGACGGGGTGGAAATGGTCCTGATCTCCGTGGCGGCTACGCAGGCGGCAGCCGCTTGCCTTTATCGCTCTCTCGGTTTTGAAATGTTTGGATGCGAACCGCGGGCACTTCTCGTTGGCGGGCAGTATATCGATGAGCAATACCTGGTTCTGCGATTAGAACATCGATCGGACAAGTAATCAGGCCACAAATGCCGTCTGCCAAATAGAAAAGCGCCCTGACTTATTAAAGTCACGGACGCCTCGGCAGCCCTCCCCCAGAACTGCCAAACCACAGGAGCGATACTAGGGTTCGCTTACTTTTCTGTAAACGTCACTTTGGTAATACATAATTAGCGGAAAGCTAAACAGTAAACAGAGCGGCTACTGCTTCTGCCACGTAAGCCCGGCATCGGTGGTGATCCAGACTTCTGGCGTCGACGTTGCAACTTTGCCGTGGATCGAGTCGGAAAACTCGAGTGCAACGACATCTCCGGTGAGCGTCGCGCCCGATGACGCCGGGATCACGCGCGTCCACGTGGCTCCGGAGTCGGTTGAGTGATACAACATCCCGGCCGATCCGCCCGCCCATACATCTTCGCCGTTCGCCGCGACCGCACGGAACGTGGGCGCGATCAATTCCCGCTTCAGGATCTTGGAAGAGTCCTTCTCTTTCATCGGAGCAGACTTCGCGACGGCATAGCTCATCCTGGAGGCTGCCGCTGATGGCGCATTCACATTCACGTCTTGCCAAGTGTTGCCTTGATCGAGAGAACGCTGCAGAGATCCGTTAGCGTTAATGGTCCAGCGTGCACTCGGCACGCGCGTTGGGCCGCCGATCGCGCTGGTGGGAGTGGACTGGGGCATCGCGCCTCCAGGAATTTCGACACTGCCCACAACCAAAGTTCCAGGCTCTTTCGCGCGATTGACAACGACCCCGCCGGAACCACCGGGCGACGGTTGCAGCGGAATCGCTTCGCTGCGGAGCGCTATCTCATCTTGAGCTTGTGACGTCGTATTGATTGCCGCTGCCTGACTCGAAACCTCGACGCTCTGAGATACAGGAGCAGGCGCCTTTGCGACTGCTGCCGCAGCACCGCCTAACGACTGCTTGGCAGACGGTGGTGCTGCGGGCGCTGCGTTTTGTGCCTGATTCACGTACGCATTCTGCTGCGCTGTCTGATTCGCCAGCCGTGGTCCGTGGGTGAGCTGTCCATGGATCGCATTCCCTCCGATCACTCCCCCGATCTGAGGCCTGGCAGCGGCTGTTGTCTCATCGGCCTGAGCCAGCGGCTTGGTCACCGCGGCAAGTTTCTTGTCGGCAACCTTTTGATCTTCGATTTCTTTGGCTTCGGTTTTCTTCTCAGTTCTCGAATCGAGGCGGGTAGTAGCCGGGACCTCGTCCCGCTGCACGGAAGGCTGGGTCTGAGCAGTAGCCTGTGCTGCGCTGTCCTGCGGCGCGGTGGACGTCACCGCAGGCACAGTCGCACGATATGCGACAGTGGCAGAATGTGTTTGCCGCTGATAGAGCACGACGCCCAACCACGCGACCAGGACAATACCGGCAGACACGAATCCCCAACGGAGCACAGGCCAGGCAAACCATCCCGAAGCTGCGGGACGAACAACGGTCTCCAGAGCTTCGGTTTCGGGCAACGCGAGGGCGACTATTTCCCGGCATTCACCGCAGCGGGCCAAGTGTTCGATCACAATGTCGCGTTCGACTTCGGGCAGCGACCGTTCGGAGAAGGCGGTCAGCATGTCCGCGTCCGGATGATTCAAGGCGGGCGTGGCCACCTTCAGGCGCTCGCGCACGATTTTGGGCACACCCTGCATAAAATCAGCTTCCGGCTATCAGCCTACAACTAAAGCACTTACACAATCTTAAGACTCACGCCACTATCAACTCTCGCCCTCGCGGACTCTGGCCTCCACTGTCTTCTTAGAGAACGCGGCTGGAGGCGATTCTTGCGCGAGACTGCGGCGAATATCCACTTGCAAGTCACGGACATCTACTTCCAATGCTTCCTCGGCCTGCTGGCGGGACATACCACGCTGCCCCAGGGCCGCCACGATCTGTTTCCGGAGTGATTTGGCCAGCTTATCGAGCTTGCGACTGATCGTGGATTCGTGGACCCCGAGCATGCGGGCGATCTCGGCCAGGGTGCGTTCGTCCAAATAATACGCGCTCAGAATCATCCGATCCTCGCCGGAAAGAAAACCGAGGGCTTCGTCGGTGGCCTGGGCCAAGCGGTTGTCGGCAGGGGCGACCGGCTCGGGGTCGGGGGCGCGGAATTGTATCCCCTCCTCCGATTCCTCTTCTAGACTGACGAGCCGCTTGGTGCGCCGGTAGCGGTTTACATACTCCTGCGCGAGGACGGTGCGAAGCCACCCTTCGAGCGATCCGCGACCGCTGTAAGAGGCTAGCTTCGAGACTCGCCTGCCTTCACGAGTGGTGGTGCCGTAGAGGTCGGCGTAAAGAGTGTCGGCGAGATCTCGGGCAGCCGAGTCTTCCCGGGCAATCCGCAACGCCGAGAGATACAGCTTCTCGCGGTAGCGCGCCATGAAGACTACCCACGCGGGATCGCTGCCAGCTGCGCAGGCGCGAGCCAGGGCCAGCTCGTCAATGCGCAGGCTCAGAAAAAAAATGCGGACTTCGGAATCGGACGCGGAAGGCGGAGCCTGCTTCGCCCCAATTTCGCAGAGTATTTCAGTTAATGCTTCGCGCGACAGGCCAATCTTTTCGCAATCGCCCTTCGCATGGAGCTCGGCCAGCAAGTCGTTCACGATCGACTGTATGGCCGGCATGGGCTTCGTCGAAGTCATTGCGTGAATGAATTATCCCGCTTTCCCGCCGACGTTCAAGTATCCAGAAGCTGTACCCTGCTTTGGCCGTTTATCCCGCCGGGCAGGAGCCCGGCAAATCCCCACCCAAAGTATGAGCCTTAACCCGCGGTTCGGGATGCCTTGCACTCTTCGCAGGGGCAGATTTCGCGCAGGAACTTCCAGGAATAAATGCCGAGATCGTGGTTATCGTTCCAGGAGAATTTAATGGCGTACTTGCCCACGCCCTCAGCCGAGAGCGGCTTGGCGTGGGGCTTAAAAATCAACAAGGCTCCCGGTGCGGCGGTAGCGGGCTCTCCGGGACGGCGTCCGGTTTTGCCGCGCTCGTCCTCGCACATGGCGCACGGACAGGCGTCGCGCAGGTAAACGAAGTTGTAGTGCGAAACGTGGCCGTCGTTCCATTCAATATCAACGCCCGTGCCGGAGGTCAGATTCACCTTCACCGACTTGGGATCGGTCGACGCTGTGGGCGATTGGAGCGGAGACTGCATGGGATAAGTATCGCATAGGGACGCTTTGGCTAAGCGAAGGTCGCAAATCCGTTACGAATCGGCCGCGGGCATTGCCCAATTCAACCAAGTTCCTGTAAAATCTAGGTTTGCCCTACCAGATCTGAACCTTTCGGGAGCAGCAGTCATGGCACAACAATGTGATATCTGCGGCAAGAAGCCGCAAGCGGGAAACCGCATCAGCCACGCCCACAACGTCACCAAGCGGCGCTGGAACATCAACTTACGTCCGGTGCACGCCAAGGTCGCCGGCCAGGGGAAGCGCATCCGCGTGTGCACGTCCTGCCTGCGCAGCGGCAAAGTCGTCAAAGCATAGCCGCTTCTTCGCTGGGCCGCTGACTTCGCCGAGAAAATCTCATCCTTCTGAGGACGTATGCGCGCAACCTCGACGTGCTCAAGGTTGCGTGCTCGTTCGGCTGCTCCAAGCTCACTCGGCGTTCATTCCGGCCTTTTCGAGATCTCTCAGTAATTTCGCGAAACCTTTGTCGCCTTGTTCCGCGGTCACCAGTGTGCCCTCTGGGCTGATGATCAGGTACGTGGGAAATATCCCGATCTGATAAGGAGGCGGCAAGCGGTTTTCAGTCGACAAGACAACTGGGTAACTGTGAGGGTGCTTCTTCAAGTAGTTCTCGACAGTGGCGCGGTCCTCGTCCACGGAAACGCCGATGATCGCCAGGTTCTTGCTTCCGTATTTCTGGTTCAGCTTTTCAATCGAAGAAGCATCCGACTGGCAGGGTGGACACCAAGTCGTCCAAAAATCAAGCAACACGGTTTTACCTTTCAATTCCGCGAGCGAAACGGGGCCGCCGTGAAGGTCGGTGGCTTGCAGGCCCGGCGCTGGTTTGCCTGCCAGCTCTTTCTTGAAGCGGTCTTCATTCCATCGACTGAGTTCGTTGACCTCGTGCAATCCTTCGGGTAGTCGGAAGAGAGCGATATCAGGAGAAGCACCGTAACTCATCTGCTTGATGTTGTAATTCACTTCCCACTGATTCCCACCCATATCGCCTTCAACGGAGGCTGAGATGTGGGCCCGCAGCCAGATTCCGGTTTCGGTGTCGGCCATAACACGGATCACTCCGCCCGTCATCTTGATTACAGATCCGGGCCCATTGGGACGCACCCACGGTTTGATCGGCGCTTCGATGATGACGCATGCGTGGTCCTTGCCAGAAAACCCGCAAGGCAGCTGTTGCACCTCTTTCACTTTGTTCCAGTCCAGTTTGGTGTCGTAGGGATCGGGCAGGGGTTTGTCCTTGTCGATCGTCTGCTTTGGACGAGCGTAATCCGTGCCTCCGGATTCGAACACAAACAGTTCGTGGCCATCGAAGACGCGGATACGTTCGCCCTCTCCGCCTACCGGTTGTTCGCGCCACTTGCCTTGGGAGAAATCGATGGCGATCTGGAAACGGGATACCTCATCGACATATCCCGATCTAACATGCCGCATCACTTCAAATTCTTGGTGTAAGGCACGCGGACCTTGTTGCACAGCTTCGAGCTTGCTCCGAAGTTCGCTTGCTGGCGTCTCGGCGAACGCGCCCAAAACAGTCACACACGCGGCCACCACGACGGAGAGCCGCGTCAGCCCCTTAGCGGGTAGCATCGATTTGTCTCCAACTCTTCGGGATGATCGAACGTTCATCTGGGACGGATGAAGTTTTCAGAAAACAGTGGATTATAGGCTCATTTCGGGCAGAGTCAATTACTGAAGAGAGTTCCCTTGAGCGTGGAACAACGCGCGTACTCGGCGGTTGCTACTGCTTGGCGGCTGGCAGAATGGCGAGCAGCCGTATGTCGAAGATCAACGTCGCATTCTTTGGGATGATTCCGGAATAGCCCTGGTCGCCGTAAGCGAGTTGTGGAGGAATTCGGAGTTGGCGCTTACCGCCGACCTTCATTCCTGTAACGCCTTCTTCCCAACCTTTGATGACGTCGCCTTTGCCGATCGTGAAATCGAAGGGCTGATGCGCGTCGACCGAACTGTCGAATTTCTTCCCGTTTGTCAGCCAACCGGTGTAGTGCACTTTCACGTGGTCGCCGTCTTTGGCGACTTCCCCGGTCCCAACCCTGATATCCCAATACTGCAGACCGGAGTCTGTCTTGACGCCGTCACCGGTGACTTTCGTCGGCACATTGGTGTTCGGGACGACCTGGGCTTTGTGCGTCGCTGTTTGTGCCAACACGGTTGTGGCTATCAGAACCACGATTGCGATGACGATTCCGTTCTTCATGGAACTCTCCGTTCGCAAAAACTTAAGACCAATTTATTCAAGAGCAATCACGTCGATTTCAACCAAAACATCCTTTGGCAACCGGGCGACCTCGACTGTTGTGCGCGCTGGAGGCGATGACGAGAAGTACTTTCCGTAGGCTTCGTTCATGGCGGCGAAGTCGTTCATGTTCTTGAGAAACACTCCAGAGCGGACGACTTTCGCGAGGCTGCTTCCGGCGGCTTCGAGAATCTGCGTCAGGTTGCGCAGGATGCGGTCGGTCTGCGCGCCGACGTCTCCCGTAATAATTTGCTGCGTCGCCGGGTCGATCGGCACCTGGCCGGAGACAAAGACGAATCCGTTGGCTTTGATGGCTTGCGAATAAGGGCCGATGGCTTGCGGGGCATTCTTGGTAGAAATGACTTCACGCATAGAAGCAGTTCTCTATTCTTAGCAAAAGACTACACCACAGCGGGCACAGGGTATCACAGAGGAATGCTACTTTGATTTCACTGCCCTTGCTGGGCTCACTGCTTTCAGATTTTCTGCAGTCGCTGGACTTCATGCACACCGGGGATTTTTCGTAACCCCGCGATGATCGTTTCGAGATGCTTCAAGTCTGAAATATCCAGCACGACTTCCACACTGGCTTGGCTGTTCGCGGTATGCGCTCCGATGTTGCGGATGTTGCTCTTGGCGTCGCCGATCACGCCCGTGATGCTCTTCAGCATGCCGAAGCGGTCGTCGCAGAAAACGGTCAGCTTCACGGGATAGGCTGTCGGTGTGCTCTCGTCGCGCGCCCATTCGACATCAATCTTGCGTTCCGGTTCGTACAAAAGATTCGTCACATTGGGACAATTAATCGAGTGTACGGCTACGCCCTTGCCTCGCGTGATGTAGCCAACGATGCTTTCGCCGCGGATCGGATTACAACAGCGGGCGCGGTACACCAGCATGTCTCCCTGGCCGCGGACTGTTATGGCATTGTGATCTCCAAAGACGCGGCGAACGACGCTGGCAATGCCGCCGGGTTGCGACGTCAGACCTTCGGACTCGATATCTCCAGCGATTGAATGAGTCGCGCCAGCGGGAAGAAGCCGGGCGAGGACTTGGCGCGCGGAATATTTCCCGTAGCCTATGCCGGACATCAAGTCTTCGGCTTTACCAAGACCGTAGGCTGAAGCGACTTTCAGCAATTCTTCGTCTTTGATCTCTTTCAGCGCGATGCGATATTTGCGCGCTTCTTTTTCAATCAGCTTGCGCCCGATCTCGATCGATCGCTCGCGCTGGTGAACGTTGAGCCAGTGCTTGATCTTGTTGCGCGAACGCGACGACTTGACCAGCCCCAGCCAGTCGCGGCTGGGCTTGTGTCCGGGCTGCGTAAGAATTTCGACAATATCTCCCGAATGCAGTTTGTGGCGCAGGGGAACCATGCGTCCATTGACTTTGGCACCCACGCAAGTGTGGCCAACCTCGGTGTGAATCGTGTAAGCGAAGTCGATCGGGGTAGCGTCGCGCGGCAGCACTACCACCTTGCCTTTCGGCGTGAACGTGTAAACCTCTTCGGGATAGAGATCAACTTTGAGCGTTGAGAGGAATTCGTTGGGATCGCTGACGTCGCGCTGCCACTCGACTACCTGCCGCAACCAGGCGAGACGCTGCTCGTCCTGCGCCGAGACCGGCCCATCTTTGTATTTCCAGTGAGCGGCGATGCCCTCTTCCGCCATCTTGTGCATTTCTTCGGTGCGGATCTGGATCTCAAACGGCGTGCCGTCTTCCGTAATCACAGACGTATGCAGAGACTGGTAAAAGTTCGGCCGCGGCATCGCGATGAAATCCTTAATTCGGCCGGGCACAGGGCGCCAAAGGTTGTGAATGATACCGAGCACCGCGTAGCAATCTTGCAGCGAGCGTGTAATCACCCGCATGGCGCAGAGGTCATAGACTTGGTCGACCGAGATACGCTGCTTCTGCAGTTTCTTGTGAATGCTGAATAGCCGCTTGATGCGGCTCTCGACACGCGCCTGGATGCCGGCTTCTTTCAGCTTGTCGGTGATCGTCCCCTGCATTTTCTCAAGGAAAGCTTCGCCCAGCTTGCGGCGCGCGTTGACTGATTTTTCGACCTGCTCGTAGCCTGCGGGATCGAGAAAGCGGAAGCCAAGGTCCTCGAGTTCGCCGCGAATCTTTCCCATCCCGAGGCGATGGGCGATCGGCGCGTAAATCTCCAGCGTTTCTTCGGCAATTTTGCGTTGGCGCTCGGGCTGAAGATGCTCGAGCGTGCGCATATTGTGAAGGCGGTCAGCCAGTTTGATCAGAACGACGCGGATGTCGTCGACCATGGCCAGCATCATCTTTCGCAGGTTTTCGGCCTGCTGTTCCTCGCGGGTGGCGAAGTCAATTTTGCTGATTTTGGTGACGCCCTCGACGATGTGCGCCACCTGTTCGCCGAATTCTCTCTGGATGTCTTCGATCGTGACCGAGGTATCTTCAACCGAGTCATGCAACAGGCCAGCGGCCACAGCGACCGGGTCCATCTTCATTTCGGCAAGGACCAGCGCAACTTCCAGAGGATGGACCAGGTAGGGCTCTCCCGAAGCGCGGCTCTGGCCTTCGTGATGCTTTAGAGAGTAGTCGTAGGCTTTCTTGACGATCGTGAGATCGTCCTGCGGACGGTTCTCCTGCATCCGCTTCATCAGATCGCGGAACTTGGTCAGGGTGAGAGCTGTGGTAGCGATCTGTTGGCGTAACGTCGCCATGAAGGATTATAGCCCTCGAACAGCCCGACAAATATCAGGGAAGACCTGGTGGGAATACGGGGGCCTAAAATGATTATAGCCGTTTGACGCCGCCAAACGCCCGCCGGTCAAGGATCGGCGATCATGCGCGAATCCCGAGATGTAAATCCGATTCATTCGGCAGGTTCAAAAATCTAGGCTCATTTTTCCTTTCAATCGATTCAGAACAGTCTTTTTCCCTCAATCGCCCCACCACATTCTGGCTTCCTGCTAGAGTGAAGGCGTTATGGTCGAGTTGCGCAGGGTTCGGGTCCTGGTCAGCGGAGCGTCCGGACCGATTGGCACCGCTTTGCTTCCAACTCTGAAAGCGGACGGAGCACAGATTGCGCGGCTGAGCCGCAGCGGTCCGAAACGCATCTCTCAGGACGAAGAAAGCATTCCGTGGAATCCCGCCGAACCAATTCCTCCCGACGTCGTCTCAGGCTTTGACGCAGTCATTCATCTCGCTGGCGAAAGTATCGTCGGGCGCTGGAGCGCCGAGAAGAAAAAGAAGATCCGTGACAGCCGGGTTTCAGGCACCTCTCACTTGGCGCGGGCCCTGGCGCGAACGAGAAACAAGCCGCAGGTTTTCATTTGCAGTTCCGCCATCGGATTTTATGGCGACCGTGGCGATGAGGTTTTGACTGAACAAAGCACACCCGGCCGGGGATTTCTTCCGGATGTGTGCCGCGAATGGGAAGCGGCAACGCAAGCGGCCTCGGAAGCAGGAATACGAACAGCTCACATCCGCACCGGAGTCGTGCTCAGTGCCAAAGGCGGCGCACTCGAGAAAATGCTGCCTCCCTTCAAACTAGGCGTTGGCGGCAAAATCGGCAGCGGCCGGCAGTGGATGAGTTGGATCGATGTGCAGGACATGGTCGGCGCGATCCATCACATCTTGAAAGACGATTCCCTGCGCGGTCCCGTCAACATGGTTGCGCCGCAGCCTGTCACGAACGCGGAATTCACCAAGACGTTGGCCAGCGTGCTCTCGCGCCCGGCAATTTTTCCCGTCCCGGCCTTTGTCGTGAAGTTGCTCTTCGGAGAAATGGGAGAGACCGTTCTTCTGGGAAGCCAACGCGTCCAACCACGGGTGCTCGAAGCTGCGGGATATTCGTTTCGCTTCAGCACCTTGCGCGCCTCGCTTGAAACTCTTCTCAACCGATAACCGTTCGGATCACTCTGAAACTATTCGGCTCACTCTAACGTGTGATTGAAATCACAGCCGTCGGTTTCCTTGCGTGTCAGGCTCACAGAGTCTGATGGGCACGGGAATGAAGAAGAAAATCATTGGCGCGTTGGTGCTGGCATCGCTTTCGTGGTGGAGCGTACCGACCGCATTCGCCTCCGTTTTCTCGATTCATTCCACGGCCGTAAGGCAGGCTGCTCCTTCTCCCGCCTCCAAAGCACACAATCACGATTGCTGCCCCGGTCTTCATCTCAGACTCGAAGCACCCTTGTTCGTCGCGCTTACTCCTCCGGCGATGCCCTGCGGCGATGAGCACCCGTGTTGCGCGAAGCATGCACCGGATCATTCCTTCTCGTTGCCGGCAGTGAATCGAATGACGCGCCCTGGCCCGGATAGTTTCGCCACAGGCGTCGCCCAGAACGACGCTGCCCGCAGCGGGGTTACCTCTCCGAGCTCCGGCCGGGACGTCGCACTGACTTTTTTCGCACGAAGCACGGTCCTTCGCATCTGAGATCTCTCCTCGCGCCAGAGGCGCAATCCCTTTCATATCGCAGGCCTAAATCTAGCGTCTGCCTCCGTCAATGGGGTAAGCCCCAACACGAATTCATATCCATAAGGAGATTTAGATTATGAAACACAAGATGCTGGCACTCATCCTAGCCCTGACCGTTGCGTCATGGGCACAAACTGCAACCCAAACTGCTCCGTCCGCACCGGAACAGAACTCCGCGGAAAAGAGCAAATGCGCGTGCTGCGACAAGATGGCTTCGGCCGACAGCAAAGATGCGCACGCCAGCTGCATGCGTCACAGCAAAGAAGACGCCAAGAGCATGAGTTCGTGCTGCAGCGGGAAAGACGCGAAGTCCTGCATGAAAGGCGACAAGACTGCGGCCTCCTGCTGCAAAGACGGTTGCGGGAAAGACAAAACCGCGTCGATGAGCTGCGGCAAAGAATGTGGGAAAAAATGCGAGAAGGGCTGCTGCGCGTCCGAGAAGAAGACTGCGAAGAATTGCTGTGACAAAAATATTCGCGGCTGAGTAATTCGAAACTTCCAGGCCCGGACGAGTTTGCCCGGGCTTTTTTATTGAGTGAGCAGGGCTGTCAACGCCAACACTACGTTTCGCGACCAGCGTCCAACTTTTGGGCAGGCATCGCGCAGACCGCTCCCTCGCTGAAGTTTTCCCCCTCGATTCCAAAGGCATGATCGAAGCGGGCGCGGTAGTTTTCCCACGCGATCGCGGAAGTCAACTCCACGAGCTCGGCTTCGTTGAATCTCTCACGCAGGCGGGAAAAGAGCGCGTCGGTAACTTCCACTGGCGTCCGCGTCATTGCATCCGCATATTCAAGCACGAGACGCTCAAGTGCCGAGAAATTGAAATCAATGCGATAGTTCGCCAGGTTGGCGATTTGCTCGCTGCTGATGCCTATTTTTCTGCCGACGGCAGAACCGATATCAATTCAAAAAGGACAACCCACCAGCGTCGCCACGCGCAATTCCGCAAGACCCTTCAGCTTGTGATGGATGAGTTTGCTTCCCGCTTGCGTCTGCTCCATCTGGCCATATCCCCAAAGAATCTTGGGATGATGGGCTGTCACCTGAATTGGCATGATGACACGGCCGAGCCTGCGCCGCGTCAGAGAGTAGACAAGTCCCACAAACAAGCGGCGTAGAGGTCCGCCCTGGTTGCTGGGAGCACCGGGGATACGAGCCATATAACTCCTCACTTAACCCGATTCACTGCTGGTTGGGGCGATTCACTTCATCCTGCAATTTTTGCAGAAGCTGCGCACGCTGTTCGGTGGTCAGTTCGCGCTGCAATTCCTCGAGAGCCAGGGCGACGATGTGGTAGTGATGTGCGCCCGCATATTTGGGATCGGCCGTAATCTCGAGCCACAGTTTGTGCATGAGCTCGACATCTTGCGGACGCATGCGCGGCGTGTGCGGTCCGAGAGAATATTCGCGGATCGTGTTATCCGGAGCGCAGACTTCCAGGGTCAATCGCGGGCGTGGCTCCGGCAAGCGTTCCCATGCGTCACCGGTGAGTTTTGCCTGTTCGTCGGCGCTCAGCTTGTTGGACAAACCGCAGATCACGCGGCTGGACTCGAGCCGCTGCGCCGTCACCATGATCGCTTCGAACACATCGGTCGCCGGAACCACCAGCAGCGAGATCGGTTTGCCCTCTTTTTCCGCGACCGCAACCGCGGCTGTGAAGAGCTCCTGTTCGTAATGGTCGAACACTTGGGTCGCGTCGAAAACCGTGCTCCCGCTGAACGTGTGCTCGCGGTGGTAGAGACGGGCGCTCATCACGACAACATCCTGTTTGATTGTGTTGGTATGGCTCAGAATGTGCCGCAGGTAGTAAAGATTACGAGGATCGCGCACCGCGACCAGGACGTTTCCCGGACGAACTCCCATGGCGCCGCTGCCCAGCTCCTGATTGCCATATACGCGAAACTGGTCCAGCTGTTCCGGCTTGCCGTGCCGCTCTCTCGCGACATGGCGTTCCGACACCGTAAAGATCGTGAAAAAGACGCCGCTAAAGATCAGCCCCGCGATCGTGGCCTGGTACTTGGTGAACAGATTGACGACGGCGGTGATGAACAACACGCCAGAGATCAACATCAGGCCGACAGGAATCTCGGTCTTGCCGATATGGAAATTGCCCGGCACTTTCCACTCCCGGTTGCCCGGCTCGGTGAACCGAAGCACCAGCACCGCCAGCGACTTCATGGCGAAGCTCCAGATCACTCCGAAAGCATAGAGCGCGGCCAGCACATAGACATTGCCGAGGCTGAGGAAGATCGTTAGCAGCTGCAATCCGACGATGAGGTTAATGATTCGGTAGCTCGTGCCGAAGCGGTTGTGCGGCTTCTGGAACCAGCTGGTCAACACGCCATCTTCCGCGACGCGATTCAGGACGCCGTTGGCTCCCACGATCGATGTATTCTGGGCTCCCGCGAGAATCAGCACGCCGACCAGAACTACGAAGCCGTGAAAGAGCAACTTGATGCTCGTGGGCCCGACCAGGTACATCGCGATGCCGCCAATCAAATTGGCAAAGAAGTCGGGGCGCACGCTGTCGGGAATAATCATCACCGCGAAGAATGAAACCAGCGAGGTGAAGAGCAGGCTGTAAATGAAAATCACGAGCCCGGTCTTCTCCAGGTTCTTCAACTTCGGGTGCTCGATCTCGCGATTCACCTGGGCCAGCGTCTCTTCGCCACTCATCGCCAGGACGGAATGCCCGAAGCCGACGAAGAGCAGGATCCAAGTCAGGTGAGTGAAGAAGGTTCCATTCAACCAACCAAGAGAGTCCTTGTTGATCGGGATCGCGCCGGCGGCGCTAAACGGACTGGGTGGCAGTTGAACCGGCGTCCGCAGAACGGTGACCGTACACCACAGGATCAGGATCACCACCATGACTGTGGTGATGATCATGATCTGCACAGCCTTCTGGCTGGATTCGTGGATGCCCTGGGTATTCTTCCACCAGAAATAGAGCACCACGATCACAGCAAGGCCAGCGGCGAAATGATCGTCGGAGAAATTGAGCGGACGATGGAAATACACTCCCATGTCCTTGATGAAGCCTGCCAAGTACTGTCCCGCGGATACGGCGCTGATCGGACCGGTCAGCACATAGTCGAAGAGCAGCGCCGAGACGGAAAACTTGGCGAGCGTACCGCCCATGGCCTCTTTCACGACGCGGTACACGCCGCCGCGAACGAACATGCTGCTGGACTCAATATAGAGGGCCCGGACGGCGTAGCTGAACAGCATTACGCCGAGAATGAACCAGGGAGCGCTCTTGCCGATGACCTTTTCGGCGTCGCCTCCGGCGTAGTACGCGGAGGAAGCTAAGTCAGACAAAACAATAGCCGACGCGCGCCAGAACGAGATGAAGGTCAACATCACCGTGGTGGCGACGAAGACTTTTACTGCCGGCTTGGTTCCTTCAGCGGACGTTGCCATGCTTGGACAGAGACACTGCGGTCAGAAGTGAAGCATTGAAGATAGCACAGGCATGGCACCAGAGGCGGTGGAAACAGCTCACCCGCAGCCGTTGCGGACCCTTTATCTCCAGATGCTGTGGCTAGGTCCACTGGTGGACGGGCGCGAGGTAGGTGTGCGTAATTCGATCGTGCCAGCAGAGGGCATCCTCATCGAGAAAAACCCATGCGAATCCCATGCCGAGGGAAACGGCTGAGAGGAACGAAGCCAAAACTCGCCAGCGGCGCAGCGCCCGGCTCGTCGAAGAACCGTCGAATTTCGTGAGGCGCAGCCCGGCGACGCGCAGTCCCGGTGTTGAGCCGCTATAAACGACTAGCAGATAATTGTAGGCAGCCCAGAACAAGCAGAGAACACCGCCGGCCAGCGCCAAAAGTTGAAGCTGCGGAGGGCGAACTGCCGTGACCTTCCAGAAGATAAATCCGAATAAAGCTGATGCCGTGGCAATAATTATGCCGTCAACGATTGCCGCCAAGAATCGCAAGCCCAACGGAGCGCTTTGCAGCGGTATGTCGATGCCGGGAAGCTTTTCAATTTCCACCGCCTCGACGGGCTCGATCGTGATTCCACCCAGCGCCGGAAGCGGAGCTTCGACGTCTTGAACTTCCAGGATTCGTGGTCGATCGCTGACCGGTTCAGCCAACTGATCAGGTGGCGGCGGAGGAGGTCCCCAGGCAAATCGGGGAAACTCAATGATCTTTGCGCTAGCCTGCCCGGCGGCCCGTCGGACCGGTGCCGCAACTTCGTTCGCAATCTCCGGCTGAGGCAGCGCTGGAGATTCTTCAGCCGGGGAAGCTTCTTGCACCATGCCGTCAAGCGCCAGGGCGTGGTTCGACGCCGCCTTGGCCGATCTTGACGCGCAGCACCCCGGGGTAGCGCCCGCGGTGCAGGCTCGGGCGCTCGCCGACAGGGCCACGCTCGCCATCTGGGCGGGCGCCGCCGACAGCCTGGATCATGCCGAACAGGCCCTGGCAATCGCACGAGA
>Ga0209624_10001955_pt1 | contig 15623 bp, 12 predicted proteins | sample JacPinW_OM2H0_O1_FD_188565 | JGI IMG/M metagenome (GOLD analysis project Ga0209624, IMG submission 188565) | Forest soil microbial communities from Algoma, Ontario, Canada - Jack Pine, Ontario site 1_JW_OM2H0_O1 (SPAdes) (version 2) | ecosystem: Environmental > Terrestrial > Soil > Boreal...
ACTTATGACCTGGTAGTGATCGGCTCGGGCCCGGGCGGCTATGTCTGCGCCATCCGCGCGGCGCAACTCGGCATGAAGGTCGCCGTGGTCGAGAAGATGAAGACGCTCGGCGGAACCTGCCTCAACATCGGCTGCATTCCGTCCAAGGCGCTCCTGTACGCGTCCGAAATGTTCGATGAGGCGGGGCATGGTCTGGCGCCTCTCGGCGTGGTCGTCTCTCCGCCGAAGCTCGATCTCCCGGCGATGATGAAGCACAAGGACGTCACCGTCGCCGCGAACGTCAATGGCGTCGCCTACCTGTTCAAGAAGAACAAGATCGATTGGGTGAGCGGGGATGGGCGCATCGCCGCGGCCGGGCGCGTGGTCGTTAAAGGCGCCGACGCCAAAGACGCGACCCTCGAAACCAAAGCGGTCGTCATTGCGACCGGTTCGGATGTCGCTCGACTGCCGGGCGTGCAGATCGACGAAAAGACGATTGTGTCCTCGACTGGCGCGTTGAGCCTGGCGTCTCCGCCGAAGAAGCTGATCGTCGTCGGCGCCGGCGTCATCGGCCTCGAACTCGGCTCGGTTTGGCGGCGACTCGGTTCCGAGGTCGTGGTGGTGGAGTTTCTCGATCATGTCCTAACGGGGATGGACGGCGAAGTGTCCAGATTTATGCAGCGCGCGCTGGAGAAGCAGGGCTTTGCCTTTCATCTCGGCCACAAACTGGCGAAGGTCGAGACGACCGGGGCGGGCGTCAAGGCGACGATCGAGCCTGCGGCGGGCGGCGAGGCCAAGACGCTCGACGCCGACGTCGTGCTGGTCTCCGTCGGACGACGTCCGTTCACTGAGGGCCTGGGTTTGGAGGCGCTCGGCGTCAAGACGGAGCGCGGGCAGGTTGTCGTCGACGCTCATTTCGCAACCAACGTTCCGGGAATCTATGCCATCGGCGATGTGATCCGCGGGCCGATGCTTGCCCATAAGGCTGAGGAGGAGGGAGTGGCGGTGGCTGAGTTGCTGGCGGGCCAGGCGGGCCACGTCAATTATGGCGCCATCCCAAGCGTCGTCTACACGAGCCCAGAGGTCGCCTCGGTTGGCAAGAGCGAGGAAGAGCTGAAAGCGGAGGGCGTCGCCTACGCAGTCGGGCGGTTCCCGTTCACGGCCAACGGACGTGCGCGGGCGATGCGTCATACTGAGGGTTTCGTGAAAATCCTCGCCGACGCCGCCACCGATCGCGTGCTCGGAGGGCATATCGTCGGGTTTGGAGCGGGTGAGATGATCCATGAAATTGTGGTTCTGATGGAGTTCGGTGGTTCAGCTGAAGACCTCGCTCGCACCTGCCACGCGCACCCGACGATGTCGGAAGCGGTCAAGGAGGCGGCGATGGCGGTGGCGAAGCGGGCGATTCACATTTAGGCCGCCCCCGCCCTGCTTGCTTGTCAGCGCGGATTTGCTGGTCTGGCGCCTTGGAAATCTCGCTTGGAACTGGACGCTAGAGGAAATTGCATAGGGGTCGAACCACGATCGTCATTGCGAGCGAAGCGAAGCAATCCAGGAGTCATTGGGCGCCCTACGGCCTCTGGATCGCCGCGTCGCTTCGCTCGCAATGACGATTACATTCAAACGCAGCGTGCTCTAGCAGCCTGAGGGGGCCGATTTGCGCAGCTCCTGCGTGGCGGTGGACAAGACAAAGGCCTGGCGAAGGTCCCGGCGACGAATTTTAGTCTTAAATCTCGCCGTCGCCGCTTGCGGGTCGGCATTCGCCGCTCCGGCCCGTGCCGATCCGATGGCGCTGTGGCGGATCGTGCATGGCGCGTGCGTTCCTCACGTCGAAGCGGGTTTGGGGCCGAAGCCTTGCGAGCGCGTCGAACTCGAGGGCGGCGTCGACCAGGGAGTGGCGATTCTCAAGGACCTGGTCGGCATCGCCCAGATGCTCGCCATTCCGACGCGGCGCATCACCGGCATCGAAGATCCGCAAATGCTGGCGCCCAACGCGCCACCGGTGTTTGCTGACGCTTGGAGCGCAAAGACATTGGTCGAGGCGCGTCTTGGCCGCGCGCTGCCGCGGGAAGCGGTTGGACTGGCGATCAACTCGAAATGGGCGCGCAGCCAGGAACAATTGCATGTCCATGTCGATTGCATGGCGATTCCGGTCGTGAAGGCCCTGGCTGAATACGCTTCTGCACTCGACGGCGTGTGGCGCGCGATGACGGTCCCGCTCCATGGTCGAATCTATTTCGCGCGCCGGGTCGACTCGTCCGATCTCGTCGGCGTCGCCCCCCTCAAGCTTCTCGCGGATGGGCTCGAGGGCGCGCGGGCGCATATGGGCGCCTATAGCCTTGCGGCGGTGGGCGCGACCTTTGACGGGAAGCCCGGCTTCGCCCTGCTGGCCGACCAGTTCTCATTGGAGGGCGGTGGCCACGCCGAGGACGTTCAGGATCACGATTGCGCGATTGCCCATTCGACGCCATGATTGGACTGGACGCACTCACAGATGTGGGGATATGCGGTCTGCGGAAATTGATCTAGGCTGTCGGGGCGGTGTTCCATTCTTAGAGGTGGCAAACAGCAACTGCAGACGGGGCCGGGGCAATGGGGGTTTTATTCACGCGCATTCTTGCGCTCGTATTTTTGATCGCGGCGCCGACCTACGCCTGCGCGCATGTCGAGATCAACATCGACCTCGGGTCGCAGACAATGACCGTCCATTCGGGCTCCGGCGAAACCTATGTCTGGCCGATCTCGTCGGGTAAAGCCGGTCACGCGACGCCGAACGGCGTCTTCCGACCGAGAGCCATGTACGTCATGGTCCACTCCGCCAAATACAACAACGCCCCGATGCCGCACTCCATCTTCTTCTATGGCCAGTACGCGATCCACGGCACGAACGCGGTCGGTAATCTCGGAAGGCCTGCGTCGCACGGCTGCGTCCGCATCTCGCCAGCCAACGCGGCGGCGCTGTTCGCCATGGTGCAGAAGCAGGGGGCGGAAATCCGCATTGTCGGATCTCCCTTCAGCGATATTGCGCGCGGCGAACGTCGGGCCGGATCGGCGCTTGGGTTCGCGCCGCTCCACCATACGCGGACGCTCAAAGAATGGGCGCGCAATCCTGTCGCGCAGTGAGGGGACACGCGCCGCTTACGGAGCGATTAATAACATGTAATCCGCGCCGAAATCGCGCGCGGGGGTGTCGCGTTTTCTTTCCGTTTAGGATATCAGGCCACCCTAGATTCGAACTGGCGGGAGCCGTTTGAGGAGGCCATTGGTGCAAAGACGTCAATTTATCGCCGGCGCCGCCGGGCTGTTTGCAGGCTCGCTTGCGCCGCGGCTGGCGATGGCGGACGTGCCCACGCCCTTTACTTTCGACATGGCGCCGCCGATGGACAATCGCGAGAAGTTCATCGCGTGGGGCGTGGCGCAACGCGGAGAGGACCCGAAATTTCTCGGCGAGCGATTTGATCGCTTCGGCGCAATGGTCCGCAATGAGGACCTCGCCAACGATCGCAACAAGCGCGCCTTCCTTTTGACGCCGCGCGAGAAATTCGTGTTGCAGCAGAATCTAGCCCGGGCCTACGACCACGCCTTTCTCGACATCGGCTACGGCGTCACGATTTCCGGTCCCCACATCGTTGGCCGGATGACTTCGAACATTGATCCCAAAGCGGGGGAGAAGGTGCTGGAGGTCGGTACCGGCTCAGGCTACCAGTCAGCCTACCTCTCGCATCTGACCGACCAAGTCCACACCGTCGAGATTATCAAGCCCCTGGCCGACCGCACGCGCTCGATCTACGACCAGCTCATTAAGGATGGTTATAAGGAGTTTGAGGCCATCAAGAGCAAGGCTGCCGACGGCTATTATGGTTGGGAAGAGGCGGCGCCGTTTGACAAGATCATTGTTACCTGCGGCATCGACCATGTTCCTCCCCCGCTGCTGCAACAGTTGAAGCCCGGCGGGATCATGGTCATTCCGGTCGGGCCGCCAGGCGCTCAGCGTGTTTTGAAAGTCGTTAAGAGCCAGGCTGCCGATGGGCAGCTGACAGTCGCCCGATCCGACATCTACGGCGGCCGGATCGTTCCATTCGTTCCGTTTACCAAGCTTGAAGGCGAGCAGATCGTCGGCACGCACAATAACTAGCGCCCGGTCCATTCAGGAGTCGCTTTGGCCGCGGGTGCGCTTAGAGCCAAGCCCCCGCCGATCGCGCCTGACCGGCCGCTCCGAGGCGCAATGAACGACGCGAGCAACGTTCCGATCGCCGACGTCCTTGACGCGCAGACCGAGCCAGTCTCGGAGCTCGGATCAGGCTCGCGCCTCGCGCTCTATTTCGCCGTAGGCCTTGCCGCCGGCTCTGTCATTGCCTTGCAGATCGACGTCATGCGCGTCTTCTCTGTTGGGAGCTGGGCGCATTTCGGCTCGCTGGTGGTGAGCTTGGCGATGCTCGGGTTCGGCCTGGCGAGCGCGGTGATGACGGTCGCCAAGGACTGGTTCGCTCGCAATTGGCGTGGGGCCGCGACCGTTTCGCTCGCTCTATTCGGGCCGCTTGCCGTCGCTGCCAACCTTTATGTGCAGCATCTTGGCTTCAACGCGATCTTCCTGATCTCAGACCCGGCGCAGAAGTGGAAGCTGCTCGCGATTTTCCTCGCGGAGCTGACGCCGTTCCTGGCGGGCGCGTTTTTCCTGGGATGCATCTTTCTCAGGAGCAACCGCATTTTCGGCCGCGTCTATTTCGCCGACCTCGCCGGGGCCGGACTTTGTGGTCTCGTGTTCCTTTTGGCGATGTATGTGTTCACGCCCGCCAATTTGATCGCTGCGCCGTTGGGCCTTTGGTTTGCCGCCTGCCTGGCCTGGGCGTTTGGCCCCGGCGGTCGCTTGACGCTCATTCCATTCCTTCTTTCCGGCGCGCTTGCTTTTGCCGGCCATTTTGTGCTGCCGCAGACGGTCGGCCTGAAGACGCTCGCGACGAACGATTACAAGGGCGTGGCGTACGCGCGCAAATTCCCGGACGCGAAAAAGGTTTACGAGAGCGCCTCGCCGTTCGGCTTTCTCGAGGCTTACTCGAGTTCTTACCTGCATTTTGCACCGGGCCTATCCGATAACGCCGGCTTCAATCTGCCAACCATGCCGGCCAACGCCTACCTCGGCCTCTACATCGACGGTGACGGTCCAATCGGCATCATGCGCGATCTGACCGACAAGGAGACCGCCTACTTCCACTATCTGCCGATGGTCTACCCTTACATCATCAAGTCGGAGCCGAAGACGTTCATCGTACAGTTCGGTGGGGGCATCTCGACTGAGGTCGCGCTGCACTCGGGCGCTAAGGACGTAACGGTCGCGGAGGGCAATCGCGCGGTTCTTCAGGCATTCCACGCCGACGTGATCCGCAAGTTTACCGGCGACATCCTTTCTAAGGTCCGCGTCATCGACTACGAGGGCCGCCATTTCCTTGCTCATACCGACGAGCGTTTCGACGTTATTGACCTGAGCCTGGCGGATTCGGTCGGCCTCTCTAATCCTGGCGGCTTCGCCATTGTGGAGAAGTTCTCCTACACCAAGGAGGCGATGGAGACCTACATGCGCGCGCTCGCCCCAGGCGGCGTACTGTCGGTCACTCTATGGAACAAGGAAGAGCCGCCGAAGTCGGTGCTGAAGCTCTACGCGACGATGGCAGCGGCGGCGCGCGAAGTCGACCCCGAACACCTCGCGAATTCCTTTTTCGTCGCCTCGTCGTATTTGTCGACAGCGACGGTGCTTTACAAAAATGGCGGCTTCACGCCGGAAGAGATTGCGAAGCTGCGCGCCCACACTCGCTCAATGTCGTTCGACGAAATCTACTCGCCCGGCCTCTTCTACGATCCGTCGCAAACCGACAGCACGCTTGCCGGCTACGTCGAACAGATTTTCGCTGGCGCCGCCGGTGGTCCGCCCCCTGCGCAGCCGGCGGAATCCACTGGGACAGGCGCAGACGCAGACGCTGGCGCCGATCCCGGCAAGGCCGACGACACTCCACCGTCCGGCAAGGCCGATGATGGCGTTCTGCCGGCGACAGTGATGGGCCGGCTCGCTTGGCATGCGCTCCTCTCTGGGCAATGGCCTGAGATCGCGGATCGCTACGTCTTCAATACGCGGGCGCTGACTAACGACGCGCCCTATTTCGCCGCCTACGTCAAGACTGCTGATCTGCCTCGCGTGCTCGATAGACTCGAGCTGCTACAGGATGAGTGGGGTTATCTCCTGATTTGGGCGACGCTTGGCGTGGCTTGCCTGACGGCGACCGTACTGCTCGCCATACCGCTGATTTGGGGCTGGCGCGCCGTCTTCTCCCGCTCGCCGGGCAAGGCGCTGACCGTGCTCTACTTCGCTTGTCTCGGCGCAGGCTATATCATGGTCGAGGTCGGGCTCATCGCCCATTTCGTCATGGCGCTTGGAAATCCGACCATCTCGGCCTCGGTGCTGATCACCGGCATGCTGGTGTTCTCGGGTCTCGGCGCCCTGGCCTCGGAACGCGCCCTGCCCTACATGCGCACGGTCATGCCGGTTTTGTTTATCGCCGTCGGAGTCATGCTGATCCTCTATGGGTTGTTTCTCGGTCACGCACTCGACGCGATCGGTGCGATCGCCTACCCCGTTCGCCTCGTCATTTGCTTCCTTTTGATCGCCCCGCCCGCTTTCTTGATGGGCTTTCCGATGCCGGTCGCGATGACGACGCTCGGACGTCTCGGCAAAGATCACATGTTCGTCTGGGCATGGGGCGTCAACGGTTGCTTTTCGGTGATCGGGGCTGCGGCGGCGCCCGTCATCGCGACCAATTTCGGCCTTGCAGCAGTCATCGAGGTTGCGGGTCTCGCTTATCTGTTGGCGATTCCGGCCTTTTACGGAGTCATCGCTTCGGGCCAAGGACGTGCGCCAGGCGAAAGCCGAGCGCGGGCTTGATTCAACCGCCACGCGGGTGGGGCGCCAGCGACGTCAATCTGACGCTGAGACGACACATAACAATTTTGCAACGAATTAACGACGCCGCGGGCCGCCGCTAGTCGCTCACAAAAAATTCATAATTGCCAGACATTTAATTGCCAAGCAGAGTCTGGTTCGGGTCAGCGCTCAGTCCAGTCGCGCCGATTCGAACGGCGCCACTTTTCCTGATCGGAGCAATTTGACGCTGGCGAGTTACAACCCGCCCGCGATCTTGTCTCTTGAATCAAGCCCTTGCATTAAACCTTAGTAAAACTGTTCAATATTTGTCCACTTCCGCCACCTTGAGGACGCTCCTTGGCCCCGGAAGTAAGGTTGCGTCGTCGCCTGTCCCGTGCCATAATCTTAACAACAGCAAGAAACGAGAGAAAATGCGACCTCGTCGGGCGTCTATGAGCCGGTAAGCGCAAGTAGACAGTAAGAACAGAAGATTAGCACAAGAGTTTCTTACAAGGGCGGTCGCGTCGGGTCTGGGCGAAAACTAGGGCTAACGTTTTTTGTTGGCCTGCTTTCAGGAATAGATTGAACTCAAAGTAAATCCGCAGTGTGGGCTGCGGAGGGAGAGGCAATGTCTTATCAGAACTTCCTTGGATATGCTGGGGATATTCTCTCGGTCGACGCGTATGAATTGCTCAAGGGCGATTCAGCATCGGTCCTTATCGATGTTCGGACCAAGGCGGAGTGGACTTACGTAGGGACGCCGGACATTCAAGCGCTCGGTAAGACGCCATTGTTCTTGGAATGGCAAAGCTATCCTTCGATGGCGGTCGACGCCAACTTCACCCCTCGCCTTGAAGCGCTGCTCGAGTCGAAGGGCGTGGGGCGCGGGGCTGCGCTCGTGTTCTTGTGCCGTTCAGGCGCGCGGTCGCGCCACGCCGCGACCGCGATGACCGGTGCGGGATGGTCGCCTTGTTTCAATGTGTCGGACGGGTTCGAAGGCGCGCTGGACGACTCGCGCAGAAGAGGGGTGGTTAGCGGATGGAAGGCGGGCGGGTTGCCCTGGGCGCAGACATAAAGCGTCGAGCAACTCCCTTTCCAAGACATCGCCGCAACGTCGGCTGTCCACCCACCGCCCGAGACACAATTATGGATATGTATGATGAGCCCAATCCGGATCGCTTTGACCATGGCGGCTCCGGCGGTCCTCCTTTTGGCGAAGCATGGCGGCGCTGCTGCGATCGTTTGCGAGCCGAGGTCGGTGATGCTGTTTTCAACAGCTGGTTTGGGAGCCTCACTCTAGAGTCAGTTGGATCGGGGCAGGCGCGGCTATCCGTTCCGACACGCTTTCTCAAGAGCTGGATCGTGACCCATTACGCCGGACATGTGGCGTCGGCGCTCAACGCCGAAGTTGGCCCGGTCGGACAAATCCTTATTTCCGTGCGCTCGTCGGCGGCGCTCGCGCCATTGACCAGAGGTCCGCTGCCCGACTGCGCCTCGCCCGCCAAAACTGCGGAGAAGCCGGCGGGGCTCTCGGTCGATCGCGCCGCCACCGATCGCCGGCCGCCCAACCGAACGCCCGCCGCGATTGTGGTCGGCGACGCCTTGACCGGGTCTCCCCTCGATCGGCGGCTGACCTTCGCCACTTTCCAGGTTGGGCGGTCGAATGAACTCGCCTTTAACGCCGTGCAGCGCGTCGCCAACCCCAACCGAGGCAAGACACCGGCCTTTTGTCCGCTCTATCTGCATTCGGCCGTCGGCCTCGGTAAAACCCATCTTTTGCAGGCCGTCGCCCATACCGCCGCTCAACAAGGGCGTTCGGTCATCTACCTGACCGCGGAAAAATTCATGTACGGTTTCGTCGCCGCGCTCCAGTCTCAGACGGCGATCGCCTTTAAGGAGCGACTGCGAGGGATCGACCTCCTCATCTTCGATGACGCGCAGTTCCTGCAGGGGAAAAACATCCAGGCCGAATTCGGTCATGCTCTCAATGCGTTGCTCGACGCGGGGCGCGAGGTGATCGTAGCCGCCGACCGCCCTCCGAACGATCTGGAATCGCTTGATGAGCGCATTCGCTCGCGCCTCAGCGTCGGCCTTTGCGTCGAGATCGGCGCGCTTGACGAGGCGTTGCGGCTGAAGATTCTGGAGGCCCGCGTCGCCGCTGCGCGCGCGGAGGACCCCCATTTCGACGTTTCGCCGAACATTCTCGCCTTTGTCGCACGCGCCATTCGCTCGAACGGGCGCGACCTGGAGGGCGCCGTCAATCGGCTGCGGGCGCATTTTACGCCGACCGGTCCCGCGCTCACGGTCGAAGCGGCGGAAACCGCAATCCGCGACCTTATCCGCACGCACGAACTCAAGCGGGTGAAGATCGAGGACATCCAGAAGCTGGTCGCGAGCCACTACAGCGTCTCGCGCGCCGACATCCTCTCCTCGCGGCGCACCGCCGCCGTCGTCAAGCCGCGCCAAGTGGCGATGTTCCTCGCCAAGATACTCACCCTGCGCTCGTTGCCGGAAATTGGCCGACGGTTCGGTGGCCGTGACCACACGACGGTGCTGCATGCGGTGCGTAAGATTGAAGCGCTGTCGCACACCGATACGATCTTGCGTGAAGAGCTTGAGCTTTTGAAACGGATGCTCCAAGAGTGAGGCGAATCTGGACCGCCCACGGGCAGCTGAATGGATGGAGGGGTCGTCCCTCGCGTGGCCGTTACCGCCGATAATGGCGGGTGACGCGCTTTTGCGGCGGCCCCAGTTGAGAATGATTGTCTATAAGATCGTCGCCACCGAGGAGTGGGCCGAGGCCAAGGCGGCCGGTGCCTTCACGGGCGCATCTGTCGATCGCGCCGACGGCTTCATCCATTTCTCGACCGCGGAGCAGGCGCCGGAGACGGCGGCCAAATGGTTCGCCGGCCGAGGCGATTTGACCCTGGCGGCGGTCAACACGGAAGCTTTGGGCGACGATTTGCGCTGGGAGCCGTCGCGGGGCGGCGCGCTCTTCCCTCACCTTTACGCGGCCCTGCCGATGAGCGCCGTCGTCTGGTCGCGTCCGTTGCCGCTCGGCTCGGACGGAGGCCATGTTTTCGGGAGCCTTGAAGCGTGAGGTTGGCCAAAGTCGCGGGTCCGGTTCTGAGACGCCTGCCGGCGGAGACGGCCCATCGCGCGGCGATCAACGGGTTGAAGATCGCGCCGCCGGCCGAGGCGCCGTCTTCCGATGCTCGGCTAGCGATCGAGCTCCTTGGCCTGAAGTTCCCCAATCCACTTGGGCTTGCCGCCGGATTCGACAAGAACGCCGAGGTTCCCGGCGCGATGCTGAGACTCGGTTTCGGCTTCGTCGAGGTCGGCACGCTGACGCCACGGCCGCAGACCGGCAACGCCCGCCCGCGGCTGTTCCGATTGCCGGAGGACGCCGCGGTCATCAACCGCTACGGCTTCAACAATGAGGGTTTCGAGCGGGCTCGGGCGCGGCTCGCTCGGCGGCCGGCTGGCCTCATCGGGGTCAACCTCGGCGCCAACAAGGATGCGGCCGACCGCGTCGAGGACTACGCTCTTGGCGTCAGAACCTTCGCCGCGCTCGCCGACTACCTGACCATCAACGTCTCGTCGCCCAATACGCCGGGATTGCGCGACTTGCAGCGGCGCGAGGCGCTCGACGATCTCATTGCTCGGGTCGTCGACGCCCGCGACAAGACTGAGCCGCACCGCCCGCTGATGCTCAAGATCGCGCCCGACCTCGACGCTCGCGGGCTTGAGGACATCGTCGCCACGGCGCTCACCCGTCGCATCGACGGCCTCATCATCTCGAACACCACGGTCGCACGTCCGGCGACCCTGACCTCCAGGAACCGGGGCGAGAGCGGCGGCTTGTCCGGGCGCCCGCTGTTCGAGCCATCGACGCGGCTTCTCGCCCGCGCGTATCTCCTGACCGGCGGGGCGATGCCGCTCATCGGCTGTGGCGGGGTCGAGGATTCCGAGACCGCGCTCGCCAAGATCGAGGCGGGCGCGAACCTGGTCCAGCTCTATACCGGCCTTGCGCTCAGGGGGCATGGAATCGTCGAGGAGATCCTCGAAGGCTTGAGCCGCGCAGTCGAAGCGCGCGGGGTCGACCGGATCGGCGAACTGGTCGGCGCGCAGGCGAGCGCCTGGGCTCAGCGGGAACGTTCGACCGCCGACGAGGACGCGTACGTGAGCTAGTCCCTTACCATCAGCCGCAGTGCCGGTCCTGAGCCCAAGGCTCAGGTCGACTGGCCGCGGAATCCCGCACAATAAACGCCGGTAAATGCAAATAAATCCAAGGAAAAAAGCTTTGATTTCCTTGGATTCCCTTGGCCGAATCGGACTTTTCAATGGGTTACGGCGAATCCAAATAAAAAAATCTTGTCCCATGTCACACTGTATCTCAAATGTCCTACGCCATCCGCGCCTCTCCCGGCCGAACGGAACCTCAACCCTGGTTAGTCCGTCGAATAGAATCTTGTAGCACAAGTTTCTGTTTTTGGAAATAAATTGCAGCGGGTTTTTGCCATGGCCGGGCTTGACCCTGGGCTTGTCCCGGCCATTCGCGGGAACGGCGTCCGCAATCAGGTCCTTGATGGGGTTCTCAGGAAATCGATCTGCAAAGGGCGCTGACCTTAGCCGGGCTGACCTGGCTACCTGCCATCCGTACTGATCTCATCGCAGCTTGCAACGAAGGCCGCCGCAGTTCGGTAAGAGCGCTCAGCGAGGCGCATCGTCGGTCGGATGGTCCCAGAGCAAGCGTTCCTCTGGAGAAAACTGCTTCGTCGGTCTGAGCCGAGAGGCGTCTTCGTAGGTAAATGTGCCGATATGAAATTGAATTGCGGCAAGCCTTCCCCTTCGCACGTCATGGCGGATCCGCAGCGCGCGCAGAATCCGCGTAACTCGGGGATTTCGTACGATGGCTAGTTCGTGGTCGCGGTCGTTTTGGGTTTGGACAGTGAACCATTTTGCTCTTGCCGCTGATCGAACCCGGACAAGAGCTTGAAGCAATCGCGACCTGAACGGCGCCTTGCCAAACGCCGTAACTGCCGGTCGAATGAACGACGTCGACGACGCCAGAAATGGGCTAGACATATTTGTGAAGTAAAGTTGTCCACAGGCCTTCGCGAGGCGAGGTTTCGCGAGTTGTGTACGGTTGTGTCGCCGGTCCGAGGTTTTTGAGGACAGTGCGTTTTTTGCTTTTGGCTCGCCGCGCTAGCCGTCGGGCGGCTGACGACTTGGTCAATGCAGCCGATCTCTCCGGCCCGACCCGGTCTTGGCCGGCGTCTGGAAGAGCAACTCCATGTAGCGCCGCAGGTGATCGAGACTTTCGGCTGCGACCGCCGCGCTTCCCTTCGCTTTCGCCAGAATGAAGCTGCCCTGGATGACCGCCTGAATGTGCAAGGCGAGGCTCTCGGGCGTCCAATTTTGGGGCGCGCCGTGCTCGCGCATCGCCGCGCGAATATCGTCCTCGAGCGTCCTCGCGTGGCCGCTGATGCTCCGTTCGCAGGCGGCGCCGACATTCGGGTGGGTCCGGTAGGCCTCCTGAACGATCGTGCCGACAAAGCAAGTGAAATCCGGTAGGTCGCCGGTCAGGAGGGCTTTGCGAAACTCGATATAAGCAATCATGCGGCTGAGCGGGTCCGCGGCCTCGTGGTAGGGCGCCGTGGCGAAGGCCGCCGATGTCCTCGCTTCCCAATGCGCGACCGCGGACAAGGCCAAATCTTCCTTGCTCTTGAAGTGATGGAAGAAGCTACCCTTGGTGAGACCGGCTTCGGCGCAGACATCCTCGATCCGTGTCGCGCTGTATCCTTTGGCGCGCACGACTTTGAGAGTCGCGTCGAGGAGCTTCGTCTTGGATTCGTGCTGATGCATGGTAATACCAATTCATCATACCGACTGGTCGGCGCCCTCGTCAAGACGCAGCGCACAGCCACGCGTGTCCAACCGCGCCGGGAAGCATCGGCCGGCCGGCGATGCTCGCTACAACCCGGACTTGATAGCCGTCAGCAATTGGAAGCGCGTCTCGTCATCGCTTGCGAGCGAGATCACGAAACGGACCCGCCCATGGGCCGAGGTGTCGGCGTAGCCGGCGAGGGTGCGGATTCCGTCCATGGTGCCGCTCTTATTCAAGCCGCCATCATGGCCATGGAGCAGGTCGGCGTGAGGCGCGAAGAGCTCGAGCACCTTGGCGAGGCCTCGGGCTGTGAACCGGTTGTCGCGGCTGATGCCGGCGCCCTCCTCGAGATGGATGGCGTCAGCAAGGCCGTGCGCGGCGAGCATTGTGTTCGCGACCTCAAGCGACTTCTCGAGACTGACCGGGCCGCCCCGCTCATGGCCGCCGATCTCCAGGAAGACCTGGTTGGCGGTATAATTGTTCGAGTCGAGGAGGAGCCCGACCAGGATCTCCGAGACGCTGCGCGACTGTCGGTGAACATAGATCGGCTCGAGGCCCTTGGGCACGGTTCCAATCGAGATTTCGCCTTTCACATTGCCGCCGGCTCGCCGGATGAACGCGGCGATCAACTCGCCGGCGTATCGGAGGCCGACCGTCGGGTCCTGGCCAAGGCTGATGCGGCCCTCTCCGTCCGGGGGGCCCTTGGCGCGGAACCGAGCGATCGCGATCGGGGTGATCGGAGTCTGCTCCTCCGCGGAGACCACCTTATTGCCGATGCGCTCAGCGTAGATCGTGTTGAAATTCACCCCCAGCGCCGAATTCAGCGCGTCGTAGGCGGTGTCATCATCCTCGATGCCGGGGATGCGGAGGTCCGAAGGATAGTAGCTGGCGTCAACCACGATGCCGGTGATCGGCGCCTTGCCGATCTTTGCGACGAGTTCAGTTGCGAGCGCCGCCAGCTCCTCCGAGATCAGGTAGGGATCGCCGCCGCCCTTAACATAGAGCACCCGCTTGTCGTCGAGGTAGAAGCGCGTTTCGAAGCGGTAGTCGGCGCCTAGAACTTCCAGCGCGAGCCACGCCGTCACAATCTTGGTGACGGACGCTGGGGTGAAGGCCTGATCGGCGTTCTGGGCGACCAACTCATTGCCTTTGGAATCCACCACGAGCACGGTCGCCGAGGGAGCGAGCGTCGCGATCGTCTCCTTGACGCCGGCCAGGGCGGGGGCCGGCAGCAGAAGTAAAACAAGAAAGAGCAGGCAAGACCGCATAGCGACTCCAGCGCAGGGCAAAGCCTGCGACTTGCGGGCCTCTGCTCTGGCGATGCTTAAGCGCCGAATCGAGCGCTTGGACCCAACTTTATACGTTCCCTATGGCGAGCGCCCGCAACCGGTATCGAATCCTTACGGCCGTTCAGGATAGCGGTTGATCCTCAATGGCGACGGCGATGCTCAGGCGGTCGCGCCCCGCGAGGAATTTCGGCACGCGCGATCGCGGCCAATTCCGCGCTACAAAATCAGGGATTCCGGGATGAAAAATTTCACGCCAATGATTTTGGCAGCGTCCGTATTCGTCACGGGCGTTTGCGCCGATTCTTCGGGTCGGGCTTCAGCCGCATCCACCCCCAATTCCCTCACCATGACCTGCGCTCAGGTCCAGGATCATATCAGGAAGCATGGCCAGACTCTGCTGGCCACCGGAAAAGAATCGGGCAACTACAGCTTCGATTATGCCGATTGCGGCGGCACCGTTCCCGGGTACGCCTGCACCAGGGACGTGGCTTATTGCTATGTCGGATGGTGGTGCGACTATAATTATCCAGCTCAAGTGAACTCTCAGGTGCATGATCAAGGGACTGAATCCTGTCCAGCACGAAGATAAGGCAAGCGGCGATAGCCACGGTGAACTTGCTGTTGCCCGCCGCCATCTTCCCGCGGAGCAAGAGCTTGATTCCCGGACCGGTCGCGTCGATGAAGCTATCCGTCCGGGCGATTTCCACGTTCTGCGCGATCGCTGGATTTGAGCCGATACCGAAGAGAAGCGCAGCGAAGATCGCAAGCCCCATCGCGACGCAGAATCACGCCAGGCTCCATCGCATTTGAACTTGTTTCATCCTTTCCTCCCGGCTTGTTGACCGCCACGACGCCGGCCAAACCCTTGCCCTGCGCCGCGCGATGGAATCAAGATGGAGAAAGTTGAAGCGAGCGGGGCGCGCGCTCGGCTTCTGAGGGGCGCGCTCTGGCGACGAGCAATTTCTTGAAAGGACGACTAATGGACTCTGACACGCAGCTCTTCATCGACGGTCAGTGGCGCCCGGGCCGCGGCGGCCAGGCGCCGGTGCTCAACCCAGCGAACGAGGAGACAATCGGCTCGCACGCCGTCGCCGACAAGGCCGACCTCGACGACGCCTTGGCGGCGGCTTTGCGTGGATTTGAAAAGTGGCGCAGAACGTCGGCCTTCGAGCGGTCCAAGCTTATGCGCCGGGCCGCCGAGCTTCTGCGCGAGCGCAACGAAAGCGTCGCGCGCGCCATGACCATGGAGCAGGGGAAGCCGCTCGCCGAATCTCGGATGGAAGCGGCTGCGGGCGCCGATGTCATCGATTGGTTCGCAGAAGAGGGCAGGCGCGCCTATGGCCGCATCGTCCCCGGGCGCGCCACAAACGTCAGCCAGATGGTGGTCAAGGAGCCGGTCGGCCCGGTCGCCGCCTTTTCGCCCTGGAATTTCCCGCTCAACCAGGCGGTGCGCAAAATTTCCGCGGCGCTCGCGGCAGGATGCTCGATCATCATCAAGGGCCCGGAGGATACGCCCGGCAGCTGCGCCGCGTTGGTCGCCGCTTTCGCCGACGCC
>Ga0209624_10001956_pt1 | contig 15619 bp, 12 predicted proteins | sample JacPinW_OM2H0_O1_FD_188565 | JGI IMG/M metagenome (GOLD analysis project Ga0209624, IMG submission 188565) | Forest soil microbial communities from Algoma, Ontario, Canada - Jack Pine, Ontario site 1_JW_OM2H0_O1 (SPAdes) (version 2) | ecosystem: Environmental > Terrestrial > Soil > Boreal...
GAGCGATCGGCTGTCAGCGCTCGCCGCCGAGATGAGGACGCAGGGCGCCCGGGTCGGCCTGGGAGAGCTGCTCACCGCGCACCAGGCACTCGGCGCGGTGGACTGCACCTCGCGCGAGGACGCGCGATCGGCGTTGCGTGCGGTGCTCTGCTCGGCGCGCGGCGACCTCACCAAGTTCGAGCGGGCCTTCCTCTCGGTGTTCGGCGAGGGCCACGTCCCGCTGGGTGGCAATCCGTTCGATGAGCTCGAGGGGATACCGCGCGAGGTTCTGCCCCACGCGGGAATCCCGGCCAGCGCACCGCCGCCCGATGCGGACGCGGACCCGACGGCCGTGCCCGCCGCCTGGAGTGACGTCGAGCTGTTGCGACACAAGGATTTCGCCGGCTACACCGATCTGGAGGTGGCGGCGGCGCGGGTGTTGATCGCGCGGCTGGCCCAACGGGGCCCGACTCGTCTCTCTCGCCGTACGCGCCCCTCACGCCGGCGCGGCCATACCCCGGACCTGCGACGGATGGTGCGCGGCTCGCTGCGCACGGCGGGCGAGCCGATCGACCGGGTCTGGCGGGCGCCGTCGCGCCGTCCGCGTCCGATGGTGCTCGTCCTCGACGTGTCCGGCTCGATGACGCCCTACGCCCGGATGCTCCTCCAGTACCTGCACGCGTCGGTGGCGGCGCGCCGGCGGGTCGAGGCGTTCGCGTTCGGGACGCGGCTGACCCGGATCACGCACGAGCTCGGCGGGCGCGACCACGATCGGGCGTTGGAACGCGCCGCCGACGCCGTGACGGATTTCTCGGGCGGCACGCGGATCGGGGAGGCCCTCGCCGCGTTGAACCGTGAGCATGGCCGCCGGGTTGGGCGGGGCGCGGTGGTGGTGATCCTGTCCGACGGATGGGACCGGGGTGAGCCCGAGGTATTGGCCGCCGAGATCGCGCGGCTGCGGCGCAGCTCCCACCGCCTCGTGTGGCTCAACCCGCTCGCGGCCCATCCCGAGTTTGCCCCCCTGACCCGCGGCATGCGGGCGGCTATCCCACACACCGACGAGTTGTTGGCTGGCAATTCGCTCGCCTCGCTCGAGCAGCTAGCTGTCATCCTTGAGGAGATCTGAGTTCCGATGCAAGAGGTCCTGTCTGAAATCGGCGTTTGGAGGGAGCGCGGCGACCGGATCGCGCTCGCCACCGTGATCGACGTCCAGCGCTCGGCGCCGCGTCCGCCGGGAGCGAAGATGGCCGTCAACGAGCACGGCGAGATCGCCGGCTCGGTGTCCGGCGGATGCGTCGAGGGAGCCGTCGCCGAGATCGCCGACGGTGTGTTGCAAGGCGACCCTCCTCAGCTGGTGCACTTCGGGATCGCCGACTCGGACGCGTGGGACGTCGGGCTTCCGTGCGGCGGCGAGATCGACGTGTGGATCCAGGCCTACGAGCCGGGACGGTTTGAGGAGATGGCGCGTACCGGCGGCCGCGCCGCCGAGGTCACGGTCTTGGAGGGCGCCTCGCCCGGGGCCAAGCTGCTCGTACTCGCCGACGGGTCGCAGACCGGGTCCCTCGGCTCGCCTGAGCTCGACGACGAGGCGGCGCGTGTCGCCATCGAGCTGCTGTGGGCCGAGACCTCCGAGCGGCGCAACGGGTTTTTCGTCGACGTGGTCGGCCCGCCGCCGCGGCTGCTCGTATTCGGAGCGGTCGACATAGCCGCTTCGCTGTGCCGGCTCGCTCGCGCCGCCGGATGGCGCCCGTACGTGATCGACCCGCGCGCCCGGTTCGCGACGCCGGACCGGTTCCCGGACGCTGAGGAAGTGATCGCCGCGTGGCCCGAGGAGGCCGTCGCGCGGCTGGGCGGGGTCGACCCGGCGACGTCCATCGTGGTCCTCACCCACGACCCGAAGCTCGACGATGCGGCGCTGCTCTTGTCGCTGAGCTCGCCGGCGCGGTTCATCGGTGCGATGGGGTCGCGCCGAGCCCAGGCCAAGCGCCGCGAGCGCCTGGTGGAGGCCGGTCTTTCCGACGAGGACATAGAGCGCATATCCGCGCCGGTCGGGCTCGATCTGGGCGGGATCAGCCGGGAGGAGACCGCGTTGTCGATCCTGGCCGAGATCGTGGCCGCGCGCCACGGGCGCGACGGCGGGCGGCTCGCCGAGAGCAAGGGCCGCATCCACGAGGTGCCCGCTTGATCTGCGGGCTGATCCTCGCGGCAGGCGCCGGCACGCGCTTCGGCGAACGTCCGAAGCTCCTCGCCGAGCTGGACGGCAAGCCGCTTCTGCAACACGCCGTGAACGCGCAGTGCAAGGTATCGGAGCTCGAGCGGATCGCCGTCGTGCTTGGCGCCTTCGCCGAGGAGATCCTCGGGCGAGTCGACTTCATGCGCGCCGAGCCGGTCGTCTGCGAGCGCTGGGAGGAGGGCCAGGCTCTCTCGCTGCGCCGGGGCATCGAGTTCCTGACCGATGGCCCAGAGGTTCGGAAGGTGATCGTCACGCTGGGCGATCAACCGCGGATGACGCCGCAGCTGATCGCGCGCTTCCTCGGGGAGCCACCGGGAACGCGCGCCGTCTACGGGGACGTGCCCGGCCACCCGGTCGTCCTCGGCCCGGTCCAGATGCGGGCGATCGCGGGACTGCGCGGCGACCAGGGCGCGCGCGAAGTGCTGCGGGGCGGCCCCACGGTGCAGTGCGAAGACTTGCGCGCGGCGCTCGACGTCGACACACCCGAAGACCTGGAGGCGATACGCCATGAAGCTAGAGCAGTCGTTTGAAGTAGACGCCCCGCTCGAGCGGGTCTGGCAGACGCTGATCGACGTCGAGCACGTCGCCCCCTGCCTGCCGGGCGCCGCCGTGACCGGCCGCAACGAAGACGGCAGCTACAACGGCACGTTCACGGTCAAGATCGGGCCGACCACCGCGTCCTACACCGGCCGCCTCGAGATGGAGAACGTCGACGAGGCGTCGCACACCGCGACCATGCAGGCGCAGGGCACGGATAAGCGGGGGCAGGGCGGGGCCAAGGCGACGATCTTCTCCAGGCTGGCGCCGGCGAACGGCAACGGCACGCGCGTCGACGTCGTGACCGATTACCACATCACCGGGCGGCTGGCCCGGTTCGGGCGTGGCGGCATGATCGAGGACATTTCCGAGCGGCTGCTCCGAGAGTTCGCCAAGCGCCTCCAGAACTCCCTCGAAACCCAGCCCGAGGCGCCGTCGCTCGTTCAGCCGGTGGTGGCGGCGCCGGCGCCATCCGAGCCGCATGAGTCGGCGTTGGTGCAACCGGAGACGCCCGTGGCCGCCGGCGCCCCTGCGCCGGCGATCGGTCAGCCGCATGAGTCGGCGTTGGTGCAGCCCGAGACGCCCGTGGCCTCGCGACCGACTCCACCGGATACGGCCGCCGCCACACCTGCCCCGGCGGACGAGCCGACGCCGCCTCCGCCACCGAGCCCCGGGCCGCCACCAGTCGTAACGCCACCGCCGCCACCCGCGGCGCCGCCGCCGCCTCCCGGCGCGCAGGCCGGGCCGGGTGGGCACGACCAGCTCGAGCCCAGCGAGCCGATGCAGGGCCTGGCGCTCGTCGGCGGGGTCCTCTGGGGCCGGGTCAAGCGCAATCCGGCACCGGCGGCTGCGGCCGGCGTGGCGGTGGTGCTGCTGATGGCGCGCCGGCGGCGCCGGCGCAACGCCTGGCGCTGAGCGCACCTGCATAACTCGACATTCGGCCCGCGATGCCGAGGCTGTGTCGAGCTATGCACGTGGGGCATGCGTAAGTCGACGCGGCTCCAGGGGAGCGGACGTTGTGTCGAGTTATGCAGGTCCGGCTAGCCGACGGACGAGCGGCCGGGTGGGTCGTCGAAGCTCGCGGCCGGCATGACCGCCACCAGCCCGCTCGGATTGATCATCGGGTGCGTGAGGTAGTAGTGGCGGCGGATCTCGTCGAAGTCGACCGTGTCGGCCACGCCGGGCCACTGGTACAGGTCGCGGGTGTACGGCCACAGGTGCTCGTACTCGATCAGCTTGCGCAGCGAGCACTTGAAGTGGATCTGGTAGACGGCGTCGAAGCGCACGAGCGTGGTGAACAGTCGCCAGTCGGTCTCGAGCGGCTCTGCGCCGAACAGGAACCGGCGCCGGGCGAGCCGCTCGTCGAGCTCGTCGAGCATCCCGAACAGCGCGCGCACCTCGCCCTCGTAGACCTCCTGGCTGCGGGAGAAGCCGGCCTTGTAGACGGCGTTGTTGACGTTCTCGTAGATCCGGTCGTTCAGCGCGTCGATGTCGTCACGGAGCGGGTCGGGGTATAGGTCGACCGGGTGGTCGGCGAGCGGCGCGAACGCGGTGCCGAGCATGCGCAGGATGTCGGCCGACTCGTTCGAGACGATCACCCCGGATTGCTTGTCCCACAGGACCGGGACCGTCACCCGCGCGTTGTAATCCGGGTCGGTGGCGATGTAGGCCGAGCTCAGGAACTCGAATCCGTTGACCGAATCGACGTACCCGCCACCGGTGAACGCCCAGCCCCGCTCGTCGCGGATCGGGTCCACGAACGAGATGCCGATCGCGTCCTTCAGGCCCATCAGGCGCCGGGCGATGATCGTCCGGTGCGCCCACGGGCAGGCCCGCGCCACGTACAGGTGGTAGCGCCCGGCCACTGGAGGGAACTCCGCGCCCGGTTCGTCCGACACCCACCGCCGGAACTGGCTCTCCTGGCGGCGGAAGGATCCGTCGTCCGCGCTTTCACGGCCGAGCGAGAAGGTCGAGGAGCTCACCCTCCCGAGATTACCCGCCGACTCACCTCGGTAGGCTGAGCGCCATGAGCACAGGCCTCACGCAGAAGGAGAAGGCGGAGCGTTTCTTGGAGCTCCACCGGAAGGGCGACCCTCTGCTGATGCCCAACGCGTGGGATCTCGGGTCGGCCGCCGTGCTCGCGTCGCTCGGCTTCCAGGCGCTGGCCACGACCAGCAGTGGGCACGCCGCCACCCTGGGGCGCCTCGACGGGGCGGTCACCCGCGACGAAGCGCTCGCGCATGCGGCGAGCCTCTCCGAGAACACTGACCTCCCCGTGTCCGCCGACCTCGAGAACGGCTTCGCCGACGATCCCGAAGGTGTCGCGGACACGATCGAAGGGGCTCGCGCGGCCGGGTTGGCCGGCTGCTCGGTCGAGGACTATTCCGGCAGCCAGATTTACGACCCGGCCGTGGCCCGCGAGCGGGTGGCGGCCGCCGCCGAGACCGCCCACTCGGGTCCGGTCCGCCTCGTGCTCACTGCCCGCGCCGAGAACCACATTCGCGGGCGCGACGATCTCGCCGACACGATCGCGCGGCTCCAGGCCTACCAGGAGGCCGGGGCTGACGTGCTGTTCGCGCCCGGGATCAAGCGAGCGGAAGACATCCGCCAGGTGGTCCAGTCCGTCGACGTGCCGGTGAGCGTGCTGGCCGTGCCGGGCGCCCCGAGCACGGCGGAGCTAGCCGGGCTCGGTGTGGCGCGGGTATCGGTCGGTGGCGCCTTCGCGTTTGCGGCGCTCGGCGCGCTGGTCGAGGCCGCCACGGAGTTGCGCGACAGCGGTACCTACGCGTACCTGGAGCGCTCGGCGGCCGGGGGACGGGCCACGCGCAGCGCGTTCAACCAGTAGCGATCACGCGGCGGCGCGCAGGCTGCGCAGCGGCGGGCGTTCGATTGGCTCCGCGAGCTCCAGGTCGAGCGCGTCGACACCGTCCGCCATGAACGTTCCCGGCAGCGGACCGCGTAGCCTGCCCTCGCGCTCGAGCCGTACCGCCACCGCCCGGAGCACCGCGTAGGCCATCGGGCCGAGGTCGCGGAGGGGCTGGTGGGCGTTCTGGCGCACGTCGAGGTCGACCTGGGCGATCGCCTCGAGCCCGACCTCCGCATGGGCGTCGATGAGCAGGGCGATGTCGACGCCGTAGCCGGTGGCGAACGGCAGGCGCTCGAGCAGTTCGCGCCGCGCGGCGATCTCGCCGGCGAGGGGCTGGCGGACGGCGGCGAGCTCGGGGTAGAAGAGGTTGAGGAGCGGGCGCGCGGTCAGCTCGGTGACGCGGCCGCCCCCGTCGGGAACGGTCGCCTCGCCGACGCGGAACGGGCGGCGGTAGAACCCCTTCACGAACGAGATGTCCGCGCGGCACAGCACCGGCCCGAGCACGCCGCACGCAAAATGGGGGCCGAACTGCTCGGAGTCGGCGTCGAGGAAGCAGACCACGTCGCCGGTCAGGATCGGCAGCGACCGCCACATCGCGTCGCCCTTGCCGAGCACTGGACCGAGCTCGGTCATCAGCTCGTCCTGGGCGTGGACCTCGGCGCCGAGCGCGCGGGCGATCTGCGCCGTGCCGTCGCTCGAGTGGTCGACCACGACGACCTGATCGACGACTCCGCGCTCGCGCAGTGCCGTCAGCTGCTCGACGATCGGCCCGATCGTGCGCGCCTCGTTGCGCGCCGGCAGGCATACCGAGACGGTCGATTCGCGCTCGGCGGCGAGTCGCTCGGACGAAAACGCGTCGTGGCGGTACGTGTTGGCGCGGTACCAGGATCGGGTCCGGATGTTCATCCCAGCCAGAGGATGACAGCCACGGCGGCTCGCCACGCTCCAAAAAGACGATTGACGACCGGGCGAGCCCGGGTAGCCCCGGGAGGATCGGAAGGCGACGTCCAGAACCCGCACGCGATGCTCCGCCCTTCTCCCAGTCACCGCTTGCCGGCCGGCGACGGCGTCTCGCCGCAGAGCACCGGCAACGCCCTCGGTATTAGGATCGCGGCGGAGGTATAACCCGTGAAGCCGGTCCTCAGGATCCCTGTCTACCGGCGGCTTTTTGCCGCCTACACACTGAACGAGTTCGCGTTCATGGTCGGTACGGTCGCGCTGACCCTGCTGATCTACAAGCGGACGGGCAGCGCTTTCGGGGCGACGGGCTTCTTCCTGTGCTCGCAGTTCGTGCCGGCGCTGATCTCGCCGTGGGTGGTCGCGCGGCTCGACCAGTTGCCGCCACGACCCGTGCTGCCGCTGCTCTATTGGCTCGAGGCCGTCATCTTCGTCGCGCTGGCGGCGCTCGCCGGGCGCCACTTCAACCTGGTCACCGTCCTGGCGCTGACCCTCGTCAACGGGGTCTTGGCTCTGACCGCGCGTTCGCTGGCCCGCGCGACGACCGTCGCCGTGACCTCAGCGGCCGGTCTGCTCCGGGAGGGCAACGCACTGGCCAATGCCGGTTTCTCGGTCGCGTTCCTGATCGGCCCGGGCCTCGGCGGGGCCGCGGTGGCGGCAGGCGGTACGAGCCAGGCGTTGCTCGGAGACGCCGTGGTGTTCGGTGTGGTTGGTCTCACGCTGGCGACTGCCACCGGAATGCCCCAGCCGAGGGCGGCGAGGGCCCCGGCGCGAGGCCGCGTGCGCGCCGCGCTCGAGTACGCGCGCGAGCGGCCCTCGATCCGAGGCCTGCTGATCCTCCAGACGGCCGCCATCCTGTTCTTCACGGTCTCCACGCCCGTCGAGGTCGTGCTCGTGACGCGCTCGTTGCACGCCGGTGCGGCCGCGTACGGTGCGATGGTGTCGGCGTGGGGCGCGGGAGCGGTGTTCGGCGCCGCGGTGTACGCCCGCTGGCACGTCCTTCCCCAGCGCAACCTGATGGCGCTCGGGTCAGGGCTCCTCGGGGTCGGCTTCGTGGTGATGGCGATCTCGCCCACGCTGGCCGTCGCGATCGTCGGCGCGGCACTCGCCGGCATCGGCAACGGGATCGAAAGCGTGGCCGGGCGAACCGCGGTCCAGGAGCTCGTCGAGGAACGATGGATGGCGCTCATCATGAGCGTCCAGGAGTCGATGTTCCAGGCCATCCCCGGCGCCGGGATTCTCCTGGGTGGGACGATCGCTGCGCTGGCCAGCCCGCGCGTGGCACTCGGGCTCGCGGGGGCCGGGTCGCTCGCCGTCACGGCGCTCGTGTGGGTCCTGCTGGCCGAGCTCGGAACGCGGCCCGCGCCGCCTCCGGACGCCGCGCCTCCCCCTGAGCCGCTCGGATCACCAGTCGAGCCCGAGACACAGATCGAGGACGATTCGGCGGACGGGCCGGGGACCAACGGCGAAGCTGAGGCCGACGGCACGAACGGCAGCACCGGGCGCGACCATGCCGCCACACCGGCGGCGCGACATCAGTAGAGTCCGCCGGCGGGGCGCTGGCCGCCCGTGTCCTGTCGTTGCCCGCCTTTCCATCGTGCGCCGCGCCTGCATCGACATCGGTTCGAACACGACGCGGTTGCTCGTCGCCGACTGTGAAGACGGGCGGCTCGTCGAGGTTCACCAGGAGCGGTCGTTCACGCACGTCCGCCGCGGGCTGACCGCCACCGAGGAGATCAGCGCCGACAAAATCGCCGAAGTGGTCGCTGTCGTCGCTGCGCAGCTCGAGGCGGCGCGGGAGGTCGGGGCTGCCGACGTCAGGTGCGTCGCCACGGCGGCGGTCAGGCAGGCCGCCAACCGCGACGCGCTGCTCGCCGCGGTGCGGAGCGCATGTGGCCTCGAGATCGTCGTGCTCTCGGCCGAGGAGGAGGCGCGGCTCGCCTTCCGCGGCGCGGCGCGGACGCTCGGCTTCGTACCGTCCGGGCCCCTCGGCGTGGTCGACGTCGGTGGCGGCTCGTGTGAGCTGGTGGTCGGGACGCCGCCCGACGAGGTGACCTGGTTCGCCTCCTTCGAACTCGGTTCGGGCCAGCTCGCGGACGAGTGCCTGCCGTCGGATCCGCCCACGGCCGACGAACTCGCCCACGCCCGCGCGGTCGTGAGCGAGATCCTCGACGGCGTGGAGCCCCCGCCCGCGGCGCACGTGGTTGCCGTCGGGGGCAGCGCGACCTCGCTCCGACGGATCGCCGGCCCGTTGCTCGACGCCGGCGTCCTCGCGCGCGTGCTCGGGGTGCTGTCCGCCGACCGGGCCGCCGCCGTGGCCAACCGCTTCGAGCTTGACGCCGATCGGGTTCGGCTCCTGCCCGCCGGCCTGCTCATCCTGGAAGCGGCCGCCGAGCGGTTCGGCGCGGCGCTCGAGGTGGGCCAGGGCGGGCTGCGCGAAGGCCTATTGCTGGAGGTGCCTGGTGGCTGACGAGGACGAAGTGCTGAGCGACGAGGACGCGACCCTGGCCGACGCCGGCGCGGGTGCTCGCCCGCTCGACCCGCCGATCCCACCGCGCGAGGCGATCGCCGACGTACGGGTCCGCGCGCCGACCCGAGGCAACCGCCGGCTCGAGCGGTTTCTCGAGGCGGTCAACGCCGATCCTCACGTCAAGGCGCTGTGGCACGTGTCGGCCGTCAACGCGAGCCGCCGGCTGGGCATGTCGGACCACTCCTGGGTCCACATCCAGATCGTGCTCAACATCGGCCTGCGGCTGGCGCGGATCCTGTTCCGCCACGGCGTCGTGCCGAGCGTGAGGGCCGACTACGCGATGACGGATCACGACGCCGAGGTGGTGATCGCCGCCGGATGCCTGTTCCACTGCGTGGGCATGTCGATCCATCGCGACGACCACGAGCGCTACAGCCTGTTCCTCACCGCCGACATCCTCGAGTCGCTCCTCAGCACCGCCTACGAGGAGCCCGAGCGAACGGTGATCGCGTCAGACGCGATGCACGCGATCATCGGCCACCGCCGCGACGGCCATCCACTTACGGTCGAGGCCGGGATCGTGCGCATCGCCGACGCGCTCGACATGGCGCGGGGTCGCTCGCGGATCCCGTTCGAGGCCGGGCGCTACAACATCCACTCGCTGTCGGCGTACGCGATCGACGAGGTCAAGATCTCCCCCGGTGAGGAGCGAACCGTGCGGGTCGAGATCGCCATGTCAAACAGCGCGGGCATCTTTCAGGTGGACGAGCTACTCGCGGAGAAGCTGCGCGGCTCCGGGTTGGAGGAGCACTTCGAGGTGATCGCGCGGATCGACGCCGAGCACGAGGAAAGCCTGATCCAGGTCTTCCGAATGTAAGTACCATCCCGCGCCATGCGACGTCTGCTGGCGATCACAGTGATTGCGGTGGCGTGTCTGATCGCCGCGCCGGCGGCGCTCGCGACCACCGAGACCGCGTCGGCCGGGAACGTCACCGCGACGTTCACCTTCCAGGGCAAGCTCCCGACCTACCACGGCCAGCGCCTCGAGATCACCCAGGGCGCCACGGTCCTCTATGACGAGCCGGTCACCTCGAAGTTCTGCGCCAATCTGTGCGCGCCGTACACGGCAGTAACCGGAGGCTCGGCGGTAGCCGTGGTGGACCTCGAGCACGACGGACAGCCGGATGTCGTCCTTGACCTTTACAGCGGTGGGGCGCACTGCTGCACGATCGTGCAGATCTTCTCGTTCGACCCGGGGACGATGACCTACGCCGAGACGGAGCGAGACTTCGGCGATCCCCAGGCGCGGATCGTCGATCTGCGCCACAACGGCCGGTTCGAGTTCCTGACTGCCGATGACACCTTCGCCTACGAGTTCACCGATTACGCGGGGTCGGGGCTGCCCATCCAGATCGAGACATTTGCCAACCACCGGTTCACCGACGTGACACGAAGCTATCCCAAGCTCGTCGCCACCGACGCCGCGTTCTGGCTGAAGGCGTTCAAGTCAGGCGCGAGCAGTCACTACCAGGACAGCGTTGGGGTGATCGCGGCGTGGGCCGCGGACGAGGACCGGCTCGGACACGTCAAGCTGGTTAACCGCTACCTGGCCCAGCAGGCGCGTGAGGGTCATCTGAACTCGCCGCTGTATCCGGGCGGCACGCGGTTCGTGGCAAAGCTTCAGAAGTTCCTGCGCCGGCGCGGTTACCTGCGCTGACCGATCAGCTGCTGCGCTCAGACGCCGGCCGCGGCGCGCGCGTCGTCGGGGTTCGGGTAGTGCACCATCTCGACCACCTTGCCGTCCCGGAACCTGGTGAGGTTGGCGACCAGCTCGGGCTCGCCGTCTCCGTCGGTCCGCCGGATGATCACCACGACCTTGTCGCCGGCGCCGAGCAGCTCGACGACCTCACCAGGCGGCGCCCCCCGGCGCATCCAGTTCTTGCGCATGAACGCGAGCGTCTGAACGCGGTCCTGACATCCCTCGGCCGGATTGCCGCCATGCCACTTGACGTCCGGGTCGAGGATTTCTTCGAGCGCGTCCAGATCGCCGCGCATCACGGCCTCGTACCCCCGGCGGGCTATTTCGATGTTGGGTTCGGGCACGGATCTAGCCGGTAAGTCGCACCACGACCTCGGTGACGTCGTCGTAGCGTTCCCCGGACGGATCGATGAGCTGGGCGAGGATGTACTCGCACAGGGGGCCGGCTTCGTCGGGGCCCGCGTCGGCGGCGACGGCGAGGCGGTCGAGTCCCGCGTCGAGCGATTCGCCGCGACGCTCGATCAGCCCGTCCGTGTAGAGCACCAGCGCGGCGTCGCGACCGATCCGCTCGCTGTGCGTCTCGTAGACGACGTCCTCGACGCCCATCAATCCGTTGCCGCCCTCCAGGTACTTGCAGGCGCCGGCGGCGTCGCGCATGAGTGGCGGCGGATGGCCGCCGTTGGCCCAAGCCATGGTCCCGTCCTCGGGGTCGATCACCGCGTAGACGATCGTGAAGAGGTGCTCGTCGCCGAGAGCCAGCTGGTGGCGGTTCAGGAGCGTGAGCGCTTCGCCGGGCGGCCTGCGCCCGTCGCCGGCCAACGCGAACGCACGCGTCAGGGTCCGCAGCTGCCCCATCGCCGAAGCCGCGCGGATCCCTCGACCGGTCACGTCGCCCACGACAACCCCGAGCCGTCCTTCCGGGAGCTCAAACGCGTCGTACCAGTCGCCGCCCACCTGCACGCCGAGACCGGCGACCTCGTAGACGGCGGCGAGCTCGATGCCCGCCGGCTCGGGAAGGCTCTGGGGGATCAGCCCGCGTTGAAGCTCGACCGCGATTCGGTGCTCCTCCTCGTGGAGCTGGGCCCGGCGGATGGCGAGCGCGGCCCGGTCTGCGGCGTCCTGAAGCAGCGAGCGCTCGGTCGGGGTGAACGCCCGACCCGAGGGCAAGGCTAGGCGCAGGCCGCCCACCCTGGCGCCTTCGATCACGAGCGGCACCTCGCGCCACCGGTCCGCGTCGAGGGCCGGCAGTTCGGTCGATGTGCTCCCCGCCCGCGCGACCTGCCCGGCGACGGCGCGCACGACGATCGGACGGTCGACGCCGCTTGAGATCTCAACCTCGGCGACGTCGGCCTCGAACAGCTCGGCGAGTCGCGTCGACAGCTCGGGGAGCAGCTCATCGAGCGCGAGCGTCTCCATCGCGGAGGTGAGGGTCTGGAGGTTGGACAGTCGCTCGGCCAGCGCCTCGGCCTGGACGCGTGCCGCTTGCTCGAGGAGAAGCTCGGCGCGGTCCTGCTCGGCCCGTCGACGCACGGTCAGATCGACCCACTGGGCCAGCAGCATCGGCTCGGCGAACTCCGTGGCCTCGATCGGCGAGGCCACCATCGCGACCCACACCGGCGTGTCGGCGCTCGATTTGAGGCGCAGGTCGAGAGAGGAGCGCTCGCTCGCGGGTTCGCGCTGGCTACGTGACAGCTGCTCGAGCGCGTCGAGCAACGCCGGCCGGTCCTCGTCCCGGCACAGGTCGGCGACGGGCAGGCCCGTCAGCTCGGCCAGGTCGCGACCGACCAGGCGGGCGAAGGCCGGATTCGATCGGATGATCCGTCGCTCGGCGTCGAGCACCGTCTTGCCGATCGGCGCCGCCTCGAAGGCGCCGCTCAGCAGCGCCTCCGAGCGCTTCAGGGCGCGCCGGCTGGACTCGAGCTCGGCGAACACCAGCACCTTGGAGCGCAGCAACTCGGGGTCGAACGGCTTGAGCACGTAGTCGACTGCGCCGACGCCGTAGCCGCGGGCGATGTCCGTCACTTCATCCCGTGCGGCGGTCAGGAACACGATCGGGATGTCCCGAGTACGGCCGCGCTGCTTGATTAGCTCGGCCGTCTCCAGGCCGTCCAGACCGGGCATGCGGACGTCGAGCAGGATCATCGCGAAGTCCTGCTCGAGCAGCGTTCGCAGCGCGCCGTGGCCGGAGCTCGCGGTGACGAGCGGGTAGCCGAGCGGCTCGAGCACGGCCTCGAGCGTGCGGAGATTCTCGGGCTGGTCGTCGACGAGCAGGATCGGTAGCGGCCGGACCGCTGTGAGGTCCGTCATCGCTTCGCTGTCGGCGGACGCGGCGGGGATCTCTAAGCGTCCAGCCACACGCGCATCATCGAGAGGAGTTGATCCACGTCGACGGGCTTGGTGATGTAGTCAGACGCGCCGGCGGCGATCGCCTTCTCGCGGTCCCCTTTCATCGCCTTGGCGGTCAGCGAGATGATCGGGAGATGCTCGAAGCGCGGCATCGAACGGATCGCGCGCGCCGTCTCGTAGCCGTCCATCTCGGGCATCATGATGTCGAGCAGGACGACGTCGGTGTTCGGGTGCTGGTGCAGCCGCTCGATCCCCTCGCGGCCATTCTCGGCGAAGACGACCTTCATACCGCGCTGTTCGAGCGTCGAGGTCAGCGCGAACACGTTGCGAATGTCGTCGTCGATCACGAGCACCTTGCGGCCCTGGAGCGGGGCGTCGCCCGTGCGCAGGTGACCGAGCAGCTCGCGCGTCTGCGACGGCAGCGTCGCCTCGGCGCGATGCAGGAACAGCGCGGCGCGATCGACGAGCCGCTCGGGTGAGTCGGCGATCGTGATCACCGCCGACTTCGCGAGCGCGTCGAGCCTGGCCCGGTCAGCCTTGGTCAACCCGCCCGGCACGTAGGCGATCATCGGCAACTCGCGCAGCATCTCATCGGTAGCCGCGTCGCGGAGCAGCGCGAAGGTCTGCGAGCGCGAGCGACCCACGGTGATCACGCTGAGGTCGAACGGCTCGCCGCGCAGCGCCTCGAGGGCAGCTGTGGGCTCGATCCGCTCAAGCTCGATGTTCTCGTCGCCGGCCAGCAGGGCGCCGATCCCGTCGTCCGTCCCCGGCTCGTCGGCGATGAGCGCGATGCGGCGCGCCGGGCCGCCGGCCAGCCGCTCGAGTCGTCCCAGCGCGAGCTCGAGGCCGTCCGGATCGATCGGGTCGTCGATGAACGCCGCAGCTCCCGCGCGCAGGCCGTCGACACGGACGGCGCCGTCGCCGATCAGCGCGACCGGGAGGTGGCGCGTGTCCGGGTGCTTCTTGAGCTGACCGAGTACCGCTTCGAAGCGCGGCAAGTCGCCAGCCAGGAGCACGGCGCTCGGACGGTGCTCACGGGCCAGGCCGAGCGACGCCGTCGCGCGCCGGGCGACGATCGCCTTGGCACCACGGGCGCGGATGACCTCGACCATCGACCTCGCGCGCTCGGGCTTTGAGTCGATCACGAGCACGACCCGATCGCCAGCCTCGAGCGCGTCGATGCCGTCGACGAGCTGATCTTCGATCGCGAGCTCCGAGGCGGCCTCGATCAGCAGCTCGGCCGACGTGGCCGCGTCGGCCGGGCGGGGCTCGACCGGCGCGTCCGCGATGCTCTCGAGCAGCGGCAGGAACAGCGTGAACCGGCTGCCCTGTCCGACGGTCGAGTCAACCTGAATCTCGCCGCCGAGCAACCGCGCGATCTCGCGCGAGATGGACAGACCGAGACCGGTCCCGCCGTACTTGCGCGAGGTCGTCCCGTCCGCCTGCTGGAACGCTTCGAAGATCAGGTTGAGCTTGTCGTCCGGGATGCCGACGCCGCTGTCGATGACCGAGAAGGCGATGACTCGATCGGCGGCTCGCAACGCGTCGTTGCGCAGGGCCGTGCGGTCGATCGGGTATCCGATCGACAGCGTGACGCCGCCGTCGTGGGTGAACTTGAACGCGTTCGAGAGGAGGTTCTTGAGCACCTGGCCGAGGCGCTGTTCGTCGGAGACGATCGACCCGGGTAGCGACGGATCGATCTCGACGGTAAACGAGAGGCTCTTCTGTCCGGCCACGTGCCGGAACGCCCGCTCGGCGTCCTCGAAAACTTCCGACAGCGCCAGCGGAGCCAGGTCGAGCTCCATGCGACCGGCCTCGATCTTGGTCAGGTCGAGGATGTCGTTGATCAGCGACAGCAGGTCGTTACCCGCGCCGTGGATGGTGCGGGCGAACTCGACCTCGCGATCGGACAGCGTGTCGTCCTCGTTCTCTGCCAGCAGGCGGCTGAGGATCAGCATCGAGTTGAGCGGCGTACGCAGCTCGTGCGACATGTTGGCCAGGAACTCCGACTTGTACTTCGAGGACAGCGCGAGCTGCGCCGCTTTCTCCTCGAGGCCGCGCCGGGCCATCTCGATCTCCTCGTTCTTGATCTCGATGTCGCGGTTCTGCTCGGAGAGCAGTCGCGCCTTCTCCTGAAGCTCGTCGTTCGTCTCGCGGAGCTCCTCGGACTGCTTCTGGAGCTCTTGGGTCAGCCCCTGTGACTGTGAGAGCAGCTCCTCCGTCCGCATATTGGCGCGGATCGTGTTGAGCACGACACCAATCGTTTCCGAGATGCGAGCCAGGAAGTCGCGGTGGACCTCGGAGAAGGGACGGAGCGAGGCAAGCTCGATCACTCCGAGGACCTGGTCCTCGAAGAGCACCGGCATGACGAGGACGTCGGCCGGCGTCGCGTCGCCGAGGCCGGATCCGACCTTGATGTAGCCGGGCGGAACCTCGCTGATCGCGATCGTCTTGCGCTCGAACGCCGCCTGG
>Ga0209624_10001957_pt1 | contig 15611 bp, 13 predicted proteins | sample JacPinW_OM2H0_O1_FD_188565 | JGI IMG/M metagenome (GOLD analysis project Ga0209624, IMG submission 188565) | Forest soil microbial communities from Algoma, Ontario, Canada - Jack Pine, Ontario site 1_JW_OM2H0_O1 (SPAdes) (version 2) | ecosystem: Environmental > Terrestrial > Soil > Boreal...
TGGGCGCGGGCGCTTATCCGGAATTCATTGTGCACAACGATGAATTCACGGAGAGATGACGAAAACAAGTTGGCGCAGCTTTGAGCCCAAGTGCGCAGGCTTGCGCAAGCAAACAACTTCAATCGATGGATTCGGGTACTATAGAGGCGGCGCGACTCTCTGTGTGTGTAACCGCAGGTGAGCCTTGGCCGTCAAAGAGCTATCGGCTGCTGATCCAGGTGGGGATCATCCAATGAACAGACGCAAACTGCTGTCGCTGCTGGGAATGTCTCCGGTGCTGTTGACCGGTGAGCCTGCTCACGCCGGTCAGACCAAACACGCCGCCTCTTCGGGCGCTGATTCGGGGCCGCTCAAATTCACGGCCGTCAATCCCAAAGGAATACCCCCTTCCATTCAACTGATTCCGATGGCGCCGCGCCTGGACTCACTTGACGGCAAGACCGTGTACCTGGTGGACACCGGGTTTCACGGCTCCGATTTACTCCTGCATCAGGTCGAGCTGTGGTTTAACAGAAACATGCCGAGCGTCACCCTGGTATTCCGTCGCAAGGCCGGCCCCTACGCGCAAGACGATCCGCCTCTCTGGAAGGAAATCAAGGAAAAGGGCAACGCGGTCGTCATGGCCACCGGCCATTGAAGCACGTGCACCCCAGCGACCGTCGGTCACTGCATAACAACTGAAAAGATGGGCATCCCAAGCGTCCCGCTGGTAACCAAGGCGTTCAAGGATCTGGCAATCCTGAACGCGGCCAAGCGCGGAATGCCGCACGAACGCATCGTCTTCACTCCGCACCCGGTCTGGGGCAAGACTCCTGAAGAACTGCGCGTCTATGTGGACGGTCCGGATCCCGTCAGCGGAAAATCACTGATGAAGGAAGTGGTGGATGGATTGACCGTACCGCTCAGCGATGACGAGAAGAAGACAGGAATCGTTTCCGTCTCCGTGGGGCCGCCCACCTATACAGATACCGCCGAGAACCTTCAGGACTTGTATCTCAACAACGGATACACGGATTTTCTCCCGATCGTTCTGCCTACCGAGGAAAAAGTGAATGCGATGCTGAAGGGCACAAGCCACCATCCCGACGAGGTGATCGGCAAAATGGCGGCTGGCGCCTATCCGCCGTGGAGCTACACCGTCCGGCACGTGGCTGCGAGCGCCGTAATGGCGGGATGCAGGCCGGAATATTTCCCGATCTTGCTGGCAGTCGCATCGACGGGAATTGCTTCGCTGTTCAGCTCGACGAACTCGTTCGCGTTTTCGATGATTATTAACGGTCCGATCCGCGACAAGCTTGAGTTCAACTACGGCATCGGGGCGCTGGGACCGTTTGCGCAGGCAAACGCAACAATCGGGCGCGCCTGGACAATCATGTCGAAGAATCTCGGAAACGGCGGAATCCCCGGTGACACCTACCTGGGATCGGTCGGCAACAACCTGAACTACAACAACGTGGTGATTGCAGAGAACGAAGAGGCAAGCCCCTGGGATCCTTTTCACGTGCAAAGAGGCTTCAAGAAGGAAGAAAACGTCGTCAGTTTGTTCCGCGGCCTGGGCGTGGTTCCAGGACAGGTGGCCAGGGGCAGCAGCGTCAATACCAGCCCGATGTTCGACGCCCAGCTCAGCGATCTATTCAGCACTTTCACCGGATTCTTCGGCGCGCTGGTGATTGCCGACCCGCTCGTCGCCGTACGTTTGAAGGAACAGGGCTACGACACAAAAGAAAAGCTGATTGATTGGCTCTACAAGAATACGACGCAAACGGTGAAGGACTACAAAGGCCGAAACTACTCCTACCTGTTCGAGTACCCGCAGGCCTTGCAGGGTGTCGAACCCTTTGCGACCTGGTATAAACTCCCGGACGATGCGGTAATCCCGCATTTCCCGAGGGCCAGCAGCTTCAATGTGGTCGTCACGGGCGGACAGACCAACGCCTACCCGCAAGCCGCGAACATGAGCTACGGGGTCAGCGTTTCGATCGATAAATGGATGTAATCCGGCCCGACTCTCGCGGGCCGATCGGGCACCGAACAGGGGTGAGCCATGAACAGACGAAAGCTTCTATCGCTTCTGGGGATGTCTCCGGCGCTCCTGGCTGGTGCCGAACTGCAAGCGCAGCAGCCCAAGGCTGCGAAAGCCGGCAAAAGCCCCGCCGCAGGAAACGCCCAGTTCGAAGCGCTGAACCCGAAAGGCTCACCGCCCCCCGTAAGGCTGATTCCGATGGCGCCCCGGCTGGATACGATTCACGGCAAGACAATCTACCTGGTTGACACCGGATTCATGAGCGGAGGCGTACTCCTGCAGCAGATGCAGATCTGGTTCAACAAGAACTATCCCGATGTCACCGTCGTATTCCGCAAAAAAGCAGGGTCCTACATGGAGGACGATCCGCCGCTCTGGAAGGAAATCAAGGAGAAGGGCAATGCGGCGATCATGGCCATCGGCCATTGAAGCAGCTGCACACCAGCGACCGTCGGTCACTGCATAACAGTTGAAAAGCTGGGAATCCCCGCCGTTCCGATGGCGACGAAATCGTTCGCCGATCTGGCGAAATCCAACGCCTCCAAGCGCGGCATGCCGCACATTCGCGCTTGTTTCACACCGCATCCGGTGTGGGGCAAGACCGCCGAACAGCTGATGGCGTACGTGGAAGGCGACGATCCGGTGTCGGGCAAGCCGTTGATGAAGGAAATCATCGACGGCCTGACGGTGCCGCTCACCGCCGAAGACACAAAAACCGGGATGATGGACGTCAACGTCGGCCCGCCGGTGTACGGGCCGGACACTCTGGATAGTCTGCAAACGCATTTTCTCAACAATGGAATGACCGATTTTCTGCCGGTGATCATACCCACGCCCGAAAAAGTGGACGCGATGCTGAAAGGTACCAGCCATCATCCCGACGAAGTCGTCGGCAAGATGGCCGCGGGCGCCTTTGCCGCGTGGACCTACACCGTGAAGCAGGTCGCGGTGAACGCGGTGATGGCCGGATGCGAGCCGGAGTATTTTCCGGTTGTTCTCGCTGTCGCTTCGTCCGGAATGGCGGCGCTCGGCAGCTCGACCACCTCGTTTGCGTATTCGATGGTCATTAACGGACCGATTCGCGACAAGCTCAACATGAATTACACAATTGGCGCAATGGGGCCTTTCGCGCAACCGAATGCGACCATCGGGCGCGCGTGGACGCTTATCGGAAAAAATCTCGGCAACGGCGGAATTCCGGGCGACACCTACATGGGCTCTCAGGGCAACAACACGAACTACAACAATATCGTGATTGCCGAAAACGAGAAGGACAGCCCATGGACCCCCTTCCACGTCCAGAAAGGGTTCAAGCCTGAGGAAAACGTCGTCAGCCTGTTCGCGGGCGAGGACATCCGCCAGGGCCATGGCGCGCGCCGCGCCGGGGTGCTGGAGAATCCGATGTTCGACGATCAGATCAGCGACATTTTCCGCACCCTCACCAGCCAGTTCGATGCTCTGGTTATCTGCGATCCGCTGACGGTCAAGCGCCTGGTCGAACAGGGCTACGACACGAAAGAAAAGCTGATGGATTGGTTGTGGAAAAACACCCAGCGCACCGCCAAGGACTACCGCGATTCGGCCTTTGTGTACACGTTTCATTACCCGCGGGCACTTCGCGGCGAGGAACCTTACGCCACGTGGTACAAATGCCCGGAGGGGACCCTGATTCCCTACTGGCCCAAGCCGGATAATATTGTTCTGGTCGTGGCCGGCGGCCAGACGAATCCGTTCTTTCAGGTCGGAAACCTGACGTACCGCGTAAGCGTCTCAATTGATAAGTGGATGTAGGTTACCGGTTTGGTTCTGGCAGGATTCTCGGGCGCCCGACGATGATGTACTATAGCCGGGAGCGGAAGGAAGAGAGGCGAGACCATGGGCATGAATCGGCGCAAGCTTCTGTCGCTGATCGGGATGTCTCCGGCGATCTTGGCCGGCGCGACCGCTGAGGCGCAATCCAAAGCAAAAGATAAGAACGGGAAGCCTGGCTCGGCTGCAGCAGTCAAGCTTACCGCGCTCAACCCGCGCGGCATCCCCCCTCCGATCACCCTGATTCCGATGGCTCCGCGCCTGGCGACGCTGGATGGCAAGACAGTGTATCTGGTCTCGGACGGTTTTCCGGGCGCCGACCACTTCTTGGATCAGGTCGGCAACTGGTTCAAGAAGAACATGCCCAACGTGACGACGGTCTACCGGTTGAAGGCCGGAGGATTTGCGGACGACGATCCAAAGCTGAATGCCGAGATCAAGGAGAAGGGCCAGGCCGTCATCATGGCCATAGGGCATTGAAGCACGTGCACCCCAGCGACCGTTGGTCACTGCATAGCATACGAAAAGATGGGCATTCCCGCGGCTCCCATAGTAACAATCGCCTTTAAAGATCTCGCCCAGACAAACTGCGCAAAAAGAGGCATGCCCCTGCAGCGAATTTCCTACACCCCGCATCCGGTGTGGGGCAAGACGGACGAGCAGATGTACGCCTACCTTGATGGAAACGATCCGGTTCATAACGTACCGCTGATGAAAGAGATCGTCGACTCGCTAACCAGACCCCTCACGGCGGACGAATCGAAAACCGGCACCGTGACTCCTCCGGTCGGTGCGCCTTCCTTCACCGATACGGCAGATAACCTTCAGCAGTATTTCCTCGACAACGGCATGACAGACACCATGCCGATCATTATTCCCACGCAGGAAAAAGTGGACGCCATGCTCAAGGGCACGAGCCACAAGCCCGACGAAGTGGTCGGCAAGATGACTCCGGCTCAGGGCGCTTTCCCGGCGTGGTCGTTCACCGTGCAACAGTGTGCGGTTAACGCGGTGATGGCAGGGGCGACGCCGGATTATTTCCCGACCATCCTGGCGATCGCTTCTACGGGAATATCGGCGCTGTTCAGCTCGACCAACTCGCTGGTGTCCGCGGCGGTGATCAACGGCCCGATTCGCGACAAACTCGCCATGAATTACGGAATCGGCGCCATGGGTCCGTTTAACCAGCCCAACGCCACGATCGGGCGAGCCTGGACGCTGATGTCAAGAAACCTGGATGGCGGGGGAATCTGCGGCGAGACCTACATGGGCTCGCAGGGCAACGTCATCAACTACAGCAACCTCATTATTCCCGAAAACGAGAAGGACAGTCCCTGGCCTCCCTTTCATGTGCAAAAGGGGTTCAAACCGGAAGAGAACGTCCTCAGCTTCTTCTTCGGATTCTGCATCACGCAAGGGCAGGGCGGTAAAGGCCTGGGCGTAAAGCCGGTTCCGCTCTATAACGTGGCGATGTCGGCGAATTGCTCGCCTTTCGCCTCGCTGTTCGGTGCGCTTTTCCTTCTGGATCCGCTGGTAGCCAACGGGTTGGGCGATCTGGGTTTCAAGACCAAGGATTCGGTGGTCGACTGGCTGCAGAAAAATACCACGGTGGTGGTGAAAGACGTCAAATCAATGCTGTTCAGCGGCCTGCCGAGAGGTCCAGAGGCGGCAAGTCTCACGGATGATTCGGTGATTCCGAAGTGGCAAAAATCCGACGCTTTCAACCTCGTCGTGGTGGGAGGCCAGACCAATCCGTATCACCAGCTGGCAAACATGAGCTACCGCGTGAGCGTATCGATCGACAAGTGGACGTAGTCGACGCCCACGGGAAGACACCCGGGCCGCGCGTTGCATGTCATGCGCGGCCCTTTTTTCCCCAGTTGATTCCGTCGACGACGCCTAAGGCAGGGTAAAGGCGATATAGGCGTTGCCGGCAGTCTCAAAGATGTACTGCTTGCCGTCCACTTCGTAGCTGATCGGATTGGACCGCGCCGCGTGTCCCATGTAGAACTGCCACAGGGGCTTGCCGCTGGAAGCGTCGAGAGCAAAAAAGTTTCCTTCATCGGAACCGCTGAATACCAGGCCTCCGGCAGTTGTGAGCACCGGTACCCACGCCGGGGCCAGCAGCTTGAATTGCCATCGCAGCTTTCCGGTGGTGGCCTCGAGCGCGCGAATCGCGCCGTAGGATTGCTCGCCGGCCAGTGCCCGAATTCCCCCTCCTCCCACAATTCCTTTGGGAGGGCCCGGTTCGATTTTGCCCTGTCCTTTAATGAAGTAGGCGCCCGTTTCGTGGACGCTCACGTAAAAAAGCCCTGTCTGCGGGCTGTAGGAGGGGCTGGTCCAGTCAACCCCTCCGGTAATGCTCGGATACACCAGTGTACCGGCACCCAGGGTCGGCTCCTGATTCGGTTCGGGTATCGGCCGCCCGTTGGCATCGAGCCCTTTGGCCCAGGTTTCCTTCACGAATGGCTGGCCGGCAATGAATTTCCCGGTAACGCGATCGAGCACGTAGTAAAAGCCATTGCGGTTGGCAAAACCAAGCAGCTTGCGCGGCTTGCCGTCGATCGTAGAGTTAAACAGAACTGCGGGCTCGTCTGAATCCCAGTCGTGATCTTCATGCGGGGAGAACTGGAAATACCATTTCAGTTGTCCGGTATCCGCATCGAGCGCAATTACGGAACACGTATAGAGGTTGTCGCCAGGACGCTCGTCATCGTTGAAGTCCGGCGCAGGATTCCCCGTGCCCCAGTAGACCAGGTTCAGCTCGGGATCATAGGAGCCGTTATTCCAGGTAGTGGCGCCGGCGCTTTCCGAAGCGCCGACCCCCCAGGTTTCCGCTCCCGGCTCTCCCGGCCTGGGAGTGGTCCAGAAGCGCCACAGCCGCTTGCCGGTCTTCGCATCGTAGGCGTCGAGAAACCCGCGGACAGCAGCCTCGCTCCCGGCGCTGCCGATAATCACTTCGTCCTTGATCGCAAGCGGTGGTCCTGTCATGGCATAGCCCATGGCATTGTCTGCGACGTGCACGTTCCATCGAACGGCGCCGGTCTTGGCGTCGAGCGCAACCAGGTGTGAGTCGGCCGTGCCAATAAAAACCGTATCACCGAGTATCGCGACCCCACGACTGGTCGCATACAGGCCAATCGAGACAACGTGCTCGGGAAGGATGGGCGACCAGCTCCAGAGTCTGAGTCCGGTGCGGACGTCCAGCGCCGTCACCGTGCTGGGTGGCTCGGTGATGTACATTACGCCGTCGGCAACGATGGGGGATGCCTCGAGATTCGACACGGCCTTGCTTGGTTGATAGATCCAGGCCACCTTCAAATTGGAGATGTTCTCGCGGTTGATCTGCTTGAGCGACGAATATTGCTGAGACGAGTAACTGCCTCCGTAGGTCAGCCAGCTTTGCGGTTCGCTCTGCGAGTGGAGTATGCGGTCGTAGGACACGCCTTGCGCAACCGACGTCGCCGGGTTGCAGGCAAGAAGGCCAGACAGAATCAAGGCGCACGGGAAGATTTTCATTGGTCTCCTTTCAGGCTCGCAAGGTAGGCGACCAGATCTTCGATCTGCGTATCCGACAATTTGCCCTTGAAACTGGGCATCACGCTTTTGCCCGGCTCCTTGTTGAACTCTCGCAGCTCGCTTTTCTGAAACGAGTGAAACTGCCCGCTCGCGTCTTTGATCACGATGCGGAACGAGTCTTCGGTCACGCGCGTGCCGTCAAATGTATGCCCGTCCCTGGTGACGATGTGGACGAACATATAATCAAGAAGCCCGCCAGTTTCCAGGAACACCCGCGCCTGGGGCAGATCCGACCCGGGATACAGGAGTGTGGTCTTCAGGTAGCCGGGTCCGCGCAGTTGGCCAACCTTGGTAAGCTCGGGCCCCGCGCCGCTGCCCTGGCCTGAAATAATGTGGCAGGTGGCGCAACCGCTTCCGTCATATACCTCCTTGCCCTTCGCCGCATCGCCGGTCACCGTCCCCGAATCCTTGTGGGTAAGCGTGAGAAGGTAGGCGATGACTTGCTGAATCTGGGAGGCGTCCAGTTGCCCTGCGAAGGCGGGCATTCCGCCGCTCATGCCGTTCTTGATCACGTCGGCAACTGCGGCCGCGCCCAGCCGCATGGGAATTCCCTGAATGTTGGGACCCATGGCACCGCCACCATCTAGGCCGTGGCAGGTCGAACAGCGGGCCTCAAACGTCTGTTTGCCTTGATCGGCATCGGAGGGCGAAGGATTTGCGTTCGGCGCATCCTGCGTGGCCCGCCCAGACGCGGCAGCCCGATTCGGCATGAGCCCCCACAATAGAATGATGAACGCGGCAATCCGGATGCGGCGAATCGCAGTCATGATCCTTCCCCCCTGAGGCGCGCCAAGAATTCGCATGGCCGGCGGACAGCATACTACCCGAAATCCGGCTAGTCTAACGTTTCAGGTCAATTGGCGAGCGAGCAACGAGCGGCCAAGGTGCTGTCTTGGTTGGATCGGTAGGGAGCGAACCGGAAGGTCAGGTTTTTGCCGGAACACCAGCCCCGACTGTTTGGGGCTCCGGGACGGGCAAATTTTGCGGATGAACAAACGGCGCCGGCGGCGGCGGTTCCGGTGCGGCGATTTCCCAATCGCAATTCTCGCGGATGCAGGACCGGAAGTTTCCTTGCTTGGTACGCTTCTCGACGACAAACGGAGCTCCGCACTTCGGGCACGGCTCGGCAATGGGCTCATGCGGAGTCGTGAAGTCGCAATCCGGGTAGCGGCTGCAACCGTAGAAGATCCGTCCCCGCCCACGGCCCTTCGCTGTCCCGCGCCGGACAAATTCCCCTTCGTTGCACTTTGGGCATTTAATGCCCAATGTGATTGGCCGCGTGTATTTGCACTTCGGATAGTTCTGGCAGCCGATGAAATCGCCAAACCGACCCGCGCGACGCAGCAGCACGCCACCGTCGGTGGGGCATTTTTCATCCAGAACCACGTCGGGTTGCAGCGCCTTCTTGGTGCCTGCCGCCAGACGCCGCGTCGTTTTGCAATCCGGGTATCCGGTGCACGCAAGAAACGTCCCGAAGCGCCCGCGCTTGATGGTCATTTCCTTCCCGCAATTGTCGCAGTAAACGACGCCGCCCTCGCCTTCGCCGTCTGAGCTTCCCGTCTCAGCGATGTCGCGAATGAAATCGCACTCCGGATAGCGCGAGCAACCGAGGAAAAATCCGTGGCGGCTGATGCGTTCCAGCAGTTCACCCTGGCCGCATTTTTCGCACTTCTGCCCGGTCGGGATGCCCGCCTTGTAGGATTCCATGGCATCGCTGGCTTTATCCAGGTCCACCGTAAACCGGTCCCAGAATTCGCCCACCGCGGTGCGCCAGGTGAGCTTGCCTTCCTCGATTTCGTCCAGCTCGTCTTCCAGGCGCGCGGTAAAACCAACGTCAAAGATGTCCTCGAACGCTTTCACCAGAAGGTCGCTGACCTTTTCGCCCAGCAGCGTGGGCGTGAAGCGGCCCTGATCCTTGTTCACATATTCGCGCTCGACAATCGTCGAGATGATCGCGGCGTAGGTCGACGGCCGGCCAATGCCCTTTTCCTCCAGATCTTTTACCAGCGTCGCTTCGGTGTAGCGCGGCGGCGGCTCGGTAAAGTGCTGATCGGGGCGAATCGTTTCCAGGCGCAACTGCTCGCCTTCCCGAACCACCGGGAGCCGGTTGCCGGCCGCGTCAGCCTCGTCGTCTTTTTCTTCCTCATCCTTCACGGCCTGGTACGCGGCAAGATAGCCCTCGAACTTCAGCACCGATCCGCTCGCACGGAATGTGTATCCGTTGGCGTCCACGTCAATCGAAGTCTGGTCAAAAACAGCCGGCACCATCTGCGAGGCCACAAAGCGCTGCCAGATCATCTGGTAGAGCTTGAACATATCGTCGTCGAGAAAGCGCCTCACGCTGTCGGGCGTGCGGGAGACGTCGGTCGGACGAATGGCTTCGTGCGCTTCCTGCGCGTCTTTTTTCGATTTATAGAAGTTGGGTTTTTCCGGCAGATAGCTCTGGCCGTAGCCCGATCCGATGTGGTCGCGCACCTGGGCGATCGCGTCGGCGGATACCTTTACAGAGTCCGTGCGCATGTAGGTGATCAACGCGACCGAGCCTTCGTCCCCGAGCTCGACGCCTTCGTAAAGGCGCTGCGCGAGCATCATGGTGCGCTTGGCGGTGTAGCGCAGGCGGTTATAGCCGGCCTGCTGAAGTTTCGAAGTGGTAAACGGCGGGGGCGCGAACCTGCGCTTTTCTTTTTGCGCGACGCTCGTGACCTGCCAGATTGCATGATCGACGGACGAGAGAATTCGCTGCGCTTCGGCCTGATCGGGGATTTCGACATCCTGACCGTTGTATTTGATCAGCTTGGCTTCAAACGAAGGCGGCTGGTCAGCGCCCAGCAACGCGTGGATCGTCCAGTATTCTTTGGGAACGAAAGCGCGGACCTCACGTTCACGCTCGACAATCAGCCGCAGCGCCACGGTCTGCACGCGCCCGGCTGAAAGCCCGCGGCGAACCTTGTCCCAAAGGATCGGCGAGATTTTGTAGCCCACCAGGCGATCGAGCACCCTCCGGGCCTGCTGCGCGTCCACCAGATTCGCATTTACCTCCGTGGGATGCTCGAAGGCGGCTTTGATCGCCTTCTGGGTGATTTCATTGAACATCACGCGGTAAATCTTGGGTGGTGCCGAGCGGGTCTCGGCCTCCTGCTTCTTTGCAGGCTTGGCGCTCGCCTCGGGATGATCGCCGTTTCCGTTTGCTTCTTCAGCCTCGGCGGCAACCGCGGCGGCCACAACCTTGATGTATTTGCGGGGTTTGCTCAGGATTTCGGCCAGGTGCGCGCAAATCGCCTCCCCCTCGCGGTCCGGGTCGCCTGCCAGATAGATGGCTTCGGCGTTCACGGCAGCCCTTTGAAGGTCCCCGATGACTTTCAGCTTCGTCGGGATCACTTCATAGGTCGGCTCGAATATATTCTCGGCGGTAACGACGATCGGCTTGACCGGCTTCTTTTCAGCGGCCTTGCTCTTGCCTTTACCCTTGGATTTGCGCTTGGACTTCTTTTTCCCGTTTTGATCGCCGGGCAGAAGGATACCGATCGTCTTCTTCGGCAGGTCCATCACATGGCCGTAGGAGGCCTTCACGTTGTAGTTGCGGCCGAGGTACTTGTTGATGGTCTTGGCCTTGGCCGGCGACTCAACGATTACGAGTGATCTTGCCATCCGTCTCCATGTTCCTTGTGGAACGATTTCGCGTGAGAAACCAGGCTACCGCAAACTCTACCCCGGGTCGTTCGGGCGCTCCCATCCTAACCTGCTGTCCCTAAGGTTATTACAACAGGACTTTCAGGAATTGCTCACCAGGTAACTGGCGTATCACGCTCTCTGGCTCCCTGTCAAACTGGGCTGCGGTACTTTCGAGTAATTCAGCCCCGAAACTCTCGACCCACGTCACCAGCCAAATCGCCTTTCAGCATCCTATCCCGCCACCCGAGCTTGCTTGAAATTGTCGCAGCCATTTGATTCCCGAAGTGCGCCCGACGTCGCGCACTTGGGACAAAAATCCTGCCGGGCTTCAGAAGTTCAATGTTTCCGCGGACATAGAACGCCCCTTGCTTTTCCGCTGGGCTGATCGCGGTCAACAGGCCCGGGTTATCTAAGCAATCGGCCCCAAAGGTCCGAACTTGCGCAAATTCGCCTGCGGCATCGCTGGGCGCCCGACGTAAACCAAGCGCCCGCTCAACGGCCGCCCGGTGCGCGCCCGGCCTCCCATCAACCGAAGCGCCAAAACTCCTTCGTTGTCACCGGAATGCTGCGAGAGGGGGAAGCTGAGGCTGAGCGTACAGATCGGCACCTGAGGTTGTCAAGATCGGCAAAGTACTTAGAAATCTGGACGGGACTTGCCACTCATCGGACCAGAGCCTCCCCGTCTCCTCCAGCAGCGCTCTGAGAAGCTCAGACTCGCCGGGCACGTTCCCCCAGCTCGGCCGTCCGAGCGGCGCCCTGGCAGCCTCGCCTGCCGGATATGGTAATATTGGCGCGTCCGACGATAAGGGTAACGCCTTGAAAAAGTTGCGCATTTCAGTCGTCGAGTACCTCAACGCCGCACCACTGGTCTGGGGGTTCACCGACGGGCCACTGGCAGGCAAGTACGATCTGTCGTTCACCGTGCCGTCGCAGTGCGCCGAGGAACTTCGTCGTGGCGACGCTGACCTGGGAATCATCCCCTCGATTGAGTACCAGCGCATCGATGGCATCGTGGCGCTACCGGGAATGGCCATCGCGTCGAAACACGAGGTCCGCAGCCTCCTGGTGGTCGCCAAGAAACCGATCGAGAAGGCGAAGCGCATTGCACTCGACACCAGTTCGCGAAGCACAATCGCTCTGGTGCGCCTGCTGGCCGCCGAACACTGGGGGATCGCTCCCGAGTTTGTGAACTCTGCGCCCGACCCGACTGAAATGCTGCGGGAAGCCGACGCCGCACTGCTGATCGGCGATCCTGCGCTCAGGATCTCGCTCAAGATGGAAGCTCTGGCCGGAAAGGCGCCGAGCGGCGAACAGTGCTGCCAGGGCGACCCCGAAGAGATGCCCGTACCGGGCTTTGAAACGCTCTACGTCTACGATGTGATTCACCAGTGGCGCGAGATGACAGGCAAACCGGCTGTACTTGCGATCTGGGCCGGGCGGCGCGATGCAGTCACGCCGGAAGTTCTGAGCGATTTCGCCGCGTCCAAGCAGTTCGGCCTCGAGCGAGTCCGCGAGATCGCCGAAGCCGCTTCGATCAAACTCGATCTGCCGCCGCGGGCACTTGAGCGTTACCTGACCGAAAACATTCATTTCGATCTCGATGAAGAGAATCTGGCCGGTCTGCGGCTCTACTTCGACAAGGCCGCCGCCGCGGGATTGATCCCGCGCGCCAAACCGCTGGAATTCCCGCAGGCTGCCGCGCGTTCGACCATGCGCCAGGGCGCGTAAGGCGCACAGTAAACAGCCGACCTGGTAGATTTAATGCGAGAATAGGGGACTCATGGGAATCAGTTCGCAGGAAGCGCTGGATCTATTCAACTCCGATGATCTGATTGGTATCGGCATGGCGGCCAATGAAGTCCGCCGCAGCAAGACCGATCCTCGCGTGGCCACCTATCAGATCGACCGCAATATCAATTACACGAATTTCTGCACGGAATATTGTTCCTTTTGCGCGTTCTACCGGCCCCTGGGCGCGAAAGACGGATATATCCTGCCGCTGGAAGCGATCTACGAGAAAATCCAGGAGATGCTGGACCTGGGCGGCACTGGCGTCCTGCTGCAGGGAGGCCTCCATCCGGACCTGCAAATTGAGTTCTACGAGAATATGCTGCGCTCGATTCACGAGCGCTTTCCGCAAGTTCATCTCCACTGCTTTTCTGCGCCCGAAATCACCTGCATCGCGGAAGTCTCCGGACTCTCGATTCGCGAGACGATCATGCGCTTGCGCGACGCGGGCCTGGTCTCGATTCCGGGCGGAGGCGCGGAAATCCTGGACGACGAGGTCCGGGGCCGCATCGCGCGCCTGAAATGCAAGTCGGAGGAATGGGAAACGGTTCATCGCGAGGCGCACAAGCTCGGCATGCGCACCACGGCGACGATGATGTTCGGCTGCGGCGAAGAATACCGCCATCGCGTGAACCACCTCGAAAAACTCCGCCAGATTCAGGAAGTGTCGGGCGGTTTCACCGCTTTTATCCCCTGGATTTTCGCGCCGGAAAACACTCCGCTCGGGAAGAAAGTGCCGGAAACGACCGCGTTCGACTATCTGAAGACGCTCGCGATCAGCCGGCTGTACCTCGACAACATTGACCACATCCAGTCGAGCTGGCTCACTCCGGGAATCAAGATCTGCCAGGTTGGGCTGCAGTTTGGCGCCGACGACGTTGGCAGCATCCTGATTGAAGAGAACGTGGTTTTCGCCGCCGGCGTCCGCAACCGCACCAATGAGCAAGAGCTTCGCAGGATTATCTCCGACGCCGGCTACATCCCCGCGCAGCGCGATACGCTCTATCTTTCCTACGTTCTGAAGCAGTAGCCCGACTCTGGGTACCCCATTACGACGACTGTTTGGGCCCAAGCCGTAGGTCCAGCAGGACTTCGGTGCCTTCGGCAAGGTCGATCGGCGAGTCAGGCACCAGGACGCCGTGCGTATACCTGGCGCGAATTTGCCGCGGCCGCAAAGGCTGGCTCCCCGCGCTTGCTGCTCGCGCGGGCTCCCTCGTCCCGGACGCCGTTGAGGACATCACGGGCCCGGAATCCAGTGCGACATTGGCGAGAGCATCGGCGTCGCGGTTTTGTTCCCTGCGGACGTGTTCGATCGCGAAGTACTTGAGCTGGCGCGACAGGATACAAGCGCGCTCATGGAGCGGCTTCAGATCCGCACTTTTTACTTTGTAACGCCCCTGCATTTGGCGAACCAACAATTCGGAATCGCTGCGAATGCGCAACGCCGAAATGGCGTGGGTCGTCGCATAGTCGAGCGCGGCCAGAAGCGCATAGTATTCTGCGACATTGTTCGTATCGCGGCCGAATTTCTTGGCAAGCTCAAGCACCAGCTCTCCCTCCGGATCACGGATCACCACAGCGTACGCAGCGGGACCCGGGTTGCCGCGCGAGGCGCCGTCAATGTTGGCGATGTGAACTCCGGCAGGCGGCGATGCTGGATGGGATTCCGAGAATAGCCTCGCGCTGCCCGGCGGAGAAGTTTTGGGTCCTCGCATGCAGGGCGCCCTCAGCTTTCGCGCGAAGTGGAGGCGGAAGCGCTGGCCTGGGAGGCCGATGCGGAGGAAACGCTCGGCTCGATATAGTAGATAATCCGCGTGCACGTCTCGCAATGAAACATCTCGGCGCTGTCGGCGCGTCGCATTTCCTGGATTACGTGCGGGCGCACGATCATTCCGCAGGCGCCGCATTTCTCGTCGCGAACTTCGGCCAGCGCCACGCCGTTGTGTTTCCTGACGATCCGATCGTAATGATCCAGAAGGTTTTCCGGGATCTCGGCGACGGCGCGCAAGCGCTCGGCATTCAAATCGGCCAGGTCTTTTTCGGCCACCGTGCGATCGGCTTCTACCGTGGAGCGTTGTACGCGCTCAACTTGCTCCACGTCCTTGAGTGCGATCTCCGACGCCTTGATGCGCCGGTCATATTCCTCGCTCGCCACCATCTGTTCCAGAAGCCGGTCCTCGGCCTTCGCAATTTCCTCCTCGGCCATCTGGACTTCGTGCAACAGCGCTCGGTAGGACTCGTTGGTCTTGATCTGCGAGGTCTGGTCCCGATACTTGCGAACCTTTTCTTTCCAGCTGTCGACGTCGAGTTCGTATTTCTTCCGGTCCTTCAGCGTCGCCAGCTGCGCAGCTTTGCTCGCATCGAGGTCCGCCTTGGCGGCCGCGACGCGGGCATCGGATTGGGCGAGTCGGTTCGGAAATTTGGCCAGCCGGGCCCGAACTTCGTTCAGACGGCTGTCTACGTGTTGCAGGTCGAGAAGGTTCTGAAGGATTTTTTGCACAGCTCGCTCATTCTAGCACAGAGCCGGACGGCTCCTGGTTTCCGGAGCGGGACGAGATCCTGTCCCGCGTCTAGCCGGATCAGGACCGCAGCGAACGTTTATCGCCCTGTCGCGACGTAACACCGTCACGGTCGAGCCGCTCGAGCAAAGGGATTGCCACGCGCCTGCTGTTGCCGAGCATCTGGCGAAGGTCGCTGGTGGTGGCAGGGCCCTTCGCGCCGATGAACTCACGGATCATCG
>Ga0209624_10001958_pt1 | contig 15609 bp, 13 predicted proteins | sample JacPinW_OM2H0_O1_FD_188565 | JGI IMG/M metagenome (GOLD analysis project Ga0209624, IMG submission 188565) | Forest soil microbial communities from Algoma, Ontario, Canada - Jack Pine, Ontario site 1_JW_OM2H0_O1 (SPAdes) (version 2) | ecosystem: Environmental > Terrestrial > Soil > Boreal...
TAATCGCCAACCCGAGCAAAAGAAAAATAAAGGAGAGCCGCGCCACAACGCGGAGGATGTGCGCAGGGCATCGGTCGCGGCAGACTGAGTTCGCACGAACGTTTGCGATGCCCAAATTATAAACCGTTGCGCCCATGACAGGACCTCTCCCCCTGTACTGTTTGGACACCGCCTCGGGTGTCTGCGCCGGGTGCCCCACTATTGCCGCATTCTTTGCGGCAAGGGTGGGGATTTTTGAACTTTCCTTCGCCTGACCCGTCTGATTCGCCATACTCATACTGCGCAAGACATCATTGGCAAAGGAAAACTTTCCGTCCGCCGACACCATCATGATCTGCAGTTTGTCCGAAAGCCGTTCCGCCACGATCGCCGCTCGGCATCGGCGGCGGCCGTCACGCGAATGCGATCCGCCGCCGCCTCCGCGAGCAACTTCCGCCGTTCGTTCTCCGCCTTGCGGTCGATAGCCTTGGCCGGGGCCGTAGCTTCCGCGTTTTGAATGGTCGCTTCCTTCCGCGCGGCTGCTTCCAGCTTGCACTGCTGGATCTGTTTCTCTTTTAACGGCAGCGTGTACTGCATCGCATCGGATTCACCCTTCGCCCGCAACAGGTGAACCTGCGCCTCGCCTTCGGCCTGCTTGATCTGCTGCACTTTTGTCGTTTCGGCTTCGAGTTCCGCGATGCGCACTTGCTTTTGCTTCAGCTCCGTCTCCACCCCCATGCGATCATTCTCCTGCTGCTTTAGCAGCAGAGTTTGCGTACTTTTGCGGCATTTGAATGTCCCGCAAAATCACTTCTTTCACCACGATTCCGTCGGCCGCCAGCTTCTGCGTGATCATGTCTGCCGCTTTTTGACGCACTTCCTCGCGCTTCGCCGAAAAACATCCCGCACCGTGTAGTTCGGAACCAGTTCCCGCCACACGCTCGCCGCGATCGGCGGAACAATCTCCTTCTCTACCGGACGAGGCAAGTTGTTTTGAATGTAGTCCAGCCGCTTGGGATCGAGACGGTAACGCACCGTGATCGCAAGCCCAAGCCTCAGTCCTTCCTTGGCCTGGGTGTCGAGCAGTTGCAAGTTGCTCGATACGCGTTCTTTCCGTCCTCCGGCGCTCCCGTGGTGACGACCTGGTCGCGCCTGTCGAACAGGGCAACGTCCTCGACCAGCGGGACCACAAAATGCACGCCCGGATAAAGTGTGCCGGGAACCGTCCCGGTCATTTCGCTGACCCGGATTCCCGCCATGCCGCTCGCCACAACCACAATGCTGAACGCCAGCAGGATCGGTCCCCATGCCAGCAGAGCCAGCGCCAGCGAAGTGCGCCAGCGCCATCGCGGCAGCGGAGGCACCGCGCCCGCGCCGGGTAGAGCCAGCGCGCGCCGGTACAGCAATTCGCGATACCGGTCATAACCCAAAATGCTTACCGCCACGAGAATCATCCCGAGGCCCCCGGCAATCAGCAAGTACTTCAACGCCAGCATCGTAGTTCTCCTTTGCGAGTCTTTCGCGACTCAGCGCTTCTGCTCCGATTTCGCCGCAACCGTCTGCGGGTTTAATTTGGCGGATGCAAAGAACAGACGGAACACCTGTCCAAAGATCAGCTCCTCCGCCAGCAACGCCACCGCGAGCGAGAAAACCATTCCGCCCACGACTGCCATGAATGTGATCACCATTGGCATGATGTCCTCCTCTGCGTCATACCAGGGCAGGACGCGGGCCAAGCGGTATCGAACTGAAAACAATACAGTTCGTGATTTGGAAGGTGTCCAAGGGCGGCCACACTGGGTCGCTGCAGACACAGTTCCAGCCGCCAAAGTCATAAGTGGGGACAGCCGCCCTCAACTGTCCGTCGAGCGAAGCTCGACAGGCTTGCTCTGCAGACCGGCCATGAAACGCCGTCTCTCCGGTTGACTTCTCGATCCTCAGCCCGCTATCTTCGGGCGCTATGAACGTCGTCAAAGGTACACGCCACTTCGAAGAGTGGCTGGGCCATCGTACAGATCTGGTCAACAAGGATCTGCACCTCAAACACACCAACATGACGGCGGCGGTCTTTCCCTTCTTGCGCGCCACCTTCTACCGCTGGGCGCAGATCTGGCCAAGAGTGTGTCCTGATCTCGCTGAAGGACCGCAGGTGCTGGCGGTTGGCGACTTACACGTGGAAAATTTCGGTACTTGGCGCGATGTGGAAGGACGTCTGATCTGGGGCGTCAACGACTTTGACGAAGCTCATCCCATGGCTTATGCCAATGATCTGGTCCGCTTGGCGGTGAGCGCTCACCTCGCTTCCGAAGCCGGGCACTTGACGCTGAAGCACAAAGACATCTGCGATTCTCTTCTCGAGGGATATCGCGAAGCAATGTTTTCGGGGGGAATGCCGTTCGTCCTGGGCGAGAAGAACGAGTGGTTGCGTCAGATCGCGGAGAGCGAACTGCGGGATCCGGTCCACTTCTGGGCGAGAATGGATGCCCTGCCCACGGTGAAGGGAGACGTCCCGGTCAGTGCCATCGACGCGCTCGAACACCTCATGCCAGCCCGGGACTTGCCCTATCGCGTGGCTCGTCGGGTGGCCGGTCTGGGAAGCCTCGGGCACGCTCGCTATGTTGCCATCGCGGACTGGAATGGCGGCAGAATCGCCCGCGAGGCGAAGGCCTTGGTGTCGTCGGCATGTTACTGGGCGAGCGATCACCACGGCCCTCCGGAGATTCTGTACCAGACGATTATCAGCCGGGCAGTACGATGTCTCGACCCGTTTGTTCAGTTACGCGGACGCTGGATCGTGAGGCGGCTGAGTCCGCATTGCTCGCGCATCGAACTAGCCACGTTGCGGGCCCCGGGCAAGGAGTTGCGCCTGATTCGCGCCATGGGATGGGAAACCGCGAACATCCATCTCGGAACGAAGACGGCGCGCCAGTCGATCCTCCGCGAGATGCAAAAACAGAAGGCAAAGTGGTTACACCAGGCCGCGGAACAAATGGTCAACGCTGTCCGCGCGGACTGGAAGACGTGGAGAAAAGGTGGATACGCGTAGGAGAAAGCCTAGGCAACTTCGCCGGCCGAATCCCCAGCCATTGCAGCTGCCCTCAGGACAGGCCGTCGGAGTGCGGCCAAGATCACTCCTCGATCACGGTCATAGACCAGAGTCCAGTGTGTGGCACAGCCATCACACAGCCAGTAGTGTTCCACACACCGTTGCGGTTGCCGGGCGCGAACGAAAGCAGGGACGGCAGGTTCTCCCGCTTTGGCGGTGCGATCCGTTTCCACTAGAAAAAGCTTGCCCTCGCGGAGTCTCAGGAAGGGTTTACTACACTGGGGATTGGCGCATTGGCTCAACATATCTCTGACAACTTTCTGTTCGTCCAAGAACAATCTCGGCGAGCCTCTTCATTCTGAATTGCGGATTCTGAATCAACAGAACTCCGTATGCCAGGGAGTTCTCAGGCGCGTCATAAGATGGGAGTGAGGGCGCTTGTTGTGAGCGTCACTGGCGACTCGTTTCTGCTGACTAATCGGCAACCGGTGGATACTCCGTCGACTCCGTTGCCGATTGCTTGCCTGCGCTCCGCTTGCCCGGCTACCATCAGCGTATGCCCCGGGTTCTGCTCTGTCCACCGAACTATTTCGATGTCGTCGATCAGAAAAACCCCTACATGTCGAGAGAGTGCGCAGTGGATCGCGTCAAAGCGCGCAGCCAGTGGGAAAATTTATGTAGCGTTTTGCAGCAAAGCGGATGTGAAATTGTAACCATCGAACCGGTGGAAGGCCTTGAGGACATGGTCTTTGCCGCCAACCCGGTTTTTGTTGGAGAGACGATAGGGTATGGAAAATTTGTAGTGCCCAGCCGCATGGTATACCCATCCCGGCAGCGCGAAGTGCCGCACTTTGCGGACTGGTTCCGTAAGCAGTATTACCGAGTCATCGAGCTTGACTATGGCGACGACTACCTCGAAGGCCATGGCGATCTGCTCTGGCATCCCGACGGCTCCCGCATCTACGGCGGATATGGTTTCCGCAGCACGCGCGGCGGCGTGGAGAAATTCGCCGCCAGTATGTCTGCAGCGAATATTCCAGTCGTGCCCTTGCGGTTAATCGATCCGTATTGCTACCACCTCGACACTTGCCTCTGCCCGCTCAGCAACGAAGCGGCCCTGATCTTTCCAGGGGCATACTCTGCCGACGCTCTTGCGTCTCTGCACAAATTCTGGAAACGAGTTCACTTGCTCACCGCCGAAGAGGCCCACAGCTTCATGGGCAATGGCATCGTCATCAACGGCAGCTATCTCACTCCCTATGTGGCGCCTCCGTTGGAAGCGATTCTTCATCAGGAGGGGCTGACCCCGGTAATCGTCGAAACCACCGAGTTCGAAAAAGCCGGCGGCAGCTGTTTCTGCATGAAGACGTTGTTGCCGTAAAGAATCCGAGCGGGTGCAAAATTCTGCACCCTTCCCGTCTTTTCCACACCCGGAACCAGTGCCGCTACTTTCTCCCCCGCCCCGGTCTCGGTACCTTCATTAGCACCATGGGCAAAGGCATCATGTTAAGAGCGAGGATCGAGCGATCATGTCAGGCAAGACCGCGTGCGGTACTACATTTAAGGAAGTCAATTTCGTCCCTCTGCAATCTGCCATATTCTGCGTGCAGTGCGAGCTGATCAGCAACAACAGCAAGCCCTATTGCCTGGCATGCGGAAGCCATGCCCTGCTCGGCCTTTCGCGCGTGCTGGGCGGGTCGATGGGCGGCCAGCAGACCGCGCATCTGATCATCGACATGGAGCTGAACAACCTGGTGCGCGATCTGCTGCGAACCGTGCCCAACCCAGAGCTCGGGAATGTGGCGGATCATTCCCGGATGCCATCTCTGATTCAACGGAGCCAGCTTCGCCTAGCCAATGCGGCCCATCCCGTGTCCGGTTTCCGGGCCATGCACCTCACGGAAGAAGCCGAGATTCATCCGGCGGAACTGGATCTGGAGCCGGCGATCAGCGCGATCACCGAACGTGCCCAGCATTTGACCGGCGCGACTGGAGCCGCCATCGCCTTGCGGGCCGGGGACGAAATTGTATGCCGGGCCCGCGCCGGCCGAACTGCTCCGGACCTCGGGGTTCGTTTGCAAACCGATGCGGGCATCTCCGCGGAAGCGGTGCGCTCGGGCGAGACTATGCTTTGTCACGACGCCGAGCGTAATCCCCGGGTGGACCTGGCCAGTTGCCGCCGCCTCGGAGTCCGTTCCATTCTCGTATCGCCCCTGCGCCACTACCGCCGTACCTTAGGGGTTTTTGAGGTATTGTCCTCTTCGCCAGGCGCCTTCGATGAGCACGACGTGGCTACCATGCAGCTGCTTTCCACCACCATGGTGGCGGCGATCTCGCGCATCTCCAGCCTGCATCAGGCCCAAATCGCCCGGCAGGCCGGGTAGGCTTCCGGTCCGGCCGCGGCTGTCAAGCGAAGACGCTTATCTTATCTTCTAGCTTTCTGGTAGTTAGGGGACGGACCCGACCCACTACCAACGTTCTTCGTTGCTTACTTTTCTTGAATCCCGCGCTAATATGGAGCCACCAGAACTCGGGCCCGTTCCCCATGGCTGTCATGAACTCGGTGTTGCGACCGGTTTCACCCAACCGTCGCCGGCGTGTGCGGCATAAGATCCAGACGCCGGCGTATGCAAGTTTCACCGCGGAATCCAAAAGCGCGATTCTCGATCTGCACGAGATCGTCGACATCAGCGAAGATGGCATGGCCATTCAGTGCCATTCGCCCCTGGAAGTCGAAGCGCGGGTGAATTTGTGCCTCGATCTGGTCGATTGCGCGGAACACATCTACACGACGGGGAAGGTGATTTGGTCGAACCCTTCGGGACGCGCCGGTCTTCATTTTTCGGAGCTATCTCCAGAAACTTTGTCCCGATTGCGGGAATGGCTGTTTGTGAACGTAATGGCCGGAGTGGCCAACGGGGAAGCTCAGATTGCTGCTCCAGCCGGATCCGGTGCAGGATCTCATGAAGCCGCGTCTTATGAAACTGTTCCTGCGCGTCCCAACTACAGCGATACGCTGGCGGCGGTTACCGCTGTGCAGCGTCAGGCGGGGGCGCTCGGGTCCGATCTTGCCGGAGCTCTGCGATTGGTTGCGGAACGCGCGCAAACCATGGTTCGCGCATCCGGGGCTGCCATCGCGGTCGCGGACGCAGATCCGAATTTCATGGTTTGTCGCGCCAGTTCCGGCCCGGATGCTCCGCCCGTCGGCGCACGCCTACAAGTGGGCTCTGGTTTTTCGGGCGAGTGCGTGAAGAGCGGAACGCTGCTTCGCTGCGATGACGCCGAGGTCGATATTCGTGTGGATCGGGAGAGCTGCCGGGCGCTGGGCATTCGCTCCATGCTCGCGGTTCCGCTGCGTTGGGAGGAGAAATCGGTTGGAATTATCGAGGTTTTCTCGGCTCAAGCGCATCGATTTTCCGAGACCGACGGAAAGGTGCTGCAACGCCTGGCCGAGACCGTGCTGGTCGCCGTCAGTCGGGCTGCTCGCGCCGAGAGTCTGCCGCCGCCCCCCGCTGCAACCCCTGTTAGCCGGTTCACGCCGTCACCGGGAAGTGTGCTCTTCGCGTCCGCGCCCGGAGAAGAAGAGAAAATGGAAGCTTCGGAAGAGAAGATATCCGGCGGTGTCAGATTGCCGAGTTCGCACCTTATTATTCTGGTGAGCGCGGCCGCCGCGATCTTCATGGTTCTCGGATATACCCTCGCGCCGTTACTCCACAGCAAGCTGCAGGAACGCGGTCGCATTCCAATCCCGACCGTTTTGGCTTCGTCTCAACCGCCAAGGTTAGACCCTGGGAGTTCAGATCCCACGCATGCGTCTCTGTTCGCTCCGGCCAGCGGGGCTGCATCCTTCGAGCACATGCGGCAGATGGCGCAAGCTGGCGATCCCGTCGCCGAGAATGCCTTGGGTCTGCGATATTTTCAAGGGGACCAAAAGAACGGACTCGAACGCGACGAGAACCAGGCCTTTCGCTGGTTCAGCAGGGCAGCAAATCACGGCAGCCTCTCCGCCCAGGCTAAGTTGGGATTTCTCTATTGGGGCGGGCGGGGCGTGTCCAAGGATGTGAATCAAGCCTATTTCTGGACTGTGCTGGCGCGTGCTCGTGGCGATAAGGAAACTAAGGATCTCGAATCCGTTCTGGCCTCTGGCATGACCCCAAGCCAGGCCGCAGCCATCGAACAGCAGGCCAACCTCTGGCTCCACCAGCACATGGCGACGAAGCCGGGCGCAGGCCCCTAAACACCAGCAGCACCGAATGCCGCGTGTGCAGTGCCCCACCTCCAGTTGGTGGCAGCCGCCTGGGCTGTTCCTCGATGGCGAGGCAGAGCGGCCCTCCACTGCACCCTCCAAACACCCCCTCCAAACACCCCCTCCAAACACCCCCTCGCGCTAGAATATCTCTAGAGGTTTCTGTGCCCACCCTCCGCGATGTCCTAGACCAGAGAGTCCGCGAAGCGGACGCTGCTCTCTACGAAAAACTGGACAATAACCGCGTTCGCTGTTTTTCCTGCGGCCATTGCTGTCCCATTCCCGAAGGCCAGCCCGGCGTATGCAAAGTTCGCTACAACCGGGGCGGTACCCTTTACGTTCCCTGGGGTTACACCGCCGGGGTGCAATGCGATCCCATCGAAAAAAAGCCATTCTTTCACGCTCATCCCGGCGCACTTGCCTACAGTTTCGGCATGCTGGGCTGCGATCTGCACTGCGGCTACTGCCAGAATTGGGTCACCTCGCAAGCTCTGCGCGATCCGAATGCAATTTCGCCCCCGGTCGAGGCATCTGCACAAGCCTTGGTTCACGATGCCCTCGATCAGAGTGCGAAAGTTCTGGTCAGCACCTACAACGAGCCGCTCATCACCAGCGAATGGGCGGTTGCGATTTTTAAGCAAGCCCGGTCCAAAGGCCTGCTCACCGGATTTGTTTCCAACGGAAACGGCACTCCCCAGGTACTCAAATACCTGCGCCCCTGGCTCGATCTCTACAAAGTAGATCTCAAGAGTTTCGACGATCGTCACTATCATGAGCTCGGCGGACGCATCGGTCCCATCCTCGACAGCATTCGGTCTATTCACCAGATGGGATTGTGGCTGGAGATTGTTACACTGCTCATTCCCGGCTTCAACGACGCTCCCGACGAACTGCGCCGCCTCACCGAATTCCTCGCCGGCATCTCCCCCGACATTCCCTGGCACGTGACCGCATTCCACGGCGACTACAAAATGCGGGGAGACCATCAGCGCGACACCACGCCCGAAGATCTATTGCAGGCTGCCGAAATCGGCCAAGCCGCAGGACTGCGTTACATTTATGCTGGCAATCTACCGGGCATGGTCGGCCCTTGGGAAAATACGCGTTGCCCTCAGTGCAGTGAGACCCTGATCAGCCGATACGGATATTTCATTCAGGACTACCGCTTGACTCCCGAGGGCTGCTGTCCCCGCTGTTCTACCCAAATTCCCGGCCGCTGGGCCGCTCAATTCGATGGCCAGATCACCTCGCGCCCTTTCTCGCCGCACAAACCCTTCCGTTTATTTACAATCACAAGTCGTTGATGTCTTGACGACGTAAGGTTTTGACGACGCGGCGACAGCCGCCCCCGGCTGTCCGCCGGACGCGGCCCGGCGGGTTCGAGTAGCGCCTAGTCATGCGGAAAAAATTAATCTTCTGTCTACCGGGTGTGCTCTTTCTCGCATCCTGCTCTCCGCGCGACTTTCTCACGCGCCGTCTCGCCACTGACTTGATCTCCGCATCCCCCGTCTTTCAAACGCCGCAGCAATTCACGCTGCACACCGGAATCGTCGCCGATAAAGACTATGCGTTGCCTGAATCTCTCGTCCTTCGTCAACACGGCTGGATCTCAGCGAACAAGGCTCATTGTTCTCCAGGCCTGCCGCCCCCCTGCTGGGATGTGCTGCTGACTCCCTTGGGCGTGGACACGGTTCGAGCTCTAGTCCCCGCTGAAGAAGCCGACAAAGCCTTACTCTTCATTCCTGTCGCGAAAAGGGAATTGTTGGGCGTGACTGGTATCAGCAAGCAGGGCAACCTGGCGGATGTCGAATTTCGGTGGAAATGGGTTCCCTTAAACGAAGTGGGTGCCGCGCTGTACTCCGCCGACCTTTATTTTGTTTCTAGCGTTGGACTTCGCGAATACGATGACGGCTGGCGCATCGTCCTCGCGCAGAGTGCCACCCGCTCGGGGCAGTCGCTTGACGACGCCATCAAAAATGCCGAGCCTGCGCCGTGACCGTGCAGGCAAAGACCGACGTGGCAAAGACCCCGCAGCCGAAGACGGTCCAGACTCAGCCCGGGCGCGCGTGGATTGCGTCCGTCTCGAAGTGGCTCACGCCCAGTCGCATTCGTGCGCAGGCAATCGTTCTCGTACTTTGCCTATGGGGAGTCTGTGCGATCGACTTCGCAACGCCCGACTTGTTGGACCGCGCCGGCAATATCAAATTCCAGGATTTTCTGCCGTCTTACATCGCCGCCCAGCTTATCGCGCAGGGACGTGCCGCTGAACTCTACAACGAGCAGGTCACGGCCACGGCGATGCAGGTAATCGTTGCTCAACCTACGCGCGTGCGTCTGCCCAATCTCTACGGACCGCAGGTAGGACTCTTCTTGTCCCCACTAGCCCGATTCTCGTTTCCAGTTGCCGCGCGAATCTGGGTGGTGGCAAGCCTTCTCGTTTTTGGCGCCTGTATCTATCTGATATGGAATTCTTGTCCCAATCTGCGTCCGTATGGCGGAACCGTCTTCCTCTGCGCGATCGCCTTTCCTCCGCTGTTTCATTTTTTTGTGCGCGCCCAGATGTCCGCCGTGGTGCTGGCGTGCTTCACCTCTGCATTCCTCGCCTTCCGGGAAGATCGCAGTTGGCTGGCGGGAGTTGCGCTAGGCTTTCTGTTCTTCAAGCCGCAGTTCCTGATTGCTATCCCGCTGGTGCTGCTGCTGTCTCAAGCCTGGAAACCTCTCATCGGACTGGTTCTGTCCGCGAGCGCGCAGTTGCTTTTCACAAGAATCTATTTCGGCCCTGCGTTGCTGCAGACGTACTTCGACACACTCGGGCACATTTCCCAGGTAATCGGCGGCGTAGAACTAAGTCTCGCGCCCATTCAGATGCACTCCCTGCGCTCCTTCTGGACGCTGCTGATCCCCTGGCCGGAAGTTGCATTCGCGGGGTACGCCCTAAGTTCGATCCTCGCAATTGCAATCGCCGCGGCCGTCTGGAGATCTTCCCTTCCTCTTGCCATCCGCTTTTCCGCTTTGACCCTCGCCGCAGTACTCGTCAACCCGCACCTTTTCGTCTACGACCTGCTGGTTCTATTTCCGGTGCTGTTGCTGCTTGTTGCCTGGGCTGTGGACCGGACTGTCCACTGCAATTTGAGTAACGCGCCGCCTGCGTCTCTTCCCACGCTGAATCTGCTCTTGTATCTCGTATATATTTTGCCCCTGTTCGGCCCGCTTTCGCGATGGACTCATGTCCAAGCCTCGGTGCCGGTCTTCGCCGCCCTGCTGTGGCTCTTGTGGCGTCTTTCTATGTTCCCGAGTCGCCAACTTGCCGCCAACGAAGGCAGCGTTGTATAACCCTTCTTCTCACCAGGACCCTATGCGAATTCACAAAATTGCCTTCATCATGGTCTTTGTCACCAGTTGCACGCTCGGCGCATTAAGCCAAAGCAAACCCAAGCTCACCCTCGACGATTTTTTCAACTCCGTCAGCTTCCCATCGGTCGAGATTTCTCCCGACGGCAATGCCGTCGTGATCGCAACCGAACGCGCCGACTGGGTCCAGCAAATCTTCCGTCATGACCTCTGGATCTATCACGACGAGGGCAAGGGCGGCTCTCTGATTCAATTGACGCAATCGGGGCACGATTCGGAGCCCAAGTGGTCCCCCGACGGCCGGTGGATTGCATTTCTCTCCGAGCGCAAGCCGCTCGCCGAAAAGAGTGACGATTCGGATTCCGATTCCGACGCAAAAGACGAACCCGCCCAGCTTTACCTCATCTCGCCCAACGGTGGCGAGGCCTTCCCCGTGACCCAGGGCGAAGAAGAGGTCCACACATTTTCGTGGTCCGCAGATTCACAGGCGATCTATTTCGCTACGCGCCAGCCCTGGAGCAAGACCCAGAAAGACGACTACAAGAAAGAATGGAAAGATGTGGTTCAGTATCGAACCGCCGAGCGCGGCGATACGATTTTCGCCCTTGACCTGCCGGCCGTCCTCGCCCGCCAATCAGCCGCGCCGACCCAGGCAAAAAAGACAGACCAAGATTCCGAAAAGGAACCGGACCTCACTCCAGGCGCTAGCGCCATCGCCAACTTTCCGTTGCGCGTCGATAGCCTGATTACATCCCCCGACGGCCACAAGCTGGCGTTCATAAGCAACGCCATCAACCAGCGCCAGGAAAAATACGAAGATGTTGAGATTTACATCGTGGACCTAAGGGTGACGGGGGCGCTCCTGCCCGCGAATGCTGGCAGCAACGCGAATGCCGCCCTGACTCAACCGCACCGAGTCACGAACAATCGAGCCGAAGAAGTCCATCCTCACTGGGCCCAGGATAGCCGTCATCTCTTCTTCAGCGTCGAAGTCGGGGACGTATCCGGCCCCTATCGCGACCTGCAACCGCATCTCTATTCAGTCGACTCCGAATCGGGCGCGATCGAGCAATGGAGCAAAGACTTCATCGGCCCGGTCGAGCACTATGCGGTGACGGCGGATTCGGTGTTGACGTCCGCACGTATCGGCACCGAAGTGCAAATGTATTCTGCGGCCAGGCCATCCGATTCGCTGCATCGTCTCAGCCAATGGCCGGGGACATACTCCGAAATCTCGGTCGCGCCGCGCTCGGCGCGCGTCGCCTTCGTCTACTCCTCGCTCGGCAAGCCCGACGAAATCTATCTAGCCGACAGCGCCACGAAACTCGACCAGGCCCGCGCCATCACCTCATTCAACAGACTCTTCACGGAACGCGATCTCCCCCAAGGCAAGCCCTACCAGTGGAAGGCCGACGACGGCACCCCGGTCGAAGCCATGCTGATTTATCCTCCGGGCAAATTTGGAGCCCAGCATCTGCCCATGCTGACCTTCATCCACGGCGGCCCCGCCGACGCCGACGGCAATCACTTCGAAGCCGACTGGTACCAGTGGGCCGCGCTCGCCGCCACCAACGGATGGCTCGTCTTCGAGCCCAACTACCGCGGCTCCACCGGCTACGGCGACAAGTTCCTCCTGCAGATCGTTCCCACCATCGTCTCGCGCCCCGGCAAAGACATTCTCGAAGGCGTCGACGCCCTGGTGAAAGACGGCATCGCCGATCCCGATCACCTCACCATCGGCGGCTACAGTTACGGCGGATACATGACCAACTGGCTCATCACTCAAACCGCGCGCTTCAAAGCCGCGGTCACCGGCGCGGGAGCGGTCGAACACATCGGCAACTGGGGCAACGACGACACTACCTACGACGACGCCTACTTCCTCGGCGGACGCCCCTGGGAAGTTCCGCAGCGCTATCACGACGAAGCCGCCATCTTCCAAATCGACAAAGTCCGCACTCCCACCCATATGGTCGCCGGCGCCGACGACGTCCGCGTCGCCGTGATGGAAGATTATCTGCTGGAACACGCCCTGTATTCGCTAGGCGTGCCAAACGCGTTGCTGATCTTCCCCGGGGAAGGCCACGGCCTAAGCAAAAATCCCTGGCACGGCAAAATCAAAGTAAGGGAAGAATTGCAATGGCTGCAAAAATACGGCGGCGTCCCAGCCGGGAACTGATGCGATCAGAACAAGAACCCGGGAGGGATTCTGCCTTGGGTCTACGGCTTTTTATACCTCGAGCTAAAATATTTGTTCTCAAGGGCTTGGCAGGATTACTGGAGGCGACAAGATCTTGAGCCGACCGCTGATACCTATTTGGCTGCGAGTTTCACGCTGTGCGAATTCGCCGCATACCGCGCAATGCCTCGATACAGTGCTTCGGCGATCTGCTCGCGGTAGCCGTCGCTGCGGAGTTTCTGTTCGTCGGTGGGGCTGCTGACGAAGGAGACTTCGGCCAGAATACCCGGCATGGCACTTTCGGTGAGCACCACGAATCCGGCCTCTTTCACACCTCGATCGCGCAGGCCAGGATTTTGCAGGGACAGCGTGCCATACAAAGAACGCTGCACACTGGCCGCCAGCCGCCGCGACTGCTCGACCCGCTCGTGCAAGTCAGTGGAAGAAAGGGTGGGAGCCACGGCATTGTTTGTGCCACCCGCGTGCGTGTCGAGGTCCTTCGATCCCGCATCTTTTGATCCCGCCTCTTTAGAACCTGGCGCCGAGAAGAAATTTGTGTAATACGTTTCCACGCCGCGCGCCGAGGGCAGGTCGCTATAGTTGGCATGCACCGAAACGAACAAATCTGCCTGCGACTGGTTGGCAATACTGGCGCGCTCGTCCAGAGGAATGTAGTTGTCATCCTGTCGCGTATAGATCACTTCCATTCCCAGGCGGCTTTCGAGCAGCTTGCCCAGGCGCTGCGCGATTTCAAGGACCAGATCTTTTTCCAGCAAGCCGCGGCGCCCCACCGTTCCCAAATCCCAGCCACCGTGGCCGGCGTCGACCACGATACGCATCTTGGGTACGCGCGCCCGCAACTGCAAATCTTCTTTGGTGGGCGGAGGAACGACAATTGCCAGCTTGCTCTTTTCCGCTTCGACCGCGTTCGGGAACAGGTTCACCGCAGCTTTTGGAATCGCGCCGACTTTTCGCACTTCCACCACCAGCCGGTAGGGGCTCGGCTCCAGGCTTACGGAGAAAGTCGAGTTGGGCTTGGTCTCCAGAACAATGCGGGTCATCCCGGCCACGGGCTGCGCCATGCGAACACGGCTCACAAACGTGTCGCCCACATCGATTGACTTTCCGATCAGGTCGGGAGCGAGTTGGGTGTCGCGCAAATCAAAATAGATGCGGTCCGGGCCGGCAAGGCGGTGCGCTTCATATTGCACTTGGTCTTCGAGATCGAGAACCAAGGTGCTGGAGTCGGCTGACGACCAGTGGCGCACTCCGGTGACTCGCGGAAACTTCGTCAGCTCCTGCGCATTAGCGGGCGAATTCAAGGGCTCGCCGGCATCGGCCATCTCGTCCGCGGTCGCGCCCGCTGCCGCCGTCGCGGAAGTTGCATCCGCCGATCCTTGCGGCACTTCCGCCCCGGGCGTCGTGGGCGTCATTTTCTCCCCGCGCATCTTTTCAGTGTGAAGAATGGCGCTACCCAACTGCGCCGTCTTCAGCTTCCACCAGACTCCGCCGGCAAATGCCACGGCGAGAATAATGCTCACCTGGAGAATGAGCGCAATCGGCCGGCGTTTTACTGCGGACGGCTCGGCGACGGCGATTTTGGCTGCAGGCGCGGTTGCCGCCGCGACCGTTGTTGCGAGCTTGGGAGCCTTCTCGCTTGCGGCTTCGGCAGGAGTAGCCGTGACGGCAGCGGAATCGAGTTTGGCTTCGACGGGCTTCTTATCGGTGTTTTTATCAGTATTCTCGGCGACGGGAACACCTGGGACCGGAACCGATGGAGCCGCCTGCATAGCGTGCGCCGATTCGATTGCGGCGGACGGTGCCGCTTCCAGGGCATGCGCCGCGGTCCGGGCCGACTCGGCGAAACGGTCTTCATCCTCTGGTTTCAGCGCTCCCAACACCAGTTCGGCCAGCAGGCTCAGGTTGCGAACGTCGCTGTCGTTAAATCCGAAAGGCCAAGCGGAAAACGCTTCCAATACTCCAATTACCCGCCGCCGTCCGCATAGGGGCACGGCTACCATGGAGCGCGCTCCCAGGTCGCGGCACGCCTGCAGATTGACCCGCGGATCGGTCTCGGTGTCGTCGCAGTTCACAATCTGCGCGGTGCGGAAGCAGGCTCCGGAGAACGCGGAATCGCGGTCGATGCGCGCGCCTACGTCGGGGCGGACTCTGCCCGCCGCTGCCCGCAACACGATCTCGTTGCTTTCGGCCAGGGCGATGGCCAGACCATCCGCGCCCGTGATCGCCACTGCGCGTTCGGCGACCAGTTGAAGCACTTCATCGAGAACGAACTGCTCGTCTTGTTCAAACTCCGCCCGCTCCGTCTCCGCGACCGGAGCGCCTGCATCAAAACCGGGGTGCCGCGCGGCCAGAGCTTTTCTACGGCGAACCTGCTCGTGCAGCGCCGAGAAGGCCAGCAACGCCTGCAGCGCGTCGCCCTGCGATGGTTTCGCGGGATCTTTCTCACCATAATCGAAAATGGCGGGGGCGCTCTGCTCCTTCAGACAGGTAGGTACACCGACCCCGGCGAACGGAGTGGCTACGTCCAAGTCCGGCTTGGTGGTGGTGGTTGCCATTTAAGGACAGTTCACTTGTAAGTTATCGGGCTTTGAGCGGAGTTTCAATTACCTAAGCATGCCCATTTGGCCATGTACCTTGGTAAGCGATCCTGCCCGCGGCACCTCCGAATGACGGATTCGCGATGTGTCCGCACGAGACTTCGTAAGCTACGTCTCTACGAAGCGGGTTCCTTTTCGACCGATTCCTCCGAACCACTCCCGAACCACTGTAGTTACTAAGGCGGCATCT
>Ga0209624_10001959_pt1 | contig 15608 bp, 15 predicted proteins | sample JacPinW_OM2H0_O1_FD_188565 | JGI IMG/M metagenome (GOLD analysis project Ga0209624, IMG submission 188565) | Forest soil microbial communities from Algoma, Ontario, Canada - Jack Pine, Ontario site 1_JW_OM2H0_O1 (SPAdes) (version 2) | ecosystem: Environmental > Terrestrial > Soil > Boreal...
CGCCCGCCTTGCCGCGCGTGGAAGTGCGATCGGCCGATTTATGGGCGGTGGGCGTAGTCCACGACGATAAGATGAGCATTCACCTCAGCCGGTTGATCGACAATGCCCCGGTGCGCGACGCTGCGATCACCGTCTTCCTGCGCGGAACGGCGCATTCCGCGACCGCCGAAACGGACGGAAGCTATTCGCTGCAGACGAAGGACCTGACACTGCCCGGAGCCGCCGCGGTTGAATTTCAAGTAAGCCAAGGGGCCGCGCGTGAGAGTCTCAAAGGAACGTTGGATATCGCCCGCGCCGCAGACCAACCTAACGACAAGAACAGTGCCCGGCAGCTGTGGTGGTGGGTGCTGAACTTTGCCGTGTGCTTCGGCGTTCTGTGGCTGATCTCGCGCCGGCGCAAGGCGGCGCAAACTTAAGGACGGACCAGGAGCCTGTCTGACAGCCTCCTCTAGAAGCTCTGCAGCGTTTGCACCAGAAATTGAAATTTTTGTATCCCGGCGATATCGTTCAAGGGGAATGCGAAATCGACGTGCAATACGTTTCCCAAACCTGAGCGCGTATTGCCCAAACGCAATCCAAACCCCACATCCTTCAGCAATCCCGGATCGCTGTTGCCGATGACACCGGTGCCCCAGGTCCGCCCGACGTCGGCAAACACGGCGCCGCCCACGCGAACCAGACGAAACGGATACCAATCGGTGAAGAATCGCTGTTCCACCGTGAACAGCGCCCGGGACGTACCCGACTCGAAGCGCAAGGGGTAGCCGCGAAGTCCATTGTCCCCGCCGAGCAGAAGCTGCATGTCGGGATCCAGCCTATAGGTCGTGGTTCCCGACAGCCCGGCATAGAGCAGCCAATCTTGATGCCATCGCCAATAGTATTTGGCGGCCGCGTCGGCAATCAAATTGCGCGCGTGTCCCTGCTCGACGCGCGAGGAGAAATCGCTGGTCAGGAACAGCTGCTGCTCGCTGGGCAATTCCAGTCCGCGCAGCGCTTTCGCCGTCAGCATTACGGCGCTGCGGTCCGCGCCGAAAACGCTGTCCGCATATCCCACTTCGCCGGTAATTTCGGTGCCGAAATATAAATCTTCGGTGCGGCCGATCTGATTTTCGTCGCCGATTTTTTTGTAAGCGTCCTGCAGGATGTCGAATCCGGTGAAAGGGTATGACAGCGTTCTGTCCGGCGGCAAGATCTTCGCGGGCACTGTCGTGATCGGCGCCGGCAAGAACAGGTTGCGGTCGTAGCGCATGCCGAACGTCCAGCGCTTGACCCAGCCGTCGACCAAGCCGCTGGATACGCCGCCGCTCAGTTCGTAAGAATGTTCGTTGTCGCTGAATTGATCGACGATTTCCCCCAAGTTGTAGCGCGAAATGGTGCGATCGAAGCTGAGCGCGGATATTTTCGTGCTCCAAGGCGCATCCAGCGAATAAAAGGGTTGCGCCACCAGCACGGCGCGCTCTGAACCGTCGCTGGAATCCGAGTAAGTGGCCGCCGATGTCCAGCGGGACCCCAGCACATTGGGATCGATCCACCCTATCGTGTTGCTGGTGCGATCCACCGTGCTGCCGCGCGATACCTGCAGGGTTTTGCCCCAGCCCAGCAGATTGGTGTCTTGCAAGTTGAATTTGCTGTCGTTGGTGCCGCCCGAGCGGGAGAAGGAGATGCCGGGACTCAAGGTCCAAACATCGTTGGTAATGACTTTGATGTCGACTTTGCCGTCGGCGTAGTGCACCGGCACGATGCGGGCGTCGTACACATAGGGCAGGAGGCGCAGCACCCGCTCGGTCTCGGCGAGCTTGCGCGCGAGATATTTATCGCCGCTGGCGAACAGTAACTGCGCTTGAATGGTCGCGTGCTTGGTACGGACGTGCAGACGGTCTGCCAGCTTGAATAAGCCGTTGCTTTCGCGCGCATCGCTTTCATCGAAGATGTTGCGGGTGGCGATTTCCACCTTACCGATGACCGCTCCCGCCGCTTCCAATGCCGCGTCGCTGGGAACGTCGGCCGGCCGAGGCTCCTCGATGCGGGTATGTTCCTTGTCCGTGAGCTTGGCTGCAAACGCAGGCAGGATCGCACCGGTCAGGACGGTGAATGCGATCAGGCATCCGCCGTCGGACAGCTTCATTCGGCGAATGGTCTACAGGGCGGCGTTATCGCTCTCGCCGGTGCGAATTCGCAAAACCCGCAGGATGTCGGTAACGAAAATTTTGCCATCCCCTACCTTCCCTGTTTTCGAAGCACCGACGATGGCCTCCATGACCTGATCGACCAGTTCGTTCTTGACGGCGACCTCGATGCGGGTCTTCGGCACGAAATCGACCACGTACTCCGCGCCGCGGTACAGCTCAGTGTGCCCGCGTTGCCGGCCGAATCCCTTGACTTCCGTCACAGTCATGCCGGAGACGCCGATTTCGGACAGGGCAGCGCGCACGTCATCCAGCTTGAAGGGTTTGATGATCGCGGTAATCAATTTCATTCTAGACTCCGGTCTTAAGGCCGTCTGGGTAATACTATTACGATTCTGTCGAGGGCACACAATGATCTCCACAATCGTGGTCGTAGGCGGCGGGCAGGCCGGGGCCCAGGCTGTCGATACTCTACGGCGAGAGGGCTTCGCAGGCCGATTGTTGTTGATCTGCGACGAGCCGGCGCTGCCGTACCAGCGGCCGCCGTTGTCCAAAAAGTATCTGTCAGGCGAATTGACGGCGGAACGGCTGCCGTTTCGGCACCGGGCTTTCTACGACGAGCATCGAATCGAACTGAAACTTGGGGTAAGGGCCGTGGCGCTGGATCCTCGCGCCCGTCGAGTGGATCTCGACAACGGGGAAGCCTTAAGCTACGACCGGTTGCTGTTATGCCTCGGCGCCACGGCGCGCCGGTTGACCTGCCCGGGAGCGGATCTAGCCGGTTTACATTATTTGCGCACCGTCGCGGACGTGACGCTCATTCGAGCGGCAATCAAACCGGGTTCGCGTGTGGCCATCATCGGCGGCGGATACATTGGCCTGGAAACTGCCGCGACCTGCCGCCACATGGGCTGCGAGGTCACGGTCTTGGAGCTGGCCGACCGGGTCATGAATCGTGTGGTGGCACCGTGCGTTTCGGAGTTCTTTGCGCGGGAACATCGCGCGCAGGGCATCCATATTTTGTGCAATATGCAGGTTACCCGCATCGAAGGCGCCGGGCGCGTAGAGCGTGTGGTCTGCGCCGACGGCAGCGAGACGGCAGCGGACGCGCTCATCGTCGGCGTGGGCGCCATGGCCACCACCGCACTGGCTAGCGACGCGGGACTGGCATGCGACAACGGCATTCTCGTCGATGAGTACTGCCGTACCCAGGATGAGGCGATTTTTGCGGCGGGTGACTGCACCAATCACCCCTCACCGCGCTTTCGGCGGCGCGTACGGATCGAGTCGGTGGACAATGCTTTTGAGCAGGCAAAGACTGCGGCGCTCAATCTGCTGGATCGAAACATTGCTCACGACCGCGTGCCGTGGTTCTGGTCCGATCAATTCGACAGCAAGCTCTTGATCGCCGGGCTGTCGCAGGATTACGACCGGCAGGTATTGCGCGGCGAGCCGGCTTCGCGCAGCTTCAGTGTCTGTTACCTCAAGGGCGCGGAACTGATCGCGGTGGAAGCAATCAATCATTCAAAAGACTACATGGCCGCGCGCAAACTCATCGCCGACGGCGCACGAATGGACTTGGCGAAATTGGCAAATCCGAACCTTCCGCTCAAAGAAGCCGCCGCGGCCTGATGCCCCGCATCACATTCATCGAGCCGGACGGTTTGCGGCGGGTGATCAACGCGCCCATCGGCATTTCATTGATGGAGGCTGCCGTGCAAAACGGTGTGCGGGGTATTCTCGCGCTGTGCGGTGGTGCATGCGCGTGCGGAACTTGTCACGTGTATGTCGATGCGGCCTGGTTGTTAAGGCTCGCGCCCCGCGAGGAAATGGAGGAAGGCATGCTGGAGTGCGCCTGGGAACCGCGCGACAATAGCCGCTTGAGCTGCCAGATTCATGTCACGGCGGATCTCGAGGGGCTCGAAGTGACTGTGCCGCAGCGGCAGGGAGCAATGTAGGCGATGTTCGGTATAGCAATTCACGGCGGCGCCGGCACCTTGCCACGCGCCGACATGTCCGCTGATGCGGAACGCAGGTACCGGGCCGGCCTGAAAGAGGCAATCGACGCCGGCTTCGCGGAACTTGTGGCGGGCGGCACGAGCATGGACGCGGTGACCCGAGCGGTGGTGCTGCTCGAAGATAATCCCCTGTTCAACGCAGGCAAGGGTGCGGTATTCACGCTCGACGGCCGCAACGAGTTGGATGCCTCGATCATGGACGGCAGCACCCTGAAAGCCGGCGCGATATGCGGGGTTACCCGCATCCGAAATCCGGTGCAGCTCGCGCGCGCCGTGATGGAGAAGTCGGAACAAGTCATGCTGGCAGGCACCGGAGCGGAGGAATTTGCCGCCGCCCAAGGTTTCACGTTTGTGCCGCAAAGCTATTTCTATACCCCGGAACGTTGGATGCAGCTCGAGCGAATCCGCAGCGGAGATGCCGGCCTTTCGGCGCTGACCATTTCGCACATCGGCACGGTCGGCGCCGTCGCAGTCGATGCTCAAGGCAGGTTGGCCGCGGCGACCTCCACCGGCGGCATGACAGGCAAGCGCTATCAACGCATCGGCGATTCTCCCATCATCGGCGCAGGCACGTATGCAGATGACCGCTCATGCGCCGTGTCCGCCACGGGACATGGCGAAGTATTCATTCGCGCCGTCGTGGCTCACGACATCTGCGCGAGGATGCGCTTCGGCGGACGCAGCATCGGCGAAGCGGTGCGCGAGGTCGTTCTAGGCGAGTTGCCCGTCCTGGGCGGCGAGGGAGGCGTCATCGCGATCGATGCACGCGGAGAAATCGCCATCGAATTCAATTCCGAAGGCATGTTTCGCGCCAGCCGCAGACAGGGAGAAGAGATGCAGATCGGGATCTACACACTATGACGGCGCTTCTCGAAGCGGCCCGTTCTCATGGTGTGGTATTCGGCTTCCATCACGATGACTCGATTTCTGCCCTCTTCTTTTGCACAGTACAGGGCCTCATCGGCGAGCTGAATTAGGCCTTCGAGAGTGCGGTTGGCCGCGGGCAATACGAATGCCGCGCCAATGCTCACCGTGAGCCGGCTGGCAACCTTGGAAGCTTCGTGGGGAATATTCAGTTCGGCAATGGAGCGCTGTATGCGGGTGAGCACTTCAGCGACATATTCGCGGCTGGCCTCGTACAAGACGATCGCAAACTCTTCGCCGCCGTAGCGCGCGACGAAATCCAAGGGCCGCCGCGCACACTGACTCAAGGAAACCGCGACGGCGCGCAGGCACTCATCGCCGGCCTGGTGGCCGTATCGATCGTTGTAATCCTTGAAACAGTCGACGTCCGCGAGCAGCACCGCGACGCGCTCTTCCTCGCGCACCGCCTGCTGCCAAACTCGCGCAATGTGCTGATCGAACATGCGCCGGTTCTGGATGCCGGTCAGGCCGTCCCGTGCCACCATTTCCCTCAGCAGGCAGGCCTCCAGAAAACGCAGGCGGCTGTTTTTCTCGTGCATGTAGGTGACCGACGCACAGAACAAGTTGGCGGCGACGATGGTCAATGCGCTGTAGCTGAACTCGCGGCCGGGCAACAGCAGCGCCGTGCCGGCGGCGAGATAGACCAACATCACGATCACGTTGGCGGCGACGGCATGATAGAAAATCAGGCCGCTCATGAAATAGATGAATACGATGCTTAAGATCAGCGAAGGCGTCAGCATCGAGACGCCGCCGAGCGTGGCGATGATCTGGATGGCCGCCACACTCAAGCCGAACAGGGTCATGGTGACGATGGTGAGTCGTGCATGGATTTGGTGACGCTGCGGCGAAAAACTCGACGCCAGGCCAATGAGCAGTAAGGGGATGATGGCCAGTATGTAGATCCTGCTCGGAATTCGATCGAGCACAGGTCCCAACACCATGGCATCCATCGCCGAAAAGGCAATCACGATGAGCATCGCCAGACTCAAGTTCACACGCGTGTGCAGCAGGTTCTCGTCGAAATTCCTGAGTCTGAACTCGGCTTCGAGTTCGCCGTCGAAGGTCAGCCAGGGAAATCCCGCGCGCAATTGACGCGCGTGCGGCGAATTGGGCAGATCTTCGTTGGAAAGTCCATTTTCAATACTCATTCGCGTCACCGTACCGGCCTTGAGACGGGTGCTCAATGACCTGGGGCACTGTTTGAAAGAGAAAAGGCGGCTGCTGCCTTGATTGACCCTATTGGATTATGTCAAATAACGGTTCAATCAGCTAAATAGTGCGCGAGATATGTGTCGAAATCGGTGTCGTCGGCGGCCTCGATGTTGCGCTGCGCCTCACGAGATTCCTGCGCTTCCGCCGCGAATTCCCGCAGCCGGCTCTCATTGGGCGGATAAAGCCCGAGAAAGTAATCCTTGTGCAGCCTCGACATGCGCAGGGCGAGCTGGAAAAACGTCTCGCCGGTTTGGCGCATCTCAGCGAGCAGGCGAGCCGACGGCGTACGTTCCACATCCTCGATTTTAGCGCGCTGCTGCTCCAGTGCCGCTGAGTAGGGCCTCGCGGGTTCGCCGTGATCGAGCATTTCGCACAAACCTTGCATCGAATCGAGCAGCTCGCGCGCCCATTCGATCATGGAGAAATCGCGGCCTTCCCGGCGCAACAGCAGATTCGGTTCTCGCCCGCGCCGCGCAACCAGCAGATGATTCGCATCGAGCGCGGATTGCTCGCCCAAACTGATCGGCGCGCTCTCGCGCAGCAGGCATAGGGCGAGAAATGCTTCGAGAAAGCGCAGCTTGTTTTGATTGACACCCACAGGGTCGAATGCGCTCACGTCCAAGGCGCGCACTTCCACGTATTCCACCCCCGCCCGATGCAACGCCTTGGTCGGCCGTTCGCCGGAGCGCGCTATGCGTTTCGGACGTATGTAGCTGTAATACTCATTTTCAATCTGCAGGATATTGGCATTCAATTGCTGGTACACGCCGTCGACCTTGACGCCGATTTTTTCGTAAGGCGGATACGGCGTGCCGATAGCCCGCGACAGGTCGCGCACATACTCTGCCAAGCTGTTGACCGATACGCTCAATGTCGACTGATTCTTGTTGCGATAGCCGATGTCGCTCATGCGCAGCGACGTGCCATACGGTTCGTAGACGGTATCGCGGCCGAAGACGGGCAGAGTATTTTCGCGACCCGCAAAAAAGCTGTTTGAAACTGCGGGCGAAGTACCGAACAGGTACAGCACCAGCCAGCCGTAGCGCCGGTAGTTGCGAAGCACGCCGAAATACTGCTCCGACACGAAGTCCTGGCGCGGTTGCTTGGATTGATTGACCTCTTCCAGCACGCCCCACAATCTCGTACTGAACGAGTAGTTGAAGTGCACGCCGGAAATTGCCTGCATTATGCGGCCGTAACGCACTCCCAAACCGTGACGATAAATCGTCTTCATTTGCCCGACATTGGAGCGGCCAAATTGCGCCAGCGGAATGCTGTCATCGCCGTTGATGGCGCAGGGCATGCTGGTTGCCCACAGCAACTCATCATCCAGGTGGCGATACACGAACTGATGGATGTCGCACAAATATTGCAGCAGTTCCCACGTCTCGCCGAAAGGTGGTGTGACCAGCTCGATCAGCGCTTCGGAAAAGTCCGTCGTGATGTGTTCGTTGGTGAGAGGCGCGCCCAATGCTTCCGGATGGCGGGACTGCGCGATGCTCCCATCGGGTGTGACGCGCAAAGACTCCTTCTCCACGCCCTTGCGGCCACCGCGCAACACCGCCCGTTCGCCGGAGTTGATGAGTCCCGCGAGACGGCGCTCGAAGGTTTTGTCCACCACGTTACGCAAGGCTATCCTCGATTCATGCTTTTTTACGGCAGCTCGGCAACAACTTCGATTTCCACCAGAAATCCGGGATCGACCAAACGCTGCACTTGCAGCCACGAAGTCGTCGGCAAGCGCTCCTTGTCGTAATACTCGAAGCGTAAATCCGAGGCTTTTAGCAATGCGTTCATGTCCGTCGTGTAGATCGTCTCTTTGACAACTTCTTCGAAGTCGGCTCCATGCGCGGCCAGGGTGCGGCGTATATTGGAATAAGCAGCACGCATTTGCCCGGCCATGTCGCCGGGCGCGACCAAGCGCCCGTTCTCATCCGCGGCCACCGAGCCCGAAATATACAGCGTTTTGTCGATTAGCACGGCTTGCGAATAGCCGAAGTCCTTCTCGTAGGGATTTAAATGGAAAACTCGCTTGACGCGCATCGGCGGCGCTTCCGGCTCGCGCTCGCAGGCGTTCAACGCAAAAATCGCGATCCCAACCAGCAGCAGTGCGCCGACCCTCAGGCGGCCGGTCTCAAGGCTTGAGATTTGGCCCGGCTTCAGCACGGGTGCGCAACGCACGAAGCATTTTTGGCAGGTCTTTGCGCAGCGCCGATCGCACCATCCAGTGCGGCACCCAGAAACCCGGCGCCAAATCGACCTTGTAGTGCGCAATCGTGTAGCTCCCATCGCTCTTCAATTCCCACGAGCCGCGCAGCGTTCGAAGATCCCCGGAGATGCGTTCGATCGAAACCTTTGACGGCCGGTCGTAGGCGGCGCGAATGACATAGGTCGTCTTGGGCAGGTACCAAGAGTAATTCATGACATGGCGAACTAACTGCCACGACTGATCCGGCGCGGTCTCCAGCACGTCGCAGGCCTCGAGACCCGGAACCAGCTTTAAGGTTTCCGGACAGCTTGTGATCAACGACCACACGGCCTCGCGCGAAGCATGAATCCTTACCGTCGCGTTGGCACTGCCGCTTTGCTCTGCAACGTCCAGTGATACAGTCACTTCGATATCGCCCTTCTGTGCTGCCTCTTGCGCGAGATTCGCAGAACCGGCCGAATAAGAGCTGAAAAGCAGCAACAATAGAAATGTATTTCGCACTGGGTAGTCTGACTCCGGCCAACCTGTACTGTTCGAAACAGACCGCCGCCTGGCGGTTGGCATTTACAAAAATCATCATTTCGACGCGTCCGTCCAGGCCCTCATCTTAGTCTCCAGAATGTCCAAGGGCATTGCGCCACCCCTCAGAATTTCCGAGTGAAATTCGCGAACATCGAAGCGCCCGCCCTGCAATTGCTGGGCTCGCGCACGCAGCGCACGGAATTTGAGCCCGCCCATCATGCACGCCAATGCGTCGGCCGGGTTGGCCGCATATGAGTCGATGAGCGCTTGCGCATCGGGATCATCGATTCCCAAATGAGCACGAACATAGTCGAGCGCCTTGACTCGCGTCCAGCCCTTGGCGTGCAGCCCTGTATCGACCACCAAGGCTACCGCACAACGCATCTCTGCGGCCGCCGCATCTGATTTCGACGATTCATCCGCGTACAGGCCCAACGCCTCGCCGAGTGAGGCGGCATACAATCCCCAACCGGCGGTGAAAGCCGCCTCGGAGCCAAACCGACGGAATCGCGGCAAATCGGCTCGCTCCTGCTGAAGCGCAATCTGAAAATGACGACCCGGCAAGCCCTGCTGTAGGAAGTCAGCCATCGATACTCTGCGCGAAGCCGTCTTGCCGGTATTCACGTAGAGGACGGCGGGCTCCAATGCCGTAGACCCGGCGCGTTGGTAGTACAGCGCACTGACCGGCTCAGGCAGCCACTCTGCGCCTCGAATGTCGAAATCCTCCTTTGGGACCTCAGAAAACAAACTGGGCATGGCGGTTCGAACTTGGGCCTTAAGGTCCTGGTAGGCGCTTACCAGCTCGGCGCTGCCGAGCGGCGCCGCCTGAGGCTGCTGAAGCGCGCCGATGCGTTCGACTTCCGCGGCGCCGATACGGCCGATCTCATCGGGCGAGAGCTCTGCACCGGTCGCCCTTTTGATACGGTAGGCGTACCACTGACTGCCCAAAGGCAGCTCCGACAAAGCGATGCCCGCTCTGGCGCGAGGCAAGTATTCTTGCCGCAGAAAATCATGCAGCGTGCGATTTGCCGGGAGCAGTTTTTCCGAAATCGCGATGTTGATGGCCTTGGTCAGCGAACTGCGGGCGGGCTCATTAATGGTTGCCGGCATGGCGCGAAGGGCCGCATAAAACGCGTTGGCGGAATCATCCACTCCGAGCCGCTCGAGGATGGGGAGCATCCGTTCGATCAGCACCCGTGGAGAAGTATAACCGCGGCGTATCCCCTCGCGCATATTGACGGTCGCTTGCTGCGTCCAGCGCACATACTCGTCGATTCGCCTCAGCCAGTTTTCGTAGTCCGCGGCGGATCCCTGCGGATGCTGCGCCAAACTTGAAGCCAGTGCCGCAAATTGCTGGGGCGTTCCTCCGAAGGGGTCCATGGGCAGCAATTCGGCCGGAAAGACCAAGCCCTCGATGTTGAGCTCTCGCTGCCTCTTGAAGATGTCGTAGGTCAGCCTCGAAGAGGCGTCCAACCCGTCCCGGGGCACGTTCAGAACTTCCGCAAGGTAGCGGCGTTCGATGCTCAGAGAATCCGCCAGAACCTGCGGTGAAATCGCATTCTCCTTACCCAGGTGCTCGTCCCAATAGCGCTCGACGAGCTGGCCAAGCTGATCGTTCGGCGGCATCGCCTTCATCACCGGTGCGGCGGGTGGTCCGGGTGCCGCGCCGCAGCCGGCCAGCGCCAATAGCACGATTGCGCACCAACTGCTTGGAGAAAATCCGGTCATGGATGGATTATATGCTGGCGGGTAGGTTCATAATTCGCAGCTTACCGTTTAAGGGAGGCAACCATGTTGGTAGGAGCAAGTCCGCGGCGCGTCGCGATCGTCGGCGGCGCGCGCATCCCGTTCGCACGCGGCAATGGCGCCTACGCGCAAGTCGGGAATCAGGAGATGTTGATCGCCGCGCTACGCGGCGTGGTCGATCGCTTCGGATTGCGCGGCCAGCGCGTGGATGATGTCGCCGCAGGCGCGGTCATGAAACATTCCAGCCAATGGAATTTGACCCGCGAGTCGGTGCTTGGATGCGGCCTCGCTGCGGAGACGCCGGGACTGGATCTGCAGCGTGCATGCGGAACCAGCCTGGAGGCAGCGATCTTGCTGGGCAATAAGATTGCGCTGGGGCAAATCGACTGCGGGATTGCCGGCGGAGTCGACACCGTGAGCGATCCGCCCGTGGTCTTCCCCAGGAGCTTTCAGCAACTCTTGCTGCGCAGCTATCGCGGCAAGACTGCAACAGCAAGAGTGCGCCCCTGGTTCGGATTGCGTCCGAAGAATTTCAGGCCCGTGCTGCCGGGAGTCACGGAACCCCGCACCGGCTTGTCCATGGGCGAAAGTACGGAACTGATGGTGAAGACCTGGGGCATCACGCGGGCGGAACAGGACCAGCTGGCATTGGAAAGCCATCAAAAGGCTGCGGCCGCGTACGCACAAGGTTTTTACAAGGACTTGGTCATCGAGTATTTGGGCCTATCTCAAGACAACAACATCCGCAGCGATACGACCTTGGAGAGACTCGCCAAACTCCGGCCGGCCTTTGATTTCTCCGGCGCGGGCACCTTGACCGCGGGAAATTCCACGCCGATGACCGACGGCGCCTCTGCCGTATTGCTCAGTACTGAAGCTTGGGCCCGCGAGCGCAATTTGCCGGTGCTGGCTTATTTGAGTTACGGCAAAGTGGCCGCGGTCGACTACATTGAAAAGAAAGAAGGCTTGCTCATGGCCCCCGCGTACGCGGTTCCGCGAATGTTGAGCGACGCCAAACTGACGCTGCAGGACTTCGATTTTTATGAAATACACGAAGCCTTCGCAGGACAGGTGCTGTGCACCCTGAAGGCCTGGACGGACTTGGGCTTCTGCCGCGACAAACTCAGACTCCCGGGTGCTCTGGGCACGATCGATCGCTCGAAGCTCAACGTGAAGGGAGGCAGCCTTGCGATCGGCCATCCTTTCGCGGCGACCGGGGCACGCATCGTCGCCACCTTGGCAAAGATTCTCGATGAAAACAAAGGCAAGCGCGGTCTGATTTCGGTCTGCACCGCCGGCGGCATGGGCGTCACGGCCATTGTCGAGCGCTAGGCACATGAAACTAAAAGACCCGAAATTGCTGCGTGAGCTGTGCTTCATTGACGGCAGTTGGATAGGCGCGGACAACGGTGGGGCGCTGGATGTGAAAAATCCCGCGAGCTTGAGTAAGCTGGGCTCAATTCCCAATATGGGTGCCGCCGAGACGCGGCGCGCGATCGCGGCCGCCGCGGCGGCGTTGCCGGCGTGGAAAGCTCGTACCGCCAAGGAACGCGCCGTCATCCTGCGGCGTTGGTTCGATCTGATGCTCGAGCATCAAGACGACCTCGCCACGCTGATGACCGCCGAGCAGGGCAAGCCGTTGGCCGAGTCCAAAATTGAAATACAGTACGCGGCCTCTTTCATCGAGTGGTTTGCGGAAGAGGCCAAGCGTCTCTACGGCGACATCATTCCCGGCCACCAGGCCGACAAGAGAATCATGGTGCTGCGCCAGCCGGTCGGCGTGGTCGCGGCCATCACCCCCTGGAATTTTCCCGCCGCGATGATTACCCGCAAGGCCGGGCCGGCACTGGCTGCGGGTTGTACCCTTGTCTGCAAACCCGCCACACAGACTCCCTATTCGGCGTTTGCACTGGCCGAGCTTGCGGACCGCGCCGGCGTACCCAAAGGCGTGATCAATGTGATCACGGGCAGCGCCGCGGCAATCGGCGGCGAGATGACGGCCAACCCCACGGTGCGAAAGCTCACTTTCACCGGGTCAACGGAGGTCGGCAAAAAGCTCATGGCGCAATGCGCCGGCACCGTCAAGAAGTTGTCGCTCGAGCTTGGCGGCAACGCGCCGTTCATCGTATTCGACGATGCCGATTTGGACGCCGCGGTATTGGGGGCACTGGCCAGCAAGTACCGCAATACCGGCCAGACCTGTGTTTGCGCCAATCGCCTCTTGATTCAGGCAGGCGTGTACGACGAGTTTGCAAAGAAATTGAAATCGGCGGTTGCGCAATTGCGCGTCGGCGACGGGCTTGCGGGCGTCACCGATCAAGGCCCTCTGATCGATGCCAAGGCTGTGGCCAAGGTTGAAGAGCACATTGCCGATGCGCTGGCGCAAGGGGCGAAGGTCTTGCTCGGCGGCAAGCGCCACGCCTTGGGCGGATCTTTTTTCGAACCGACCATCCTGACCGATGTCACGCCCAAGATGCTCGTCGCCCGTGAAGAAACCTTTGGGCCTGTGGCTCCGTTATTCAAGTTTTCAACCGAGGCGCAGGCGATCGCCATGGCCAACGATACCGAGTTCGGCTTGGCCGCCTATATCTATACGCGCGATCTGGCGCGTAGTTGGAGAGTGTCGGAAGCGGTCGAGTACGGGATCGTCGGTTTGAACACCGGCATCATCTCCACCGAGGCAGCGCCTTTCGGCGGCGTCAAGGAATCCGGCACCGGGCGCGAAGGTTCGAAATATGGGATTCTCGATTACACCGAGATCAAGTACATCTGCGTCGGCGGAATAAGTTGAGAGCCTAGCGCCGTGCTCGGAAGGTTCCTGGAGTTTTCCCTCGCGACGCCCGATATTCAGGCCTCGCTGGATTTCTACTTGGGCCTAGGATTCACTTCGGCGGAAGTGGGCGATGCCTGGTCGCATCCGTATGCGGTGGTCACCGACGGGCGGATCTGTTTAGGGTTGCATCAACAGGCCATGCCTGCGCCTTCGCTCACCTTCGTGAAACCCGATCTGCTCAAGTACTTGGACGTGCTCGAGCGCAGAGGAATCGAATTTGAATTCCGGCGTTTGGGCAATGACGTGTTCAATGAAGTCGGTTGGTTCGATCCCTCGGGCCAGCTCGTGCGCCTGATCGAGGCGCGGACTTTTTCGCCCAGCAAGCGGCTCGCCAACGACAACTCGCGGTGCGGCTATTTTTTGGAGATCGCCGTGCCGGCGCCGGACCGCGAGTTGGCAAAATCGTACTGGGAAGATTTCGGATTCGTTGGAATGGACGAGCTTGAGGATCGGCTGCCGCATATAACGTGCACCAGCGATTTCATCGACGTGGGGCTATACCATCCGGCGGACCTTCGGCGTGCAACCTTGAGGTTCGAGGTCGATGATGTGGGCGGTACTCTGGCCCATCTGGCTGATAAAGGCATCGTGCCGAACGGCGAAATGCCGCCGGGTCTGCGCTCCGTGCCCGCCGCCGTGTTGACGGCACCCGAGGGGACGCCGATTCTGCTGACTAGCTGATCGGCACGACGATACTGAATTTCAGCTGCATGGCATCCTCTACCTGCAAAGCGCCGTGCAACAGGCTGTACGGCGCAAGACCGACGGCAGTCTGACGCAGTTCCATGGACCCCGCCGCCGTCAATCGATGCTCATCCCCCTGCAAGACGCATGGCGCAGAAATCTTTGCCTCGTGCCCTGCGACGCTGATGGTTAATTCGGCGCTCAGCGCGTCCGGCGTGCCGCTCAAGGTCACGCTGGTCACGGTTATCTCGGGGAATTCAGCGGCGTTGAGCACTGCGGCGCTGAGCATATTGCGGCGTGTACCCGATTTTGCGTCCGGCGGAATGTCACCCGGGAAATCGCTGCCTTCTTCGCGCCGCGCTTCCGCGTCGTCGACCACGAAACCTTCAACCGGCACCTTGAGTGCAAATGACGACGCAGAAATACTGCTGCCGACTTGGACCAGTCCGGTCACGGCACGGTTGACCATGACGTGGTTGTGGCCCAAGTTTGCCAACGGCCCCGCTCGATACACCAGAATCCTCAGCTCGGAATTCTGCGAATCGATGGTGTACGCACCGGGCGGCGGAAGTGATTGCAGACCCGGGGCAGGATGAATCGGGGGCTGCGGCACGGATGGCCGCGGGCGCGGCGCCCCGCAAGCGGATAAGATCAAAACCACTGCAGCGATGGCAACCCTATTGAACACCTATTGCGGCCTCGCTGACTTGCTAGACTAGGCAACGCAGTTTGCACCCGGAGGGCCTTGATGCCAAATCAAAATTCCCCGACCCGCTACAGCGCGGTCGCTCAAGGATTTCATTGGATCATAGCGGCGCTGATCGTTACTCAATTCACGCTGGGCTGGACGGCCCAGTTTTTGCCGCTGGGAGCGCGAAAGGTCGCGCGCCTGGATTGGCACAAAAGCTTCGGCATGACCATTCTGACGTTGGCGGTACTGCGGCTGCTGTGGCGGCTGTTCAATCGCCCTCCGGAATTGCCGGCGGGCATGACCCCTATCGAAAAGAAGCTCGCTCGGGCGACCCACGTTCTTTTCTATGTCTTGCTATTCGTCATGCCCTTGACGGGGTGGATGATGTCCTCCGCGAAAAACTACTCGGTCAGTTGGTTCCACCAATTCACCTGGCCCAATCTCATCGGACCGAACGAACAGGCCTTCAATTTGCTGAAGACGACGCACGATACTTTGAGCTGGCTGCTGTTCGCACTCGCGCTGCTGCACATTCTCGCCGCGCTCAAGCATCATTTCTGGAACAAGGACGATGTGCTGAAGCGCATGCTGCCATTTACCAAGACGGAGAAGCGATCATGAAAAAATTGGCCCTTGCCGT
>Ga0209624_10001960_pt1 | contig 15606 bp, 11 predicted proteins | sample JacPinW_OM2H0_O1_FD_188565 | JGI IMG/M metagenome (GOLD analysis project Ga0209624, IMG submission 188565) | Forest soil microbial communities from Algoma, Ontario, Canada - Jack Pine, Ontario site 1_JW_OM2H0_O1 (SPAdes) (version 2) | ecosystem: Environmental > Terrestrial > Soil > Boreal...
CGCTACCGCGCTGCGGTCGAAGGAGCTGGCATCACCGATTGGCTAACCTTCATGTGGACAAGCGATGTACAGCAGATTGACTACGACTCACGGTGGCCCGACGCGGATCCCACTGCTTTTCTGCAATTCTCGGCCGCCATGCACGCCGCGGACGTAACCACGCCGCTGCTGATCTTGCACGGCGCCGCCGATATTCGTGTTCCGACGTATCAGGGTCGCGAGTTCTATTTGGCTCTTGCGGCTCGAGGGAAGACGGTGCGCATGGTCACGTATCCCGACTCCGGTCATTTTCCCCGACTCTGGGAACAGCGCCGCGACGTCTTCGGCGAGATCGCCGCCTGGTTCGCTCGCTATAATCCATAATCTGTCGATCTTGAGACGCTAAGTAATTGATTTGGCGCAGCTCACTTCCTTCGATCTTCCCGCCTACAAACACTTGCTCGCGGGCACGCACCAGACAGGTTCAGACTCCCATCAGGTTCATCTGCAGCTTCTCGTACCCGTGTTCGCGTGCCCACAGGTCCAGGGGCATCGTCGCGAGTTCATCCACCACAGGTACCGCGAGTCCCGTCTTGGTCAAATCGACGCTTTTTAGATATGTATGGCACGTGTCGCAGACGTCCACGCGGACATGCGCGATTTCCGGCGCCGAATAGAACGCCATTTGCGGCTCTCGTTCCTCACCGCACGCCGGGCAGTAAATTCGCCTGAAGGCCCATTCGTGCGCGCAAAGCATGCAAACCAGCGACTTTTTTGCGCCATTTCCTTCGGTCCGCAATACGCCGACGATGGGCCTGCTGCCGCACAGCGGGCAGGTCGCTGGCGTCCCATCCACAATCTCGACTTCGCGATGGTCCGCAAGACATTCGGCGTAGGGCTGAAGAAAAATCCATGCGAGCCATTGATCAAAGGAACTCGCCCGGTGCGAATCCGGGCCGTGGACGTCTTCGGCGTCGTCAATGGACGCGGGGAACTGGAGTTCCCCATTCCAGAAATCTTCAATCGCGTGCTGCCACCCCGCCGGCCCTTTCTCGGCCAAGCTGGCAGCAGCCTGTGCGAGCGGCGCGGGCGCGATCTGCCGGATCAGGGACAGGAATCCAGAGAAATTAGGCAGCAGGAGAAAAAGGTCCAATTCATCCCGCAGCGGGCGGCTGGCTGAAATCTTCGGCGAATCCGCAAGGGACTGGTGGATTTTTGTGTAGAGGCTTTTCTGAAAGGCTGCGACATGCGCGTAGTAGCGCAGTCCTTCAGCGGCGAACGGGTACGTCGATGCTAACTCGCTTGCGCGACGGACGCGGCGATCCCACGTCTCGTCGATCATTGTCCGGGTCGGGACCGGCCGGTAACCTCGTAATACCAGGTGCGATGGAAGGTCCACGCCCATGCGCGAGTGACCGTTCCATGAACCATGGAACCAAAGCTGCCCTCTTCCAGGATCGTGCTCATGTATACGTGAATCAGGAAAAGACCGATCGTGATCATCGCCACACTGGCGTGAACCAGAACAGCGGCATACCGGAAAAACCGGAGGCTCCAAGGAAGCGTTTCGGTATACCACAAGACGCCGCCTGAGAGCAGCAGCAGGATCAAGCTGTAAACCATTCCCCAGAAGAAAAGCTTTTGCCCGAAGTTGAACCGCCCGACCGGAGGCAGCTTCTCGTCTTCATTTTGAATGTAGTCCGGTATCGCCTTCGCCCAGGCGCGATCGCTGTCGTCTATCTGCATGTCCCGCCGCCATTCCTTAAATGTCCAGAGCAGGGATGCAGCGAAGACCAGCCCAACCCAAGGATGCCAGAATCTGGCCGTCGGACCTCCGCCTACGACGGCAGCCATCCAAAAAAGATACGGCGACCAGAACGCGAGCCCGGTCATTAGCAGATAAATGTAAGTGAGGCCGCCGAGCCAATGGTTCACGCGCTCGCCCAAGCTGTAGCGCGTGATCAGCTCCTGGTTGCGGTCGGTTGCGGCATTGGCGTGTGAAACCGTGCCGGTGCTCACGGGCGCCTCCCGTCATCGGGCGGAATGGGCTCGACTTTCTTGGGACCGTAGCGCATGTAGTGCCACGCGAGACCAGCCAGACCGCCGACGATCGCAAGGTTGCCCAGCCATTTCAGCGGTTTTTTCCAGAGCCACACGGAGTAGGGAATGTGCGGATCTTTCGGGAGGCCGCCATACAGCTCTGGATTCTTTGCATCGTGCAGGACGTAGATTACGTGCGTTCCGCCCACCCCGGGCGGATCGTAGACTCCCGCGTCGGGGAATCCGGAATGCTCGCGGAGCTGGTCCGCACGCGTCTGGGCCAGTTCTTTCATTTCCAACTTCGTCCCGAAATGCAGGCAGCCGGTGGGGCACGCCTTGATGCAAGCCGGCTCGAGTCCCTGGGAGACCCGGTCGTTGCACAACGTGCACTTGAAGACCTTACGTGCCGTCGGACTGAACTTGGGAATGTTGAAGGGGCAACCGGTAATGCAATAGCCGCAACCGATGCAGTTCGCTTCCTGGAAATCGACGATTCCGTTGGCGTATTGCACGATGGCCGCGTCGGCGGGGCAGGCTGCCAGACAGCCGGGATCTTCGCAATGCATGCACTGGTCTTTGCGCATCAGCAGCATCATGCTGCCGTCCTCGCGCTCATGCTCGTCGAACTTGATCAGGTTCCAGTAGTTCCAAGCCGTCTCCGGCATGGTCTGGTAGGAGTTGTCGAACGTGGTTTCGCTGAAGCTGTAACCGTTCCATTCCAGGCAAGCCACTTCGCACGCCTTACATCCGATGCACGTTGTGGTGTCCACGAGTTTGCAGACCTGGAACTCACGGTTTAGCCCGGCTCCCGGAACCGTGCCGGCATGGCCCGATATTCGGACAAGTTCTGTAGAGGCCTGACTCATCGTCGCTCCCTACGCCTTCTCGACTTTCACCAGGAAACCCTTGGATTCCGGCGTGTGGGCATTCGGATCGGTCACCGCGGGCGTCAGCAAATTCGCCGGCGTGCGCGCATTCCTGCCTTCGTCCTCGTCAATGCCGCGGAAGCCCTGGTGAATCGGTAAGCCGATCTGGTAGACCTTCTTGCCGTCGATCATCATGGGTTTCAGCCGTCGAGTCACGAAGGCTTTGGCGGTGTAGGTTCCCCGCGCGCTGATCACATGGATTACGTCGGTCCCGCGAATTCCTTTTTCATCCGCCAGCTCGACCGGGATCTCCACGAAGGGTTCCGGGATCAACTGGACGTTCATCGGGTTATTCTTCGTCCAGTAGTGATACTGCTCGGTCAGTCGGTAGGTGGTGCAGACGATGCTGTATTCTTCCGGTGATCCGAACTTGTCAAACGGCGTGCTGAACTTTTTCACCAGCGGATTATTCGACTGATCAGGGTGCAGCGGGTTCTTGATCGGGCTCTCGATCGGTTCGTAATGCTCGGGGAAGGGCCCTTCGGCGAGCACGCCGATAGGCGCGAACAGTCTGCCGACTCCTTCCGGATTCATGATGAATGGCCCCATATGATCTTTGGGATGGGAATCTGGCTTGAAGTCGGGAACGTCGTTGCCAACCCACTTTCCCGAGCCTTCGTTCCACCAGACCTGTTTGCGGTCCGGATCCCAGGGTTTTCCGTCCGGAGTGCACGATGCGCGGTTATACAAAACGCGCCTGTTCGCAGGCCAGGACCAGGACCAATTGGGATAAACGCCCATCCCTGAAGGATCCTCGGTGCCCCGCTTCTGGATCTGCGACCCTGCCTCCGTCCAGCTTCCCGAATAGATCCAGTTGCCGCACATGGTCGTGCCGTCGTCCTTCAGCCATGCGAAGCCCGGTAGCTGTTGGCCGGCTTTGATTACTTGACCTGTCGCAGGATCGGTCAAGTCGGCGAGCGCCTTGCCGTTCACCTCCATGGCAATCTGGGAAAGGGACGGATGAGCGGAGTCTGCGTAGGCCCAACTGAGATTCAGAATCGGGTCGGGAAATTTTCCGCCGTCTCTTTTGTAGAGATCTCGAACGCGCAGGAAAATCTGCGCGATGATGTCCTGGTCAAGCCGAGCCTGTCCCGGAGGCGGAACCGCGGCATACTTCCAGGTGACCCAGCGGGCGGAATTGGTCATGCTGCCGTCTTTTTCAGCAAAACCTGCGCAGGGCAGGCGATAGACCGTCGTATTGATGTTCTTCTGCTCGTCGGCCGTGATTCCGGGCGCTTTCCAGAACTCGCTGGTCTCATCCTGGTAAATCTCACCCACAACCAGCCAGTCAGCCCGCTTCAGCGCGTTGATGTTCTTGGTGGTGTCCGGGCCGATCATCACTCCGTTCATCCCAAAGGCCATCATTCCCTTGATCTTGCCGTTGTACATGTCATCCCAAATATGGGTCCAGGAGCAGTCCTGACCGGCTTTGGGCAAATAATCGAATGCGAAGCCATTTTCTTTAGTGGCTGCATCGCCATACATGGCCTTGAGCAGCGAGACCATGAATTTCGGTGTGTTCGCGTAGTAATTCATCGAATCCCAGGCCGACGGTTTCGACGCTGTCGGCGTCGTGCGCTTCAGAAAAACTCCCAGGTCCGTGTCGTCAGGTACCGGGCTTTTCAGGTACCCGGGAAGGGAATCGTACAGTCCGGCCATGTCCGTTGCGCCTTGAATATTCGAGTGGCCCCGCAGCGCGTTTACGCCGCCGCCCGCCCTTCCGACGTTGCCCAGAAGAAGCTGGATCATGGCGGCGGTCCGGATGATCTGTGTTCCGAAGGTGTGCTGCGTCCACCCCACGGCGTAGATGATCGTCGCGACTTTCTTCATGTCGCCGTCTTTGCGCACCGAAGTGAACAGATCGACTGCTTTTAGGTATTGGTCTTTGGGAATGCCCGTGATGCGTTCGACGACCTCGGGTGTGTAACGCGAATACTGCTGCTTCATCAATTGGAAGACGCAGCGGGGATGCTCGAGCGTAAGGTCGTAGGCGACATTGGGCGGCAGAGCCGGAGGTGGCGCGGGCGTACCGGACTTGCCTGGCGCCGGCTCCGGTGCGTGACCAGACGCTGCGGCTGCACCGGTCTTGCCGCTTGAGTCTCCGCCCTGTTCATAATTCCAGGTCGTCTTATCGTAACTACCAGTCGAAGCGTTGAACCCCGAGTAGAGGCCGTCCTCGGGAAGTTTGAACCCTTCCTTGACGATGAACGCGGCGTTTGTGTAGTTGACCAGATATTCCTTGGCGATCCGGTTGTTTTCAATCGCGTAACGGATCACGCCGCCCAGGAAGGCGATGTCGGTCCCGGCGCGTATCTGGAGAAACAGATCGGCGGTCGAGGACGTGCGCGTGAATCGCGGGTCAACGGAAATCAGCTTGGCGTTGCGGTTGCGCTTGGCCTCCATCGCCCACTTGAATCCGCAGGGATGGTTTTCGGCGGGATTTCCGCCCATGATCAACATCATGTCGGTGTTCTTGATGTCGATCCAGCCATTGGTCATCGCCCCGCGTCCGAACGTTGGTCCCAAACTTGAGACCGTGGGGCCGTGTCAAACACGGGCTTGGTTTTCTAAATAAACCAAGCCCAGACTCCTCATCGCTTTGACGACCAGATAGTTGAATTCGTTGGTGTCCGTGCAACCGCCGATGAACGATATGCCTTCGCAACGGTTCACCGTGCGGCCGTTCGCATCTTTTTCGACAAAAGAATTGTCGCGGGTCTTCTTGGTCCACTGCGCGATTTCAGCCAAGGCCGTGTCCCAGGAAATGTCCTCCCAGTCGGTCGCACCGGGGCGCCGGACCTGCGGCTTGGTGAGCCGCCTGGGGTTGAGCATGTCCTGTTCGAGCGAGGACCCCTTGGGGCACAGCGTGCCCCGATTGGTCGGGTGATCAGGATCGCCTTCCACGTGGATCACCTGGGGCGTGACGTTCTTCGCGCGGTCTCCGATCGTATAGATCAGGACCCCGCAACCGACCGCGCAATAAGGACACGTTGAGCGCGTCTCGGCGGCCCGTGCAATCTTTAATTCTTTGAGTTGGGCGTAGGCAGGCTTGAGGTCGAATCCGAAGACGGTTGCCGCGACGCCCCCCACTGCCGCTACCCTGAAGAACTCCCTGCGGGACGTCTGAGCCAAGGCCGCCTCCTGATCCAGTCAGGATTCGGAACCATTTATATGTCACCTGACTACAATGTCAAGTCATATGACACGGGAAACGAGAGGATCGGGTGCATTCACACAAGCGTAACAATTCGGCTATTCACCGTCGTGAGTCACGTCCGCCAACCTGGAGCAGGAGCCAGCAAGGATTCGGTTCCATCGCTCGGTCGGACTTTGCCTGAGACGGTGCGTGCGAGAAATGTTAGTATCGGCCCTCGCACAAGGGCACTGCGCTGGAGACGAAGATGAATACTCCTTTAAGACGTAATCTACTGATTGGCGGACTACTTTGTTTGATCGTGTTAGGCGTGATTTTCGCGGCCTCGCGTCTGAAGTCTTCCGGAGCGCCTCAGGGCGGCTCGCCGGACGTGGAGGTCGTGCAGGTTGAGCAAAAAGATGTCCCCATATTCGGGGAGTGGATCGGCACGCTCGACGGGCTGGTAAATGCAGACGTGCGGGCGCAGGTCGCCGGTTACCTGCTGCGGCAAGGCTATCAAGAAGGTGCCTTCGTCAAGAAGGGCGAACTGCTCTTTGAGATTGACCCAAGGCCCTTCCAGGCGGTTGTGGACCAAGCACAGGGTCAGCTCGAGCAGGCAACTGCCACGCTTGCGAACACCGAAGCTGTACAGCGTCGCACCGAACTCGACGTCAACCGGTACACGCCCCTGGCAAAGGAGCAAGCCGCGAGCCAGCAGGATCTTGACAACTCGATTCAGAATAACCTGGCGGCGAAAGCCACGGTAGAAACGGCCAAGGCTCAAATTCAGTCGGCTCAGGCTGCGCTTGAAACCGCCAAGATTAATCTCGATTTTACCCGCCTCGTTGCGCCCATCGACGGCATCGCCGGGCAGGCCCAGTTGCAGGTGGGCGCGCTCGTCAACCCCAGCAGCGGACCGGTAACCTCGGTTTCCACCGTCGACCCCATCAAGGTCTATTTCACGGTCAGCGAGTCTGAGTATCTGGCATGGCGGAGACGGTTTCCCACCGAGATTACCCGGGAAGCAGCCGACAAGAGTTTGCAACTCGAGCTGATCCTGGCTGACGGCTCGATCTATCCGCACCAGGGCACATTCTATTTTGCGGACAACAAAGTGAATGAAGGGACCGGCGCGATCCGGATCGCCGCGTTATTCCCCAATCCCGGGAACATTCTGCGCCCCGGCGGCTACGCCAAGGTTCGGGCGGCAACCCAAATCCAGCAAGGCGCCCTGCTTGTGCCGCAGCGCGCAGTCTCTGAGTTGCAAGGCGGCTATCAGGTCGCAGTCGTGGACGGGCAAAACAAGGTCAGCATACGCACGATCCAGGTCGGCGACCGCGTCGGCAACCAGTGGATCGTTTCCGACGGTCTCAAGTCAGGAGAGCGCGTGGTCGTCGAAGGCGTGCAGAAAGTACGTCCCGGGATGCAGGTGAATCCCAAGCCGTTTGCCGAGGCCACGAGCGGAGAATAGCCGGATGTCCAAGTTTTTCATCAATCGCCCGATTGTCGCTATGGTGATTTCGATCGTCATGGTTCTGGTCGGGACGATTACGATTCTAAGTCTGCCGGTTGCGCAGTTTCCCAATATCGCCCCGCCCGAGATTCAGGTGCTGGCTACCTACGTTGGTGCTGACGCGCAGACCCTCGAGCAGGCCGTTGCCACTCCCATCGAGCAGCAGGTGAGCGGCGTTGACAACATGAATTATATGTACTCCCTTAACGCCACAGCGAACTCGAACACCACCCTGATTGTGGATTTTGATGTCAAGACCGATCCGAACACGGACCTGATCCTCACGCAAGCCCGCGAAACCCAGGCTGCCTCGCAGCTTCCTGCCGACGTCAACAACTACGGGGTTACGGTTCGCAAGGCGGTATCCGCCCCTTTAATGCTTCTCGCCTTGTACTCGCCGCACGGAACCTACGACGCCCAGTTTCTTGCGAATTACGCCTACATCAATCTAACCGATCCGATCAACCGCGCGCAGGGTATCGGGAACGTCGTCGTGTTCGGAGCCGGCCAGTATGCGATGCGGCTGTGGGTACAACCCGACCGCCTGGCAAAGCTTGGCATCACCGTACCTGAAATCGTCAGTGCGATTCAGGCGCAGAACACTGTGAACCCGGCCGGGAAGGCTGGCGGCGAGCCTGCCCCCAAAGGCCAGGAATTTACCTATTCCGTTCTCGCGCAAGGGCGCCTGGTGTCTCCTGAGGAATTTGGCCAGATCGTGGTGCGCGAGACGCCGGACGGTGGGATCGTCCGCGTCCGCGATGTTGCCCGGATTGAACTCGGTTCTCAGGACTACAGCGTCACCGGCCGCTTGAACGGGAACCCGAGCGCGATCATCGCTGTCTACCAGCTTCCCGGCTCAAACGCCGTCGACGCAGCCAGCGCCGTCACAAAGCTGATGACCGGGATGAAGCAGCGCTTTCCCGAGGATATGGATTTTGTCGTCTGCCTGGATACGACCCGTGCGGTCACCGAAGGTATCAAGGAGATCGTCAAGACGCTTCTGATCGCGCTCGCGCTCGTGATCCTGGTGGTCTACATCTTCCTGCAGGGTTGGCGCGCCACACTGATTCCGCTGCTTGCCGTACCCGTCTCGCTTGTCGGCACCTTCATACTTTTTCCCGTGTTTGGATTTTCCATCAACACGCTTTCCCTGTTTGGCCTCGTATTGGCCATTGGACTGGTGGTGGATGACGCCATCGTTGTCGTGGAAGGCGTGCAGCGACACATCGAAGAGGGAATGGCTCCCAAGGAAGCAGCCTTGAAGGCCATGGACGAGCTTTCCGGTCCGGTCGTCGGGATCGCGCTGGTTTTGTCTGCCGTCTTTGTGCCGACAGCATTCATCCCCGGGATCACCGGCAGGCTGTATCAGCAATTCGCCGTCACGATCGCCATTTCAGTTCTTCTTTCGGCGTTCAACGCGCTGACTCTGAGTCCCGCTCTTGCCGCGCTCCTACTGCGGCCCAAGGAGAAGTCGACCGGCCTGCTGCAAAGATTCTTCGACGGGTTCAATCGGATCTTTGGGCGGGCAACCGACGGTTACGTCCGCGGGAGCGCCGTATTGGTGCGCAAAGCCTCAATTGCAGTCGTCTTTCTCGTGATCTTTGGTTTGTTGGGTGCGTTTTTTGCCAGCCGCGTGCCCTCCAGTTTCCTTCCGGACGAGGATCAGGGGTATGCGTACGTGAACCTCCAGCTTCCCAACGACGCTTCGATGGAACGCACTACTCAGGCGGCGTCTCAGATTGAAAAAATCCTCACAAGCACTCCGGGAGTTCGGTACGCGACCAGCGTCATCGGCTTCAGCTTGCTCAGCTACGTGCGCACCAGTTACAACGCGTTCTTCTTCGTGACGTTTAAGCCGTGGGACGATCGCACCGCCAGAGCCGAACAGTTTCAGTCCATCAAGGCACGTCTGAATCAGGAATTGAGCCGCTTGCCCGCGGGAACGGCCTTCAGTTTTTCGCCACCGGCTATTCCCGGAGTCGGCACCTCGGGAGGGTTCACATTTGTGCTCGAGGACCGCGCGGGCAACGACGTCCAGTTTCTCGCGAAGAATCTGGGCATCTTCCTTGATGCCGCACGCAAGCGGCCGGAGATCGCAGGGTTGAGCACGACGTTTCTACCCAGCGTGCCGCAGGAGTTTGTCGACGTGGACCGGGACAAGGTGCTCAAACAGGGCGTGGCCCTCAGTGACGTCTACAAAACGATACAGGCCTTCATGGGTGGATACTTCATCAACTATTTCAACCGCTTCGGCCGGCAGTGGCAAGTCTACATCGAGGCTGAAGCCGAAGACCGGGCCGAAGCTGCAAATGTCGGGCGCTTCTATGTTCGCAACGACAAAGGAGAGAACGTACCGCTTTCGACGCTCACCACAGTCAAGCCGCGGCTCGGTCCCGAGTTTACGATGCGGTTTAATGAGTTTCGTTCCGCACAAATCAACGGCGGAGCGGCGCCCGGATATAGCGCGGACCAGGCCACCGCTGCGCTTGAAGATGTCTTCAAGCAGACCATGCCCCGGGAGATGGGTTTTGACTACTCCGGCATGTCGTTTCAGGAGCAGAAGGCGCGCGAAGGCGTGCCGGCTTCGGTCATCTTCGGCCTGTCGTTGTTATTCGTTTTCCTGATTCTCGCGGCGCTGTATGAGAGCTGGTCGCTTCCGTTCAGCGTTTTGCTGAGCACGCCCGTAGCAGTTTTCGGAGCCTTCGGGATTCTGTGGCTCCGACGCGTGCTCCTGGGCGTCTTCCTGCCGCCCTACATGGTTCAGATCGAGAGCGACGTCTACTCGCAAATTGGCCTGGTGATGCTCATCGGCTTGTCCGCCAAGAACGCAATTCTCATCGTCGAGTTTGCCAAGGATGAATTCGAGAAGGGCAAGCCGCTTGTCGATGCCGCGCTGGAAGGCGCAAGGCTCCGTCTGCGACCGATCCTGATGACCTCTTTTGCCTTTATTCTCGGCTGCGTGCCGCTGTGGACGGCGACCGGCGCAGGCTCCGTTGCTCGTCAGATCATGGGCACTACGGTTATCGGTGGAATGCTGTCAGCCAGTCTGATCGGAATCTTCTTCGTCCCGGCGATATTTTACATGGTGGAGAAGTGGTCAGGCGAAGGGAAGGGGCAGATTTCGACAGCCCTGCCGCCGATGCCTGAGCCAGCGAAAGGGGACTAGGATGTGCGGCGGCATGATCGATCCGGCAACCGAACGACGGAGGGAACGATGAAGCGGCTCGCGCAGGTAACGGTCGCGGTGTTGGCCTCGGGCCTGATCGCGGGTTGCGCGGTCGGCCCGAATTACCACCGACCGGTGGTGCAAACTCCGGCCGTGTACCGTGACCTGGGCGAAAGCTCGCAGGTCCAGTCACAGACAGCCTCCATTGCCGACCTGCCGTGGTGGCAGGTTTTCCAGGACCCCCAGTTGCAGGAACTCATCCGGGTGGCTCTGAAACAAAACTACGATCTCAAGCTCGCCACGGAGCGCATCGATGCCGAACGCGCCCAACTCACGGTCACTCGTTCCAATCTGTTTCCGCAGGTCTCAGGAGACGGCAATTTCACCGGAGGCAGGGAGCAGAACTTCCAAACGTACTACAACTTTTTGTCCCTCGCGGCGGACGCGACCTTTCAGCTGGATTTCTTCGGCCGACTGCGCCGCGCGACACAAGCGGCCCGGGCCCAACTCATGGCGACCGAAGAAGCCCAGCACGTTGTCACGCTGACGTTGGTCAGCGACGTGGCGAGCGACTATTTCGCGCTCCTGCAAATGGACCTGGAATTACAAATCACCCGGGACACCGTAACGACCCAAGAAGGTTCCGTCAAACTGACGTCGCTCCGCCTGAGCCACGGCGTCGCGACGAAACTGGATGTGCTGCAGGCTCAGCAGGTGCTTGACACTGCAAATGCGCAGATACCGGACCTGGAAAGACAGATCGGCCAGGAGGAGGATGCGATCAACATCCTGCTTGGCAATTACCCGGCGGGAGTAACGCGCGGCCGCGCGCTGGCCGACCAGGCGCTCCCTCCCGACGTCCCTCCAGGCCTGCCTTCCTCGCTTCTCGAGCGACGGCCAGACATTCGCGAAGCGGAGCAGCTGCTGGTTGCCGCAAATGCCGAAGTCGGCGTCGCCAAGGCCGAGTTCTTTCCACAGATTTCACTCACAGGTTCGGCCGGGGAAGGATTTGGTCGCAGCAGCGCATTTTCGAACCTGATGAGTTCCCAGATCGGTATCTGGTCCTACGGTGCCCAGGTGACTCAGCCCATTTTCACGGGTGGTGCGCTTCGAGGGAATCTGCATCTGGCCGAGTCCCAGCGCGATCAGGCCTTGACCGCGTACAAGGAGGCCATCCAACACGCCTTCGGGGATGCCTCTGACGGACTCATCGGATATCAGAAGTACCACGAGGTTCGGCTCCGCCAGGAACAGCTCGTTGATGACTTGGCGGAATCCGTGCGGCTGTCCAACATGCGCTACCAGGGCGGTACGACCACATATCTTGAAGTGCTGGACGGCCAACGGTCCCTGTACGCCGCAGAACTCACTCTTGCGCAGGCGAGAGGAAGTGAGTACCAGAGTCTCGTGCAACTCTACAGAGCGCTTGGCGGCGGCTGGCAGCAATAGCGATAGAAGTTGCCGCTCGCGTCGTTCTGCCTGAATTGGGCCCCTCGACCGGATGAGCGGGTGGAGTCGTCTCGGCCGATGTCAGAGCTGGAAATCGAAAATCAGGATGTCGGCGCGAATCGGACCGAGAACGTTCTGCACAACCCGCTGATGCTCCGGGTGCGGTCCGTAGGCTTCCAGCGCAGCCCGGTCCGCAAAGCGCACGACCATCCCGTGCGTGAAGCCTTTCGCGCGCTCGGAGAAGTTTGCTCCGCACGACAGTTCCACAATTCCTGCGATTTTACCCTTCAGCCCGCGCAGTTCCTCTACTGCGCTGTCAATCGCTGCCTGACTTGCTTGCTCGGTCCACCGGATCAGAACAATATGTTCGACCAAAGTTATTCTCCTTTTTTAGGATGGGGAAACGCCGCGACAGCCTAGCGAACGGCGGAGGGTATGAATCATACTCGTAGGCAAGAAGGCCGGTCTATATCCCGGATGAGCGCGCAAACCGAGACATAGGTACTCGCAGAACCCCGTCCCGAAATCCGCTCGTTAGGAGTCGGGGCCTGGCCGGGGAGCGATCCTGGCGGACAACGCCGCGCTTGGTTCACCGCTTCGGATACGCCGAGAAAATAAAGTCCTTTGCCGCCGCTATCGTGTGGCACGCAGCTCCGCACCTGGCGTCGTGTCCCTGTGGCGGTTGGTCAGCTGAGGTACCAGGAGCGAGCTGATCGGTTGCGGCGTCATACTCGAACACGGCGTATCCCCATCCGTGCGTGTCTGGGAATCTCTTGCTGTCCTTCTCGATGAACTCAAGCGCCTTAAGGGTGCCGGGCACTGTGTCGGGTGTGCTTGCAGAGAAGGGGGCGTCTGTAATCTGCCTCGGTTCCCACTCGATCTTCGCAATCTTCGAGCCTTCCGGGAAAGGCTTGCCATTGCCAGGAACGCCTTCCCGGTACGCTTTGATCATCACCGGATTAGCGACGATCAGTCGGATCACTTTTGTGGCATCGGTCTTACTGGGGCCAACACTTTGCCAGTCTTCGTATCCTTTGAACTCCGAGAGCGCAAGCCCGCCCGGTACTTTTACGGTGTCCTTATTCTGTTGCGCCGCCAGGCCGATACCAACCAGACCGGAGAGCACTGTCCCCGCGATCAGAACGGTCCTGAAGATCTTTTTGTGCTTCATCGTTCTTTCCCCCTTGTGCATGGACGATTGTTTGAACACGAATATGAGGTGTCTTCTGGCGAGCCTGTCGAAAGTTGTCGCGCAACGGGTAGAGGGTTACGAAGCAGAGCAGAGATCGGCCCGGTGGTTGCGTTCAACGTGTTGCTCCAAGAACCGTGGGTAAGTTCAACCGCCAAAAAGTAGACGTGCGCGAGCGGATTGTCAACTCACGATTGAACCCCCGAATGAACCGCGGATGAACGCGTGATGAACGCGGACCGAGGGCTCCCGATACGCCATCGTCCCCATTCGCGACACATGTAGTACGTGCAAGTCTGTGCGAGGGATCGGTGAGTGCGGATGCTTCGCGTGCGATTCCTGGTTTTTTTGGAAATCCCATCGACCGAACTTCGCATCTGATACAGTATGTCACGGAGGACACCTTATGAATTCCTCAACCGGCGGCCCACGATCTCCCAGGCCCGGACTACTTAGGCACGCACTGATTTCCCTTCTTTCCCTGTCGCTGGTGTTCGCGACGGTTCCTTATTCCCTGTCAGCCAATCAAGACGATCAGGCACAGGCAACGGTACAGGAGCAGACTCCGGCGGGTCCGCCCTACGCAAAGCAGACTCCCGAGCAGCTGCAGCAGCTGGTTGCGCCGATTGCGCTGTACCCGGATTCGCTGGTTGCCCAGGTTCTCGCGGCGGCGACTTTCCCTGAACAGGTGGTCGAGGCCGACCGCTGGGTGCAGAGTCATTCGGATTTGAAAGGCGACGCGTTGGGCCAGGCGGTCGATCAGCAGCCGTGGGATCCGAGCGTCAAGGCTCTCACGGGGTTTCCGTCGGTTCTCGGAAACATGGACAAGAACATTTCCTGGACGTCGTCTCTGGGTGACGCCTACTACAACCAACAGCAGGACGTCATGGACGCCGTACAGGTAATGCGCAAGAAGGCGGAGGCGGCCGGTAATCTGAAAACGACACCTCAGCAAACCGTGACGGACGATCCCTACGGTTCCGTCGATATCGCTCCCGCTGATCCGGCGGTCGTTTACGTTCCCGCATACGATCCGTGGCTGGTGTACGGCTATCCCGTGGGAGTCTGGCCGGGTTGGTATGAATATCCCGGGATCTGGTTCGGCGGTCCTTACCTCTCGTTTGGGGTCGGCTTCGGAATCGGATGGTATGGCGGATTTGGATGGGGATGGGGTCACTGGGGATTCGATTGGCGCAATCATTATGCGGTGTTCGATCACGAGCGGTTCTACTCAAGGAGCCGTACGTTTTATAATCGCGACGCTTTCTACCGCGGCGGAGTGCGCGGCGGAGGTGTCTTCAACCGACCCGGAACAGGCGCAAGGCCCTACGAGGGAAGTCGGCCGGAGGCGCGAGGATTTTCCGAATCGCACGGTGAGAGCGGTATGAGGTCCGGTGCATTCAGCCACTACGATCACGGCGGCGAATCACGCGGCTATTCCTCGCGCGGGGAGTCCAGCTTCCACGGGGGCGGCTTTAGCGGCGGACGCGGAGGCTTCGGCGGGGGACACGGCGGCGGCGGCCGCCGCTAACGGGAGTTTCTCCATATGATCAACATTTCATACATGAGGAGAAAATATATGCAGCGAAGTGAGTTTGGTCTGAACGGAATCATCTGGGCAAATCTGCTGCGGGTCGCAGGTGTCCTTGTACTGCTGGCGGGCATTTTCCCGATTCGCTCCATTGCCCAGCAGGCCGGCCAGAAAACATTTCCTACGGCGCAAGCAGCAAGCCAGGCTCTTGTGGACGCCGTGAAGAGCAACGATGAAAGCACCATGCTTCAGGTGCTGGGCCCGGACGGAAAGGCCATCATTTCGTCCGGTGACCAAGTAGAGGACGCGCAAAACCGCTCGAACTTTGTGATGCGCTATCAGGAGATGCACCGGCTGATGAAGGAGCCGAACGGCACGACGACCCTGTACGTCGGCTCGCACAACTGGCCGCTGCCCATACCGCTGGTGAACAAGGGCGGCAGCTGGTATTTCGACAGCACCATGGCGAAGATGGAAGTCCTGTACCGACGCGTCGGCCGCAACGAGATCTCGACCATTCGCACCTCGCAAGAGCTTGTCGCGGCGCAAAAAGAGTACGCCGCATCGCACAACGGCGAGTACGCGCAGAAAATCCTCAGCGACCCGGGGAAACAGAACGGGCTTTATTGGAAAGTTGACGCCGGCGAGCCACAGAGCCCGATCGGACCGCTGAGATCGGA
>Ga0209624_10001962_pt1 | contig 15596 bp, 21 predicted proteins | sample JacPinW_OM2H0_O1_FD_188565 | JGI IMG/M metagenome (GOLD analysis project Ga0209624, IMG submission 188565) | Forest soil microbial communities from Algoma, Ontario, Canada - Jack Pine, Ontario site 1_JW_OM2H0_O1 (SPAdes) (version 2) | ecosystem: Environmental > Terrestrial > Soil > Boreal...
GGGTGGCCGCCCCGCCGGGCCTCTTGACGCGCGGAAGCGCCCAGGAGTGATCGCCGGGCGCTTCGTCTCTTGCTCCTGACGCCTCTCGCCATGCCCCGCTCTACGGGCTGGCGGGGAGTGGCGGTGGCTGCCATCGTCGCTCACGCTCGGATGGTGGCGTCGCGTTGCCGAACCCGAGCGCGGCGGCTGCCTTGCCGTAGGCTCCCGCAAGGCCAAGACGGATTCGCGCGGCAGCGAGGTTCGCCGCCGCTTCTTCGCCAGCCTCCATGAAAGCACGATCGCCAGGGTGTTCGTCCTTGGAGGGTTTCGCGCCGAGCCAGCCAGCCTTCGCTGCAATGCGCAGCCAATCAATCAGGCAGGCAACGTTGGCACGGAGCCGATGCCAGTCCAGACTGACCACCTTCGGCCGGATGGCAAAGGTGTCGGCGCCGCATCTGTAGCGATCACGCCAATAGTCATGCGCGCCCTCGTAGCTCCGGTGCGACTCGCGCAGCTCGTGGTAGAGCGCTTCCGTGCGGGCAAGGGGGAGCAGCGTCCGCCAGTCCTCCTTGCAGGCGATTGTCTGCTCGCGCTCGCAGCCAGGGGTCGCCGGGTTCATACAGCGGAACCACAAGCGCGGGCCGCTGCCCTTCTCGGAAAACCGGACCTGCTCCATATCGCCCCCGCAATGCTTGCAGCGCTTGATCCCGTGCCGGTCGTAGCGCTCATGGTCATGGCGCCGTCCGTCCTTGCTGGTCTTGCGCCAGGGGAAGATCGGGGCGGTGCCGTTCTTGGTCGCGTACTCAAAGCAGGAGGCGACGGACATACCCCTGTCGGCGATCGCTGTCTCTGGCCTTTCCGCGCTCATCTCGCGCACGCGGTCATACAAGCCAATGAACAAGTGCGACTCTTGGATGCTGGCGCTATCCACGCTTGGGATCACGCCGCCGGTGAAGTGATCAACGGCCTTGCCGGCGTAGTAGCCGTGCCAGAAGCGCTTACAGCCGCGTGGGCCGGTATAGGCACGGATGCCTGCCTCAGGATCACGGGTGCGATACCAGCAGCCGTTGATACGGACGCGCTTTGTCCCGTCGCTCAGCATCTTGCTTTTCTGCGGTGCGTGTGCCTTTTCCCAATCCTCCGCTGTGTCGGGGTCAGTCTCCGCGAGTTCATGCCGCTTCGCGCGTGCGATCTTTGTGCTGACCCGCTCGGGACGCTTCGTATAACCCCACCGCCGACCGTTGCCCTTTGTTGCCTTCCGATAAGAACAATTGTCGCTCTTGCGACAGTCATGGACGAGCGCGGCGTTTGTCTCATCCTCGGTGAAGTCAAAGTGGACGTGAGCGAGCACGCGCGAGTCGTGTTTTTGGCATCGCTGGATGACGAGACTCGCTGCGTTCAGAAACTCGTCGCAGACTTTCTCAAGCTCGCGCAGCCGGCGCCAGACACGCATGTAGGGCGGCTTGCCGGTGAAGCCGCACTCCTGCCATAGCTCGGCGCTGCTCTCATCCCACCACGGCAGAATGTCAACGTGCTTGCTGGCGATGAACGCGACTGCTGCTAGCTCCCAATGGCCGGGCTCGCGTTTGCGCGAGTAGCCGCTTTCCAGATCGCACGCTTCTCGTAGGGCATCCCAAACCCATTTCTGGCTCTTGACGAGCCGGACCGTGTTTAGCGATCCACGTAGCTCGGGAGCGTTAGTGAAGCTGGCTGCTCCAAGCAGCCGGTCGGGGGACTGGTAGCGAAGGCGCGACATATGGGATTCGGTGCTGCACGACCTGCCTCCTTGAGCGATCCGCGCTCAGTGGATTGCGAGTACAGACAGGTTGTAACACGGAATCCGCGCATCTCCAAATCACCCGGCCGGAGCACTCAACGTTTGACCGATGCGCTCCTTGAAGTCCGCTTGCATCGCCGCGATTTCGATGATAGGCGTTGAAAAGAAGCCCACCGATCCGACTCACCAGAACGGAGCTTCACCCCAACTCGTGCGCTGCCTTGCACGAGTGAACCCTGCATGAACACACGTACTCGCAACCGCAACTCTCACTGTCAGCTACAGCGCCCGCCCGCGCGCCCGTGGGTTGAACGTGGCCCGCTCCTGTCGGCCGATGATGAGCTTGATGACTTGGAGTTGGACGCCCTGGACGCGGATGAGGATTGGCCGCCCGAGGACTTGGAGGATTTTCTTGATCGCTTTGACTGATCCGCGCAGGAGCAATCAGTGCGCGTGCTGGCTAGGCGGTGCCCTGGTCGTAGAACTCGTCCACGCGCGCCATCAACTCGGCGAGACGGACGTGCAGACCATGAGTGAGCTTGATCAGCGTGAGGTAGGTCGGGTTGCTCTGCCCACGGCAGAGATCATTGACTTTGCGCAGGTTCAGGCCGGACTCGCGGGCGACCGTCTCCTGGCTCATGCCCTCGTGCTCTCCGATCAGCGCTTCTATCGCAGCAGCGAGCGCGGCGTGATGAGCACTGAGCGGTTTCGTCTTTCGTTCTGGAGCCATGAGCGCTGCAAGCTTATCCGCGTTCGCGGTCGGCCATCGCCCATTTGTCGCGCCCGTGCAGGGGATAAGCCATATATAGCGTATTGTCCACGCAGACAGTCATCTTCTGGCAGTTGGGAGCTTGTTCTTGCCTGAGAACCCACAAGACGAGCGGGACCTGAGCGCACTTGGCCGTGCGCTTCATGCACTCCGCATAGAACACGGTTTGAGCGCGGGCGAGCTAGCCGCGCGCAGCCATACGACGCTTGAGCGCGTGCATGAGATTGAGGCGGGGGAGCATGACCCGAGCTATGACCTGCTGCTCGCGCTCGCGCAAGCGATCGGCGTGAAACCAGTCGCGCTCGTCAACCGTGCCGAAGAACTGCGATCGGAGGATGAGACGGAAGGGCGTTAGCGCGGATCGCTACCGCTCGCAGCACAGAGCAAGAGAAAGGAACCTACCTCGTTGACTAACCCACTCAAGCCCGCCATTGTCGCGGTGCTCTCGCTACTTACTACCGTGCTGCTCGCTGCTTGCGGCGGTAGCTCTCTTATCTCCGCGAGCGCTATCGCGCGTTGCGCGCACGCGACACCACAGGTTGTAAGCAACATCGCGCCTGGCGCATCCTCACGGCGTCAGGTCGTGGTGAAAGTCGCCCCGCACGGCTGGCTACGCCAGACCATCAATGTCGCGGAACCAGCAACGCTCACCTATGAACTGTATGTGTTCCCTAGCGATAAGGAGGCTGGAGAAGCATTCACTTTGATCAGTAACGCCCCGAACGCAAAAGAAGAATACGGCGCGGGTGGAACCTTCCGGCGCGCGAACGTGATCATCAGCACCGATCAAGGTGAAGCCGGCGCGCTGACGAACAGCGCAGAATCGTTGCTCAACAGGTGTGTTGGGGCGGGCGCATCACAATCCATCCTCCGCCCACCCGAAGAAGTGATCAACGGGCACACACGCAGCGAAATTACGAAAGCTGGCGAAGACGGTTACTCGCTCCCGAGCACAACGGAAACAGCCCCGCGCAGCGAAGGTGAAGCCCCCAGCGCCACGAGCACAATCCACGAACCGGCACAGGAACCACCAGCATCCGAGAGCGTCCCGAACCCCGGTCAGAGTCCAGCTCCACGGGAGGGCGAATAACGCTGGGCGAGCGCGAGAGGATGCGCAGCCTAGACACAGTGCTCATTCTCCGTGGCGTACGCGAGGTCGCTAGTCAAGCCGATCCAGAGTGCCCCGTCCAGGTCAGCCAGCCTCGCTTTGACGCTGCCCGCCTAGAGAACGCGCGCTATCGCGGTCTGCCGCTCGCCCGCGATATCGCGCGTCGGCTGCGACTACCCTGGCGTGAGGTTCTGGTGCTTGCGCACGCGCCCGTGGCAACCCACGCGCACCGTCTCGGCCGGGCACAGACACAGCCGGCGCAGGACTGGCTTATTGATGAGTACATCGCCTACGCGCTGCGTCTGGTCGCGGCGCGACTGGATACGCAGACGCTCACACCTGGCCAGTACCGCGCGGAGCGCACCCGGATGCTCGCCGTCAGTGAGACGCGCTGGCTGCATGGGCGCCGCTTGTGCCTGCCCACGGACGAGCAGCTACGTCTTGCTGCCGGTGATTGGGACCGCGCGCTGGCGCTCGCTGGCCTGGACCGCCGACCGCCGCGTGGGGATCAGGGCCGGGGAAGGTACGCACCATCAACCGCTGAGGTTCTTGATCGCGCATACGAGGCGCACGGCACGGAGCTGACAAGCAAAGAGATATGGACGTTCGTCAAAGCGAACAGCATTCCTTACGGGCGCGAACGTGGGCGCCTGTGGGCTGAGTGTGTCGCCGAGTGGAAGCAGGATCGCGCCGCACGCGGCCTGGACGTGCCCGCTGGCCCGCCACCGCTGGATCAGCGCCCGGACTACTCGCAGCCGGTCGGCGCGGCCCTGGTAGGGGAGCAGCGTCGCCACGACTGGAGCGATATCAACGCCTGCCTGCCGTTCGTGGTTGCCTACCTGGAACAGTTGCGCCCAGGTGAGCGCAGTAGCAAGCTCGGATACGCGGATTGGGCCTGCACGCAGCCGGACGCACCCTCCTACTCCTGCTTTGATCAGCATGGGGGCTGGCAGCGGTTGAGAACGCTAGCCCACGAGTGGATGCTGTCGTCATAGGAATACGCTAGCGCGCCGCGAACGTCCTGGGTGATGGCGGGACCTGCTGTCAGCATTTTGGCTGTCTACCTGATCGCGGTTGGGACCATCCTCAGCGTGGGTTCGTTTTGGTCGTCTCTCAAAGAGGTTGTGTCCGAACGGATGCAGCAAATCGGACTCATGATTGCCGGTGTTGGCACGATGCTTGGGTTCGGCTCAGTACTGGAAGCCGCCGGAGAAAAAGGCTTGTTCTGGCCCATAGTAGGCGGACTGTGTGTCGTCTGCATCATCACGGCCGTCATTGTCTACTTTGGCCGTGCGTCTCGTTAGTGGTCGTTGCGCTCAGCGCGGTAATTGTGCACTACGACGACAATGGTAAATGCGACTACCACCGCGATCATGATTAACACCAAGGTCATATCCCCCTGAGCATAACGCACGGACTCACCCTCATACCTGAACTTACACACGTTGCCTGTGGACGATCTTCTCCTACTCCAGTACGTGCAAGAAGTCTCCAAGCTTGCTGACCCGGCCAATCCTCGTCAGGCCAGACAAACGGCCTTTGATGCGGCGGCCAAGCAGGATCAACGGTTTGCGGACCTGCCGCTCGCGCGTGATATAGCGCGCCAGTTGCAACGTTCCTGGCGCGACGTGCTGGCATTCGCGCACGCCCCGAGTAGAGGGCAACCCGCATCGTTGAGTGGCCGACTCGGTACGGATAAGCAGCCCTTGATCACCGGCGAGTCTATCGCTTACGCGCTGAAACTCGTAGCGCATCGGTTGCAAGTACGCGAGCTGAGCGAACGACAGTATGAAGAAGGCCGGGAGGCGCTACGAGCCGAGCATCAGCGACGGCATCCACGTAGTGAGCGTTGGTGGCTACCAACAGGTACGCAAATCCGCGTCCACACTCAAGCTGAAATACATGGGACCACAGCTTTCGGCACGTCGTTCGCTGATACCTGGCATCGCGCCCTGGAACTCGCCGAGCTGACACCGCACCGAAAGCGGACTCGCCAGCAACCACTTACGACGAGCGTGTCCCTGGAGCTTCTTGACCAGTTTTACGAGACTCACGGTGTAGAGCCAACACCGGAGCGTCTAGCCACATTCGCCCGCAAGCAAGGCGTTACCCTCGGAGTGGTTCGTAATAAGGGAACGTGGGGCAAAATACTTGATGCCTGGCGCGCAAGCCGCCGTAAACGTAGCCTGCCGGTGCTCACGGAGCCTCCCCCGCCACCAACCCTCGCCGAGCAACGCTTCGCCGCTCAGACGATAGGCACTCGCAGCCGGTCCAGCAAATCAAAATGGGGTGATCCCGAGAAGTGCTTGCAAATAATCCTCATGTACCTACGCCAGATACCAGCCGGTAAGTACGCTACCGGGAGAGATTATGAGCGTTGGGCAAAAGAGCAGCGCTTCCCTGTTCCATGCATCACATCGCTAGACCGACACGGCGGCTGGGACAAGCTGCGCGTCATCGCGCACAAGCGAATGATCAACGATGCGAAGAAGACCAGCGCCAGCTAGGAAGGCGCGCTACTCACAGTCTCGGAGGAACGCTTCAATCGCATACGCGCAACGCAACGCTCCACGATGTTGTGAGCCATGAGGGTCAGGATCACTCTCTGCTAGATAATGCGCTGCCTCTAGCTTCTCACGCAGCACGGCCAAAACCAACTCACCATGCGCGAACTCATCAAGCTCCGCATCCTCAGCGCCGCGGGTTTCACTCCACCCGATCACATCAAGAATCACGCACACTTGTTTGAGCCGCGCCACATACTCGGCGAACCACTCACCATGCCTCTCCCGGTGAAGCCGAGCCGTCAAACTTGTGATCTGAGACGCTTCATCCCCAAGCACCAAATACAGAATGTCGCGCAAGTACGCGACCACAGCCGCAGGTACGACCATTCGCTCCCTCCCATCAGGCGGGCTGGGTAGCTCGCCAGTAGTTGCTAGAAGGCGAGCAACCTACGCGGGAGCGGACAAGAAATCGAAAAGATTTCGAAAACGCGAAGGAAGCCGGCGCTATGGCTCCAGTGGCGGCTTGTAGCCACGCTTCGGGATAGACATGGGCTCCAAGACCTGGCGGAGAAAATGGAAGGCTTCCCCAAGCTCGTGCAGCGTTAGCCGTGCAGGGTTGCCCGCCAGCCTCTCGCTGTACTCCGCTTCTTCCTCGGCCTGCCGCTGCTTGCCCTTCGCGCTTTTCTCGGCCGGTCGTGCTGGCAGATCACTGAGCGGACGCCAACACCACTCAAACCAGACAACCGGGGGCGTGATCGGGGGCGTCAGCCCGCGCTCGTCAAGCTCCAGTGCGTCCGACCATTGATGATGGACGTTGTTCCGCGCGAACCGCACCGCGCGCATCAGGTGGGCTCCCCGAGGCCAGTCGCGCCACCCGAAGCCGAGCGTCTTACCCTGGGGCGCGAAATGCTCGCCCGCGCGATCGTCCAACGCGACCGCCCAGTTCAACGCCTCAAAGAGCGCGATAAACGCTGGAGCGGGCTCCCTACCTTTCGCAGCCGCTTCCAAGCGCGTCAGCGCCTGGTCGTAGCCATCAAACATCGCCGCGAACGTCTGGATGTTCTCGTCGTAGGGCTCCATCGCCCGACCAGGCTCCGCGACCGCTCTAACGAGCCAGGAGCGCCCGGAACCTGCTCAGTTCGCCCTCGCGCTGGGCGAGCTTGCGCTCCACGCCGCTGTTGTCCTCGTCAGGCGAGTCCACGAGCAGACCCTTGACGTGCGCGACCCACTCCACGAGGTCCGCAACGTGCCGCCGCGCCAGCACCCGCTGAGCCGGCGTCAGGGGCGGATGCTCTCCAGGTGCAGCCATGCGGAACATCGTCGCATCAGGCCCGGATACTGCGCAGATTCCGCTCTAGCAAGCCAAACACGGGGATCAGCCGCGTTTTTACGCTGAGACTGCGGAAGATTTACAAACGATGCGGAGAACGTCCCGTATCTGGCTCCACGACGATAACGAAAACGATCCCATAGGTGAATGGCCTGCAAATCGGCTGGTTTTTCAGGCGAAGCTGGTTGAGCACTGCCCACAAGCCGCGTCCCGCGCGACCCTTCGGGAGCTTGCGGCCGAGACGAACCGCGTGATCGCGCGAGGCGGTTCGACTTGAGTTCGGTTGGTTCCAGAGGTCTCGATTTGCAGCGGGTTTCGACGGCCCAGCCTTGACGGTGGTCGAACCGCGCATCGTTGTCGCTGCGGCGCTAGGTCGTACAATCCTGCGTATGGCCACGCGGACGATCCACCTGCCAGAGAGTTCCTACGCACTACTAACCGCAGAGGCGCAGCGGCGTGGTCTGGACCCCGACGCGCTGGCAGACGAGCTGGTGCGCGCCGACCTCGCCACACACGGCGAGCAAGACCTTGAGATGACGCTCAAGAGCCTCGCGGAGTTCCGTGCGACGCTGCCCGAGATCGACGGCATCGTGCTCGCGCGCGATGCCCGGAAGCAGCTCGAACAACGCAGCGACAGTTGAGCGTCGTACTCGACGCCAATGCACTGATCGTGCTCGCGCTCGATCGGCAGCGTGCGATTGCCGTTGAGGAGTTGCTGCGCGTCTGGAAGGCCGAAAACGAGGAGCTGCACGCTCCGGTGTTGTTGCGCTACGAGATAGCGAGCGCCTTGGCGCAGGCGGTGTCTGCCGGACAGCTCACGTTGGAGGCCGTTGCGGATGCCTCGCTGCGCATCGACTCAGTGCCGATTGTCTTGCATCAGCCGGGCGACACGCCAGCGGTCGTCGCGATGGCGCAGCGTCTTGAGCGTCGAAGCGCGTATGACGCGGCGTATGTCGTGCTTGCCGAAGAACTCGGCACGCAGCTATGGACGCTCGACGGGCGGCTCGCTCGAAACGCTGCCGCGCGTGGTTTGCCGGTGCAGTTGATTCAGACGGACTGACGCTTGTCAGCGCCGTCGCCAAGCGACATCCGGCCGCCAGGCAGGCGCGCCGAGCGGTTCGACTTGAGGTCGGCTGGCTCCATTACCGACATCTACAACCCCCGCGCAGGGCGGCCCCGCGACCGGGACTGCGGCCCTGCAGGTGAGCGCCTTTAGCGAGGCGGCCAGCCGATGGCGGCTCGGAAGCGCGCTGGCGCAGATCAGCAGTGCCCCGGTCGGTACGTCGCGTCCAGTGGCGTCACGAACGTCACCGGCAATGCGGAAGGCCGGTTCTTCACGTTTAACCGCGACATAAGCAAATGCGGCTTATCGGCGACGCTGAACGAAGGTCCGGCGTCGGTCGTGTACGTGGAACGGAACGAATTCCCCAACCAGCTCGTCACGAAAACCGACGTTGAAACGAACAAGGGGCGGCTGGCGGCGTGGACCTCGTCGTCAGCCGCTGATCGGGCGTCCTGGCTCCATTTTTCTTGTCGGCAAACAAACCGGCGCCGTCGTCGGGCACAAGCAGAAGCGCGGGGACCGCGCGAACTCCCTTCGTAGTTGAGAGGTAGGATTCACCTTGCTGGATGATGCACACACCGTTAGCGACACCGCAAACCGCCCACACAACCCTGGGCAGCGGGGCCGTCAGGATGGGGGCTAGCAAGCTAGGAGGATGGTGCTACGCGACGCAGCACTTTGGCTTAGACCTGCCGGGTGGCCGCTGCTCCCCGATGCGGCGCGACGTCGGACGTTGCTTTTGGCGTGGGCTGCGATCCTCGCGCAGGTCGTGTTCGTCGGCGGGTGGGTACTCGCTGGCGCTCTCGAACCTCACTACTCGACCGTTCGTCAGTACATCAGTGAGCTCGGCCGCCACGGTGCCGCGCATCCCTGGATCTTCGTGGCCTTCGTCGGCATCTGGGGGCTGGGCTTCATCGCACTGGCGGTCGCGATCGTACCGTCGCTGCGTAGTCGGCCCTGGCCGCTGGCGATGCCCTCGATGTATGTGCTCGCCGGGGTTTGCGCAATTCTGGTCGGGCCGCTGCACATGGACTGCTCGCCAACGGTAAACGCGGTGTGCAAGTCCCGCGAAGCCGCGGGACTGCTCTCCTGGCATCACTACGCGCACGAGTGGGTGAGCCTAGGCATTAAGGTCTCGCTGCTGTTGACCGGCTTCACCTTTGCCCGTTCGGCGTGGCCGAGCCGGCTCGGGTGGCTCGTGCTGAGCGGGGCTCTCGTGCTCCTGGTCGCGGGGATCGTCACCTTCGTGCTGCACGACTCATTCGTCGGGTACCAGGGCCTCGAAGAGCGTTTGTGGTCGTTCGTCGCCCAGCTCTGGGCTCTGGTATGTGCGACCGTGCTGATTCTCGAGGCGACGCTCCAACCAGAGGTCCTGCGCGCGCATGAAGCTTCCGTTCAGCGTCGTGCGCTGGGCGAGCCCGACGCGGCGGCCGTCGATCTGGCGTAGCTAGCGGGCCTTCACGCCGCGTCGAGATCATCCAGCCGTACGCGCGACAGCACCACCCGCTCGCCTCGGAACGGCACTCCCTCGTCTTGGAGTAGCCGCCGCTGGCGGGCTCCCTTGGCCAGTGAGCCGTCCGCTCGTACTACCCGGTGCCAAGGCACCTCCTGCGCGCCTGCTTGGCTCAACACATATCCCGCCAGGCGTGGGGCACCCGGCGACACATCGCCATACGTACGTACGAAGCCAGGGGGAATCGATCGCACCCGGCGCAAGATCGCCTCGTGGCTGTCTATGCCCGTAGCTCGTTCCATCCACAAATGGTCCCAAATCGGGCTGCCAGGCTGAATCCTTTTCGTACGCAGGCAGCTCTTATCTGCACGAACCTCACTCAACAGCTCGCCTCCACCCCAACGGAAGGTCCACCATGACTCTTGCCATCTATCTCATCGCAGCCGCCGTGGTTGTTTGCGGCTGCCTCCTGTTCATTGGGAGGATCCGCTCTCGTGACTGACACGCAAAGCTCGTCATGGCCCACCCACCAGATCATCAGCGCCGCCCAACAGGGCGACTCCCGCGCGATCGCCACGTTGCTCTCCGGCTCGCATGTGCATGTGCGGCGCTTTGCCCGCACGCTGTGCTCCACGCCCGAGGACGCCGAGGATGCCGCGCAGGAGGCGCTGATCGTCCTCTACCGCAGGATTGGCACCCTCCGCGCCAGCGCCGCCCTTGCGTCGTGGGTGTTTCAGATCGTGCGCAACGAGTGCATCCGCAGAGCTCGCATCGGCATACGCAGGCATACGGTGTCGAGCGGCGTCGAGCCCTCCGCCGAAGACGCCGCGCTCGCGCGGATGGAACTCGAGCGGGTTGTCGAGTGCATCTCAAGCCTTCCACCAGAGCAGCGCGCCGTGCTGGTGCTGCGCGACGTGCAAGGACTCTCAGGCGCGGCCACCGCCGAATCGCTCGGTCTCAGTAGGGCAGCAATGAAGTCACGTCTGCACCGCGGCCGGGAGGCGCTGCGCGAACGGCTCATAGCACCGGGGGACCGGGTCAAAGCGCCTACTCACAGCGGCGAGGTCAAATCCAGCCGTGAAACGGCCACGCATGAGACAACTAACCCTGGAGGTGTCCGCCATGACCGGCAATGACCAAGCGATGCTTGGTAACGAGCAGCTCGCACTCCCCGGCCACGCGCTTGCGCGCCACCTTGCCCGCGGTGCAATTGGCTTCGGCCTCATCGGCTGTGCGCTCGCCCTAACTACACGCATCGGCCCTGCGTCACTGCTGTTGCTCGTGCCAGGGATGGTGGCGCTTCGCGGATGCCCCACGTGCTGGATCGTGGGCTTGATCGAGACTGTGTCCGCGGGTCGACTCGAGCGCACATGCACCGACGCCGGCTGCACGCTGTCACGCAACCAGCACGGGCCGTTCGAATGATGCAGCTTCTGGGATCACCAATCCGGCTTCGGTTTGGAACCACTGTTCAAGCAGCGAGCAGTACATCCCGCGGTAATCAGAGGTCCTGATCACGTTTTCGTTTTCGTCCAGTTTCGTCAGCCCGGGAAACTCGCCCACCATTTTTCCTGCCGCCCGCGTTCCGATCAGAAACGCCAGGCCACCAGCTCCGTGATCGGTGCCCGAGCCGTTTTCCTGCGGGCGCCGGCCGAACTCTGACCACAGCTGGATCAGAACGCGCTGGTCGAGACCTCGCGCTTCGAGGTCGCGCTGGAAGGCCACCAGCGCAGGAATCGTCTGTTCGAGGTTCGTGGCGAGCGTGTCCACCTCGCTCGCGTGAGTGTCGTAGGAGCCCACCGCGTTCAACGACACGCATTTGATCGGCATGCCCGTGTGCAGCATCGCCGCCAGCGAGGCCAGCCGTTCGGCGAATTCGCCCGCCGGGTAAGTCACCGGCGAATGGTCGCCTGATTCTTTCTCCGTCTTCACGAAGTTGGCCGTCTCTTCCAGAACGAGACTTGTGTCATACGACGCGTTGCGCGCCTGTGCGTACGCGGGCGACGGCGCTGGCAGCGCTCCCAACGCACCAAACGTCGCGAACGCCGACGCGCTGACAGGTTCACCTAGGCCATATGCCCACATCGTGTAGTCCGCCGGCGAGGAGACCGCTGCCACCGGCATCGTCTCCGTCGCGAGCGCCGGCGCCAGCGAGTAGTCCAGCGACAAGCCCTGCAGCGGGTTGTTTGCTTCGCCTACCAGGTCGAGATAACGCCCCATCCAGCCCGAGCGGGCGTTGGCGTCGAGCTGGCCCACCTCCCAGTAGTGGCGGCTCGTGAAATGGCTCTCTTCGGAAGGCTCATAGCCGATTGCCGGGAAGACACTCACCTTGCCCTCTTCATGCAGTTCCGCCAAGCCTGCCGCGGCGGGATGCCACATCATGTTTTCGTCCTCAGTGAAAACCTTGCCTGAACCTTCCGTGAGGCCGAGCACGGGACGCAGTTCTTTGTACTTCGTTTCCCGCACAGGTGCCAGCACCGACAGCGCGTCCCAGCCGCCTTCCATGAAGATCGATACCAGCACTGGGTCATTCGTGGAGGTTTCAGCTGAGGCCTGCGCGATCCCCTCTTCGAAGTGGCGCGGGCTGAGCATCGAGGAGCCGTAAACCGCCAACGCAGCGCCTGCAGAGCGCAGCAGGAACGTGCGGCGGTCGAGTCCTGTGCCTGCCGGCAGTGGCATCCCCGGCTCAATGTTGGGGAGCCCCTTGCCCGCGACTGCCACGCCGCGACGCAGCAGCTGGGAGCGGGTGAAGTCCTCGCACGAGCAGCTCTTGGCCACGGTCAGCTCTCCTCGTTGGCCGGTACGTCCGGTGCCTGCACGTCGATGGGTGTGGCCGGTGTACGCACGTCAACTCACCTGCATGTCTGGCGAGGTCGCAATCAGCATTCGCAGCGCGTTCTGGCGCATCGCGCGGCAGGGGCCGCGCTCCCAGCTGGCGAGTGGCTCGTGCAGGCACGACTGCGCGAACGTCGCGATGCACTGCTCGGACTCGGCTGACAGCTGTGGATGGGCCCAGTAAGCGAGTGCGTTTTCGAGCGCGGTGGTGGGGTCCTCGGTGGCGCTGTATTCCGGTTCGCCTTGCGACGGCCAGGGGTTGGGGTAGGTCTTCGACGTCACATAGCTCGCCATTTCCCAGCGGGCCCTCGCAGTCGAGGTATCCAGCCAGCGGCTGAAGTCCCAGCCGGACACGTTCGGCGGATAGAACAACTGCTGGCCCGCGTTAGCGGAAAGCCATGCCCACGCGTTCGTGTCGATCGGCCGCGAGATCGATCGCAGCAGCCCGGCGTTGTAGACCACCGGCGGTATCACCATCTCGGGTCCTTCGTAGAAGTCAGGGTGCTGCAGGATCGCCTCCACCACTGCACGAATGCTGTAGCTCGAGCTCGTATACAGACCTTGCAGCGCCGCCAGCGTCGCTTCAGAGGGCGCTGTGGGGATGAAGTAGCCCCATAGCTTGGTTACGAAGAACGACGGATGCAGCGGATGGCTGACGCACAGGCGCACGGCGTCTTCATAGCTCCACTTGCCGGCCTGTTCGAAGACAGTCTTCTTGCCGGCATCGTGGTAGCTGGGGTCGAAGCGGAAGTCGTAGTTGCCGCGCTGTTCGGACCATTCGTTGCGCCACCCGGTCAACGTGCGGGCCATTTCTCGCACGTCATCCTCGGTATACGCGCCGCGATCGGCGCCCAGCGAGAACAGCTCCATCATCTCCCGCGCGTAGTTCTCGTTCGGATCCCACTTATTGTTGGACGTGCCATTGAGGAACAGCAGCATCGCTGGGTTGGTGGTCACCGAAAGAAACAGTTGATCGAAGCTGCCGAGTGCCATCGAGCGCAGTAGTTCGTTCTGTTCGAGCATCAGTGGCTGGCTGTTGACCTGGTTGTTGGACGTGGCGAACCAGTCGTGGAAGATCAGCGTTAGTCGCTCCACCAGTTGCTGGTTGGAGCGGACCATCCGGTCCAACCACCAACAGTGGTCATCGCCCCATGCGGTGTCCGGTTCCAGCGGCTCGCCTTCTTCGTTGACTGGTTCTGGGCCCGTCAGTGTTGGTGGGTCCGATGGACGCGTGAGCCCGAACACGACCTCTTCCAGAGGTTGCCCAACGAGTGACTCGGCCTGGCCGGGCCCGGGGCCAAATCCAGCTCGCCACAGCAGTCGCTGCGCCTGCGCCAGTGTGATCGGAGGGGAGCCTACCGATGGCACCGGGGCCGGTGAAGGCGCTGGGGGCGAGACTGGCGCCACCGGCACCGTGACACCGACTGTGCCGTGTGCATGAGTTACCCGGTGGTGGGTCTTCGGCTTGTGTCGCGTGTGTCGGTGCTTGCGGCGCTTGCCGTGCTTCTTGCGTTGCTCCTCCGCGTGCTTGCTCGTCTCAGCGCCGGCGGCACGCGAGCGCGCCCGTGCATCTGCGCGCTTACTGGTCGCAGTGCCGGTGGCCTTCATCGGGCCGCTGGCACTCGCGGGCGTGGACGTGCAATGTCGCGGTCGAGCACTTGCCGCTCTCTCGGCCGCATCCTTGCGCTGCTGAGCGTGCGGCCAGGATGATCGACGCATGTCCTACGCGGGATCGCTTAGCCTTAGGCCATGCTGTTCGTCATCCTCGCCATCGCACTCGTCGCAGCCGTGACGCTCGGAATGAGCATGTGTCGCTTGGCTGCGCTCAGCGACCGTAAGCAGGCGGGCGCGTTGGCTGACTGGAATACCCGCAGTTATGCCATCGAGCGCGAGCCCTGGAGCGTCGAGGGCTCGCCCGGGGAGCTGCCGTTTGACGCCCAAGGCGAAGCCTTCCGCGCGGCTGGTTGACGATGCCCTACGGTCCAGCCCAAAGCATGGGCCCGATCAGGCGTTTATCATCGGTCCTTACGGGAAAGCGCAAGCAACGAGGACACGTGCTCGGGATGACCCAGAATTTCTCGACGAGGATGGTCGCCAAAGGGTTCCTTTGCTTGGCTGTTGCTGCCTCAGTGCTGCTGTGGTCGCTGCTACTCGTAGGTAACGCCAGCGCTGATCCAGTACAGGAACAGGCAGGCGAAGCTGTGCCTCCGATCGAATCGGTACAGCCAACCAACGGGCAGGTCGGCGAAGGCGCGTCTAGCGAAACCGCCACCCCGAGTGAATCGGAAGCTGAACCCGTGCAGGAAAGCGCAGGAGAACCGGGGGCAGAACAGGGCAGCGGCGGCGGTGAAGCTACGCCGCCGGAAGAACCAGTTGCCCCGGCCGGGGAAAGCACACCGGAAACTGTCGTGGAACCGGTCACGGTCAAGGAAACGGTGACTGTCGTGGAACCGACCAAAGAAACGGTGGTTGAACCCGTTCTGGAACACGTCATCGAAACCGTCGTTCCCGTTGAACCCGTGGTGGAACAGGTCAAAGAAGTCGCCGCGGTGGTCGAACCCGTCATCGAACCAGTCAAGGAACAGGCCAAGGAACCCCTCTCAGGCGTAGAACCAACCAAGGAACTGGTGGGCGCGGGTGTGTCCTCAGGCTCAGGTCCCGGTGCACAGGCGGACGGCGCCACTGCCGTTGCTTCGCCATCGGATGCGGAAGCCTCGGGTGGGTTGGTGGCCGCGTTGGTCGCGCCGACCAATGGTGGTGGACCGGGAGAACCGC
>Ga0209624_10001963_pt1 | contig 15596 bp, 14 predicted proteins | sample JacPinW_OM2H0_O1_FD_188565 | JGI IMG/M metagenome (GOLD analysis project Ga0209624, IMG submission 188565) | Forest soil microbial communities from Algoma, Ontario, Canada - Jack Pine, Ontario site 1_JW_OM2H0_O1 (SPAdes) (version 2) | ecosystem: Environmental > Terrestrial > Soil > Boreal...
AGCAAGCTTTTGATATCGCACAATCGACTGCGGCGAAGTTGAAAAGACTAGGCTCCGTGAATGACGTGCTTATCCCACAAGACCTCGATTATCCAGGGTTGGAACTGAATATCAATCGCGAGCAGGCTGGGTTACTCGGGATAACCCCGGAGAACGTAGTGGATAACGTCATTACGGCGCTGACTTCAAACGGACAGATTGCACCGAGTTATTGGATTGATCCCAAGACCGGAAACAACTATATGCTGACGGTGCAATACCCCCTGAAACAGATTCAAACGATGACGGATTTTAGACAAATCCCTCTTCGTTCACCCGGCAATCCCAACACGACTCCATTGCAATCTGTTGCAGATGTCAAAGATATCAACACCCCAACAGAAGTCGATCACTATCAGTTGCGCCGAGAATTTGACATCTACGTGATGCCAAAGAAGGAGGACCTCAGCCAAGTCAACGGAGAGGTAGAGAAGATTGTTGGCAAGATTCAGAAGCCTGACGGGATCACGGTAAGGGTGCGCGGATCTGTCAGGGACATGGACAGCTCCTTTTCCAGCTTTGGCATTGGCCTCATTTTGGCGGTGATTCTCGTCTACCTCATCCTCATGGCGCAATTCGCGTCCTTTTCTGATCCATTTGTCATTTTGCTTGCAGTTCCCCCAGGGCTATCCGGAGTCCTCATCTTCCTACTGGTGACGGGGACAACGCTAAACGTTATGTCTTTGATGGGTGTTGTCATGATGACCGGCATTGTCGTCTCGGATAGCATTCTGATCGTTGAGTTTGTCGGCACCTTACGGCGCGAAGGCAGGGAGTTGAAGGAAGCCTTAACTGAAGCCTGCAAGGTTCGTCTTCGCCCGATTATGATGACCACTCTCGCTACGGTGCTTGGTCTTATCCCGCTGGCGTTGGCGTTAGAGCCCGGTAGTGAACAGTATGCTCCGCTTGCTCGCGCCATCCTTGGCGGTCTGACCGTATCCGGCATCGTAACCGTCTTTCTCGTGCCTACCGCTTATCTGATCATCCATCACAAGGCAGACCATGCAGCAACTGCGGGGGAGGTGTAGCCGTGCAATCACACGTGAAAACGATTTTTTTCATCGCTGCATTGGTATGCCTAACTTCCTTAGAGTTGGGAGCCCAAACCAGTTCCGACGCATTGCCGAATGCGCCACGTCAGGCTCAGCCTCTATTCCTGGCATACGGACAGAGCAACGCGCCGTTATCGACGCCGCCTTCACCGCCGCAGCCCAGTGGAGTCCCCTCTACTCTCACCCGTCAACAGGCCGAGAGGATCGCACTGGCCAACAATCCACATATCCATATCAGCGACCTGATTGCGAAGGTGCAACATCAAGCTGTGAGAGAGAGACGAGCAGATGAGCTACCTAATTTGAATGGAAACCTAACCGCAGTAGAGGCAAACGATGGGAGCCGACTCTCGAGCGGTTCGCTCACTGCATCCAGACTTCTCACTCATTCAGGCGGGGGGGTCTCCCTTAGTCAACTGATCACCGACTTCGGACATACGTCTAATCTTGTCGCGTCGGCAAAGCTGCAGGAGAAAGCACGTATCGCAGACATGGAGGCAAGCCGAGAAGATATCGTCCTCGCAACAGACCAGGTATTCTTTCAGGTTCTCGAAGCGCAAGAGACGCTGAAGGTGGCGTCTCAAACCGTTGAGTCCCGTCAGAGCGTAACGGATCAGGTCGCGGCGCTGACATCATCCAAGCTGAAATCTGACCTAGACCTGAGCTTCGCACAAGTTAACTTGTCGCAGTCCAAACTCTTGCAGTTGGACGCACAGAATAACCTGGATGCATCGAAAGCCGCCCTGAGCGCCGTTCTGGGCTACGACAAAGAGATTGACTATCAACTGATCGATGATTCTGACACGTTGCCTCCACTTCCCCCCGATCCTGATTCTCTGATTGCCCAGGCATTCCAAAATCGACCTGACCTGCAGTCCCTACGGTACAGCGAACAAGCTGCCCAAAAGTTCAGCAGGGCTCAACATGACCAATTGCTTCCGACAATCAGCGCCCTTGGCGTCGTCGGCGGAATCCCTACCGGTTCGGCCCAGTATTTCACTAGCAATTGGTACGGAGCGGTTGGTGCAAATGTAAGCGTGCCTATCTTTAATGGCTTCCGGCTGACAGCACAGGCTTCCGAGGCCTCATTACAAGCTCAGGCAGCTTCTGAACAGACACGTGCCCTTCGAGACCAGGTTGTCCGTGATGTCCGGACCGCGTGGCTCAACGCCAACACAGCGTTGCAACGTGTGACCGTCGCGGGACAACTGCTCAAGGAAGCCAACACCGCATTAGATCTTGCGAAAACTCGCTATGACCTCGGACTGAGCTCCATTGTTGAGTTGAGCCAAGCGGAGTTGCAGCAGACGCAGGCGGCCATCGGCGACGCGAACGCAAGGGCGCAATATAACTTTGCCATTTCAACGCTTAATTTTCAAATAGGGGTGCAGCCATGATCGAAAACTTTAAGCTGCATGTTTTCCGGGTAGTCGCCGATACGCTCAGCTTCAGCAAGGCGGCAGAGGAACTTCATTTATCGCAGCCTGCGGTAACGTCACAAGTGCGCACGCTTGAAGAGGGCCTGGGTATCGCACTATTCAATCGCATCGGTCGCAACGCAAACTGACACCTGCCGGTACCACCCTCTTAGGATACGTTCGTCAGATTGAAACTCTTACTAACGAAGCGGTGGCAGCCCTCGCGCCCTACGGCGTTCAGGAGGGTGCTGAGCTCAACATCGGAGCAGCGCACACCATAGCGGTTTACATTTTACCCGAGTTGCTGCCGCAGATCCTGCGTGATTGGCCAAAATTGCGTGTCCATGTCCTCAGCGGAAGCAGCATCGAAGTGCTACATGCTCTAGCCAATCACCAGGTATCTCTCGGGCTAATTGAGGCCCCGGCCCATCGCAAGGTAAGAAGGATCAGAAAGTAAAAGCTAAATCGACTTCGCAGGACGCCGCCTATGCCCTAGCTAATAAGCACGGCTCAACGGAGACCAGTAGTCCAACGCCGAAATGATGCGCTGGCATAATGTCCCGTGAGTTACCTGTATCGAACCAGTCACCTCATTGAGGTGGCGGCGCTTTGCCTGGGGTGAAGCCGGAACTGGCTAAGTTTCCCGCCTCTATATCCGTCGTTGTATGCAGAGGGAAACCGGGCGGCAGAGCTTTAGCAGCCGTGGCCTCTGCAGCATTGATGAGTTTCAAGTCTTCCGCTTCTTTGAGAGCGCCGTTCCAAGAAGCGTAGTTTTTGCTCGACTCTCCATTGCTCGTAATCAGTTTCGTGGTGGCTCCTGTATCCGTGCGCGTCACTACAACTTGAATTTTCATAGCAGCCAACCTCTGCAGCATTTGGATGCAAGCTGAGGCAAATTCGCCGAAGGGACCTCGTCTCCAGAACGCCACATCCTCGGTGCAACCCATTCTCAGACTTGCCAAAGGGCCTCGCTGGCTGGCCGTCCTGCGCCGCATCGACCCACCGCTGTCATCCGCGATGAATGGCTTTTGCGCACGATGAAAATTGTGAACATTTATTACGAACAAGGCTTGGGATCTCTCGATAGTCAATCATCGCTGTGTCAGTCACTTGCACCGATCTTGATTGACTCTTGCGAAAATGACAAAGTCCCCGCCGCAACGAAACCTAGTTACGACCATCTTTTTACCTTTCCATGACACCGGTCTCCTCTACGCAAGTGCAAGCTTTCTGCCCAGGAGGCTCACCATGCAAAACATGTGGACCAATATGAAAGCAATCAACCGGCGTTCGTTTCTAAGAAACGGACTTAGCGTAGCGGGGGCCACAACCGCTGCCGCGGGACTCCTTACAACCAGCACCTCAGCCGCTGCGGATGGCTTACTCGGAAACGGTGGTTTTCTCACCCGCGGAGATGCTGCCATGCTTCGCTTCGCTGCCGCGGCGGAGATCATCGAGACCGATTTCTGGGTCCAGTACAACGAGCTCGGCGGAATCCAAGACAGCGAAGTCCCCGGCGGAACAGGAAATCCAGCCTATGCCGCGGCACTCGCCGTCATGGACGACGACATGGCCCAGTACATCCACGACAACACGGACGACGAAAACACCCACCAGAACTTTCTCAACGCCTACCTCGCCTCCAAGGGCTCAGCAACCATAAGTCTCGAACCATTTCGCACTCTAACCGGCAGCCAGGCGTCCGGTTCAAGCGGCAAACTGCGCATCACCAACCTGACGCAGCTCACGCTCGACACCAGTTGGTGGACCCGCTATCGCGACGACAGCCATAACCCCGACCTCGATCCCAACTTCACCTTCCCCCAGGCAGTCCCAACATTATTCACAGGCCAGCACACGGCAATTCCGCGCACTAACGCCGATACTACGGACCCAAACTTCCTCCAGGCCATCGCTAATACCGCGGGCTTCCACTTCGCCACCATCGAGCAGGGCGGCAGCAGCCTCTATCCCGCTATGGCGCAGCGGGCTACAAGCGTGGAGGTCCTCCGCATCCTGGTCAGCATCGGCCCCACTGAGACAATGCACTTCCAAACCTGGTCGGATACGGCAGGCGATGCACCTCCGCTCAGCGCAACCGATCCCGTCACCCACGTCCCCGTAACCTTCCCGGACCTCAACGCTCCACCCTTCGGCGGGGAAGAGTTCTCAACCAACCTGATCATGCCGGAGCCCTGCCCTTTCCTGAGCCGCAAGCTCCCCCCATGTTCCATCATTCGTCCAACCGAGACGGACGGCATCGCCATGAACGTGGTCAACTTCCTCACGGACATGGGGCTTTTCATCGGTCAATCTCCGGCTTTCTTCAAGTTAATGAAGAACCTTGCGCAAGACGCCGATGCAGCCCGACGCGGACTCCTGGCTTAGTTCCGCGTTGGTTAGTCCCACGTTGATCTGGTCTCCGTTACGTTGGTTTAGTCCCCGACCACCCCATCCATGCCGCATATTTATCGCTGCGACATGGATGGCTTTCCTATAACCTGGCCGACCTCATCCAAACACACGCATCAAACACTTCGGAGAGAAGCATGAAACTGTTCCAACGGATATTTGTCGTATTGCTCGGCCTCTCTGCCTGGATCTCAGCTCCAGCTCAGATGTATCGCCACACCGTCCCCTCTCTGCTTGCGTTGCAGAGCGGCGTGACCCTGCCCGCCAATCTCCCCACGACCATCGCCGTCACTCCTCACGGTGCGACGGTCATCGTTGGGACAAGCATCACTGCAACGGTGGGCTGCACCTACGCAAGCCACGCAGCCGATGACTGCACTTATGCCGGAGGAGCGGTCTGGTCATCGCCGACCGCCGCTCTTCAGCCTGTCAATGGCGGTACATTTGCCGGGGGCAATATCACTTGGAGCAGCACCTACGATCCCAACAACACCACGCTGTTTCCCGCTGGCTCATTCTCAGCCATTGGCATCATCAGGGCGTGCGTCCTGACCCTCTGCGACACCGGTCAGATGGTCGCACAGCCGGTAGGTACTCAGTTTGTTGTGTTCACCACACCTGACGGTGGCATTTACGGGGACATCCAGACTGGTGCCTATCCGCTCCCAACCGTCGCGGTCGGCGCAACGGTGACTATAGGAGCGGGCTTCACTGGCCCTGGCGGCTCCAGCGCCAATCCCTTCCAGATGGCCTGCAACTGGACGAGTTCGGATACCACCGTCGCGACCATCGACCGATACGGCCTGGCCACTGCAGTTGCTCCAGGCTCAGTGACGATGACCTGCGGAGCCGCAGGCAATGGGCAGTACACCACGATGCCGTATTCGGGCATAACCTTTCCGTTCAATGTGGTCGCTCCTACACCGACATTGCAGACCAGGTACGTGCGACCAAAGGGTGGTACGCCGTTCGTCAACTCAACGCAAACACCGAACGGCCAGTGTGACGGCCTTCATGACACCGACTATCCCGGCACTGGAGTCGATCAGCCCTGTGCTGTAAGTAATCTTCGCGACCTTTGGGCCGACAGAGTAAGTCCGAACCATGACACCTGGATGATTGGACCCGGTGATAAGGTGATCGTCCGCCAGAACCCGGCAGGTTACAACCTCGGTCTGGACGCTCTGGCTGGCAACTACGGCGGCACCTACCCCAACAGCCCCATCAACTGCGGCAACCCTGACTGCTTCATGCCGAGCATCCCGTCAGGCACGGCGGCTCACCACACCCAGATCCTCGGAGAGAACTACGGAAGCTGTCACGATGATTCGGCCAAGACCAAACTGCTGGTCACATGGGCATCGAAGGTCGGGCTGAACGTAAGAGATTCGCAGTACGTTGATGTCGCCTGTCTGGAGGTCACTCAGGTGACTCCCTGCGCCTACAGTGGTGCGTTTACCAACCACTGTCCGGGCAGCAGTAACTATGGACTGGGAGGCATCACGCAATCAGCCTTCACATCCTTCGTAACTTTCACGGACCTGTTTCTGCACGGCCTTGCTGCGGAAGCGATCAACGGAGCCACGGGTAAGGGTGTCGTTTATGACCACCTGCATATCCGAGGCGTTCCCTTTGCCGGATTCGACATGGACGATGGTCCGCACAACTACTCGAACATCTCGGTGGCTGGCGGTCTGACCCTGACCAACTCCCTTACCGAGTTTGTCGGCTGCATTGAAGAGAACCCGGTCGTACACAACTATCCCTACATTGAGTGCCGCGACCAGCAGCTCGGCGGTTACGGTGACGGCTTCGGCACCGGAAGCATGACCGGCAACTGGTACTTCGACCATGACATCTGGCGCTACAACTATCAGGATGGCCTTGACCTCCTCCACGCCGGGGCACAGAGCATCGTTGTCACGAACTCACAGTCGTATGGCAACGATGGCAACCCGTTCAAGCTCGGCTCGTCCCAGAATGTTGTCTTTCAAAACAACATCGCTGTGTCCAACTGCTACCGGCTTCTCGACCTCTTTGGAGATGAACCTGCCAGCGTTCTGACTGCTGGAACTCCTCTTCTTTGCAGAGCAAACGGAAACGTTCCCGTTGAGCTGTACTCTTTCGGTTCCACGGTTGTGCAGGACAACACATTTATCGGCTACGCGGATGTGCTGCTGTCTTCGGGCTGCGATAGTGGTAGCGACAATTGCTCCACTAACGCCAGCGTTCTCCAGAACAACCTCTTCTTCGGTTACGGGGATACCCACAACAGTGACTCGAAGGCCCCGGCACCGCTCTGTGACGCCTGGGCGAACGACTGTGATGGCAACCTCGCTATCTACCCGGCCAACCAGGGATGGGCTACCCGCAGCAACAATCTCTTCACGGGTTTGCGGAAGTGTCCAGTAGGTCTGGTGGCAGGAGAGACCTGCAACACGCTACAGCCTTTTCTGGTCAGCACGCCGATGGGTCCAGCGGGGACAATCATCTCCGATGAAACCGTATTCGATGCTTTCGACGCCAACATCCCCGTCAACGCGTCTCCCGGATCTGGAAGCCCACTCCTCGGAGCCGGGATCGATATTGTCGGGCTGACTCAGGACCTGAGTGGAGTGGCGAATCCCGAGCCTCCAAACATCGGCGCGTTCAACGTGGTCACTGGCAGCACGGTCACACAGCCACCGCCTCCTGTGGTCGTTCCTGTCGCCCCCACCATCACCTGGAACAACCCGGTGAGCGTGGTCTACGGTACAGCTCTGTCGGCGACTCAACTGAACGCTGCCGCCAACACGCCTGGCACGTTCGTCTATAGCCCGGCCTTGGGGACAACGCCCTCAGTTGGTACGAATACGCTGTCGGTCACCTTCACCCCGACCGATACCGTTCACTACACCACCGCAACCGCTTTCGTGACGCTCACGGTGGTCAAGGCGCAGCCAGTCATCACGTGGGCTAATGCAGCCCCCATCATGTAGCTTCCACTGTCCTTCCCCGGCGATGCTGTCCGCATTCCAGCCCCTTCTGGGGCGTCGCGGTCCAGGATCCAGGGTACCTCGAACTTTTCGAAAATTAAGGTTCCCGATATTCCCGGAACACCCTTCCGAAGCGGTATTACCCAATGCACGCAGATTCATAAGGCCGGAAAAGGGGAACGAGGAATGGATTTGATCGAAGAGTCGAATCCAAAGACGAGCGAATACGCTTCGAGGCCATGAAGTACCTCACGGATCGGCTGTTCGGGAAAGCCCCGCAGTCCGTCGCCCTGACCATTCAGGGGAAATTGACCTTGGACTCGCGGTACGCATCAGGCGGGCCCGCCAACGGTTGCCGTAAGCTCGGCAGTGCTGCCTGCCTAGATGGGGATGAGCATCAATGAGGCTAGTGCGCCGATGGCGCATTGGCAATTGGTTTAAGAAGTATCCCTTCAGCGTCCGAACTTAATCGAGACAGAATCGCCCTTGGGCAACTTGGCTTTCTTGCCTTTTATCTTAGGCCCGAGCTGAAGGCCCAGAGCATCCGCAATCTCTTCGGGTGTACCTCTAAACGTACGTTTCCGAATCCTTTGGTCGCGCAAATTCGCCGGGACGATGACGCGACGTTTCCAGGCTTCCTGAAGGGTTTTCGAGAGGACCGAGATATCTCCGTCGAGCGTCACATGTGGGACCTTCGGGTGGCCTGGGGTCGTGGAAACCGTGAGTCCAGTCCCCGTAAACACCGTCCCTCCACATTCCACAGTCCAGGTGCATGGACCGCTTCCTCCCGGGCACACGCAGGAATAAGTGCAGTCGCCGGGATACCTGATCGTCTTACTGCCACAGGTTTGCGATTTTTCAGCAGCCGCCATCTTTTTGCTCCCTTCGTCGTGTCGTCCGCGAGCGATGCTACACGCACGTGAACCATTTGGCAAACGCGGGGCATGTCGAAATTGTAGGACGACCGCTGCCATGCCGGGCTGATGCTCTAGTTGTGGATGGGGATTGGAGCGCAAGGGATTGTGTCTATAGACTTCCAAAAGTCAAAGGCTGGCCAAAAAGTCCATCAACTTTCGGTCATTTCGCCAATGGCCCTTATGGCCCTGAGAACTAAGCTTTTTTAGCTGTTTCTTGAAGCGTTCAGGAGCCAATCGATAGTAGCGCTTGCGCTGCACTATCCTATGAGCGAGCTGCATATGACAGCGCAGCAAGTTCTTCCGTTTATTGAGTATCCGATATGATGCTGACTACGAAAACCTCTTAGATCGAGCTGCTAGAGATTTCGGATGCGTGGTTTTCTCAGAACAGGCGCCAAGTAACTAAATCGATTTATGGACTTTCTGGCCACGGGTGTCTCGGATATCGGCGCATCAGTTCGCGGCGCACTTGTGGATAAAGCCTCTCCCAGAATCCGGCAAGGTCGGTCGTGGTCTGCACAGCCCTTTGGTTCGGCGCGAGCAGGTGTACTACCAGTGGGATTCGGTCGACCCCAACGCGTGGCGTCTCTCGCATCCCGAAAAAGTCTTGAAGACGAGACGCTATCCATGGGGGTTTGTCGCCGCCATAGTGAATCTTGGTCTGACGCCCGCTCTGCAACCGAACGCTCACCGGAGCGAGTTCCCGCAGACGCTTCGAATCCATCTTTTGCTCAAGAAGTAAAACGAAGTCTGTCACCGCGACTTTCAGATCGGCAAAGCTCCGAAGTCCTGAGCACAATTCACGCAGTGCCTGCGGAATATCAGGCTGGACAAGGCCAGCGAACTCAACCCGTGCCTGGAATTGCTCCAGCGAGTCGCCATCAACGAACCGCTCGATGCCAATTTCCAGCGCCTTTCTCCAGAGCAGATCGGATGCGGCCTCCGTCTCCGGTACTGTATCGCGGGACTCCTGAAGCACCAGATCGTCATATAACAGAGCGCTCACTGCCTCGACCCGTTCTGCGACGCGATTCCAAGTAACGTTTGATTGTTCCCGCACATGATCTGGAAACAGGTCGATCAACCATTCGGGCTCGACTCGAGACGTCAAACGTACTAGAGGGAGAGGCTTGTCTTTGCGATCCTCCGCATCGATCGCCACCATGAACTCATATCCAGATGGCTCGCCTGCAATCTCCGCCAAGACACCTGTCGACAATAGCACCTGGTTCCCTGCTTTCCTCCGTGCAACCCGATCGGGGAAACCGGCTAAGACCGATATGAGCAGCGCATCGTCATCGTGCTTGGTCTGCTTCGAAGGGCGAGCGATTCTACGGAGTTGCTCAATGTGCTGCACCGTGCGGTAGTCGTGCAGCGACTCCGTTGCGTCAAGAAGGTCGTTTTTCTCGCTCCGGGTGTTCGACTCAAGCAGAGCAGCCGCGACACAACCGTCCTCACCCACGCCGCGCTCCATAGCCTCCACCAAAATACGTGATAACCGAGGAGGCAAAGGATATCGCGCCAGCCGGTCAACCATCTTTCCTGAAGCTCCCAGGCGCTCGAGCAACAACTCAGCATTTTGAAGTGCAGCTACCGGCGGCGTATCCAACCAATCATTGGCTTCAACGTCGTGAATTTGCATCGCCCGCAGAGCTAGGCAAAGCTGGGATAAATCGCTGCGCAATATTTCCGGCGTATCGTGTTCAGGCCTACGCAGGTAATCCTCCTCGGGAAAGAGACGCAGCACGCGACCGGGTCCTGTGCGACCTGCTCGACCGGCTCGTTGGTTTGCGGAGGCCTTGCTGACCCGACCAACATGGAGCGTCGGCAATCCAGTCCACGGAGAGTATGTCGCGAAGCGAGCCAGACCGCTGTCGATAACGGCGGTGACACCCTCAACTGTTATTGAACTCTCCGCTACATTCGTGGCGAGGATGAGCTTTGCTTGCGGATTGGGCGAGACAGCTCGGTCCTGTTCTTCTGGAGACAGGTCGCCATGCAACGGCAACATGAGCAGCCCGGCTCGGTGGGCAACTGCCTCGCACTCCCGCATCGTCCGCCTGATCTCCGCAGCCCCAGGCAAAAACACCAGGGTGTGGCCGAGGTGTTCGTCGTTGAGCAGCAACTCCACCGCGTTCTTCACCTGCACGTGGAGCAGCGCCGGGGAATGTGGTAGATATTTGATCGTGAGTTCGAACAGCCTTCCCTCGGACCTCAATATTGGACAACCATCCAGATATCGCGCCACAGGCGCAGCATTGAGCGTAGCTGACATCACCACGATCCGCAGATCGGGACGCGTTCGCTGCAGCCGTTTCAACAATGCCAACGCGAAGTCACTGTCCAAATGTCGTTCGTGGAACTCATCCAAGACAACGGCATCCACGCCTTTGAGGCTAGGGTCCGAAAGCAGCCGCCGCGTCAAGACGCCCTCGGTTACAAACCGTAGCCGTGTACGCGGTCCAACAGCTTCCTCAAATCGGACTTGATAGCCGACAGTCTCACCAACCTCTTCGCCAAGCTCCCACGCGACTCGCCGCGCCGCAAGTCGCGCCGCTATCCGGCGCGGCTCGAGCACCACCACTTCGCCTCCGAGAATCCCTAGGAGCGCGGGCGGTACTCGGGTCGTCTTACCTGCGCCCGGTGGCGCCTCGACTACTAGGTTAGGAATACGCTGCAGAGACGAGATGATCTCAGGCATCAGCCCGTCGACCGGAAGAGGAGATTTGCGGTTCACCAGTTCTATCGAACACGATCGCTCCAATAGCGTCAATCGGCCTTATCGCCTAGCGCCGACGTTCACCGCGTCACCCTCTCAGAATGATTGATGGCTCTGGCGAATCTTGCGACACAGTTTGGCCTCCACAGTACGGGTTGTGGACGCTAACGCCGTGCGCAAACAGCGGGAGGCAGCTTCATGGCGTAAAAGCGGTTTTGCTTGTTTGCGTCCCTCGTACTTCGCCCGGAGGACTTCCATTGATGTAGTCATTCCCGAGATTTGGATACGCAGCCTTGTTCGTCTCCAACTCTCGAAAAAATAAATTCCATCCCAAATTCCACAAGCGGCTTCCCATCTCGTAGGTTGCGGGTAAGCCGCCCAGCATTTTTTCGCGAATAATTGCGATCGGCGTTCGACGGTGGGTATTAGCTTTCATGACTGATACGGCCAAATGTATGGGCTCTTTCCACAAAACACGATGCGGTTTGTAGCTTCCACAATAGAGTAACCAGGAGAAACAAAATCATGACTTGCAACCCGGCACCAACAAACATGTCCGACGAACAGATTCAGCAGTGGATCGAGGCCGTTCGGAACCTTTAACCACATGGGCGAACTCCGCTCGTGGCAGATCAAGCGGCTCGAAAAAATCCCCGGCTGGACCTGGACCAAAGCCGCCTAACCCACCATCCCCGGCCTTTTCTCTGGCCGGGGAACTTTTCGGGAACCCAGCTCTAAACTTCGAGTTTAAACTTTCGCAGTATCCGTTCTCCCCCGGCCTGTCGGGTTCGATATAAGCAAGTTTCCTGCTGAAATGGATGATCTGAGAGATAGCGTGTTCGCCTGTGCTCCCTCTTTCTTCGAAAATAATTGGTCTCTAATTCAACAATCTGCTTCCCTGTAAGTAGGTTGTTAGCGAGGAAGTAGGTCAATCGAAAGGAAAGACAGTTGGAATATAGAGGCAAATGCAAAAGACGGTTGGGTACACAGGCAGCATTTCCTGTTTCTATCTCTCGAAAGTAATTTATCCCGAATTCCACAAGCGGCTTCCCATCTCGTAGGTTGCGGGTAAGGGCAAAGTCCCACTCGAAGCCGGAACCGCGATCATGTTCCAGTTGGAGTCAGGCAGGCCAAAAAAAGAAGGAGTATCAGATGTCATCGTTGAACGAAAGCAAGAACCCGCTGAACAATACGACCTACCTCGAACAGTCGGGTATCGACGAGGTTCACACTTGGCTTTGCCACTTTGGCTCTTCTGGGATGCTGCCTGCCCTCCTCGATATAGCAGACGACATTCTAAGCGAGCATTGGCTGGTGCTTCTTGGCGAGTTGTGGGTAAGTTTCGACAACATTAGCCTCCACGGCTATGACCTCTTCTGGGCTATTCATGAGAGGGTTCCGGACATGGATTCTGTGATCCGGGAGCTGATGAACGATGAGGAACGCATGGCCTTTGAAGCTTTGCCCGAACAGATCACAATCTACCGAGGCTGTGGGCCAAAAAATATCTTTGGATTCTCTTGGAGTTTGGATCGCAAGATTGCGGCGGAATTTTCCTTCAGTTCACGCTACCGGACTGAGGAGCCAAAGCTCCTGACTGCCACAATCAGCAAGTACAGGGCCGCCGCCTTAAAGCTGGCACGTCGCGAGCAGGAGGTCATCGTGTTTGATTACCCGGACGAACGCTCGATCCATTGGACAGAAGAGCCCCTTCTTACGCCATGTTGAAAAACTGAGCCGTCCGAGATGCGCAGGCAGCAGTCTCCGCTTCTATCTCCCGAAAATAATTCATCCCGAATTCCACAAGCGGGTTTCCCGTCTCGTAGGTTGCGGGTAAGGGCGAAGTAACCCTTCGGAGCCAGAACGAATCTTCTGGTTGAACTCAGGCAGCACTAACCCGCAAGACGCGCAAATTTGCGCCAGGAGTAACTACTATGCCGATTAAAGAAATCAACGCCCGTCTGCCGATGAAGACTATCCGGCGCATGATCTCGCATGAGGAAATCCGCCTTCTTCTTGATTTTGCAGAACAAGATGGAGGTCTGCGCAATCTGACCGACGTTGTGAAGCTCATCTCGAATACAGGTATCAGGTCAGGCGGTCCGAAGACCAGTCAGATGCTCGAGGTACGCCGTGAACGCGAGCCGGAAGCGGAATACGTCTTCGGCAAGTCCCGTTGGTCGTTTCTTCCCCGCGTTTCGCAGCAGCTTCGCACCGTTTCTAACAGGGTCGATCTTAGCGGCGTAACGCTTTACCTCTTTCGCCGCTCGTTCTTGGAACGCTTGTTCCTTTCTGGGGCGAGCCGCGAGTCCTTCGTGATTTTTGGCGCGGAGGTCGCCTCTGTGCACGACCATGTCCATCCTGACAACGGATCATCATTTCGAGGTCGCCGCTCGCGATCAGGCACGGATTGAGGAACTGTAGAGGCGACGGGGATGAATGCTAAGGGTGCCCCGGGTCAATGAGTGAAACCGCCGTCCCGCAAAGAGCGGGCGGCGGTTCATTTCGTAAGGGCGGTCCGATTGCTTGCGCCCCTGTAATGAGTCTGTTACGAAACTCGCTGTTCGCCACATTGTGAAAGATGTCAGGTATTGCCATCTATTTGGTGCATAATTTGGATCATGACTATACGTACTGCGCAGGTGCGGAACACAGATCTGAATCTCCTCGTCAATTTCGTTGTTCTTGCCGAAGAGAGAACTCTGTCGCGGGCTGCTCGGCGTTTGTTTCTGTCGCAGCCCTCTATGACCAGGGCACTGCAGAAGCTGAGAGAGACGTTCGACGATGCGTTGCTTGTTCGTAGCCCTTCGGGCTATGTCCTGACACCGAAGGGCGAGAACCTACTTCAGGAAGTCGTGCAGTTCCTTCCACGCCTGGATCGTTTGATCTCTGGACGTGAGTTCGACCCGGCACAAGAGTCGGCGCACTTCCGTATCGCTGCCACCGACAATGCGACGCAACTATACGGGCCAACTCTTTCGCGCCGATCCGCAGAGTGGCAGAAGACTTCTCTTTCGTTCTTCCCCTGGACAGATCAAGCCCCGGACGAATTGGAACACGGGCGCTTGGAACTCGTTCTGAACGCCGAGGACGGCTTTCTTCCTCCACACTTAAAGCGCGAGATTCTCTTTGAAGATGAGTTCGTTTGCGTGGTGGCGAAAGACTATCCTCTCAAGCACCGAATTTCGTTGAAACAATATGTCACTGCTAACCATATAGGAGTCAGCGTTTTGGGCGGCCGCCAGACCATGCCAGAGACTACCTTGTCAAACCTCGGAATGGCCCGGGCTTGTCCAGTCAGCGTCCCCTACTTTACCGTTGCGCAGCGGATGGTCGCTGCCAGTCGCCTTGTCGTTACAATGCCCCGGCGCCTGGCTCAGAGCATCATCGATGAGACCCGCGTTAAATTGATTTCTCCTCCTAAAGAGTTCAAACGGTTTCGCTATCTAATGGCCTGGCATCCAAGGTACGATTCCGATGCACGTAGCGTATGGCTTAGGAATCTCATCAGGGAAGCTACTGCGGAAATTCCACCGTTAGTCCAATAACAGAAAGATTCGAGGAACAAACAAGTGTTGAGGGAGGCGCAGCGGTAAGCCAGGCCCGGATAAAGACCCCGACTCCTTGGCATACGCGGATGTTTTCAAGCACTTCTCTGCCCCCAAAATTATCGGTATCCGAATGCTGCTTAATCGAAGTCAATCGACATCGATAGATCCATCCTGATGCTCGGAAACCTTGCCCGAACTTTACTGTCTCCCGCCTGCAACGCATCAATGGCCGCTTTTACATTTGGGTGAGTTAGCTTTCCTGTCATCTGTCCTCCCTCCTTAGAAGTGATAGTCAAACCAAACCGTGACGTAATTTACATCCTTCCCAGGCGGCGTTTCCTTCAAGAACCGTCCGGGGAAAAAGTGTTGGTAAACCACCCTCATCAACGTATGCGGCAAGATGAAGTAGTTGAAGTCGATTTCGGCTTGCTGGCCAATCATTCGCGCTTGGCTCTCGTCGCCAGGCTTAGAAAGATTGCCGGCGAAGCCATAAATTCCATCGTGAATGCAAGC
>Ga0209624_10001964_pt1 | contig 15588 bp, 14 predicted proteins | sample JacPinW_OM2H0_O1_FD_188565 | JGI IMG/M metagenome (GOLD analysis project Ga0209624, IMG submission 188565) | Forest soil microbial communities from Algoma, Ontario, Canada - Jack Pine, Ontario site 1_JW_OM2H0_O1 (SPAdes) (version 2) | ecosystem: Environmental > Terrestrial > Soil > Boreal...
CCAGCATTTCCTCGGATTGCTCGACCAGGGTGGTGAGATCGGCAAGAAGATGGATTTCCTGCTCCAGGAAATGAACCGCGAAGCCAATACGTTGCTGTCGAAAACGTCGGGCCTCGCCGGCGAAGCCCTTAAAATTACGGAGGCAGGACTAGCCATGAAGTCAGAGATCGAAAAATCCCGCGAGCAGGTGCAAAACCTGGAATGACCGCAAATCGCAAGCCACTCGTCTATATCATCTCCGCCCCTTCTGGTTCGGGAAAGTCCACATTAACGAACGAGCTTCTGAAGTTGGTCCCTAACCTCGTTTTTTCTATTTCCTACACCACGCGCTCCGCACGGGGCAGCGAGCAGAACGGCAAGCACTATTTCTTCGTCTCGCGGGATGAGTTTGAGCGGATGATTCAGGCTGGTGAACTCCTGGAGCACGCCAACGTGCATGGCAACTTCTACGGCACCGGACGCCAGTTTCTTCGCGACGCGGGCAGCGAAGGTAACGATCTCGTTCTGGATATCGATGTGCAGGGCGCGGCTCAAATCAAGCGGAATCTCACCGACGCGATCAGCATCTTCGTGCTCCCTCCGGATCGCAAAACGCTGGAGTGGCGCTTGCGCAATCGCAGCGAGGATCCGGAAGACGTGATCCAGCGCCGCTTGCTCGCCGCCATCGGCGAGATCGCCGAATACGACAAGTACGACTACGTTCTGATCAACGACAGACTGGAAGAATCTGCGGACAGGCTTGTGTCCATCGTCCTCTCGGAACGGCTGCGCCGCGACCAGAAGACATTTTCCGAGCAGGAGACTGCGATCCTGCAGCGCGCCGAACGCTTACGTTTGGCCAACATGAAGCAGAAGGTACAGCGCATCCTTGCGTCCTTTCGTGATCCCCCAGGCTCGGCAGACTCTTAGGTTTCGCGGTATGATTTCAATGGCGCAAGAACGAGCGCCAGACCGGAAAGACAGCCCGAAGCGGAACATGCCCGAACGTTGGTCCTGTTCTGCGCAACTCATCGACGCATGTTCGGCTCTGATTCGACTTCGAATTTTTTTAACGGAGACTCCCAATGAAGTTGATCGAAGGCTTCGATAGCAACTACCGGTACATTTTGGTCGCGGCACGCCGCGCACGCCAGCTCCAATCGGGCGCGCCGCCAGTCGTCGATACTAACTCCCGCAAGCCCTGCCGCATTGCGCAAGATGAAATTCGCGCCGGCAAGGTGAAATGGGAGATTCCGCCGATGCGCACCGCTGCCGAGCAGGCCGCGGAAAATCTCGACAAGGCTCTCGGCCAGGACTAACGAGGGGTTGTTGATTGTGGTTGTTGACTGTCGACTCATCCAACAGTCGGATGGGCTGTTCAATCAACAGTTAAGAATCATCAATCAATCGATATGAAGATTGCCCTTGGCGTCACCGGTGGAATCGCGGCATACAAAGCGGCGGAAATCGTCCGCCTGCTGCAGGACCGCGGTGTTCGTGTGCAGGTCGTGATGACCCGCGCCGCGCAGGAATTTGTTAAGCCTCTTACCTTCGCGGCCATTTCCGGTGAAAAAGTCATCACCAGCATGTTCTCTCCCGGCGAGGAGCGCGAGCCGAATATCGATTCGGCTATTGAGCACATCGCCGTCGCGCAATCGATTGACGCCCTCGTCGTCGTTCCCGCCACCGCCGACGTTCTTGCCCATTTTGCTCGGGGAATCGCCTCCGATTTCCTGTCCACACTTTTTCTCGCGACCACCGCCCCCGTTGTCGTTGCCCCGGCGATGAACGTAAATATGTGGAATCATCCCGCGACGCGGGCGAATCTCGAGATTCTTCGTAAGCGCGGCGTAAAGATCGTCGAGCCGGGCACTGGGTATCTTGCTTGCGGCATGACCGGCGCCGGACGCTTGGCGGAAAACGAAGCCATCGTTGCCGCAGTGCTGGAAACTCTCGGCGCTTCGCAGGATCTTCAAGGCGAGACGGTGTTGCTCACCGCCGGTCCCACTCGCGAGAAGATCGATCCCGTCCGCTATCTCACCAACCGTTCCAGTGGACGCATGGGATACGCACTGGCTGAATCCGCCTTACGTCGTGGTGCCCGCGTTCTTCTTATTAGCGGCCCGACTTCGCTGACGCCGCCTTCCGCAGCTGAGGTCACGCGAGTCGAGTCTGCCGAAGAGATGCGCGATGCCGTTATGAATCTGCTCCCGCAAGCCACCATCGTCATCAAGACCGCCGCTGTCTCCGACTATCGCCCCAAGTCGGCTGCTGGACAGAAGCTCAAGCGCAAAGGTCCGATGACGCTGGATCTCGAAGCCACGCCCGATATTTTGAAGGAACTTTCGCTCAAGAAAACCTCGCAGATGATCGTGGGTTTCGCCGCGGAAACGGAAAACGTCCTGGAGAACGCGCGACAGAAACTGGTTTCAAAGAATCTCGACGCCATCGTCGTCAACGACGTTTCCCGTGAAGGCGTCGGCTTTGATTCTGACCGCAACGCCGTCACCATCATTACCGGCGACGAAGTCGTTGAAGTCCCGGAAACCACCAAGTGGGAAGTCGCACAGCGCGTCCTCGACCAGATTGTTCGCATCCGCCAAACCCGCAAATCCCCCGTCAAAGCGTAATTTCTGCTTTTAGTCTTTCTCACTCCAAGCAGCGCAACCCTTACGGGTGCGGTTGTCATTCCGAGAAGCGAAGCGACGAGGAACCTGCTGTGCTTCGCCGCTACCACGAACACGTCCGCCTCGCACTGCATTACAATCGATCCACCGATGCCCCGCACTCTAGAGCATGATCTGCGCCGCGCGCTCGCCGAGCGAGTTCGCTACTGTCACGAAATGGGCATCTACGATTTCTATCGCCGCGAGTTGCCAATCGTTCAAGAGGCGGAGCCCACGGCCGAAGTTGAAGAACCCGCGTTTTCGCCCACATTCCAGGAACAGCGAGAGGAAATGACCGCAAAGAGATCCGCCGTAGTTCCCAAGCCCGCCAACGAAACAATTCTTGAGACGCTCACTCCAAAGCCCGAGCAGGGAGTTTCCGACCCCATCGCTGCGCTCAAGATGATTCGCGAGGATCTCGGCGACTGCACACGCTGCAAACTGCACAAGCAGGGCCGCAAGCAGATCGTCTTCGGCGTCGGCAATCCGCATGCGGATTTGATGTTCGTTGGAGAAGGTCCCGGTGCCGACGAAGATGCGCAGGGTGAACCTTTCGTCGGTCGCGCCGGCCAACTCCTCAACAACATGATCAAGGCAATGGGAATCCGTCGCGAAGACGTTTATATCGCGAACGTCGTCAAATGCCGTCCGCCCGGAAATCGCACTCCCGAGCGCGATGAGTGTGAAACGTGCTCTCCATTCCTGATGCGTCAGATTGCCGTGATCAAGCCAAAGGTTATTGTGGCGCTAGGAGCTGTCGCAGCAAAAAATATGCTCGCGATCAACGCGCCCATGTCCGAACTGCGCGGCCGCTTCTACGACTTCATGCCTTCCGGCGCCCGCGCCAGCGATCCTTCCTGGCAGGGATCCAAGCTTGCGGTCACTTACCATCCTGCGTTTCTTCTCCGCGATCCACGCCAGAAAGGCGAAGCCTGGAAAGATTTGCAGATGGTCATGAAATATTTGGGACTCAAACCTCCAAAAGCTGACGCGTAGGGACGGACGTATTCGTCCGTCCATCGAGCGTAACGAGCCGGTGGCCAGACGCCGCGAGCTGTGGTTTATCCTTCCAACCGATGCCCGAATTTTGCGACGTAGCCCTGCCCGTGCCTCTCGACATGGTCTTCACCTACCGTGTCCCCGCAGAAGCTGCGCCAATCGTCGGTGGACGCGTCCTCGTTCCTTTCCGCCAGCAGCGCCTCACTGGCATCGTCGTTGACCTTCACGACCGCAAGCCTTCTATCGCTACCAAGAGTGTTCTGAGCGTCCTCGACGCTGCGCCGGTCCTCGATGATCAACTGCTGCGCCTCGGACGCTGGATTGCCGACTACTACCTCGCCCCCATCGGAGAAGTGTTCCGCACCATGCTTCCTCTCGGCGCGGAGTTCAAGCGCGTCGTCGGATACCGCATCACCGAGCAGGGCCATATGGCGCTGCATCTCGCGGGAATGTCCGGATCGTCCGCGCGTTCCCAGCGCACCCCCGAAGATCAGGCAACGGAATTCCTGGTGCTCGACTATCTCTCCAACTCTGATGGCGAACTCGTTCGCGAGCAAACCCTTCGCTCTGCCACGCGAATTTCGAGACCTGTCTTGGCCGGCATGGTCCGCAAGAAGTGGCTGGCCCGCGAAGACGTCTCCGCTCCGCACGATGCAACTCGCACCATAAAAATCGCGCGGCTCAAATCTTCCGAAGGCAAGCTGAACGCCAACCAGCAAACTCTCATCGACACGCTGGCCGCAGCCGGAGGCAGCGTTTCCGCCGAAGTTCTGCAAGCTCTTGAAGTCCCGCGAACGACGCTCAGCACTCTCGTTAAGCGCGGTCTGATCGAAATCATTGAAGAGCCCGCCGGATTCACCGTGTCCCGCGCCAAGCCGCGCCCGAATCTATTCGACTTCAATCTGAGCCACTCGCAGCAAGCCGCTCTCGCCCGACTTCGGGAGAGCGTAGCAGCACACAAATTCTCTGGAATGCTGCTGCACGGCGTCACCGGGTCTGGCAAGACTGCCGTATACCTCGCGGCGATGCGCTCGGTCCTCGAAGCTGGACGCTCTGCAATTCTCCTCGTCCCCGAAATCGGCCTCACGCCCGCAGTCGCCGCCGATCTGCACCAAATTTTCGGCGACGAAGTCGCTATTCTTCATTCTGCGCTCTCCGACCGCGAACGCGCCGAGCAATGGCACCGGATCAAGCGTGGAGAAGCCCGCATGGTCGTCGGCACGCGCTCGGCTGTCTTTGCCCCGGTTGTCGATCTCGCTCTGCTCATCGTCGATGAAGAACACGACTCGTCCTACAAACAGGAAGAAACGCCGCGCTACCACGCCCGCGACGTTGCGGTAATGCGCGCCAAGATGGCGGATGCCGCGGTCGTGTTGGGCTCAGCAACGCCCTCACTCGAATCCTATTTCAACGCCAAGAAGAATAAATACGTGCTGATCGAACTTCCGGATCGTGTCGAAAAACGTCCGCTACCCGAAGTCGAAATCGTGGACATGCGCCTCGAGTTCCAGGAAACGGGCCACGAGCAAGTCATCTCCCGCAAACTCGCCGCCGAGATCAAAGATCGTCTTGAACGCAAAGAGCAGGTCATGGTCCTGCTCAACCGCCGCGGATATTCCCCGGTAGTCCTTTGTCGCACCTGCGGCAAAAAGCTCGAGTGCCAGAATTGCGCCATCGCGCTTACCCACCATAAGCGCGAGCACAAGATGGTCTGCCATTATTGCGGATACACCGCGCCCGTTCCCAAAGCCTGCATCCACTGCGGCAGTGAATACGTATATTTCCTGGGTACCGGATCAGAAAAATTGGAAGAGTTGCTGCACGGCATGTTCCCTCAAGCGCGCATCGCCCGGCTCGATCGCGACACGGTCCGCAGCCATGAAGATTTCGAACGTGCGTTAAGCGGTCTCAACGAAGGAGAACTCGACCTGCTCGTCGGCACGCAGATGATCGCCAAGGGCCATGACATTCACGGTGTCACACTCGTCGGAGTTGTCGGAGCCGATGTCGCTCTCGGCCTGCCGGACTTTCGTGCCGCAGAGCGCACTTTCCAATTACTCACCCAAGTCGCCGGACGCGCGGGACGCGGCCAGACTCCGGGCAAGGTCATTCTTCAAACTTACTTTCAGGATCACTACGCCGTCCAATACGCCGCACGCCACGACTTCATCGGCTTCTACGAAAAAGAGCTTCAATTCCGCAGCTGGATGCACTATCCGCCATACTCAGCCCTTGCCAATGTTCTGATTCGCAGTGACAAGCTTGACGACGCCCTGCAATGGTCCGGAACGCTCGGGAAGTGGTTCGATCAGACGCGGCACGAAGGCGTCCGGGTGCTCGGTCCAGCCGCCGCTCCCATCATGCGATTGAAGCGCGACTACCGCTATCACTTTGTCTTGAAGTCGCCGAGCCGCAAACAACTTCACACGACTCTGCGCGCCATGCTTGACTACGCAGTTAAAGAAAAGATCCCCCGCACGCAAGTGATCGTCGACGTCGACGCTCTCTGGCTAATGTAACGTCGCCCAGGTCGGCTCCAGAAGTCGATCAATGCAAGCCTACGGCTCCTCGAATCACAACCACCGACGCAGCCGGCACTTCATACAACGTATCTTTTCCCGCAGTCAGCTTTGTGCGTGCAATCGGCCCATCCGGTTCGGCCCAGCCTTTGGTATAAGCAACCACGGTCCTCTCGGCGGCATGCTCCGCGTGCGCCTCAAATCGCGTGTGCGAAGGATGCCACTGGTACTGCGCGCTTCCAAACGTTGCGACGTCCACGGGTCCAGCAAAGCTGTCTTCGTGCGCAGATTCCCCGCGAAACGCCACTCTCACTTTGTGCGCAGTTTCCTGATCGCGATTCACCAGCATCAGCGACCACTTCCCATCCGGACGCTTCACCGCATACGCCGTCACCAAGTCATGCCCAGCGCCATCTTCGACATCGCTCTTTGCCGCATACACCTGGTGCGCCCCACCGTCCGGCTGCACCCAATCCAGATTAATGAGTTGCGCTACGTAAAACTGCGCCAACCGCTGCTGTATTTCGTAATTCCCGTTGATAGTGAACATCCCGAATGTCCCCGGAGAGCCGTTGCATCCTGGCTCCATATGCAGCGGCAGATAATGGAAGAAGTAAACCCCGTTTCCCCCTGCGTTCAGGAACGATCCGATGTAGTCCGCCAGCCATACCCCGGCAAAAATATCCTGAAAGGTTTCGCTCGCTCCCGACGAAAGATTTCCCTCGGTGATGAACATTGGCATATCCGCTGGAATCCCGTCGTCGTGCCATACCTGCATAATGTGGCTCACGAATTCCGGTTCGTCATAGAGCATCCCCCACGGAATTCGGCATGGATCATACGGATAATGCTCGAACGAAAAGAACGCTAGATCGTTCATGCGCCCGTGCTGTTTGAGGTAGTCGACGAAACGCCCAAGCCACGAGACTTTCCCGTTCGCGTCCGGCCACACTTCAATGTCGCGATTCACTCCTTGAAACGACGGTCCGCCCAGCTTCAACGCCGGATCAACCTTGTGCAGCGCCGTTGCCCACTGCAAGTAGAGCGCCGCGTAATCTTCTGGAAGCATGTACTGGCCGTCCGCCTCTTCGCCCATCTCCACATATGAAACCGGATAGTTCCGCTTCTTCAGATATGCAAGTTCCGCCGCGGAATTTTCCGGTGTTTCGTAGAGCATCGCAACCGGAATCATCGCCGGAAGCCCGCGCGTTACGCCGCTGGTAAAGAACAGATCGAATCCCATCTGCGCCTGCGTTGTCGCGCCGAGGTCCGAAGCCTGGTGCCACGGATCTACGGACGAGCAATACGTTGTCGTCTGCTCCTGGTCTTGGGTGTGCCGAAGAATGTCGTGAAACGCTCCGTCCTTCGTCATCGTGCCGAGATAAATCTCGCGAATCGCATATCCGACACAATTCCGCGGATCGCCGGCTCCATCCGCATCGCACGTATTCGACGATTCCGTCATCCATATTCGGACGAAGCGCACTGGCACCGTGCTCCCTATCAACCGCAACGTCTCCGTCCCTCCTTTTCCGGCTTCTATGGCGCCCTGAAGAAACGTTTGCCAGACGCCTCTCGTAGGTGCATGAATCGGGTCTTCGCCACCCGTCCAGTACTGCACCGTGTAGACCTTCGCGAAAGGTTCTCCCCACGCGATCCGGATGCTGTCCACCTGCTGCACTTGCGCGAGATCGAGCAGCACCCACTGTGGATGCAACGCGTCACTCTCTCCCGTGAATCGCTGCGTGAGATAGGGGTTGCTTTTCCAAAAAGATGCGAGATCGCCATCCGTCAGCCGCGAAAAGCCAACGTTCTCTGTGCCGTCGTTTCGCGTGAAGCCGCGCCGCGGCAACCCATAGCCATAAGAGTAGCGAAGCATCTCCGTCGGATTCGCTGATCCGACGAAATATCCTTTCCCCGCCGGATCGCTCCACGTTCCTTGCGGATTCCAATGCCACGCCTCGATCGCTAATTCCGTATTCTGCCGGTACGTCACCGGCTGCCATCCAGACTCCTGAGTTTGGCTAAGCGTGGGCTGCAGCAGATCCTTGTCGATGGCCTCGACTGAAATCCGGTCGACTCCCGCGCCCAACGTATCTTTCGGAACGAAGTGATTCGTGGCACGAGTGGTGTCAACTTCCACCACTTGCGCGTGTGTGAAACTGACTTGGAAGAAAGCAAGAAGAACGGCGGTGAAAAGGGGAGCTCGATTCATGGCGCAAACATATTAAAACGTTTGAATAGCGTAGTCTAGTGCGATGACGCGGGGCCAAAGCCTGCCCTACCTCCAGCTCATTTCAAAAGGAGAAACCGTGAAGGTCAGCGCCAGCATGACTCCCGCCAGCAACGCGAGAATCCACCGGTTGCCCGGAAGGGAAGGGAACTCCGGAGCCTGCTGCTGCCGGTACGTAAGGACATTCATCACAATGATCAGCCCCGCCCACACGCGCCATCCCACATACATACGTCCCAGGAAGACAAGCACGATCACCGTGATCCACGAAATCACTCGATGTGTGCGCGGTGCCAACGCGTAAACAATATGGCCGCCATCCAACTGACTGCTCGGCAGCAAATTCAGCGCGGTCGCAAACATGCCCACCCATGCTGCAATTGCCGTCGGATGCAGATATACCCGCCCCAGCGGCAGTGACGCAGTTGCGTGGCCCGGTACAAAGCTGCGCAAAGCATCGTGCACGAGATAAAAAATTTCCGGATATCCCAAGCGCAAATCTGACGGCCCCATCCCCGGCACTAACGGTTTCGAAAGAGTCATCGCCACCGCCAGGGTCGCAATGGCAACCACAAATCCCGCGATTGGCCCCGCTATCCCGATATCAAACAACGCAGCCCGCGAACGAATCGGCGCCTTGATTCGAATCACCGCTCCCAGCGTTCCAATCAACGTCGGTGCAGGAATGAAAAACGGAAGCGTCGCGCGCACTCCGTAATACCTGCAGTACAAGTAATGCCCCATTTCATGCGCCAGCAAGATCGTCAGCAAGGTCGCAGAAAACGGTATCCCAAGTAACAGTCGCGAAGGCCGTGCTAACACCCAGCCGATAGGGAAGAACGGTATGTATTCATCCCCCGCCGCAAACGGTGGCAAATTGTGCAGGAAATTAAACTCCATCCGCGCTCCCACCACCAGCGTCGTAAAGCAGGTTGCCACCAGCAACAAGGCGTGTAGCCAGTAGTGTTCTCGCGGAGGCGGCCCTTCCGGGACTGGAAGCGCGTGGTAGAACTCGAGCGTGGATGTAGGAATCGGGGGGCCAGGTTCAGACATGCAATTCTTCGGGCGTACTTCAAATCAAGCTATCTTCTGATGCTACTACGATCGCCGAAAATCCGTGATTTCGGCCCCGGCTTTATGCAGTACCCGATGGTTATCGCCCATCCGGGCCATTACGAACGGGCTATTTCGGGTGTAACAAAAATGACCTAGAATTTACAAACGTTAGGCGCTGTTCCGGGCCTTTTAGCCCGATCCCCAACGGCAAAGCCTGACGCCGCTGCGCCGAAAACTCCCTCCCCGGTAAAGCGATCCTCCCCGGCAACAAGCCTCCCCAAACTTGGTCTCTCAAAATGAGTCTGGCTGCCCCGATTTCTGCCTTCGAGGTCCGATCGACGAGTGCGCCAATTTCTGTCGCATGGTCGGAACTTACCCAGCAAGACTTGCCTCGCTGGAACAATATTCTTCGCAAAACCGACGCGCCGATCTACCAGTTTCCATTTTGGAATGAGCCCTATCGCCGCATGTGGATCACTCCTCGCTACCTTTTCTGGGGTGATGAGCGCGATCCTTTGGCTCTTGTGACCATCCTTTCCATAGGATTTGGTCCGACCAAAATCGGCCTCGTCTTTCGTGGTCCTGCCCGCATTGCTCCGCATTTCCCGCTCACTCGAGGGATGTTCCGGCAACTCTTCGACTGGGCAAGCTCGAACGGCTTCATGTTCCTTCGCTTCACGCATTCTGATCCGGAGGTCTTGACCACCATCGCCTCCGCCGGAAATGCAATCGATTCGGACGCCTTCCCGTACCTGTTGGACTATCCCGTCCTGTCCGAGGACTACATCGTCAACCAGCACGATAGCGAACAAGAAACATTGGCCAGCTTCGATCGCGAGGCGCGCCGCAAGATTCGCCGCGGCACCGAAGCCGGATATCAATTTCACTCCACCGACTCTCCCGCGGCCCTGCAGCAGGCGTGGCCGCTCTTCCAGGATTGTGCCCAACGCAAGCACTTTCGCATGGAACGACCTCTCTCGTTTTACTCGGATCTCATGAGCGAAGCGCAACCCTACAACCGCGCCCGTCTCTACACGGCCACTCTCGATGGCAAAGTCGTGGGCAGCACGCTCGTGTTCCGCGACCGCACGACAGCCCATTGTTCCTTGGCTGCATTTGACGGGGAACACCGGAACTCAGCCGCTTTCCTGCACTGGCATTCGATGCGGGATATGTACCGCCTGGGGACGAGCCGCTACAACTTTGGCCCGGGGCCGGGCTCGCTGGCTCGTTTTAAGAGCGAATTTTGTCCATCCCCGGTTCGCTATCCGGGACCGCTCACGATTGTGTTGAAAGAAGTAGCTTTTCGTCTGTGGGGAAAGGCGTTTGTTCCGATGGCGAAACAGCTTCAGCCCGTGCTTCGCAGTCTCGCCTTCCAGCGCGCGGCGTTGTCGCGCTAACGCTTAGTCGATCGACTGCAACTCTTTGCCGGGCTTGAATCGTACGGCTCGTCCCGGCGGGATCGACACTTCCGCTCCCGTTCGCGGATTCCGCCCAATGCCCGTCTTGCGCGGGCGCACGTTAAACACGCCAAAGCCCCGCAACTCAATGCGGCTTCCCGCCGCCAGCGCCTTCTTCATGCTTTCGAAGACGGTTTCCACGGCTAACTCCGCCTTGGTCTTGGTGATACCGGTTTTGGCCACCACTTCATTGATGATATCGAGCTTGATCACAAGAGGCTCCCGGTTGCAGGGTCAAGTTGATCCTTCAAGTGATTGATGCTATGGGAGATAAGTGAGATTGTCAACCCGAGCATCTATCCCGTAAACTGGCATGCACCCAGCCAATCGAATTGAGTAATTGTGTAATCGGGCGAATTTTGTAATTTGTGTTGGCAACGACCCATCTGCCGAGCCCGTGAGCTTTTCAATTACCCAATTGCAAAATTACTCGATTACTAAATTCTTCCAAGGAGCTTCATGCTGAAGAGCGACCGCTGGATCCGCAAGATGTCCCAGGAACACGACATGATCAATCCGTTCTCCGAGAAGCAGGTCCGTGAGGGCGTGATCTCCTACGGACTTTCCTCGTACGGCTACGATCTGCGCGTGGCGGACGAATTCAAGATCTTCACCAACGTAAATTCTTCAATCGTCGATCCCAAACACTTCGACGAAAAATCCTTTGTCACTGTGCAGACCGACATCTGCATCGTTCCGCCGAACTCCTTTGCGCTGGCCCGCTCTGTCGAATATTTCAAGATTCCGCGCAGCGTCCTCACCATCTGCGTCGGCAAAAGCACCTACGCACGCTGCGGTATCATCGTTAACGTCACGCCCTTCGAGCCTGAGTGGGAAGGTTTCGTCACTCTCGAAATCTCAAACACGACGCCGCTACCCGCACGCATTTACGCCAACGAAGGCCTCTGCCAGATTCTCTTCTTCGAGTCCGACGAAGTCTGCGAAATCAGCTACGCCGATCGCAAAGGCAAATACCAATCGCAAAAGGGAATCGTCCTGCCAAAGCTTTAGATTTAGATTCGTATCAGGGCACGGCTTTAGCCGCGCAGAATGGGGATTTCCCCGCGCTCACACCACACTGCCGCGACACCTGCCAAAAGGAAATGTGTATGCGGCGACTGAGCTATGTCGTCTGCGCAATCGTGCAGTCGGTACAACCGGAAGTCCGCGCAGCCGTGCTGCTTGTGCAAACGCGCTGCCTGCGCAACCGTGGAAGAGCGGCCCTTAAGGGCCGCGTAAGAGTGCTCACGCATGACGGGGCTTTAGCCCCAGGAATGAAAGTAAGTAAAAGGGAGAAATCTGAGAAGGCCCACCCTATGCGATTTTCGTAGGGTGGGAATGCCAAATGTTGAAGAGTTCGTTAGAAACCTTGAAACGCGAAACTTTGAAACTAAAACTGCCTACTTCAGATTCTCGCCCTCTTTAAACATGTACTTAATCGCCGGCTTATAGATCATCAAATTCGGTTCGCCGCTTTCCCGATTCACCTTGATGCAGTTCCGGTCATACCACTCAATGATGCCGTGAACTTCTTCGCCATCGCGCAGCACAATCACCATCGGCGTCCGCGATTGCATCTGCTTCTGATAATAAAAATTCTCGGCATTGGTCTGCTCTGGAGGCGCTGCCTTCTTTCCGCCGGGGCCGCTCATGGCGCGGTCGCCTCGATCGGGGCGCTCTCCCCGTTCCATGCGCTCGGGACGATCATGCCGCTCTGGCCGTTCACGGCGTTCCTGCGTCTGAACAGGCGCTGCATTGTGGTTTCCGTGATTTTCCGGACGCGGCAACGTTGGACGAATCAGCTTGCGGTTGGCGAAGTTTTCTCGGTCGACGGATTCACCGCTTGTTACGGGATCCATAGTGATTTCCTTCATGTGGCGCTACCTTGGATACACGCACTCGCGCTGATCAATTTGATCGTTTGGACCCGGTGAATGCAACGACGAAGGCGTGGGATTTACCCTAAACGTACCATAGGAATCTTTCTCTGACAATGATTCCTTCGTGCCATTCCGTGAGTATGCTAAATCTTGCATACCCCTCTACAATATCGATTCTCCATCATTAACTTGTGTTCGAAAGATCGGCTCCGCGCCGCTCTTTGCCGCTCGCTGTGACCACCGCGACCAGCGAAGCCACCAGCAAAACCGTCCATGCCAGCATGGGAGGAAAATAGCCGCCATATCTCGTCTCTACTAACTTCGCTTGCAACACGCCATTCTTGGAAGCAAGAAGATTTCCCAGCTGGTATGCCAACCCTGGAAATGTTCCGCGCACCGGAGCCGGAGACAATTCATTCAGATGTGCCGGAATTACGCCCCACGCACCCTGCACCATAAACTGCATCAGGAATCCGCCCAACGCGAGCATCGGAATTGTGTGCGAATAAGCCCACAGTGGAATCACTGGAATCGATAGCAACGCCGCAATCACAATCGCGCGCCGCCGCCCAATCTTCTCCGACCAGCTCCCAAACACAACTCCCCCCACGAGTGCTCCGATGTTTGCAATCACCGCCACTAACATCACCGCATGCGGCCCGAGCTTATGTCCCTTGGTCAGAAATGTCGGATACAAATCCTGCGTACCGTGGCTGAAAGAATTGAATGCGAACATCAGCACCATCATCAGAAGAAACGGCCCAAGAAACCTGACGACACTCTTGCCAACCGCGGGCTCTGCTTTCTGCGCAACCCGTCCATGCAGCCACGCTGGAGATTCGTCGACTTTTGTTCGGATATAAATCACCAGAAACGCCGGCAGTGCGCCGATCACGAACATGCCTCGCCATCCCACGTACTCGAAGGCGATTCCATAAGCTAGCGCAGCCATCAAGAATCCGACCGCATATCCCTCTTGCAATAAGCCGGAGAAAAATCCGCGTTTCTCTGCCGGCAAAGTTTCAAAGGCCAGTGCCGCGCCCACGCCCCACTCTCCTCCCATCGCAATTCCAAAGAACGCCCGCGTGATGATGAACACTTTCAACGATGGCGCGAACGCCGAAGCCAGCTCGAACACCGAGTACGCAATGATGTCGATCATCAGCGTGACCCGCCGTCCAAAGCGGTCCGACATCAGGCCAAACAGAAATGCTCCCACCGGCCGAAATGCCAGCGTGATAAACACCGCTTCCGTCACCGCCGAAACCTTGGCCTGGAATTGCGCCGCCAGCGCGCTGATGCAGAAGGTCAGAATGAAAAAATCAAACGCGTCCAGCGCCCACCCCAGAAAGCAAGCGATGAAAGTGTTCCGCTGTACCGTGGTTAGCCGACGAAAGTTCCCAATAAATTCCATGTTGGAATCAGTCCAGTAATTCGGTCTTACCCCCTGTGAAACCCCGTGCCCCCTGTGGTGAGAAGCTTCCCCCGCCACAAAGTCCAGCGGATGCTAGCATAAGGTTTTCATTCAACCATCAAAAATCAGCAAGCGAATTTCTCATGCCCGAACTCGATCTTCCCCAACGACAAGCCACCGATACCTTGATGCTGACAGGTTTCTGGTATCGTGCCCTGCCTGCCGACCGCGTTCACCGCAACCAACTCCATAAGGCGACTCTGCTTGAGATCCCTCTCGTCATCGGCCGCGATCGCCAGGGACATCCCTTCGCCCTGCGCGACGCGTGTCCCCATCGCGGTATGCCTCTCAACTGCGGCAATTTCGACGGAGAAAACCTCGAGTGCGTTTATCACGGCTGGCAGTTCGACGTGCACAACGGACAATGTCAGTCGATCCCTTCGCTCACTTCCGATCAGACCCTCAAGATCGACCGAATCTATGCCGGCAGTTACCCGTGCGAGGAGCGCGACTATTTCATATGGGTCTACATCCCTGATCCCGGCCCGTCCGGAGCAGGTTTTGCCAAGCCGGAAGAAGCGCCTGATGCCGCTCCGCAGATCGAAAAATTCAGCGACAAATATAAACTCGCTTACCTTCAGGCAGAGATGCCCGTCAGCATCGATCACGGTATTATCGGCCTGATGGATCCCGCACACGGACCCTTCGTCCACCAAGCCTGGTGGTGGCGCACCCAGCACAGCATTCACGAGAAGAAGAAACACTTCGAGCCTATCCCCAACGGCTTCCGCATGAGCACGCACACTCCCAGCTCAAACTCCGCGCCCTATAAACTTCTTCGGCTTTATGCGAATGCCGATTCCATCACGACCACCATCGATTTCGTTCTGCCCAACATTCGCACCGAAACCATCCGAGCCGGCAAATACTGGTTTTCCAGCCTCACGACAGTTACCCCGATCACGCGCAATCAATGCCGCATCGACGTCGTCGCCGCTTGGAACCTTTTTCGATGGGTCCCGTTCGTGCCCGAGCTTCTGAAATTTTTTTTCGGAAAATTCGTCGAGCAGGATCGCCGCACCATGGAACTTCAGTCGGAAGGCTTGAAGCACAACCCGCACCTTATGCTGATCGACGACGCAGACCGTCCTGCCAAGTGGTATTTCCAATTGAAAGCGGCGTATCAGGAAGCAAAGCGTACCGGCCAACCCATGAAGCACCCGATGCAGGCTCCCGTCACCCTCAAGTGGCGTAGCTGAACGGCGCTGGATCGAACTCACCGTCCGCATCGAATGTCGATGCCGGATAAAAGCAGCCTTGCCTTCACTCCCGTCATCGAACCAGGATGCGCAAAGCACGAACGACCTTCTTCCACCGCCACT
>Ga0209624_10001965_pt1 | contig 15584 bp, 14 predicted proteins | sample JacPinW_OM2H0_O1_FD_188565 | JGI IMG/M metagenome (GOLD analysis project Ga0209624, IMG submission 188565) | Forest soil microbial communities from Algoma, Ontario, Canada - Jack Pine, Ontario site 1_JW_OM2H0_O1 (SPAdes) (version 2) | ecosystem: Environmental > Terrestrial > Soil > Boreal...
TGCTGGGCCTGCGCGAGTTGCGCAACAAATTTGAAAGGCCTTCGGCGTTGTCGCAAACAACTGCTCCGGCGGGGAGGTCGCGTGCTGTCTCGTGATCTTCGCGGCTTCCAAGAATTTATGTTCGGCGCCTGTGTTCGCAACGCGATGTTCTTTGCGATCTTACCCTACTACGTGGCGCGGAAAATGCGCCAAGAGCGCCTTGGTAGTCCCGACCCAGACGTTTCGGAAACAGCGCCGGCTCTATCGAGCGACACGGCTCTCGGTCGAAAGCCTCGCCGTGAAGCGGTTCGGACCGCTCCGAATCCGCCCAGGACTCGGTACGGGTCGGGGAGGCTGATGACCTCGATGCGCTGGCCTGATCAAAGGTGACCCATGAGCGAAGCTTTGCAAGACCTTCGACCACGATCTGCGGATGCTTCCCGGCAACACGACAACAAGAGCTTACCGGCGGTGGCTGCGCCCGGTGTGCGGCGAAAGCGCATCGTGATCGTCGGCGGTGGATTTGCCGGCCTCGCCGCGGCGCGTGCTCTAAAGCGCACCGATGCGGACCTTGTGCTGATAGACCGGCGCAACCACCACATCTTCCAGCCGCTCCTGTACCAGGTCGCGACGGCAGTTCTGGCTCCATCCGAGATCGCTGCCCCGCTCCGGCAGCTTGCCAAAAGTCAGCAAAATGTCCGCGTGATGCTTGGCGAAGTCGTCGGAGTTGACTTGAAAGCGCGATCTATCGACGTGTCGGAGCCAGGGGTGGGTGTTGGCAAGGTCCCGTTCGATTACCTGATAATCGCCACCGGGATGCGACCCAGCTATTTCGGTCATGACGAATTTGCCAGATTTGCGCCCGGCCTCAAGAACCTCACCGATGCCGAGACCATCCGAGCGAAAATTCTGAGCGCGTTTGAGTTGGCGGACGCAACAGACGAAGAGACTGAACGCGCGCGTCAGATGACGTTTGTACTTGTCGGTGCCGGTCCCACTGGCGTGGAGCTGGCGGCATCGATGGCACAATTGGGCACGGTCACGTTGCGCGGACAGTATCGCCGGATCGATCCCGCGAAGAGCTCGATCATCCTTGTCGAGGGTGGCAAGCGAATTCTTCCGACGTTCGCTGAGGGGCTGGCCAAGAAGGCGGCCAGACGCCTTGAGAAACTGGGGGTCGAAATCAAGACCAGCGTCAGGGTAGAAAGGGTCGACGCGGATGGCGTGATCGCCGATGGGAGAAGAATTGCGAGCGCGACCGTACTGTGGACCGCCGGCGTCGCTCCATCGCCGATCGTGAAACTGCTTGGCGCCAAGACGGATAGAGCGGGCAGAGTGGCGGTTGGGCCCTTTATGAATGTCGAAGGTGCGTCCGGTGTGTTCGTCGTCGGCGATGCGTCGGCGGTCGAATCCAATGGGCGGCCAGTACCTGGCGTGGCGCAGGCGGCGATCCAGCAAGGGCACTATGTCGGACGGCTAATTGCGCGGCACCTTAGGGGACGTGAGCCGAAACATCCGTTCCGATACTTCGACAAAGGCAACATGGCGGTCGTCGGCAAGAATTTCGCGATTCTGGAGAGCGGCCGTCTGCGAATGAGCGGATTCGTCACTTGGCTCGCTTGGGTCTTCCTCCATCTCATGTCGCTTCCGCAGCTGCAGAACCGCATGCGCGTAAAGACTGAGTGGTTGTTGGCCTACTACACGGGGCAGCGCAGCTCCCGACTGATCCCCGAGCCACCCAGGCCGGAGCAAGAGCCTGGTAACTGAGCGAATGCAGCATGATGAACGCTGCCTATCTTCCTGCACTCGCGGCATTGGCAGGATCGGCGGTCGGCGGCCTGACATCGCTGGCGTCAGCGTGGCTCACGCAGAAGCATCAGGACCGAGCCAAGCGAGTCCTACAAGACAAGGGCAGACGACAAAAGCTGTACAAGCGATTCATCGACGAGGCATCGAAGCTCTACGCAGACGCCCTTGCGCACGACGAGGCGGAGGTTGCTGCGTTGGTCAGCGTGTACGCGCTGATCAGCCAAATGCGGGTCGTGTCGAGCTCCGCGGTGGTAGAAGCTGCTGAGGCGGTCGTTCGAATGATTGTCGAGACGTATTTCGCACCGAACAAGACGTTTCCCGAAGTAGGGAAGCTCGTGAACAGCCATGCGATAGACCCGCTACGTGTGTTCAGCGAGCAATGCCGCAGCGAGATGCGGTCTCTCAAAGCTGCGTGAGCGAATGCTCCGCGCGCTGTACAGGTGCGAAGGATGGCCAAGCACGCTTCGCCAGACCCGGTAGGGGCCGGCAACAATGGAGAGTTTTGAAATGATCTATGTTCACTCACTTGGCCGAGCTTCGCGATACTATCCGGAGCGGAAGGCGCTCGCGCTAGGCGGGTGTTGCCTCAGTTTCAGAGATCTTGAGCGTCGGGTCACGCAGGTTGCAGCGGCATTAAGCAAGCAAGGCTTCGGTGTCGGCGATCGCCTTGCCTTCCTGCTTCCGAACGGCACTGAATACATCGAATTGGTTTACGCGTGCAGCAGGCTTGGGATCATTGCAGTTCCCTTGAATACTCGGCTTTCTGCCGTGGAAATAGACCGCGCACTAGCGGACGCAAATCCGCGTGGCTTGGTGCGCCACTCGACGCTGCCTACGCCCTCAACGCGAATCCCATGGGAGCGCGTGCTCGACCGCGAGTCGTGGGAGCCATCGGACGATCTACCTCTCAAAGATTTCTATGATCCGGACGCAATTTTGGCTCTTATCTATACCAGCGGCACAACCGGTCGGCCGAAGGGCGTTATGGTGAGCCACGCCAATGTGCTCGCGGACGTCGATCACTTCAACTACTGGATGCGTTACCGTGAAGGTGGAATCTACCTGCACGCTGCGCCCATTTTTCACATCGCCGACTTTCCGGCCATGTTTGCGGCCGCTGCCTTTGGCGCTTGTCAGGTAACAATTCCGAAATTCAGTCCGCAAACCTTTTGCGAGACGGTACAGCGTGAGCGCGTCACCCACACCGTCCTGGTGCCGACGATGATCAACCTGCTGACACAGTTCCCCCATCTCGCAACGTATGACCTCAGCAGCCTTGAAGTGCTGGCGTATGGCGGTTCGCCGATAGCGCCTGAACTCCTCCGTCGCATTCGCGAGCTCTTGCCCAAGCTCAAGTTGGTTCAGGTCTATGGGTTGAGCGAAACCGGTTTTCTCACCGGTCTTCAGGATCATGAACACACTGAGACCCGGCTCTTATCTTGCGGCCGACCTTGCCCGGGAGTGGATGTGCGGGTGGTGGACGAATCAGGCAAGCCAGCCGAGACCGGTCGGCCCGGTGAGTTGGTGGCTCGCGGCGCAAACGTTATGCGGGGCTATTGGAAGAATCAGAAAGAAACGGAACTTGCATTTCGTGCTGGCATGTTTCGCACGGGAGATGTCGGTTACCAGGATGCTGATGGTTATTTTTTCATTCTTGACCGCTTGAAAGACATGATTGTTACAGGTGGCGAAAATGTCTATTCCGGTGAAGTCGAGGCGGTCATCTACCAGCATCCGACGGTTCGCGAAGCTGCGGTGTTTGGAGTGCCGGATTCGCAATGGGGCGAAATTGTAATGGCGTGCGTTGTGCTCAAGCCGGGCACAACTTTAGGCGCTGATGAGCTGATTGCCCATTGTCGGCGCAGTCTTGCCAACTACAAGGTGCCCCGGCGAATTGAGTTCATTGAAACTGAATTACCCAAGAGCGGCTCCGGAAAAATACTGAAGCGAGCTCTGCGGGATCGTTTCTGGCATCGCCAAGAGCGGGCGGTGGGATAAGGCCGGAATCTGCCCTTAAGCCCCGCGTCATGTGGTCTTCAGTTAGAAACGCCATGCGGGCGATTAACCTCGCCAATGCAGACGAGAAGAGACTTCAAGAACCACAACGTGTGAACGGCTCAGCCGAGGCAGCCGCCCACTGACGCGGCTCGACCGAGCAGTTCCTCGCGGCTCACTCTCACCATTCGCGAATGACGGCGGCGCTTGGGGAAGCAGCGCCACGGGCGTCGCGGAAAAATCGAACGCCGATCGACCTAAACCATGGTGCAGCCTGGGCAACCATAAGGGCACCGCGCTCGACTTGCGTGCAATAGTTCGGCGCATTCCAAATCGCCACAGTCAGTCTTAGCAAAATATCGGCGGATCTCTGTCGAACGTCTCTTGGCGAAGGTGATCATGACGAACTTCCAGCGGTCCGCATATTGCGGCGACAATCTCGACCTCTGAGAGAATTGATTATGAAGAGTACAGCATTCTCGCTACCGCACCTGACCTCGCTTGCCGGGTCCGGTTTAGCGGCGCGCTTCGGCGACTTCGTCGCGCTGATGAAGCCGCGCGTGATGCTCCTAGCTGTCTTCACTGCGCTCGTTGGATTCATGATTGCGCCAGGCCATCCCGATCCGCTTCACGCGTCGATTGCGATCCTGGCTATTGCCGCAGGTGGCGGTGCCGCCGGCGTCCTTAACATGTGGTACGAAGCTGACATCGACGCAGTGATGACACGTACCGCCATGCGGCCAATCCCGCGCGGTAGGATCTCGCGCGTGGAAGCGCTCCTATTCGGTGCGGCGCTTGCCTGCGGAGCGGTCGCGGTTCTCGGCTTTGCGCTCAATGTTGTTGCCGCCGCGCTCCTCGCCTTTGCCATCATTTTCTACGTCGTCGTGTACACGATGTGGCTAAAGCGGCGCACGCCGCAAAACATCGTTGTCGGTGGCGCCGCCGGTGCGCTGCCGCCTGTGATTGGCTGGACCGCGGCAACCGGAAGCATTGGCCTTGAGGCGCTCGTTCTTTTTCTGATTGTCTTCATGTGGACGCCGCCGCACTTCTGGGCCCTGGCGCTTAATCGCAGTGATGAATACGCTCGCGCTGGCATTCCGATGCTACCGGTCGTCGCCGGAAGAGCCGAGACAACACGACAAATTCTCATCTACAGCGCTCTTCTGGTGCCGGTCTCGTTTCTGCCGTGTGTATTGGGATTTGCCGGTCCGACCTACGCCGCGGTCGTTGTTGCCTGCGGAACGATCCTCGTCGGATTGACCCTGCAACTACGCCTGAGCCGCACGACCGATGGGAGATTGGCACAGCGCGTATTTGCATTTTCCATCGTCTATCTGTTCGCGCTCTTTGCGGCGCTTCTGATCGGCAGCAGCATCGATCGAGAGGCGCAGATGTTTTCGAGCTCTGGCGCCTGGGCCAACTGCGGATCGATTAAAGCGCCGTTATCGCCAATCCTCGCTCGCGCGTGGCCCCGCCCTTCTCCCCCCGTCAAAGCTGATGAGGCCTGAGATGCGGCGTAATGTGACGCTAGTGTGCCTCCTTGCGGCAGCGGCCCTTGGTGGCTGCTCCGAGGGGATCTTAGATCCGAAAGGGCCGATCGCGGTCGCGGAACGGCAAATTCTCCTCAACTCCCTCGGCATCATGCTGGCGATCGTCATCCCGACGATCCTCGCGACGCTCACCGTTGCCTTCTGGTTCCGCTCCTCCAACACGCGCGCCCAGTACCTGCCGAATTTCAACTATTCAGGGCGTCTCGAGATATTGGTTTGGTCGATTCCCGCGATGACCGTGCTGTTGGTGGGTGGCGTCGCGTGGCTAGGCGCCCATGATCTCGATCCGCGCAGGCCTATCAGTTCGACCGTCAAGCCGGTCTCCGTTCAGGTCGTGTCACTCGACTGGAAGTGGCTGTTCATCTACCCCGACCAAGGCATCGCGAGTGTCAATCGCTTAGTCGTGCCCGTTGGTACCCCCATCAGCTTTCAGTTGACCTCGGCCGGGGTCATGAACAGCTTTTTCGTTCCGCAACTCGGCGGACAGATTTACACGATGTCGGGGATGACAACGCAGCTTCAACTGCAAGCCGATCATTCCGGTTCATACCCGGGATTTTCCTCCCAGTTCAGCGGGGACGGTTTCGCCGATATGCGCTTCACCGTCGATGCGATGGCACCCGGGCAATTCGAGCAGTGGGTAAGTGCAACGCGCAACGATGGTCCCGTGCTCGACCCGCAGACTTATTCTGATTTGGCGAAGCCAAGTGAGGCCGTTGCGCCCTTCACCTATCGCAAGGTGGCTCCCAATCTTTTCAACGGTGTCATTCTGAACTCCGGAATGCAGTCCGACGATCCACTTTGTTTGACGGTTCCGGAATTACAGAGGGTGAAAAGATGAATCTACTTGGCAAACTTACCTGGAGCGCGATCCCGTTCGACCAGCCGATCATCATGGCTGCCTCGGCCGGTATGGTCGTGGCAGTGGTCCTCATCCTTGGGTGGATCACGCTCAAAGGACATTGGCCTTATCTTTGGCGCGAGTGGATCACGTCCGTCGACCACAAGCGCATCGGTGTCATGTACTGCGTGTTGGCGCTAATCATGATGCTGCGTGGCTTCGCCGACGCAATTATGATGCGCTCGCAACAGGCGATGGCCGCCGGCGGATCGCAAGGATATCTGCCGCCGGAGCATTTCGATCAGGTCTTCTCGGCGCACGGCACAATCATGATTTTCTTCATGGCGATGCCATTCGTGATCGGAGTGATGAACTTTGTAGTACCGCTGCAGCTTGGCGTCCGAGACATGGCCTTTCCGACGCTGAATTCCGTAGCATTGGGCTTGACTGCATCGGGTATACTTTTAACGAACGTTTCCTTGGCGGTGGGCGAGTTCGCAAAGACCGGATGGGTCGCTTATCCACCGCTGAGCGAGCTGCAGTACTCTCCCGGCGTCGGTGTCGACTACTATCTTTGGGCCCTGCAAATCTCCGGCATCGGCACGTTGTTGACCGGAATAAATTTCGTCACAACGATCTTGAAAACGCGCGCGCCCGGAATGGGCTACATGCGCATGCCCGTCTTCTGCTGGACGGCGCTCGCATCGAACTTACTGATGGTAGCGGCCTTTCCAGTGCTGACGGCGACGTTCGCGATGTTGCTGCTCGATCGCTATCTGGGTTTTCACTTCTTCTCAACCGACGCCCAGGGCAATCCGATGATGTACGTGAACCTGTTCTGGGTTTGGGGGCACCCGGAGGTATACATCCTGATCCTGCCGGCGTTTGGCATCTTTTCCGAGGTGATCGCTACCTTCTCGGGCAAGCCGCTGTTCGGATATCGCTCGATGGTGGCCGCCACGATGGTGATTTGCGTGCTCTCGTTTCTCGTTTGGCTGCACCACTTCTTCACCATGGGAGCCAGCGCGGACGTCAACGGCTTCTTCGGCGTGATGACGATGATCATCGCGGTGCCGACGGGAGTCAAAGTCTTCAACTGGCTCTTTACAATGTATGGCGGACGCGTTCGGTTCAGCGTGCCGGTTCTGTGGTCGATTGGTTTCATGGTGACCTTCGTCATCGGCGGCATGACCGGAGTGTTGACTGCCGTGCCGCCGGCCGATTTCCAGTTGCACAACAGCGTGTTTCTGGTCGCGCATTTCCACAACGTAATCATCGGTGGTGTCGTGTTCGGCCTTATGGCCGGCTTCAATTATTGGTTTCCGAAAGCATTCGGCTTTAAGCTTGATGAAAGCTGGGGCAGGGCGGCGTTCTGGTGCTGGCTGGTCGGTTTCTACGTAGCGTTCATGCCGCTCTACGTGCTGGGGCTGATGGGTATGACCCGGCGTCTGCAGCACTACGATGTTCTGAGTTGGCGGCCCTGGCTGCTGGTAGCGGCGGTCGGCGCTGGCATCATTCTGGTGGGGATCGTCTGCCAAGTGGTGCAGCTCGTGGTTTCGATCCGGGCACGGGAGAAGTTGCGGGTTTCGGCGGATCCGTGGGATGGCCGCACGCTGGAATGGTCCACCACGTCGCCCCCACCAGCCTGGAACTATGCGGTCCTGCCTCAGGTCGCTGCGAGAGACTCCTTTTGGGCAAGGAAGCAGCTTGCACAAACGGGGAAGGCGCAGTCCGCGGAGCTGCCCCACTACGATCCGATTGAAATGCCCAAGAACAGCGCGACTGGCTTTGTCACGGCTTTCTTCGCAGTCGTTACCGGCTTCGCTTTGATCTGGCATATCTGGTGGATGGCAGCTCTCGGAATGCTTGGCGCGTTCGGTACGTTGCTTGTGTTCGCGTTTCGCGAAAAGGAGGAAATCGGGATATCGGCTGAACGCATTGCCCAGTTCGATCAGGCTCACCAGGCGGAGGTTGCGTTATGAATATTGCTGTCGCCGTTGGTGACGTCGAACCGCAAGCGATAACACCTGCAAGCGAGGCCGGCCCTGCCACCAAGCGGGTCGTGGCTGCCTATGGCTTTTGGATTTTCATCCTCAGCGACATCGTAATGTTCTCGGCGCTGTTCGCCGCCTATGCCGTGCTCGCGCATGCGACTGCCGGAGGACCGACCGGCGGCCAGTTGTTCAATCAGGTCAACGTTGCCATCGAGACGGGGTGTCTGCTCGCCTCGAGCTACACATGTAGTCTTATGTCGCTGGCGATCAATTCACGGCGCCGAGCTGGCACTTATTTCCTTGGGCTGCTCACCTTCATGCTCGGCGCAGCGTTCCTCATCCTTGAGCTGCGGGAGTTCGCGGACATGATCGCCCGCGGCGCAGCTCCGCAGCGCAGCGCATTTCTATCCGCCTTTTTCACCCTTGTCGGCTGTCACGGCTTGCACGTCACCGCCGGGTTGATCTGGTTGGCGGTGATGATGCTCCAGGTGGCCGTCAAAGGCTTTCGCGCCTCCGTGGAGCGGCGCCTGCTTTGCTTTGCGCTGTTTTGGCACGCGCTCGACATCATCTGGGTTTGGCTATTCACGGTGGTTTATCTGATGGGAGTCCAGCCATGACCGAGACACGGTACGATCGAGCACCCGGCGACAGGTTAGGGCGCGTGGACACGGCGGAGGGCACGTCGTCCGGCGTCTTCGTACCCACGATCGGATTGTTTTTCGCCGTAATCCTGACGGCGACGTCATTCTGGGTTGCGAACACGTCGCTGCTTTGGGCGCCCGGCATCTCTCTCGGTCTCGCCGTGCTCGCCATTGCCCAGATGGGGGTCCACTTGGTTTTCTTCCTGCACATCACGACTGGGCCCGACAACACCAACAACGTTCTGGCACTAGCGTTTGGAGTGCTTATCGTGACGGTGGTCGTCGCCGGATCGCTGTGGATCATGACCAATCTGAACCAAGGCATGATGCCGCCCGAGCTGATGAATCTGCATATGCAGCGCTGACACGTTCGCGGGAAACGCCACCGTCGGCGATCAATTGACACCGTCCAGGGGCAAAATGCTCACCCTGCAGAGCAGATTACGACTGGCAATCTTTCTTCCAAAACCGCTGCGCCTGTCGGATGCACTGGCGGCTGCGCGCGAGCCGCTGCTTTTTAGCGTCCGACTGTGGGCCTCTGTATGTCTCGCGCTTTTCGTTGCGTTCTGGCTAGAGCTCGAAAACCCTTTCTGGGCCGGCACCTCTGCCGCGATCGTTTGTTACCCGCAGCTTGGGGCTTCGCTCCGTAAGGGCTGGTTCAGGATGATCGGCACCGTCATCGGCGCGACGATGATCGTTGTGCTGACCGCGTTGTTCCCGCAAGACCGGATCGCATTTCTCGTGTTGCTCGCCTTCTGGGGAGGCATCTGCGCGTTTGTCGGCTCGTTGCTCCGCAACTTCGCTTCTTACTCGGCGGCACTCGCGGGCTACACCGCGGTCATCATCGCCGCCGACAACCTCGGTGCAACCGGCGGCCCGAATGCAGACATTTTCCTGTTGGCGGTCTGGCGCGCCAGCGAGATCTGCATCGGAATTGTGTGTGCCGGTATCGTGCTCGCCGGAACGGATCTTGGCGGTGGCCGCCGACGGCTGGCTTTGCAATTCGCCGCTTTGGCCGCGGAGATCACAAGCCAGTTTACCCGCATGCTCGCGTTGGCTGGCCCGCAACTGCGGGATACGCAGACGGAACGGCGCGAACTCGTTCGGCGAGCTATCGCGCTTGACCCGATGGTCGACCAGGCGCTCGGAGAGTCCAGTTACGTGCACTACCGCTCCTCGATCTTGCAGGGCGCTGTCCACGGCCTGTTCAGAGCGTTGGATGGCTGGCGCGGCGTTGCGACCCATCTGAATCGCTCGATGGACGTCGGCGATCGGCATGGTGCGGAAACGGTCCTGTACTGCATTCCACCGGAACTGAGTTCGGTGCGTAAGCTGGCCTCGCCGGCACGCTGGCTCGCCGATCCCGGGGCCATGCGACGCGCCTGCGAGGATGCTGTGCGGAGGCTCCTTGTTCTGCCGACCGATAAACCATCTCTCCGGCTGCTCGCTGACGAGACGGCTAAAATGCTGGTTGGAATGATGCACGTGCTCGACGGACTGGCGTTACTCCTCGACTCATCCGGCAAACTTTCTGCCCGGCCGCGTGGATTCGAATTGCGCGTAACCGATTGGTTACCCGCCCTCGTCAACGCCGCCCGCGCGTTTGTCACGATCGGTGTGGTCGAGCTTTTCTGGGTCGTCACAGCCTGGCCGAACGGCGCATCGGCAATACTGTTTGCAGCAATCTTGGTTCTGTTGCTGTCCCCAAAGGGCGATCTAGCCTTCGGTGGTTCGATCGCGTTCGCGATCGGCACGGCCGTCGCTGTCATCTGCGCGGCCCTTATCAAATTCGCTGTGCTGCCAAGCCTCGACACGTTTCCGGCCTTTTGCCTGGCGTTAGCTCTTTACTTCATACCAATCGGTTGCGGCGTGGCGAGCGCCCACCGCCCGGCAGTGTCCGCGGTGTTCACCGCCATGGCCTTCAATTTTATGCCGCTCCTCTCGCCCACGAACCAGATGAACTACAACACGGTGCAATTCTACAACGCGGCGCTCGCGATCGTCGCCGGGTGCAGCGTCGCACCGCTGGCATTTCGCCTGTTGCCGGTGCCATCACCGGAAGTGCGCACGCGCCGCCTTCTGGCGCTGACCTTGCGCGACGTGCGGCGTCTCGCAGTCGCCTCACAGCTCCCGAGCTTGGAGGACTGGGAGGGCTTGGTCTACGGACGACTCGCGGCGTTGCCCGATAAGGCCGAACCGCTGCAGCGCAGCAGACTGCTCGCGGCTCTCTCGGTTGGCACCGAGATTCTTCACCTCCACCAGATCGGTCCGCGGCTCGGGGGGACAACTGACCTCGATGCCGCATTCGAAGACATCGCGCGAGGGAATAGCGCATTCGCGGTGGTGCGGCTGCGGCAGCTCGATCGGCGGCTCGCGTCCAGTTCGGACACTGGGTTGGAGACCGCCATTGCGGTTCGGGCGCGGAGTAGAATTCTGATCATGTCGGAGGCGCTCTCTCAAAATGCCTCCTATTTCGATGCGGGAGCCGGCGCATGAGCTTTACGGAGATCAACCTGCTTGGCGTCTACGTCGCGCCGATCTCGGTCATGATGATCGGCGCCTGGTTTGTAACTATCGTCTTGCGCCTGCTCGTTAGCCGCTACGGTTTGTTGCGATACGTCTGGCATCCGGCTCTCTTTGTGTTTGCCGTGTACGTCGTCGTGCTCTCGATCTGGATACTGCTCGTTGCGCGGAGGTCGCCATGACCATTACTGAAGTCACAGCGAAACGCAGCGATACGGCCGATGAGCCCGACGCCACCCGGTTGCCTGAGCCCGCCGCTCGCGAGCCCGTCGCCCGCCGCCAGCGAATCGTCCCTTTCATGATTACTCTAGCGGCGATTGCTCTTGCTGGGTGGCTCGGTTGGGCGACGTGGGGCGTATACATGGGCTCACCCTGGACTCGCGATGCCACCGTACGCGCGTATGTCGTCACTATGGCGCCTGAGGTCGCCGGTCGCGTCGTCGAGTTGCACGTGGTCGATAACGGATATGTCCACAAGGGGGATCTTCTGATGGTGATCGACCCCACAAACTATGCGATCGCCGTCAGTCAAACCGAGGCGGCAGTGCAGCAGGCGCAAGCGAGCATCAAGAACATTGATGCGCAGATTGCAGTTCAGCAGGCGCAGATCAGCGCAAACGACGCACAGCTAAACGGGGCAAAAGCGGCGCTGGTGTTCGCGCAGCAGCAGGCTTGGCGCTACCAGAAGCTCGCGAAGGACGGCTGGGGCACCATTCAGAATGATCAGCAGTACACTTCCCAACTGCATCAGCAGGAAGCCACCGTGCAGACAGCGCTGGAAAACCTCAATCAAGCGCAACGGCAAACCGATTCTCTAAAGGCACAACGCCTCAGCGCCGAGGCTGCTCTCGCGCAAAATCGGGCGAGACTCCGCCAAGCTCAGGTGGATCTCGAGCGCACCCGCATTCTCGCCCCGGTGGACGGCTACGTGACGAATCTGCTGACGCAACTTGGCGACTACGTCAATGTCGGCGTTAACGCCATCTCGCTCGTCGACGCCGGCTCGTATTGGGTCGATGGATATTTTGAAGAAACCACTCTCGCTCCCGTCCGCGTTGGCAACCCGGCCAAGATAAGGTTGATGGGCTATAATCAAATCGTACGCGGCCATGTCGACAGTATCGCCCGCGCGATCAATGTTTCGAATGCACAGCCCAACAATCAGGGTGTGGCTACCGTCAACCCAATATTCACTTGGGTGCGGTTGGCACAGCGAATCCCGGTTCGTATTCATATTGACGAGGTGCCCGCCGGCGTCACTCTCGCTGCTGGCATGACCGCGACAGTCGACGTGGATGACCGAGCCCGCGCGGTGCGGTGAACCGCGGTGCTTCGTGTTGGAGGTCGTCAGCGCGAGATTGGATGCTTCATTCCGCGCCCGACCCTCCGCAAAGTTCGGGGCGCCTAAACGTCTTTATCGAAGCCGCGATACCAAAGCGTAGGCGAGCAGACTCGAGCCCTATAGGGAGAAAGCTCGCTCTCTCGTATTTCCGCAGTATTCAGCGCGTCGGGCTTTTTCCTGTGCGTCGCGCGGGCGAAACGCCAAGACCAGGAGCGAAGCATGTCGAGAGAGTCGCAAGCTACTATCGAATTTGAACCGCAGGTGCGGTTCTTGCTGCTGCATGAACTGAATCATAGGATCAATAACGAATTTTCTTCCGCGATTAGTGCCGTGTCGCTTGCTGCCGGGCATTCCGATAATAGTGAGGTTAAACTGGCCCTGAGTGCCATCGGTGAACTCCTTCATTCTTATGCAGACGTCCATCGTGCATTGCAGGTGCCGGACGCCGAGGGAGTCGTGGACGCGGCGGCCTACCTTCGTCAACTCTGCCTCTCGGTCAGTCGGTCCAAACTTAATCGCCTGGAAATACACCTAGTGCTCGCCGCCTGTCCTTTGTTGCTGCGGTCAGATCGCTGCTGGCGATTGGGAATGATCGTTTACGAGCTTATAACCAACGCTGCGCGCCATGCATGTTTCAAGGGAAGGAGAGAGATACACGTTGAGTTGTTGCGGGGCGGGTCCCATGTGGTCTGCAAGGTGCAAGACAACGGGTCGTCGTTAAGGAATATTGTTCCGGGACGCGGGCTTAAGATTGTGCAGGAGCTAGCCAAGACCCTTAACGGAAATTTGCAACACAAAGTTGGAAGCAAAGGCTCGATATCACTGCTAGCTTTTCCGTTTGGCGATGGAGCGCAATAACAAAGGACGCTCGGACAAAACGCTGTGAAAACGTAGTGCCACCCGCAGCGAGGAGATTAACGTTGGATAGTCATCCTCACGGACGATTTGATGTCAGAGCAAAACGAACATAACGAGTGAGATCCGTCTCCGAGAACGGCTTAACGAGATAAGCAAGAACCCCGTTGTCGATAGCGCGCGTCCTGACACGATCATCAGGGTAGGCCGTAATCAGGATTGTCGGGATTGAGCGACCCGCCTTGAGGAGATGCTCATGGAGCTCCACGCCGGTCATGCCCGGCATGTTGATGTCGGCAATTAGACAGGACGTTTCCTCAAGTTGGGGGGAATTGAGGAAGTCACCGGCCGTCGGGTAGGCAGTTGCCATATAGCCGAAAGACTTCATCAAGCGCCTCAGGGAATCGCGAACGAACTGATCGTCGTCAATGATCGAGATGATAGGCTCTTTGCCCAAACCACACTCCGGCATTACGGTAATCGTGCACGATCGCGCGTCGGGAGCCAGCGACCTGTGTCAAGGCTGTACCTTGAACTGGAAACGATCCAAGGGCAACTTCGGACGACTAAACCTTGGTTTATAGGCGACCCATGGCAAAACGACTGGTTCTACGCATCTATTGTGGATAAGCTAATGCCTCGGAATGAAGTGGGAAACTAGTGACGCGGAGCTATGTGAACGGAGAAAAAGCCCATGGCCGAAACCGCTTCATCGCGGGCAGAGCTAAATTCTGAGGCGCGCTCCACTGTCTTGATCATCGATGATGATGAGGATCTCCGCAATTCGGTTGGGCGGCTGCTGCGATCTGTCGGACTGAATGCTCAGCTCTTTGCTTCGATTCCGGATTTTCTTAAGTCGGACCGCCCGAACGCGCCGGCCTGCCTGGTGCTTGATATCAGGTTGCCGGGTAAAAGCGGCCTCGACTTTCAGCGCGAGCTCGCCACCGCGAACGTTCAACTCCCGATCATTTTCATTACCGGGCACGGCGACATCCCCATGACCGTGCAGGCGATGAAGGGAGGTGCGATTGAGTTTCTTACCAAGCCGTTCCGAGAGCAAGATCTGCTCGATGCTATACAGCTAGGGCTCGAGAAAGATCGTTACCGGCGCAAGAAAGAGACAGCGCTGGATGACCTTCGGGCGCGTTTCGCAACCCTCAGCCCGCGGGAACGCGAGGTCCTAGCGCACGTCGTGCGTGGTCGTCTCAGCAAGCAAATAGCCGGTGAGTTCGGCATCAGCGAGACAACGGTCAAAGTGCATCGCAGTAATTTGTCGCGCAAGATGAAAGCTAGGTCGCTGAGTGAACTCACGAGAATGGCGGATAAACTCAAGCTGGTGCAAGAAGCATAGCCGTCATAAACCGGCGACGACTGATTTTTTTTGAACATAACGTCGTCAGTGTACGACGTCTCTGCCTGAGATCGGGGCCCGCAGTGTCTAATGAGACCGGGTGACTCGCTGGACGGGGCCCGTCGATTGAAGAGAGCGGCGTGTATCTGGAGAAATATCAGACCTTATCCGAAGACGGCGAGCGCGTCTTGTGCCGCGCCTGGCGCGTGCATCATGATGGTACCCGGAGGTCGGTCCTCGTCGTTCTGCTTGCCGCGGAGTATCCATCGCTATCGAGCGTCGATCGTCTGACCCACGAATACGAATTGAAAGATGAGCTGGAGGAAGCGTGGGCGGCGCGGCCGCTTGAACTGGTCCGTGACGGCGATCGAGCAATGTTGGTTCTCGAAGATCCGGGCGGCGAGCCGCTCGACCGGCTTGCCAGAGGACCACTGGAGACCGGGCAATTCCTTCGCATTGCTATCTCATTTGTCGGGGCGCTCCGGCGGACGCACGAACGAGGCATCATCCATAAAGATGTCAAACCAGCGAACGTTTTGGTTGACCTCGCCACAGGTCAGGCGTGGCTAACCGGTTTTGCGATTGCTTCGCGGCTCGCCCGCGAATACCGCCCGCCCGAGCCGCCGCAGGTGATTGCTGGCACCCTTGCCTATATGGCGCCGGAACAGACCGGCAGAATGAACCGCTCGGTCGATTCCCGCAGT